>Ga0180439_100304_pt1 | contig 30487 bp, 20 predicted proteins | sample ChrtobMetaP5_0mM_FD_119744 | JGI IMG/M metagenome (GOLD analysis project Ga0180439, IMG submission 119744) | Chrysochromulina tobin associated microbial communities from unialgal haptophyte culture, Seattle, Washington, USA - P5_0mM MetaG | ecosystem: Host-associated > Algae > Haptophytes >...
TGCGCAGCGCGCGCCCCGAGCTCGTCGTGCCCACACCCTGGACGAGTCGGCTCTGGCCTGGAGCCCCAAATTTGAGGTTATGGCCTCGAGCATGCGCTGCGACGGGGTTGCGCGCCTCGATGAGGCAGAGCCGCGTCCCCCGTTTTCCGGCCGCTGTCTTGGGTGGTTACTCACCGAAACAGAAAAAGTCAGCTCACGGGAGAAAGCGCTTACCGTTAATCGCGCCGCTTACCATACTGGCTGTGAGGTTCGTGTATGTGAATTTGAAACAGGACCACACAGTACAGCGGCGCTCATGCAGGCGCGTCCCCGGGGCGGCGCGCTTACATGACTACTGGCAACAGGCCAGCAAGCGGGGCGTCCCTCGGTGTCTTTTCTCCGAGAGTCCGATCTCGTGGCGCGAACTCGATCCCACGAGCGTCGTGGCGTGTTTTTCGGCCTTTACGTGCGTGCGTCGAGCGTGCGTCGGCTCCCGATGGCGGACGGCGCAGCATATCTGGAAGCCCATAAGGTGCCTGACGCGATCACGGCTGCGGTCACCAAGGTGCTCAAGACGCGGCCTGCAGACCCGATTACCGCGATCGGTGAGCTGCTCATCAAGAGGCAAAAATCAATGGTGACCGTGATGGTGGTGGGTTCTGGCGGCCGTGAGATGGCTCAATCCCTGAAGCTTGCCCAATCCGACGTAGTCGACAAGGTGCTGGTCGCTCCGGGGAACGGTGGCACTTCGAGCTGCCACCCCAAGATCTCCAACCTTGCGGACGTGAAGGACAGCGACATCCCCGGACTCGTGGCAGCCGCAAAGCAGCACGGGGTCGCGCTCGTCGCCATCGGTCCGGAGGGGCCGCTGGTCGCCGGCATCGCCGACGCCCTTGCCGCCGAGAACATCCCATGCTTTGGGCCGACGAAGATGGCCGCCGAGCTCGAGAACTCCAAGGCATGGATGAAGGAATTCTTCACGCGCCATGGCCTGCCGACAGCGCGCCACGTGACGTTCACCGAGTTCGCGGCCGCAAAGGCGCACGTCGAGTCCATCGACTATCCCGTGGTTGTCAAGTGCAGCGGCCTCGCCGGCGGCAAGGGCGTGCTCATGCCCACGACCAAGGAGGAGACGATCGACGCACTGAAGCAGGTGATGGTCGATAAGGTCTTCGGGTCGGCAGGCGACCAGTGCGTCGTCGAGGAGTGTTTGTACGGCCCCGAGTGCTCCGTGCTTGCCTTCTGCGACGGCACGACGGCCGTGTGCATGCCCGGAGCGCAGGACCACAAGCGTGCGCTCGACGGTGACCAGGGCCTCAACACGGGGGGCATGGGCGCGTATGCTCGCTGCCCATGCCTCACAAAGGAGCTTGAGGAGGAGGCGGCGGCGATCATCCAGCGTACTGTGACGGCCCTCGCATCCGAAGGGCGCAAGTACGTGGGCGTGCTCTTTGCGGGCCTGATGCTCACGAAGGATGGACCGAAGCTCCTCGAGTACAACTGCCGGATGGGCGATCCGGAGACGCAGGTCGTGCTCCCTCTGCTCGATTCAGATTTGTATCTCATCATGAAGGCGTGCACCGAGGGCGATCTCGCGTCGACCGAGATCAAGTGGTCGAGCCAGTCGGCGGCGACGGTCGTGATGGCCGCCGCGGGCTACCCCGGCACCTATGCCAAGGGCGCACCGATTTTGGGCTTAGAGGTAGCGGGCGCAATGGAAGGCGTGACAGTGTACCACGCGGGCACGAAGGTGGCAGGTGGCGACATCGTGTGCAACGGCGGGCGCGTACTCGCTGTCACGGGAGTGGGCGCCAACCTCAAGGACGCGGTGGGCAAGGCCTACGCGGCGGTGCACGCCATCAAATTTGACTGTAAGGAAGGCGCGATGTTCCGCACCGACATTGCGGCCAAGGCGTTCGCTTGAGCAAGGCTACGACGAGACATGCGCCGGTGTCACTGCGGTCACACGTCGTCAAGTCCTGAGTTTTGCTCGGGGACAGTGAACAAAATATTATCTGTCACACCGTGTGACCCAGTCGACAAGTCGACAGGCGGGATTCTTCTAAGATTCTTCATTCCGTACTTTCTAGGCGGCTGGAGTGGGGCTCGCGTTAGCTCGCGGTGTGCCGGCCGCCCCGCGCCGGCCGCACGCGCACTCACCTCGGACCCACTTCCCCGACACCGCAACACCCGCGCAACGTCCAGTATTTCTACGTTGGGGGGAACGGGAAAGGCACCTGCGGACCTGGGGGTTGCCTGGGGGGGCCTGGAACAAGGTTGTACAATACCAGGAACCAGCGTCCGCGTTGTGCCTTCACGTTGCGGCGCCGTTGCGGTCGTTCATGTGAACATGTGTTCGAGGGCTGGGTCTCAACGTCTTATCTTGACAGACCAGCCGAGGCTGGCTGCCGCGGTGAGCCAGCCGTGAACGGCTAACCCCCCAGCCCGGCAGAAGCCGAGGAACACAACAAAACTGTCACAGAGACGCGGGTGAGACCCTCTAAACGCAAGCCCAATGCCTAACCCATGGGCGCCCAGGCGGATCGATGGGGACGGTGGTGGGTCCTCAAAGCGCTTGAGCGTGGCTCGACCGCGACGGCGACGAGCGCGACCGAATGCATAGTGCGCGATGCTCCATCGCGGTGATGCGGGAATCCTAAGGGTCCTGCTGGATGATTCCTTCATCACCGCGCCTTGTCGCGTTTGCACAAAGTGAATGTGATCTCACAACACCAAGTGTGTGTAGGGGTTCCAAACTTCCACAGCCGACTTGACTTGACTTGACCTGACTTCACTTGACTTGACTTGACTTGACTTGACTTGACCTGGCCGCCTCCCGAGCGCGCGCGAGAGAGGCACAGCGCTCGCCTCACTCTCTCTCGTGCTCATGTTGACGAGGAGGCTGCACGCCGTCCTCGCCTCACGGGCAGCCGGCCGACGTCAACACCTCGCGACGGTCGCCGTCGGCATCTCAGGCGGCGTCGATTCGTCCGTGACAGCGCTGCTCCTCAAGGAGCAGGGGCACGACGTGATCGGAGTGCACATGAGCAATTGGGAAGTGGCCGAGGAGGAGGGTCAGGAGGCTTGCAGCGAGCGTGACGCACGCGATGCGCGCAAGGTGTGCGAACAGCTAGGCATCGGCTTCCACCGCATCTCCTTCGTGCGTGAGTACTGGAACGATGTCTTCGAGCCGCTGCTGCAAGGCTACCAGGCCGGCGGCACGCCCAATCCAGACGTCATGTGCAACCGCTTCATCAAGTTTGATCGGTTCTTCGCGCACGCGCGTGCACTTGGAGCAGATCGCGTGGCGACAGGCCACTACGCACGTCTCGCCCATGGCAGCGTTGCAAGTGACCCTAGCAGCGCCAGCAGCACCGGCAATAGCGCAGGTCAGGAACGGTCGCCAGTGCCGACGCGTCTGCTCATGGGCGTCGACGCGGCCAAGGACCAGAGCTACTTTCTGTCCAAGGTGCGCCAGGAGGCTCTGCAGTTCTGCGACTTCCCAATCGGCCACCTACACAAGTCCGAGGTGCGCGCGCGCGCGGCCGCGGCTGGGCTGCTCACAGCGACCAAGCCGGACTCGATGGGCATCTGCTTCATAGGCAAGCGCAACTTTGCCGACTTCTTGGAAGGCTACCTGCCGCAGTTTCCCGGTCGGTTCGTGTGTGCCGACAGTGGTCGCGACGTGGGCGAGCACCGTGGCTACGCCGTGTACACGCCCGGTCAGCGTGCACGGGTCAGTGGGCTACAAACCCGCTGGTACGTGGTCGAGAAGGACGCAGCCACCAATGTTGTCAAGATCTGCGAAGGCTCCGACCACCCCGCGCTCTTCGCGCGCTCCCTATGGACGCATCCGGCCTCGGCCTCGTGGATCAGCGGAGCACCGCCGCCTGAGCTTGTCCCAGGCCGGCCGTTTCGCTGCCACGCGCGCGTGCGGCACCCTGGGGAGCTTCATCCGTGCACTGTCGAGATCGAGACCTCGCCACCCCTCCGGGCCGGAGCTATGCGCCTCAGCTTTGACGAACCCGTGCGCGGCCTCGCCGAGATGCAGGCGATCGCGCTCTACGACGGCGACATCTGCCTCGGCGGCGCGACCATCTGGGAGCGCGGGCCGACGCTCTGGGACGAAGCACGCGCGCTCCATCGCGTGGGCTACAACGGCGGCAGTGAGCATGGCGCGATGGCGTTTGTGAGCGGGTAAAAAAGAAAGCCGGGGGCGGCCTCCTCCGGGTCCAACTTACCAAGCACAAATAAGGGATTCGGGTATATCAGTTCGTATGTTACATTATAATTGTACATCGTATCATTATATTATATATACATATATACATGTAGCTCAGAACACGAAAACACGCTCCAATCACGACGCGGTGGTCGAGACTGCACGTGACACGACCCCCGGGCGGACGGACACGACGCCTTCTTCTTGCCTTGTTCTTATGCGCAAGGTGGTGTGGTGAGAGCGTCAGCGCGGGGGGACCGCGACGAAACTGACTGACTGACTGAAGGAGAGCGCAAGACGCAAAGTCATTCGATTTCGGGGCTCATCGGACATCGGACATCGCCTTGCTTTCATCGCACATCGGCAACCCGTTTTCGCCCTGTTCGGTACGGTCGTCGGTCCATTGACGTTTGACGAGTGGGAAAAGACCGGAAAAGACGAACTTTTTGCTTGAATGACGTGCCCACAGCACACAATCGTGTATCCTGATCGGGCAGTAACAGTGCCGTAGCACCGTTTGTCGAATCTTTCGTTTTAATGTTCACACGATCTCACGCATCTCGAACGGTCGGTTCGGGTTCTCGTGAAAGGAGGAAGTTCCTTCCGGAGACGGCACAGGGGAAGAGAGGCGGCACGCTTCACCGCGCTTGCTGAGGTGCTCACGACCCGTCATGTGCAGACGTTGCATTCTACGGTGGTTTCTCCTCTTGAACGAGCATGTCGCCGCACAGCCCAAGTGGTTGGCAGAGCATGCTCAGAAACTGACAACACATACGAAAGCATCCGCTGCCCACCACTCCATCGCAGCTACTGCACCCCGATCTTCGAGTGGCATGTGCTCAGTCATCCTCGAGGAGCAGTTGAGCCGATCGCCATGCATCTACAATGAAACGTATGGCTGCCACGACGGCGTCGTATGGACTCGCTCGTGCCGTGGCCGCTTCTCCTGCGAGGGATATGGCGTCTCTTTTCGGTGCGGCTTTCCACCGTCATGGACACGTCTCAATTGCAGTTGCGACGGTCAATACCAGGAATGTGGCGATCAAAGCAGGCCGGGGGAGTGGGGTCTGGGAGGGATCAGGGCTTGTGACGGCCAAGGACTCTTATCTGCGAGATCTTGTATTGTTCATGATGCGCATCTTCCGCGTCTTACAGGTTCACGTCCTCCGCCAGATCAGCCTGCGAGTGCGGAGCAAGCTGCAGATCAGCCTGCAGCTCACACTCCGAGCTCAACATGCAGCTCAGGAGTGGCGCGTATTGCCATCGGCTTCTACGGCTCCGTGCGCTCGCTCAATCTTGTGATTCACACGATCCAAACCAATTTGCTAGCGCCCCTGCGCCGTACAGGAGGCGTAGATGTATTTGCGTATGGTCTCTCCGGCGCAGACATTGGTGGCGACACCGGGCCAATCACCTTGGATCCATATCCTGTGCGATCGCCACCACCGCCCCCTCAGGGAAGGACCCGTCGTGCAGACCGTCCTTCCCCGAGACAACCGTACACTTCACTGGACGGTCGTGCCGGCGCCAACCCCGCAAAGTGCTGCACAAGCCCCGTCCCGGAGCCGTCCATGATGGGCCGGTGTGCGATGCGAGCGAGCGCAAGCTTCTGCTCAACGGGATCTCTTTGCCCTGTCGCATGCGGCCGCTGCATCATTTGTCCGTCGCATCCTATGTTCTCCGCCTACGTCTCACTGCGCGAGTCACTGGCGCGAGACATTTTGAACGCACCCGACCCAGGATGTGTGGACGACCACTCGAGCTGCGAGGTGTGGGCAGAAACAGGCGAGTGCGACCGAGCCGTACGGTTCATGAACAAGAGCTGCAAGGCCTCGTGCCATGTGTGCAACGGCGGCAAGCCGCCACCCAAAAAGCTTCTCACACCCTGCCAGTGGCTTCGGCATCCCGACGGTGAGTGTGGCCATGCTGCTCTTCAAAAGTACCTCGCTGCTTGCCGTGTTCAGCTCGAAGATCAAGCCAACGTCGATCTCCGCTATCGCTTCGAGCATCGAGCTCAGTGTAACGCACAAGGCCGCACCGTGGTAGGCCATCACATCTTGACCCACCAGTTTCGCGCCCATCTGAAGCCCACATCTGCTTCTCAGCGAAGCCAGGATCGACAGATCCCGCGTTCGCATCGCGCTCGCAGAGAAATACTGGTTATACCATTCGGCAGCTCATGAACATCTATCGCGAGCGCTACACCATTCGTGAGGTGATATGAAGCTCTTCTCTCGCACACTCGCCCAGCCGCCAATGACGCCTGCAATGTGCCTGCAGGTTGGTCGCATCATACAGGCATACCAGCGCGAGGTGAATCGAGAGTATGAGTTCGTCTGCTTTACTCGTCTGGACGTAGCAGTGATGACTCCATTCTCGTGGCACAGGATCTTGGAGACGATGCGGGGTACGGCGCAGATTGCAGTGCCGAACAGCCAATTTTGGCTCGGCATCAACGATCGCTTCGCCCTCGGTGCCGGCCCTCTGATGCTTCATACTTTCGCTTCTCAATTCGACGCTCAACATGTTAACGACGAACCCTTTATCTTCGCTGACCTCGAGACAACCTCAGAGTTTGCGCTCTGTTCGCACCTGAGCCGAGCTCGCTTGAACATGACGAGGATCAGCATCGTCCCCCTACCCCTCTGCTTGCTGCGCGTTCGACCCAATCGGGAAGCTCTCATGTGCGACGTGGATCCACACCCGGCACTCTGCCCCTCGACTCGTCGTGGCGGCTACGGGCACGGCGATACTGGCCATGGACCAGCAGTGCTTTCTCAGCTTCCTTGCCTGAATCCGCCGATGGGTAACGAGTCGGACGTCATCTGGCACCCAGGCTCTCGTCAGCTAGGGTGCAATTACTATGAGATGCGAAAATTCGTTGAGCGAGAGAGCTGGATGCCAATCTATCAGAAGGTGAACTTGTCATGGTCGGTGAACGAGACTTGTGGCCCCTTCCCCAGCAAACTAAATGCCTGGGATTCATGTTCCCCAGGGACATGCTTTGGAATGGTGTTGAGATCCGGGCTCCAGATCTTGGATTGGACCCCGAAGGAGAAAGGGTTCAAGTCGCTAAGCAAGCACTTTAGGACGGCATGCTGGAAATACCGTGACTTGGGTCTGCTCGTGAATGGGTCATATGCGTTTTATCGCAATAGACGGCCCACAGCAGGACGCTCGCGAGCACCTCATGAAGGAGAAGTGCGAACAGCATCGGATTGAACGCGGCTCCAAGCTTTCCGACTACGCTTCCACCGCCGAAACTGACTTGCGTCGTGATCAGCGCGCTGTGCACAGCGTAGAGCGACTCTGGCATTCTCAACCTCGAAGGATGTGCGTGGGATTGCCAAGATAGTTTGGATTACCGCTTCGTAAATGGGGTTAGGGTTCGGGTATAGCTATAGGAATTAGGATCGTTTTCATGTCGTTAGGCTAGCTCAAGTTAAACTTAGGGTTGGGTTAGGGTTAGCTGTTCGGTTTGTAACACTAGAAACGCATGATTGAGTTCAGTGAGAGAAGCTCCATCCGGGCGTCCATGATTGTCGAGCGCACCGAGCCCGTGATAATGGCGCGTTGATTGCGCGGTTTGATCGCTTCCACGCTGGGTGACCCGTTTTTCATAAAAGACTCTTTGGTCAGGTCCGGCATGGAGCGGAAGCGCGGGTCGATCGACAAGCCAGGGCCGGGCCCAAAGCGGCGCGCCGGCATTCGTGTGTGCTTGTAGGCAGCTGGCGTACAGGGGCGATGAGAAAGGAAGCAAATCTGCGTCAGCTTGTTGTTCGCCGGGTCGACCCTCTGCGGCGCCTTCCCAAAGGACATCTTCCGGTTGGTTGTGGGCTTGTACAAGTCAGGGTGCGTGAGCTCGCCATCGTAATTCGCGTACGACTTCTGCGTCATAGAAGGTGGATCTTTCAGAAGCGCCCCTTTGAAGCTGATCTGATAACTCGTCCTCGGCTTGACGGTGTCCACCGGGGGCAGGCTGTACATAACATCGGGGGCGGCCGTCTTCATGTTGAGTGGAACCCGCTGCGGCGGAATATTGGCGGCTCCGGGACCCTCTTGCGGCCCTATAAAGATGGTGTTGGTCACTTTGGGATACACAGCGTTGACGGGAGGCGGGTCATAAAAAACTGGAGCGCCACACGTTGGCGCATTCGTCGGTGGCCTGGGCGGGAACCTTACGCTTCCAGGTCCGCTCGGTGGGCCAATCAACGGTGCAGATGCAGATGGCACGAGGAAGCCGTCTGAGTTCGCTTCGAGCAACCCATCTGGCGAGCCGTACACCATGTTGCGAGGAGCCGCACGCGGCCACACCGCAGCATGTGAAACGTTGGCTGTGAAAAGTACCGTTTCGTCGCGGTCCGCCCGCGCTCACCACACCACACCGTCTCAAAGGACGGTTCCGCACCCCTCGGCCTCCAAAAGACTAATACCCCCCTCGCACCGTCTCAGATTACGGCTCCAAGATGACCACGCAGCGGGTCGCGGTCGGGTATCTATACTACCTCTGAGAAGCTCCAGCCTCCGCTTCAGTGGATATATACATACCAATATATCAATATATACGCTGGTACATACGTACTTTATATATACATACATATGTGCAACGTGCTGTCCCTGTGTAGACGAGAAGCAGTTACCCTTAGAAGCCGGTTTAACAGTAGTAGCAGGCTCCGAAGGGGACATGTAGTGCTGCGCATGTCTCTCTCATACACAATCACATGCTCTCACACCGCTGCGCTGGCTGGTGCTGGTGCATGGCTCACATCTCCATCAAGCTGGCACCGTCAATGATGATGCCGTCCACGCGGCGCTCTGTCGGCGGCTCCAAACTGTGTCCGTCCGTGTGGCGAGGGCGTCTGGCTGCGCTGGCGCCTCTGCGACCTCTCGGAGCCGGCCAAAATTGCGCGCAACGACGGCGGCCTCGCCGTCGACACGGTATTCGATCTGGTGCTCGGCACAGAGCTGCTGCACGCGGGGTACGAGCTGCGCATAGCGGTAGCGAGGCATTGTGGGGAAAAGGTGATGCTCGAGCTGGTATTGCATGCCGCCCCACAACCACTCGGAGAATGGGTTACTCGTGGCCGCATCGCGCGTGGCACCGATCTGCGCGCGCACCCAATCGTGCTGTTGCTCGTGATAGAGGTCCTCCGTCTGATGAGAGACGGTGACGATGGTGGCAGTCATCAAGCCGGCGAGGAAGACGTGCCCGAGCGCCACCTGCCACGGCAGACACGCCAGCAGCCACGTGTAGTGCACGGCGAGCCACGCCCCTTCGCCGACCAGACGGCTCGTGAACACCGTGCGGACCGAGTTGAGCCGCCACAGGGCGAATAGAACAGAATAGACGGGCAGGGCGTACACGTGCTGCAGCCGTCGCCAGCGTGAGTCGCGCGCCGGGTCGGGCGCCCATAGGAAGAAGAAAGGGTCCGCCATGATGTCCTCATCCACTCCCACCTGGTTCGTGCATGCGTGATGCAGGTTGTGCTTATTCGACCACCAGGTGGCCGAGTGGCCGTTGAAAAGGGCGCCAAATCCACGCATGGTTGCGCAGAAGCGGCCACGCCCATGGACGAAATCGTGCGCCACCCAGCCTGCGCTCGTGCTGCCGAGGGCGAGGAGCACGGTAGCAAGCCAAGGCATTGGACGAGCGAGGTGTGAGCCGATCGCGAACAGGGCGAGCACGGGGGTCAGGTTGGCTGCCTCGCGCCACCATACTCGCTCGTACCTGCCAAAAAGGGAATGGGTGAGCCTCAGAGACTGTTCACGCCAGTAGTGAGAGGACGTTCAAGTCAACCAGGGCGCCCGTACCAGCCCTCGCGCACGAGCTCGTCACGAAGTCGCCGGAAGCTGAGCGTCAGGTCCGAGGGCGGCGGCAGCGAGGGCGGCGGCATGCGGAGCCTCGGGAGACGCTTGGTCATCGCAGTTGCGTCGGCGGAGTGGAAGGCGTGAAACACATCGGTCGCGTCGCGATGCGCGAATCCGTCGATCCAATGCGTGCCGCCTGGGTGCGCGGCGCGCCACGCATGCAGATCGTACCTGATGAGGGAGCAATCAGAGGCAATCAGAGGCAATCAGAGGCACTCAGAGGCAATCAGAGGCAATCAGAGGCAATCAGAGGCAATCAATGGACGCCATGCATCCAAATCGTACCACTCTCCATCCGAGCGCAATCAGAGGCAATCAGAGGCAACCAGAGGCAATCAGAGGCAATCAATGGACGCCATGCATCCAAATCGTACCACTCTCCATCCAAGCGCAACGGCAACGACTCTCGCGCCGCGCCGCGCCTCCCCTGCACGTCGGCGACGCTTGCGGCCGCAGACCCCGACGCAGGTGCCGTTGCGGTTGGAGCTGCCGCGGACGCAGGCTCGAGAATGGCGACAACCACATCTGATGAGGCTGAAGGCTTCCCAACCGTAACCACATCTGATGAGGCTGAAGGCTTCCCAACCGTAGCCACATCTGCTGAGGCGGAAGGCTTCCAAACCGTATCAGCTGGCTCATGCTTGCAGTCAAGAGCTGATCGTCTGGTCCTGGCGGTGCGCGGGATGCGCACTGACGAGTAGACGTAGCACTGCACAGCGGAGATTAATTGCAGCAGCAGGAGCACACAATGCCAGCGCATGGTCCTGGCTGATTGGTCGAGTGCTCCAGTTTCTCTCCTTGATCGGAGAGCAACCTCGGAAGACGAGCTCGCACTACTGTACCGTACAGTACTGTAAGACTAGATGCTTAGTCTGCGCACTGCGGCGACCGACATCATGCGCAAATAAAAGTTTGATTTTCCCGGGCTCGCGTTCTGCCCGATTTGGAAGGGTTACGGCAATCCCCTAGGCGAGAAAAAGCCGTCGGCTTTTCCTCTTTCTATTTTTCCTACCCGCCGGTCAACCATCAAATGGACGGTCGTCCATTGCCCGTCCTTTTGAAGCAGATCGTCGACCTGACGAGGTTGCCGTCGGCGCCGTCGACACCCCCTTCGGCATGCGCTGTCAGCCCCGAGGGTACCGGCCCCAGTGGCCTGCGGTACAGGTATCACAGCGAATGTGTGTCGCTCAGCGTCACCAAGCTGCGCTCTCTCGACCAGAACGTCAAGGCGAAGGTGCCAACGGATCTAAAGTCCGAGACGTCCGAGGAGTCCGAGACATCCGAGAGCGTCTCCTCTGAGACGTTCAAGCCCATCCCCAACACGTCCATGTATGACGCGCTGCTCGGTGGCGGGCCATCCACGCAGCCAGAAACAGCGGGCCAGAGAAGAATCATCTTTGCATGGTGGCCCCGTACGAGCATGTGGGCAAGGGCTCGTCTTCTTCAGCGTTCGCTCCGCGCCCTCGCGTGCACTCGTCCGGGGCTCGACCTCATTGCTCTTCCCGACATACCCGACGCGCGCGATAGCTTTCAGATCTGGTGCGACCTCTACGGCCTCCGTGAGTGGCAAGCGGTCTGGTACAACCCGCTGCTGTCCGTTGAAGAAGGGGGCACTTCAGACCCAGCTGTCGCCGCGAGCGATCGCTCCGCCCTGGTGCTGCAGATGGTCCTGAATGAGCTCACGACGCGTCGCATTCCGGCTTCACGCCGATGCCTCTTCCACTTGTACCACTCCCACCCCTCGGCCGCCGTGCGCGAGGACATCACATCATGCGGCCTCAACTTCATGGGCGATCAGGATGAGCACCCGCTTCTTGGGTCTCTTCGCGAGGCGAAGGGATGGCTCCACGCAGACTACAATCCGTCCAGCCAGCGTCCATCGCTCCCAGCCGCACTTCGCAACGGCGAGATTTCCTCCCAGTCACTGCGTGTCCCAAAAGGTTACATCTGCTCCACCGTCGAGGAGCAGCACGCCGCGTTCCGGGAGCTCAAGTCGCAGGACCCGCCGGTGCGCGTTGTGCTGAAGCCGACGGATGGCCTCGGCTGCGCCGGCCTCGTGCTCGATGCAACGGAAGCCGACCTTGCACCGGTAAACACCAAGGCTTGGATCAAGGGCTCGGAGTACACGATCGAGGAGATGATCGGCGCCAAAGGCGGCCCGTCGCCCACTGTCTACATGTGCGGCACGACCCCGATCGCCGTCGCTGATCAGATCATGTGCGGCACATCCAACCATGGCAACTTCGTCCCCTCGGCAGCGCCTTCGGCGATGCAGCAGGCGATGGCCGAGGCTGGTGTGGCCATCGGCAGGTATCTGGACCTCAAAGGCCAATGGGGCCTCGATTTTGTCATCGACGAGGTCACCCAGGACCCAGTGGTCGTCGACCTCAACATGGGACGGCCGAACGGGAACCTCGCGTACTTCTTATGGCGCTCGATTCAGATCCCCCCGCCCATGGTCTCCTCCGAGGACGTTCATCAGACAGTGGCGGGTCGCGTTGGGCCAGAAAAGGAGACGTCGCGTGACTATGTGAAGCTCTTGCGCGACGCGGGGTTGCTTTGGCTGCCTGGGCGCACAGAGGGGGTGGTGCCATCGTACTATATCGCGGGCCAGTCGAGCACGATCGTCTGCGTCAGCTGGACGGGCCGGGAGGACCTCATTGCCCTCTACAAGCGCCTAAAGGTGGTGGACACAAAGGGCACGTACAAAATGGATGTTTGAGAATGTTGCAGGGGCCTTAATGACCATGACTGTCCTTCTGATAGCATGGCTCGCGGATTTCGGGTGTCTTGACGCGAGCAGACAAGAAGTAGGGATACGTGGAAGAGGTGCATGAAGCTACCCGGTACCTGAAGGTGATGCTGATGGCTAACGCATGTGGACGATGGAACATCGTGCGGCGGATATGAAGGCCGCGTGAACGGAGGGAGGGTGTCGGTCTGATGTCTGAAGAACACTGGTTTAAAATAAGCTTTTAATCCAGCGGCTCATCACCAAGGTCAAGCTCAAAACCAGCTCGACCTTTCACTGCCTCACGCAAGGCTGCTGCACCGTCGTTTCCCAGGTGGTTCATACTCAGATGACACATGGTGAGCGCGCCACTGACGGCCAGCCAGACCGCCAGCGACTCTGCGCCCTTGGGGCCGATTTCGTTGGCGCGTAAGTCCAGCGACGCTAGCCTGGTCACAGTGGTATCCTTCAGCAATGTTGCAATAGCACTGATGCCTTCATCACCCAACTCATTTGCGTCCAAGTTGAGAGACGTTAGCGACCCTGTGACGGCTAGCATAGCCGCCACAGCTGTTCCTCCAACTGAGCCGATGTTGTTTATCCCGATGTTGAGTGACGCGAGCTTGGTCTCTTTATTGCCCTGCACTCCGTTACAGATCGCCGTGACGCCCTCGGCATTGATTGAGTTGTCGCAAATGTTGAGCTCCGTCAGCACGGTACTGACGCTGACATAGTCAGCGACAGCCTTGGCCCCATCAACGCCCAGATCGCAGCCTGCGAGGCCAACTGACTTCATCTGGTCCTTCTGCTTGAAAATGCTCACAAGGTTGAGCGCCTGCGCCTTGCCAATCTCGTTGTAGCCAACGTTCACCTGAGAGGAGATGGCACGGGTCAGCCTAGAGCCACGGGCTGGGGTTCAGGCGGGCGCGTACCGACGTCAGTGAGCAATTAACGCGCAAGGCGTCAGCCAGTGCGCTAATGCCCTCGTCAGTGTAGGTGCCTTTCTGGACATCGTAAGCTTTCCTTTCTGGCTCGTCCGTTTTCCAGACCCCACAGAGCCGGTTGCCTTGGAGGTTTACCTACGCACAGCAAGCAAGGATCTGAGCATGAAAGCATGGAGAGCACGCGTTCGAGGTCCGAGAGGCGCACCTCCGTAAGGGAGCTATTGACGCAAAGGGCATCAGCCAATGGCTTTGCACCCTCCGCGCCAATGTCATTCCAGCTGAGGTCGAGCTGCGTGCAAGCAAGCACAGAGAGACAGAGGTGAGCATGAAACGAGAAGCGTATTGGCGCAGAAGGTATAGGCTGAAGGTAGTTTGTGGGTCGGAGCACACCTCCGTCAAGGAGCCGGCCACAACAGCAATGGCCGAAGCCAATGCTGCTGCACCCTTGGGGCCAAACTTGGTCATCATGCCATAGCTGTTGGACAGGTCGAGTGTTGCCAAGCTCTTGCTCTCCTTGAGGCCGATCGAGAGAGCTTCGACACCGTCGTCGCCTAGGTTGTAATCCCCTATCGACAACGAGGTTAGCGAGCCCGTGGCCGAGATGTACTCGGCAAGCGGCTTGGCGATCTCGGGTTCAAGAGACGCAAACCTAAGCGACTCATACCTGAGATCCCATTCCACAATCTTGCTGGTAGGGCTATCACACAGCGCGTTGAAGATGGCGGTCCAGCCTGTGACACCCAGCTGGTTCTCCTTGAGCTTGCATTTGGTCAACACGCCGTTGACGCGCAGCGCGTCGGCGATTGCAGTAATGCCCTCGGCAGTGTAGGTGCCTCTGACGACCCTGTCCACTCCGCAGAGCTGGTTGTTTTCGAGATCGAGGCTCGTTAGCGAGCTATTGACGCGAAGAGCATCAGCAATCGCTGTGATGCCCTCTGCGGTGTAAGTTCCTCTGCCATTCTCATCGATGCCGCACAGCAGGTTGTATGCGAGGCCCAACTGCGATACCATTCAAAGGAAGGGCAAGGGTTAGAGTAACACAAGAGGCACCTCTGGGTGGCAGAAAGCGAGCACCTGTGTCAAGGAGCTATTCACGCGCAACGCGTCGGCGATCGCAGTAATGCCCTCGGCAGTGTAGGTGCCTCTGCCGACGACCCTGTCCACTCCGCAGAGCTGGTTGTTTTCGAGATTGAGGCTCGTTAGCGAGCCCATGACTGGAAGGACAAACGCTACGAGCATGGCACCCTCAGGACCGATGCCATAGCCATGCTGAGCCTCCTCGGAGTTCAAGTTGAGATGGGTGAGGGTGCCAGCGCGCATCTGCTCCACCGGGATACCTCTGATGTCTCCAGAGCCGGCGCAGGCGATGGCTCCGAGAAGCAGCTTGAGCGGTGGCTCGCCCTCGCCCGTGACGCAGCTGCACAAAGCGTGCTTGGCCGGACCACGAAGCAGCTCCTTGTTCCATTCATTATCCTCCTCCTCCTCCTCTTCCTCCTCGTCCTCTTCCTCGACCAAGTCGACATTTCGTACCGCGGCCACATCCACCACGAAGCCATACCCCGTGAGCCGCTCCAGGTGGAGCAGCCGCCCCGCCCTCGCCGCCTCCGACGGCCGGCCGGCTTCGATGAGTAGCTCCAGGTTGAGCTCTGTGATCTCGTGCAGCTGCCGAGGGTCGGCGTGCCCTTCGCGCCTGCACAGCCGCGAGCACAGCGCTCGGCGTCCGAGAGCACGCCACGCTCGGTTGAGGCCCTTGAGCTCAATCAGCGTGCCCACGTCGACCTTGCCCAGGGCGGCTTCCGCAGCGTCGTCGTTCACGGGCAACGCAGCCGCGGCGGTATGCTGCGGCATTGGACTATTTAGCGTGAACGCCGGCTCTGCGAGCGCTGCCACGCGCTCCTCATCGCTCTCAAAGTCGTCCAACGCGCCGAGCAGCTCACGAAGCTCGTTGGCGCACTTGCCGTCCAATCGGCAGGCAAAAGCAATCTGAGCGTACTCGAGCGCCTGCTCTGCGATAAGGTTGCTGGCGCCCTCGATGAGACTGGCTAGCTGCGTGAGTGAGCATTCATCGAGGCACGAGACTGACCAATCGTCGTCGCACATCGCCCCGAGAGTGCGCAGCACCGTTGCGCATGTCTCCTCTACGGGGAAGATGGTGTCTTCAGACGGGTCGAGGTCGTCGAGCCAATTCGTGAGCCTTCCCGCTCGCCGCGCTGCCTTGCGCGACCACACGACTTCCTCGCCCTCACGCCCACGCACGCGGACGCGCCCATCAGCCATGAGAACTGACAGTACTGTACCGGGTACCGTGAACGTTAACAGTCAGTTAATAGTCAGTTTCGTCGCGGTCCCACCGTGAACATTAACACGACAGACGCGACAACCGGTGCTGCGGCACTGTTACTGCCGTGTGAACGTTAACACGACAGACGCGACAACCGCGGGCTGCTACCGGTACGGCACTGTTAACTGCCCGCACTGTAGTGTGGGCACTCGCACGAGCGACGAAGTTAAACTTTTATTGTCGCGATATGAGGGTGCAGGGTCGCAATTAGCAAGTCTGTTCTTCTATACTATGGATCGCGATCTGTCGCAGCTCTCGTCTACTCGTATTCAAAGCACACCGTCTCTTCTGTCGCAAGGGTCGCAAATGCCAAATCGCATCCCGAGCCTTTGCGTCTGCTCAAGTGGTCCAGATATGCGCTCTATTGTACATGTACAATCGAGGTGACAATCGAGGTTTGGAGGTCCTCAGAGCGTCGGCGGTGTTTTGCATCCGCAGGTCATATGTCTGAAAAGACCACAAGCGCAATCAGCCCTGCCGTGCTGCAAACGCGTGCGATGGCAGTCGAGCAGCTTCGTCCGGGAAGCTGAAGCCCACGGCAAGCGCACGGCCGCTGCTGTTGACGCTCATATGTCGCGTTCGCCGGCCTTGCTCCGCACCCACAGCCTCGCCCCGCACATGAAGCAGTTCTTCGGGCCGCGAGAATGCGCTGTGGACGCGCGCCTGTTCCTCGTCGCTGAGTTCTCGCTCGAAGCTCGCCAATCCTCCGGGGCAGCCATACGCGACACGGGTCCACGATTGACCAGTGGGCTTGCACAACTTGACAGCGCCCTCGCCGCAGACCACCACTTTGGTGTCGGTGGGGAAGGAGGAGCGGACTTCCATCTTGAGTGCCTGAAGCGATGCCTCTGCCACCTTCCACTGCTGCGAACACGCCGCAAGCTGTGTAGTCAGGTCCACGTCCGGTTTGACGGGCCGCGGCTTGGGCAACTGCGTGTGGCTCAACACGACCCGGGCGTTGGCTACGTTGACGACCGACTCGGTGCGCACGACCACACCGCGCTCAAGCAGCAGCCGCTGGTCCGCGGGTGTGAGCTTCTCGAAGTTCTCCTTGAGGACCTTGAGCTTAGTGGGGTCTCCGGCGAGGGTCTGCACCTGGAATGCCCCCACAGAGGCCATCTCTCGAAGGGTGACGACGGCCACCCGAAGCTGCCACGGCGCGTCTGCCTCATCGCCGGCGTCGGCGCTGCAGTACGTGTGGCATGCCGCTTCGTCCACGAGCGCGCACACCTGATGAGGTCGACTCGTCATCAGTGGTCATCAGGGAGGCCATCAGAGGCCAGCAGAAGCAATCGGAGGCAATCAAGGCCGCTTCGTCCATGAGCACACACCTCGGCCCAAACCTCGGAAGCGACGCCGTCAGCGGGCTGGCCGTCGGGCTCGTCCATCGGGAAATGTGCCCGGCTCAGTGCGTCTGGGGGGACAAGGCGGCTGCTGCCGGCCTTGCGCTGGCTCTGCCTTGCCTCCGCCTCGAGCCGGCGCACAAAGACGCGGCAGTAGCGATTGTAGAGTGGCGCGGAGTGCTGCCTGATGCCGCGGCACGTCCCCGTCGCCAGAAGCGTAGCCTCCTCGGGGCTCAGAAATAATAGGATGCGTGCAAATGGCAACTCGTGATCGAGCAGGCGGCTGAGCCCCGTCTCGTCATTGGCGGCGATGCTGCCGGCTGCGGCATCGCCTGGCAGTGCGAGGGCGATCCGCTTCGGCGGACGGCTCTCGGAGGCGATGGCTGAGGCCTCCTCCAGGGTCAGGTGCCTCGCCCACTGCGGGACTTCCGCAGCGGCATCGGCGAGCGTAAACTCGTCCGCCTCGCCAAATGGGGCCTGTGGTGCAGCCGTCACCTCCGCCGCCACTCTCGCTGCCGGCACCGCCGCCACTGCCGCTGCTGGCGCCGCCTCGGCCGCCACCGTAATCTCAGGGGCATCCGCCTCTTCATCCGCTTCCCCGGCCGCCACCTGCCCGGCCGGCCCGGGGACAACCCCCCCAGCCGGCTCCTCCCCGGCTGACTCCCCGTCCGCCCCCGCCCCCGCCCCCCCCGCCCCCTCGCCCCCCGCCCCTCCCGCCCCCGCCGTCCCCGCCCCCAACTCCTCCACCCGCGCTGCCGCGTGGGTCCCCCGAGCGGCGGCCGCCGCGGCGTGCGCCACCGCGGCATGTGCACGAGCCTTGGCGTGGTCGGACGGGGCGAGGGCACCGGTCACCAAGAAGGCGGCTCCCTTTGGCAGCGGGCCCGGGGCCGGGGCGCCCAACCCCGGGCGCAGATCCCAGTCCGCGAAGGCATCGCCCCCGCCGCCCCCGTCGCCCCCGTCGCCCTCGTCATCGCAGCCGCCACCACCCCCCCCCACTGCTGCCTCGGTGCTCCCCAAATGGGCAAATTGCGCCGCCATAGCTTCGCGCACACCCTTGTCGGCGGAGTTCTTTGCAAGCGAGCGTAGGATCTTGCGCTCCTTGTCGAGCTGGCTCCATGCAAGGTGGGCGCGCAGCGTGCGGCGCGCAAGGTCCACCGTCTTCTCGCTAGGGGCAGCGTCCCACTCGTCGGTGCCGCCGTAGAAGTCGATGAACTCTGCCCGTGTGAACGCGCCACCGCCAGGGTCCGTTGGGTCCACGCGTCGCTCAACGTGTGGGTTGGAGACGGCGGTCCTCACCGATACGTGCTTGTCATCGTTCGAGTCGACCAGGGCGCCGCATTGGGAGCCGCCCGCCTCCTCACGCGCGTCCGGCTTCGCCTCCACCGGCTCGGCTTCTTTCTTGACTTCCCGCTCAGCCTCCAGCTCGGCCTCCCGCTTACTATCATCTTCTTTGCGCTCCATTGGCCCGGGTCCTATGCCGCCCGCCTGCGCATGCAGCCCGGCGCCCTCTAAGCGCGCAAACTCGAAGCGCCCGCCGCCGAGAAAGTTGAAGAGCGTGTGCAGCACCCCGGACGCGGGCAGTGGCGACGTACTCACGACGGAGATGGTGATGCCGAGGTCGTCGATCCCTTTGAGGAGCTGGGCAGCATCCTCTTCGAGAGCGTCGTCATCAGCGTGGCGCTGGGCGTCACAGAGCACGAGTATCTCCCGCCTCCGCTGCCCATCCTTGTCCTTGCAGTGGAGCTCATAGACGGCTGCCACCAGGGCGTCGAAGATGTCGGATTCGACGCCCTCCAAGGCTTGCAGGGCGTCGAGTCCATCAAGAGCGGCCGTGCAGCAGGGGGCGAGCTCGAACAGTGTGTGCACGCCCTGGTAGCCGGCCATGCCCGCCTCAGAGAGCAGGTTACGAGTTGTGGTTGAGCCGAAGGCCGTCATGGCGAGCATGCCGGGCTCGATCGAGGCGGCCTTGGAGCAGACGACGCGGCGGGCATAAAGGAGCAGCTCGGACATCTCTGGCGCCGCCGCATCGACGACGATGTGCAAAGAGGACGTCATTCGGCGCTTCCCTCTCGGTCCCTCTCTCGGGGTGGGTTCGCACGGAAATGAAAGTGTGAAAACTAGTGTGAACAGCCCACAAAAACCTCATCCGAACCGCCCGATTCAAACCACCGTCTCTGTCGCAAGGGTCGCATCCCTTGCGCCTTCTCCAGAAGCGCTCTCACCTACGGGCACATGGACGAGCGAAGGCGTCACCACGGGCGTCCCAGACGGCCGCTCAAGCCTCCGTGATAGCTTTTTCCTCTGTTCGCGCTTCGCCTTCTTGGCCATCTTCTGCGCCTCGAGTATCGCCTCCGCCTTGGGATTCGACGTCTTCCACCAACGGTGCCGATCGATGATGCTCACCCCAAGACGAGAAAGCTCAAGGCGGATCGCATCGCAACCAGCGAAATCACGGTGCTGCTTGAGCAGGGCATACTGGTCCATCTTTGTCTGAACTTTGACAACGTCCACCCCTTTAGAATCGCCTTGCAAGCTGTAGAGCTTAGGTGCAGGCGTAATGCCCATGGCGCGCATCTTGTCGTACAGCTCATTGGCAGCGGCAAAGTCCTTTTTCACATCCTGCAATGTGACCCACTGGGCCACCAATTGATCCGCAGCCGATGAATCGACTCCACTTCCCTCCATCGTGCAGCCTCGTGTCGTGCGACTGGCGGTCCGGCGGCGTGCTGCCTCCGCCTTCTCACGCGCCACATCTACAGCTGGATCCAGTGTACTTTCGGTATTGAGCGTCCTTGCGAGTGATCGTAGCGCGAGGCAGTTGGTGGTGCCAGTGTGCCGACACCGCAGCCCGCTGGCTGTCAATCGCACGACGTGGCCCAGTGGCCGAGCAAACCACATGAAAGATGTGGACGGCGTGCAAAAGAAGAGAGGCGGTGACGTGGGAAGCCGGCGCCAATCATTCATTCACTATGAATACACACAACACGTAAACGTCACCTGCTCTCACGTGAGTGCCTGCAACGTCGGTGCATGCAAATTGTCTGTCAAAAATGGAATGTTTGGGCCTCCGTCAGTTGGTTTTGTGTGTGGGTGGGTGTGCCGCAGCCCGCAGGGTCAAAGGTTGAAGTCGTCGCGCAGCGATTCCTTGAGTGAGAGCGTCATGGACAGGAAGATTGTGCGGGAGTACGGCTACTCGTCCCGCAATTATTGCGCGGTACCTCGTCAGCCTAAGGGATCGGCCACGACTGATCCATCCCAATTCGATTCCATCGCAGCCAAGGCCGAAGAGAACAAGCTGCATCTTCTCGTAGAGCACCTGGAGCAACAGGTTCGCAGCGCGCTCTCCGCACGAACGACAGCCACCAAGGGCGATTTACGCGTTCTGAAAGATGCGTTCGCCAAGTTTGACCACGACCAAAGTGGCAACGTTGACTTCACTGAATTCCGTTTGGCCATGGAACACCTTGGGCTGCACGTCGAGGGCCAAGGCCTGGCCGGCAAAGGAGGCTTGCCAGCACAGGCCATGGAACTGCTCTTCGCCAAGTACGACACCGACCAGTCGGGCACGGTGTCGTATGAAGAGTTTGCCGCTCAGGTGCTTGCAGAAGATAACTACCCGCATCTGTAGACCGTTTAAGACCAACAGAGTGAGTGACGCAGACGGAGACGCGAGAGCCGTTCGAGAGGCGAGTGCAGAGACAGAGAACGCAGTGTGTGGCAGTGACCAGTGCCCAGTGCGCCAGTGGTCCGGTCGCGGTGCGCCATGGGCCGGCCTTTCGGCCTTGGGATACCGATACCGGTTCACCGTAAGCAAGGGTTGCTTACCGTGAAATGACGATGCGCGCAGCGCGGCGAAGCGGTGCACTGCTTGCCTTCTGCTTCCCGTGCGCGAATCGAAATCAATCAACAACGTCGGAACGTCATTCGCGATCAATCGCATGATAACAAACGAACCATAGACGCATACTAGCTCCCGGAACGCGTCAAACCGGATATTAACACGTCGAGACGAGCGGGCGGGGTGCGTCGCGGAGCGCGGCCGCCCTGCTCGCTGCGAGACCGGGAGGCGGCGGAGCGGGACGTCCGCTTTGGGCGTACAGTGATCAGTGTGGCTTTCACGCCACACGCATCACACATTCGATTACAGTACCCATAACACAAACGCACACATGCCGCGCCCGCGGGTTTCCGCGGGTATCAATGGCCCTCCAGTGCTGCACAAAACCACAGCGCCTTGAAAATAAACAACCGGGCGCCGCTCATAGCGCGCCCGCCGCCGCCGAGACCATCACATCGCGCCCTCTGCCGAGACCAGTGCGATTGATGGTGGCTGGACGAGTGCCGTAGTGCAGCCGACGGCGCCGTGATGGAGCCTTCGGCAGCTTTCGATCGCGGCCAGCATAATCTGGGCCGCCGCCGCGGCGATGGCCAGCTTCTGTGCGACCTCTGCACCTGTCTCTGCCTCGCCGCCAGGGGGCACCGCCGAGTAGTGTCGCTCGTAGACGCGCGCTGAGTTGCGCGGCGACAGGTATGCGGCGGCGGCGGAACCAAGAATGTGGCTGCCACGCCGCTTGAGCTCTGTCAGAGGGTTGGCGCGTCCGTCACGCTTAGCGAGCTGCAGGGTGATGCCGCCGCCCTGCGCGCCGCGCCGGCGCACGCCGCGTATCAGCCCGAGGCTCAAGCGGCTGTGATGCTCGATCACTCCGGCCCACTCCTGCACGTAGTGCACCCGCCAGAGAGCATGCGTCGTCAGGACGAGGATGCGATCCTGTGAGACGCCCCACTCGTTGATCGAGCGCACGGGCCAGCCGCACAGGCACTCCTCTCCGGGCTCACCACACGCGCTCTCCGCGAGGAGCTTCCGCACGTGCTCAACGGAGCGCTCGACGGCCTGCCGGCGCGCGCTCATCATCACGCGCATCGCAAAGTCGTCCGGAGCGAGCGCGCTGCGCAGCGCCGATGCCGAGTCGGCCGCGGCGATGTGCATCGCCTTGCTCGAAAGCGCCTGAACGACCCTCTCCGCGTGGAGAAGGAAATCTTTAGGCCCCCTTAGCTTCGCATCCGCGGAGGGGCCGTCCGTAAAAAGTGCGTTAGCGGAGGAGCTCGTGGATGAGGACCAATCAATCCCGGACTCTGTGTTCGAGAAGTCCTCTTGGTTCACGGGGTCGCGCTCGTCCTCGGGTGCCTGCAGCGCCTGCGCCATGCGCCTGTTATTCTCCGCCTTCTCCAAGCTGAGGGCATGCCTCTCTTCGGTCAGCGCCGCCAAACACCCCTCAACTTGGCGAAGGCGTTCTTCAAGATCCATCACGGCTGGTCCGGTCAACGGCCCCATGTCCGATGGGCCCGCGAGGGAGATAACCTTTTGCTTACCAGCGTTGGTCATGATGAGAGTAGCCGGGTCAGGAGCAACAGGCAGCGTCGGCTATCTGAGGGGTGAGGGAACTGGTGAGGGCACGCGGCGTTGGAGTCGTTTTCGGACCGTCCGTGGAGATCATTTCCGAACCAGCCGGAGCTTTCACACCATGGGTCTTAGTGCGCAAGCTCCGTCTCGTCATCTGAACCTGCGCCGTTGTGACAGTGATGACGATTGTTTTTCTTGACTTGACTTGCCTCGATTTCGTTCTCTCCCGTCTTCGGGAGGGACCGCCGCGCAGTCGCGAACGCGGCTGGGACACCGATGGCGTCCCAACGGCCTCTGCGCATCTCGCCGCTCATGGTGGATATCGTTCACCCGTCGCTCCTCCTGCGGCTCGACGACGAGGACGGCGTGGACGATCATCCGCCGATCATCTCCACGGGCGCTGCACGAGCTGCAGCGGCGCCTGCCGCAGGCCGCGCACCGGCCGCAGGCCGCGGCGGGCGCGGGCGCGGGCACATGAGTCTGAACAATCAGGCCTTGACAGCTCCGGCGGCTGCGATCGTGCGTGGCATCAGCAAGGCGCCAGTAGCCGCTGTGAGCAAGGTGCCAGCACGGGCTGCGAGCAAGATGCCAGCAGCCACTGCGAGCAAGGCGACGGTCGCCAGCAGCAGCACCACCAGTAGCAGCAGCACCACCAGCAAGCGAGCGGCACCGGCAGCAGTCTCAGCCAGTGCCTCTGCTGAGAGCGTCGGCACGGCATCGAAGCGTGCGCGCCCCGCTGCGGAGGCTCCGACGTTGCGGGCCGTCGTACGCGCAGTGTCGACGTCCGCGAGTGGCGGCGCTAGCTGCGGTGGCACCACCACGCTGACCGACGAGTCGTCGGCCGCGCCACCGCCGCTGCTCCCCTTGCAGATCGAGCAGGTACTCGCAGCGCTCCGATGGGCGGGACTGCTGCACGGCGCCGAGGCGCTGAACAAGGCGCGTGCCGCACTCGCTCCGCTCGCTCTCGAGCCGGCGCCGGCGCTCGTGCAGGCACCGGGGCCGTCGCCAGGCAGTCTACTCAAGGCTCCGCCAGCCACCGCCAACAACGTGCCAGCACTCCAGGGAGGGAGGGCGGCGGCGGCGGCGGCGACGGTGGCGGCGACGTCGGCGGCGGCGACGACGGCGGCGGCGGCGACGACGGCGGCGACGGCCCCCGACGCGGGCGCGTCGCGCACGCAACCTCCGGCTGCGAGGACGGCGCGCGGCGCCGGCTCGCGCTCCCCAAGCCCGCCGCCGCCGAGCCGTGCTGCTGTGGCGCAGGCCAAATCGGCCCTGCTGCTGACGATCCAACGGGTGCGCCAGGCGGGGAGTGGGCAGTCGCGCAGCCTCGAAGCTTGGGTTGCGAAGGCGCAGTGCGAGGCAGCCAGGCGCTTTCTGCAATGGGCTCCACCGCCGCCGCCGACGCTGCAGCAAGCGCCGCCGTCCTCGCTACCGCTCCGAGCACCCCTCCCCCCGCCCCTCCCCCCGCCCCTCCCCCCGCCCCCGCCGCCAGCGACGACGGTCGGGAGCCCGCAGCCGCCGTCCGGGATGGCGCCCGGGATGGCGCCCGGGATGGCGCCCGGGATGGCGCCCGGGATGGCGCCCGGGATGGCGCCTGCGATGGCGCCCGGGATGGCGCCTGGGATGGCGCTCAAGTCGCGGGAGGTGCGCAGCTCCGAGGCTCGAGATCCAGTCGCTCGGGCGGGCGGCAAGGGCGTTGGCGCCCGCGATGGCGCCCGCGATGGCGCCCTTCAAGAAGCGTCAGGTGCAAGTGCTCACCATGGCGCCTGGTGGGCAGCCGCGCTGAGCAGCGATGAGGAGAGCGACGGTGAGGGTACCAGCCATGCCGCCGCCGCCGACGCCTTGCCTGCCGACGAGGATGAGCCTCGGGGTGATCTCGGGGCGATCTCGGGCTCTTTCGAGGACGATCTGGACGATCTGGGGGCGTTGGCCGCGGCAAGCGCACGCCTCCCCCCGACGACGGCGGCCATCGCGGCCGGTTTGGCGACGCCGGTCTTGGAGTCCGCGCCCTTGGACCTGAGCGTGCTCGAGGCCGTGCGGGATGCGCACGGCTACCGTAGCCCGCTGCTCGCGCTCCGCTCGTATCGTCTGTCGGCGGGCTACGTGGACGGCAGGCCTCGGCCCGAGGGCGACCGCGAGGGCGGTGGAGGCGGCGGCGAGGGCGGCGGCGGCGGCGGCGGCGAAGGCGGCGGCGAGAGCGCCGGCGACAGCAGAGCCGGCGGCGAGGGCGGAGCCGGCGGCGAGGACGTGCAATGGGGACGCTTGCTCACGGGCGCGTATGCGCGCGCGCGGCTGAGGCCCGAGAGGCCCCTGTGCCGCTTCGAGCTACGCGGCGACTGCCGCGCCGCCGACTGCAACGGACAGCACCGTCGAGACTACATGATGCCGACCGGCATGCTGCTCGACGAGCTGCGATGCTACGCTGCAGATGGGGCGCTGTCGCGAGCGCAATTCACACAAGGTCTTCTCGAGCAGTTCCCGCCCGACGCCGACCCAGCGGCGGGCGCGGACGCGGCGGGCGCGGCCCAACCTTGGGCGCCAGCTTGGGACGCTAAGGCGAGCGAGGATGAGGAGGTTTCGTCACTCGCTAAGGCGAGCGAGGATGAGGTTTCGTCACTCGCTAAGGCTAGTGAGGAGGTTTCGTCACTCGCTAAGGCGAGTGAGGAGGTTTCGTCACTCTCGTCGGAGGAGCAGGCGGCTCGTGATGTTGCCAGGCGCGTCGCCGCCACCTACATAGGCGCGGGCGCTGCAGCCGCTGCTGCTGGGCCGTCGCCGCTCGTGCGGCCCGCGGCCCAGCATTACGTTCGACGTAAGCGTCCACCGGAGAGCCGCGGGGGGGCCATGGACGTGGACGGCGCTCAGGACGGCGCTCAGGACGGCGCTCAGGACGGCGCTCCAAGCGCGATGGGCGGCAGCGCGGGGGACACGGCACCGTCGCGCCCGCCGCCGGCCCCACAGCCCCACGCGCAGCTGCAGCTGCTGCACGCGGCGCTTCGGCTGCTGCCGCAGCCCACGTTGCTCGCAGCGGACCTCGCCAAGCAACTCTCGCCGGCGCTCGCCTTTTACAGGCGGACGGATGCGGCCGCGCTCGGTGCCGCGGCCGCGCTGGAAGGCGCGCCTCCGGCGCCACACGAGGCCTCCCGCCCGAACCAATCGCTCCCGCCCACGATTGCTCTGCCGCCGCTCACGCCGGTGGAGGTGGCGGCCGCCACCATCGCAGCCGAGGACGCGGCTGGCGCCCACGATGGCCCGGTAGGGCGCTATTGGACCGCGCTCCGCTCCAGCGGCTGCGGCCCCAGCAGCAGCAGCAGCAGCAGCGCCGGTGGCACAGGGGCTGGCACATCCGCGAGACTCGCCCACAACGGCGCGAGACTCGCCCACAACGGCGCGACCGTCGGTAGCGCAGCGGACGGCAGCGGCGAGGGCGCCGTGTCGGCAGACGTAACGCTCGCAGCGCACGTGAGCTCGCTCGACGCCCTCGCGTGCTGGCGCCGCGTGCTGGCGCTGCGCCTGGGTGGCAACGCGCGCAGCGCGAGCCCCGCCGCCCGGCGCAGCGCGCTCAAGGTGCTCTCGATCGTCCTCGAGGCCCGACCAACAAGCGTGGCTCTGTGGGTCGTGTACCTCGCCCTGCTCAGCCTCGACGGTGCCTCCGCCTCCGACCTACGGGATCTGCTAGGCGCCGCGCTGCGCCGCGCGCCCGCGTCGGCGCTGCTGTGGAACCGGCTGGCATCGCTGCAGCCGACGGCGAGCCAACGGCTTACGATGCGAGTCAAGGCACTGCACACGCTCTGTGGGGAGGTTGGCAGCGGCAGCTGCACGCGCGGCCTGTTGCTCGACACGGCGCTGCGGCTGCTGCGCGATCTCTCCGAATCGAAGCTGACGCAGGCCGCCGAGCACGCGGCCGCCGTCATGCTCGCCGCCGACCCCGCGCAAGCCGCCACGGCGCGCGCGGCGGGCTACGCAACGCCCCACGGGCTCAGGTCGCTGCCTCCCATCCCACGCATCGCGCCGTGGCTGTCACCTCGCGCCCTCAGCGTCCTCTGGCTCTGCCGCATCGAGCTGTGCCTGAGCGGGCAGCTCCGCGGCGGCATGGCGCTCGCGGCGGCGCTCGCCGAGGAGCAGTCGGCGTCGCGCCCCGCGCCGACCATGGCGCCCACCATGGCGCCCACCGGCCCACACGCCGCCGACGCCTTGGGCGACGAGCTGGGCGGTGGAGGCCGCGGTGGCAGTGGCGTGGTCGATTGGAACGCAGCGTGGGCGCCAGTGCGCGCCGCCTTGGACGCCCAGCAAGCTGCCACGAAGCTGCGTACGCTGCGCACGCTCTTTGACGAGGCCGTCGAGGCTGTCGAGGCGTCCGTCACTTTGCTCCGGAGCGAGACTGGGCGGGACGCCTTCAGTCTCAGTCGCGAGCCTTCAGAGGATGTGGCCACAGGCGCGGGAGCGGCACCAGCAGCAGCACCGACGGCGGTCGACATGGATCCGAAGGCCCTCGGAGAGGCACCACCGCCAACGCAGGCTGTGGAACCCACGCAGGCTGTGGAACCAATGCAGGCTGTGGAACCAATGCGGGCTGTGGAACCAATGCAGGCTGTGGAACCAATGCAGGCTGTGGAACCAATGCGGGCTGTGGACCCCGCCGCGTCAGCGCCGCTGCCTCGCGCGCTCGCGCTCGCGCGTGCCGCCGAGCACTGGCCGCTGCGCCTCAACCTTGTGGCGATGGAGCTGGCTGTGCCCGACCTGGACGCTGCCGACGGTGCGTGCCGCCGCTTCCTGAGCGAGGACTTCCGAAGCGGTGGCGCCCGCTGCGAGCAGCTGTGGCAGCTGTGGGCGCTGGTGCAGAGGGCGCGCGCCGCGCCGGGCGCTTGGCCCGCGACGGCGCCACCAGCAGAGGCGGCCTACGCAGAGGAGCTTCTGTGGCGCGCTCGCCTATCGGAGACGGGCCCGGGCCAGCCCAAATGGCGAGGGCGACACGCCGCGAGTAACGCAAGGCGAAAGCTCGCGAAGAGGAAGAAGGCTCGCGAAGGCGCCGCGCCGAAGACCGCCGACGAGGACACTGGCGATGAGGCCGGCGAGGGCGAGGAGGGTGGCGAGGGCGGCCCCGAGGCCAACTTGCTGCCACGCCCTCATCGATTCGAACACTGGCATGCCCTCGTGCTGGCGGCCAGCCACAGCCGTGCGGTAGCGCTGCAGTTGCTGGCATGCGCCTTCAGTGAGCAGTTGGCCGCCGTCGATGCTCCTTCCGCTCCTTCCGTCCCGGGGCGGCGTGCTGGGAGCACCGACGCGACGATCGTGTGGGAATGGTGCCGCCCGCGCGCTCCAACTCCCAAAGAGCTGAAGGAGAAGGCGGCGACTTCTCACGACGATTCGAGCACCGCGGCATCCGAAGGCGTGCGTGCTCTCGATGCACGCGCTCTCCCACTCGCTGCGCAGCCGCCGAGCAGCGTCGTCGTGAGCGCTGTGGGGCGGCTCGCGGCGCGATGGCGGCGCAGCGCGAGCAGCTGGAGCGCCGCAGGGCCAGAGGCGGCGCAGGAAGCAGTGTACCTGCACCTACTCAGCGTCTTGTGGACGCAGCTCGTTGGGCCTCCAGAGGAGACAGTCGAAGCCTTCGAGACCGCCATCGCGGCTGCCAGTGCGCTGCCCACGCCGCCGGCGAGCCTCATGACCCTGTGGCTGCGCTATCTCGATTGGAGTGCGCAGAGGGCGGGATGCACCATCTCGCCGCCCACCGAGATACGAGCGAGATACACCGAGACGCACCGAGATACGCCCACCGTGATACGAGCGCTCCTGAGTCGATGCTTCTCGCGCACTCGCGTGCTGCCCGCGCGCACGACCGCGCCCACTGCCGCGTCCTTGGCCGCACAGCCACGCTGTGGTGAGCACTTGGCCGCACAGCCGCGCAATGCCTTCGTCGCCTCCGTGCACTCCCGCCATCTGCTGCTGCCTCCGCCTCCACCTCCGCCTCGGTCTCGGCCTGCTGCTGCGAGCGGTGATACTGAATCTGACCCTGACCCCAACCCTGACCCTAACCCGAGCAACTGGTGCGGTCGCAGCAGCGGGCATGGCACCGCGGGCGGCGAGGGAGTCGTACGGGGTCACGAGGGCAGCGAGCGCGAAGCGTACGACACGGCGTACGATGAGGGGACCGATGTGGAGCTTCTCGCCGTTCTCGACACAGAGCCGGCCCGTTCCTGGACACGAGGATGCATGAGCGGTAGCGGCGGCAGCGCGGCTGCCGGCATGCGCACCCGGTACTCCGAGGACGGCGGCGGCAGGGTAGGCGGCGGCAGGGTAGGCGGCGGCATGCGTGCGGCGAGCCGCGGGGGTGACTTTGCGTGGGAGGTGGAGACGAGCATAGCCGCACTGCAGCTGAGTACCGAGGGGTGCGCAGACCATCCCTGTCCATGGGAGATGACCATTGCAAAGCGCCTCCCGCCTTCGGCCGCGGTGTACTTGGCGGCCAGCGCGGCGCTCGCTGGGCGGACCGACGAAGCACGAGCCGTCCTCGCCAGCTGCTTGCTCGAGGACGACGTTACGGAGGAGGCGTGGACATTGTAGCCGCGCTGAACGCTTGCCCTGTCGCTCGCAACTGCTCCCGCCTCGCCCCCTTGCTCTCCTCTCTCCTCCCCTCGTGCCTCTGCACCTTCGAGACCATCCCGCACACCACCCCGCTGCGCTGCCTGCCCCTGCCTTGCTCGCCTGCCCTGAGGTACTCCCCCCCAACAGGGCTATCTGGCTCGAGGCGGCCGAAGAGCAATGGGCCGTGGCGTCCACGCTGGCCCACGTCGCAGTCGCCACGCACTACAGCTCGGGCGTGCTCTGGCAGCAATGGCTCGACCTCGAAGAGATGCGCGGCAACGTCGAGTCCCTCTTCCGACTTCGTGCGCTCGCGTCGGCTGCAGGGGTACGCCTGACAGGGACGCTCGTTGGTAGGGATCGCTGACACACAGCCAGCCAATTGCGGGTCCTTTTAGCCCCCCGCCCCTCGCGCTGGAATCTTCAAGACACACATACGCCCCAGCGCCGCGCGCCGCCAGGAACATACTTTAACCGTGGACGCTAATGAACACAGCGCGGACACATCCGCGTTCCGCGACGGCGAGTTGTAGGCGTACGGGGTATACCGTGTTACGGTTGTAGGCGGGGCGTAAACGGCTAACGGGTCGGGGCGGGTCTTTTCGTGTGAGAGTTTAACTGGATTACAGCCAGTTGCACAGCGGAACGAATAGGACCAGGAGGCCCTCTGACGCGCGCTCGCTAATAAATTTAAATACGTTCAGGATACGAGGAGGCCTGCCACAGTTGGAGGAGGCTTGAAGAGCCGAAGTGCGAAGAGGCCCACGGCGCGTCCGCTCTCTCTTATATACCCTCCTCAATCATCAACCTGGGGAACTACAAGTCCAACCTCTGTGGTTCCTACCTGTACCAGAGATGCATCGTAGATTCCGAGTCGGCGGCCTGAGTGTTGATTGACTTGTCTCTTGATTTTGCTGGCCAATTTTCCTGTGGAAAGCCGAGCGACAGAGGGTCGAATGGAATAGATCATATGGCCGGCGTAGGATTTTGGGGCTGAAAGTAGGATCGTGATCTGAATGTGTGTAAACATGCTAGGAGAGAAGATAATGTGGATCCCGAGTGGTCATGAATGAATGTGTGAA
>Ga0180439_100305_pt1 | contig 30483 bp, 14 predicted proteins | sample ChrtobMetaP5_0mM_FD_119744 | JGI IMG/M metagenome (GOLD analysis project Ga0180439, IMG submission 119744) | Chrysochromulina tobin associated microbial communities from unialgal haptophyte culture, Seattle, Washington, USA - P5_0mM MetaG | ecosystem: Host-associated > Algae > Haptophytes >...
TGCTGATGGCCTCCCTAAATGCATGCAGGACGACGACTCCCTCTGATTGCCTCTGATTGCATACTGATGGCCTCCCTCGTTGCATGCAGGACGACGACTCCCTCTGATTGCCTCTGATTGCATACTGATGGCCTCCCTAAATGCATGCAGGACGACGACGCCCTCGTCGGGCAGCTGCGCGTGCTCCAGCCGAAGACGGTGGGGATGGCGCGCCAGCTGCCAACGCTCCGCATGCTCGATAGGTCGAGGCGGCTGCACCATGGCTGGCTGCTCAAGGAGGGGGGCGTGCTCCGAACGCAGTGGAAGCGCCGCTGGTGCGTGCTGCAGCCCGAGGGCATGTACTACTTCCGGGCCGAGGGCCGAAATGAAGACCAGATCCCGAATGAGGACGAGCCTGCCCGGGGGCTCATTCCGATCTTAGGTGCTTCGGTACGAGTGCTCCAGACGGACTTCCATTTCGAAGTCACGACCGCGCGGCGCACGTACCTCTTCCGGGTCGACCGCGAGTACCACAACGCCGAGCAGCGGCGCGCGTACGATGCACAGGCACGCGGCGGCGTGGCGCCCGCCACGGCGCCGCATCTCGGAGGCGATCTGCTACGATCTCGCGAGAGCTCGCTGGCTGTGCCCGACGTGGCCGAGGGCGTGGCCAGCGGCGCCGGCGCCGGCGCAAACGGCCTTGCCGGCCGGGGGGCAGCCGGCGGCGCCGAGGCGTCGCCGCGCATCGGGGGGGTCATCTACTCATCGAGCGGCGTGGAGGCGATCGCGCGTGCGGCGGCGAGCCTAGGGGGCGCCGTATCGGGCGCCGATACGGTGGCCGTCGTGGGCGGCGGCGGCGGCGGCGGTAGCTTCGGCGGCGGCGGCGGTAGCATCGGCGGTGCGACCCTCGCAGGCTCCGCGCTCGAAGGCGAGTCGGCGGGCAGCTACGGCAAGGACCTCGCCGAGTGGATCGCCGCGCTGCAGCGGGCGAATCTGGCGGTGCCCAAGGAGGAGGGGCGCCATCACATCAAGCGCGTCCACATGCTCAACACTCGGAACGCCGATGGGCTGCTCCAGCAGGTCGGGAGGAAGCAACGCGAGCACCTGGAGCTCGTGAGCTCGCCCGCCCAGCGCGCGCGCACGAGCATGAAGGGCGGCTGGCAAGAGGATGGCGACATGTTCTTACGCATGTACGAGAGTGGAGCCGGCGGCGTGCGCGTTCGCCGAGTGCTCTCCAGTTCTCTCGCCGCGGAGGCCGCCGCCGCCCTCAGCGCCGCCGTGGGCGCCCAGCCCAAGCCGCCGCCCGCACCCACGGTCGCGGGCGACTGGCTGTACCGGTACTTCGAGCAGTCGTCGCAGTGGCGCCGGCTCTGGTGCACGATGCAGGGGCGTACGCTGCTGTGCTACGCGGAGACGTTCACAGAGGAGCCGAGCGTCGTCGTGGGCCCCCTCGTACCCGACGGCATCGACCTCGAGCGCCCAGCACTCGTCCTCTGGCCCTCGGACGTGCCGATCCAGCCGTCGTCGGACAATGTGGGCGCGCCTTCCAAATTTGTCTTCACGCTCACCTCGGCGGTAGGCGCCCGCCGCCATCGGCTCTGCGCGGAGAGTCGCGAGAAGATGCGCGAGTGGATCGAGGCCCTCCAAGCTGCCGGGGCTGCCACGACGACGCCCGGCAGGGAGGGCCGCGTCCGCGTCGGTAGCTTCACAGCGACGGACGCAAGCGCCGACCGCGCCGCCGCTGCCGCCGCCGCTCTCGCCATCGCCGATGCGACAAGCAGCAGCGGCAGATGCAGCGGCGCCGCGGCCAGCAGCGCCGTGCCGAGCGGCGGCGAGTCCTCGAGCGCCGTACCGAGCGCGGAGGCGGGCGCCGTACCGAGCCAGTTCGGCCTCGGGTCGGCGCCGCTCGGTACGGCGCTACCACCGCTCGGCACGGCGCTGCCCGAGAAGCAGCGCGCGCTCCTCAAGCAGCGTACCAAGGCGCGGCGCGAGCGCGAACACGACGACTCCGAGGCCGATGATGCTGGCTTCCAATCCGCCGACGATGGCATGCTGGTCTCGCCGAGGGAGAGTGCGGACTCTGAATCGGACGGCACGTCGGGCGAGGTGGCGGCGCTCGGCCGCTCGAATACCACGCTCGGCCGCCGCTCGAATAGCAGCTGGCGTGAAGCTGCTGGGCGTGAATACGGCAGCGACGGGTACCGCTTCGGCGACGGCACGCGCCTGGCCGTCCGCAAGCTCACAGAGACCATAGTCAAGCCGTACTGAAACTCGGATGCGCGCGCCAGAGTCGTTACCGCGCGCACATGCGATGTCAAGTAGTGGCTCTTGTCAAGTGGCTCGTCCTCGCGTCGTGTAGAGTGGGTATCTGCGTCTGGTGAAGATGCACGTCATGCACGGCACAAGGAACGTGTTCTGTGATTAACGTAACTTTGTGGTAAGACAGCGCGGTCCTGTGAACACTGGCAATTTCTGTCGTGAAGTCGGACTTAGTGAAGAAGTGACGGTTGCATGCTCAATTGCGAAATTACGGTTACGAATAGTTTTCTGTTTCATGTGTCTCGATTTCGCGATCGCGCGACACTGACTCCGACGATTAGATGCGCTGTGCTTCTGGCTGGCGTGGCAACGCGATCGTCACTCAATGAAGGGCGGCACCATGTTGCCGCACGTGCAGAAGATGCCAACGTACCCAAGACGACGCAGCACTTCGCCCTCAGTCGTCTTCGTACACGGTGACCGTCCGCTGCCGTGGCGGCCAGAAGCGGTAGTCGCACGCCCTTCCTCGGCCAACGGTTTGCTGACGCAGCCTCGATGTCCAAATTCGACGCACACGAGGGGCAGTGCAGGGCAGCATCGCCTGCCACCGTCGCTCTCCGAAGGCGCGATCACAAAGAGTTTCGCCGATGACACGCACACAAGTCTCAACTTGCGCAAGATATCACCCGATAATGGGGGCGGTCAGACCTACCCCGTCTCACCAGATCAAGCGACGACGATGCGACTGAGCGTCGGCGAACGCCTCGTGCCGCAGCTCCTCGATGCAAGCTGGGAAGCAAGAGTCGTGCGCAACAGCAAGCTTATGGCGCACCAGCGTATCCAGAGGCTCGAGCTGGAGCTGCATGGGCTCCGTCGCCTGACTGCAGGGTTGAACCCCCCTGCCGTATCGCGTGTGATTGCGCAACGCATCGCGAGGATGGAGTCGGAGGCTGAGCAAGCAGAGTCGCAGCACAAGAGTCTCGAGGCCCGTTTGAAAGAGCTGCAATTGGGCTTGACGCCGGCCTTGCGGCCCTTCATCGTGCAGCTTGGCTTGGCGGTCGAGCCGCTGACACCCACGCGCGGCCACGGCGAGCTGTCGGGCGCTGAACGGCTTGGCATGCTGCGATGCACTGAAGACGCCGAGACGACGCCGTCGAGCCCCTCGGCCACTCTAACGGCCACTCTGGCGGTGCCCAGGCGCGCCGATGACGCTGCAACGAGCAGCGGCTCGCTGGGCACTGGCATGGTCGCAACACGCTTGCGTCGTATGAGTGCCAGGCCACCCACCAAAATCGTTCCATCGCGCCTCGCACCGTCATACAGCAGCCCGTCACTGGGCACCGTCTTCTTTGAACCGAGCCGCCAGCGCATTTCGCGATCGACGGCGGCAGCGGAGCCAGCGGCAGAAGATACGGCGGTGGCCGCAGAGCTGGGTGCGGGGCGAAAGATAGCTAGCGCGGTCGAGACCCTCAACTCGAGGCGGTGGACGCGCGCTGCGGAGCAACAGATGACCGCGGCAGAGAAGGCAGCGGCTGTGCGTCAGTTTTACTGGCCTGAGACCCCAGCGGCTGAGGCGGCTGCGGCAGAGAAGGCGGCGGCAGAGAAAGCGGCGGCTGAGAAGGTAGCAGTCGAGAAGGCGGCGGCCGAGAAGGCGGCGGCTGACGAGGCGGCAGGCGAGGCGGCCGCGGGCGAGGCGGCTGCGGCAGAGAAGGCTGTTGCCGAGAAGGCGGCGGCCGAAGCGACGGCAGCCGAGGCGGCGGCGGCTGAGGCCGCAGCGGCCGAGGCGGTGGCGGCTGAGAAGGCAGCGGCCGAGAAGGCGGCGGCCGAGAAGGCGGCGGCTGACGAGGCGGCGGCCGAGAAGGCGGCGGCCGAGAAGGCGGCGGCCGAGAAGGCGGCGGCCGAGAAGGCGGCGGCCGAGAAGGCGGCGGCCGAGAAGGCGGCAACTGAGGTCGCGGCGGCCGAGGCGGAGGCAACTGTAGCGGCGGCGACTGAGGCGGCCGCGGGCGAGGCGGCTGAGGCAGAGAAGGCTGTTACCGAGAAGGCGGCGGCCGAAGCGGCGGCGGCCGAGGCGGCGGCAGACGAGGCGGCGGCGGCTGAGGCCACAGCGGCCGAGGCGGCGGCGGCTGAGAAAGCGGCGGCTGAGAAGGCGGCGGCCGCCATGGCGGCGGCAGAGAAGGCTGTGGCAGAGAAGGCGGCGGCCGAGAAGGCGGCGGCTGACGAGGCGGCGGCCGAGAAGGCGGCGGCCGAGAAGGCGGCGGCCGAGAAGGCGGCGGTCGAGAAGGCGGCGGCAGAGAAGGCGGCGGCCGAGAAGGCGGCGGCCGAGAAGGCAGCGGCCGAGGCACGTGCAGCAGAGGAGGCAGTGGAGGCAGAGCGCATCGGCAATGAGGCTACCACAGCCGTGGAGGCACGTGCAGCAGCAGAGGCAGCGGCGGCGCGCGAAGCAGAGCAGGCGGCAGCTGCAGAGGCTTCAGAGGCAGCGGCTCATGCGGCTGCGGAAATGGAGAAGGCAGTGGCAGAGAAGGCGGCGGCCGAGAAGGCGGCAACCGAAGCGGCGGCGACTGAGGCGGCCGCGACTGAGGCGGCTGAGGCAGAGAAGGCCGTTACCGAGAAGGCGGCGGCTGAGGCGGCGGCGGCCGAGGCGGCGGCAGCCGTGGCGGCGGCGGCTGAGGCCACAGCGGCCGAGGCGGCGGCGGCTGAGAAAGCGGCGGCTGAGAAGGCGGCGGCCGAGATGGCGGCGGCAGAGAAGGCTGTGGCAGAGAAGGCGGCGGCCGAAGCGGCGGCGGCCGAAGTGTCGGCAGCTGAGGCCACAGCGGACGAGGCGGCGGCGGCTGAGAAAGCGGCGGCTGAGAAAGCGGCGGCCGAGGCGACGGCAGAGAAGGCTGTGGCAGAGAAGGCGGCGGCCGAAGCGGCGGCGGCCGAGGTGGCGGCGGCTGAGGCCACAGCGGCCGAGGCGGCGGCGGCTGAGAAGGCAGCGGCCGAGTTGGCGGCGGCCGAGGCGACGGCCGAGAAGGCGGCGGCAGAGGAGGCAGTGGAGGCAGAGCGCATCGGCAATGAGGCTACCACAACCGTGGAGGCGCGTGCAGCAGCAGAGGCAGCGGCGGCGCGCGAAGCAGAGCAGGCGGCAGCTGCAGAGGCTTCAGAGGCAGCGGCTCGTGCGGCTGCGGAGGCAGAGAAGGCAGTGGCAGGGAAGGCGGCGGCCGAGGCGGCGGCAACTGAAGTGGCGGCAGCCGAGGCGGCGGCGGCTGAGGCCACAGCGGCCGAGAAGGCGGCGGCTGAGGCGGCGGCGGCTGAGGCGGCGGCGGCCGAGAAGGCGGCGGCCGAGAAGGCGGCGGCCGAGAAGGCGGCGGCCGAGAAGGCGGCGGCCGAGAAGGCGGAGGCCGAGAAGGCGGCGGCCGAGGCGGAGGCAACAGGGGCGGCTGCAGGCGAGGCGGCCGCGGGCGAGGTGGCTGCGGCAGAGAAGGCTGCGGCAGAGAAGGCTGTGGCAGAGAAGGCGGCGGCCGAGGCGGCGGCAGCTGAGGCGGCGGCGGCTGAGGCCACAGCGGCTGAGGCGGCAGAGGCGGCAGAGAAGGCAGCAGCAGGGAAGGCGGCGGCCGAGGCGGCGGCGGCCGAGGCGGCGGCGGCTGAGGCGGCGGCGGCTGAGGCGGCGGCGGCTGAGGCAGCGCCGGTCAAGAATGCGGCGGCCGAGGCGGCATCGGCCGAGACTGCAGCAGCCGACGCGGTGGCTGCGGAGCCAAAGATAGCTAGCGCGGTTGAGACCCTCGTCGATGAGCTTAAGGGAGCAGACGGCGAAGGGTTATTGAAGCTGCTGCGTGATTTGTCTGCGCGATGGGACGACGCAGAGGGGGACTCTGCCGTTGCGTTGTGTGCGGAGCTTCGTGCAATCGGTGCGGTGCCGGTCATCTGCAACCTGCTAGCGCACGAGACCGCGCAAGTCCATCAGCTGGCCATTTATATTGTGGGCAATCTGGCCGCAGGCGCTGTTGATCCACTGGTAGACCTAAGCAAGCGCGAGCTCAAGCAAGCTGGCGCGTTTGATCTCCTCCTCCGCCACCTCTTTTCGACCGACAAGGCGACGCTACTGCTCGCACTCTGCGCGATCCAGAACGTGTGCGTGGAGATCGAATACGTCGATAAGCTCAAGGCTGCAGGGGGCATGGAGCGGCTGCAGCACATTGTCGGCTTGGCCGACCCTCAGCTCTGTCAGTTTGCGCAGGGCTGCTTCGACAACGTACGCACCGTCGTCGCCATCAACGCGATGCAGCATATGCAGCAGAATTTCTTACGGACGAGGCCTAAGGCCGAGAAGGCAGCGGCAGAGGCGGAAGCGGCAGAGGAGTCAGCAGCTGAGAAGGCCGCGGCAGAGAAGGCCGCGACTGGCGGAGCGGAGCCGGTGCTAGCGAAGCCAACGGCATACCGACGGCAGCGGAGCCTGCGGCAGAAGATACGCTCAAGCGTCGTCGTCGAGACTTGCATCCAAACGTGCATCATTGTCAAGGAGGATCAAGGCTCCATCGGGCTTGACTTGCAACAGTCCAGTGGCCACCGCATCAGCATCGTCCGCGTGAAGCCCGACACGCCGGCCGCACGCAGTGTGCCGCCGCTAGTCGCCGGCATGGCCATTGTCAGTGTCAACGGGTTCCCTGTGCTGGATGCGAAAGTGGCAGCCGAGTGCATCGCAAAGGCTGGGCGTGGTCAAATGATGCTCGAGGTGGCACCGGAAGCAACGCGAAGCTGGCTCTCACGCCTCCGTCGCGCGAGTGCTCGTCAAGAGAGCGTCAAGGGCGCCGACGAGGCTCGCATGTCCGGAGATGAAGACAGTGGCCACGGAGCTGCTCTGGCTGCGGAGCCTTAGTTATTTTAGAGATATTAGCTCGGCGTGGTCGAGACCCTCATCTCAAGGCAGCAGACGCGCGCGGGCCGTCCGCTGTGGCGTGGCGTATCGTACGTGTGCGGGTCGGCGCGATTGGGGGCGCTTTTGAGACTGAACTTCTTGACAAAAGTGTTCAAACATTACGACTTGCGTGTGACCCCTCGTCCAGAGCCTCCAAGTCCGTCCTCGAGTGCAGCGCATCGGCTGTAGCATCGAGCGCAGCTTGGAGCTTGGACACATCGACCAGGTCACCGATGACGGCCGCCGCAAAGCTCGGATGCAGCACGTCACTTTGCAGCCGCTCAAAGGTGGAGAGCCCGTGAGCAGTGCTGGCTCCCCCCACAACAGCCGCCAGCATGGCGACGTGTGCGAGTGCGACGCCCGATTCGAAAGCTGAGGTCAAGACCACGCCCTTGCCAAGTGCGCTAGCCTCGGCAGCCAAGCGGGCACTCACCTCCATCCCGCCGAGGATTGTCGGCTTGAGCACGATCGCTGCACAGCTCACGTGACTCAGGCGCGACCGAAGCGCCTCGAGGGCTCCTCCTCCTCCTCCTCCACGAGCGTCGTCTCGAGCGTCCTCCTCGTGGTCCTCCTCGCTCGCACCCTGCGACGCTGCCCGCGGCCTCGTAGGCGACTCCAACTGCACAGCCGCGGGCAGCACACTCTCATCCAGTGCGTGGCGCAGCCCGTAGGCCGCATGCAACCCAGGCAGCGACGCCTCGAGCGACGGCCCCAGCGGCTCTTCGCAGAATTCAAGGGCGTCTGGCGGCCAGTCCGCCTCACGATCGGCCTCACAATCGGCCGCACGATCGGTGGCGCAACTCGCGAGCCACTGCTGCCTCAAGTGTACGCAGAAGACGCCGGCCTGGGCCACGTTCCACGCCTGATTCGCATCGAGTCGAAGGCGTAGCCCGAGCGATGTACATCCGATGAGCAGCCGGCAGATGCGCTTGGCATCCTCGACGGGGTCAGTGCCCCCCACCTTCACCTTCCACGTGCGCATGCGATAGGCCGAGGCGCTTCCTTCGGGAGATGCCACAGCAGCAACCGGGAGCTCATGCGGCTCATGCCACTGAGCCTCTTCGGGAGATGCCACGAAAGCAACCGGGAGCTCTTCGGGCTCATGCCACTGAGCCTCTTCAGGAGATACCACAAAAGCAACCGGTAGCTCTTCGGGCTCATGCCACTGAGCCTCTTCGGGAGATGCCACAAAAGCAACCGGTAGCTCTTCGGGCTCATGCCACTGAGCCTCTTTGGGAGATGCCACGAAAGCAACCGGGAGCTCTTCGGGCTCATGCCACTCTTCGGGAGATGCCACAAAAGCAACCGAGAGCTTCGCCGCAGCACTTGCCTCCGCCACTGCCTCGAGCTCGCTCGATTCGCCTCGGCCGAGCAACCCGTTGATGCGTACGTGCGAGTGCCACGCGGCCTGCCGATGGTGCGCATAGAGTTGTGCGATGCTCGTCGCCTGTGTCGCACGCGCGAGCACATGCAAGATCGCCATCTCCAGAGCGCACCGGACGCTGGGGAGGAGGGGTGTCGACGTTTGGGGGAGAAGAGCGGTGAGCCAGGCGGCTAAGGTGCCATCGAGCTGCGCGAGCGAGAGAGGGAGGCTGCGGCCTGCAAGCCGCGGTGCGATCGTGCGCATCTGCTCAGTAGCCGCCTCGAGGCCTTCGGTGTGGAAACCTGGCAGAGGGCACAGCTCTCCTATGCCGCACACGCTCCGGCCGTCCTCGGTAGACCCGCTGAGCAACAGCAGGTAGCCCTCACGCTGTGTGAGCGGTGGACCTCTCGCGAGCGGCAGAGGGGCTGTCAGTGGCAGCCGGAACGGGAGCATGCGTGCATGCGAGGTCAGCCGGACTGCGTGCATCGTCGTCCTTTGGAGCTGTGACGGCGGCGGCGGCGGCGGCGGCGGCAGCTGCCCCTCTGCGGCCTTGGGCTGGGCCGTCGGAACCGCCGACTCTGGCAGCTGCTGCAGGAAGGTGAGGCAAAGGTCGATGGTCGATTGCGCATCCTCGGTGAGCAGCGCATGGCCCACGTGCGGCACGATGGCCACTTGCAAGTGGGCAGGATCTCCTCGTGCCCCCGAGCCGTCTGGATCCAACGAATCTCGACGAATCTCGGATCTCCTCCTCGAGAGCTCACGGGCCACCTTGGTGTAAGTCGCGTCCTCTCCACCAGCTACGAAGAGCACCGGGAGCGGAGGCGCGCTGAGCCAGTCCCAGTAGCTCGGCTGGCAGCCCACGCTCTCACGCTCAAGGACGGCGGCGCGGTCCGCAGCACGCGCTCCGTCGCAGCGTCGGCTGAGCATCTCGTCAAAGGCGGGATGAGCGCGCAGGTGGCGGCCCCACAGAGGTAGTGCATACCACTCGTCGCGAAGCCACGCGGCAAATGTCAGCGGCGGCATCGAGCGCAGGCGCTTGGCCAGGCGAGCGTCGTGCGCAAGCCTTTCCCGTCGCTCGGCCTCGTCGTCCATGCCCGGGTTGCCGCTCAGGATGATGAGGCCAGAAATCAGCCAGCCCTGCGCCTGCAAACGCGCGGCGGCGAGCTGAATTGCCAGGCGGCCGCCCATCGAGTAGCCAATCAGAACAACCTCACGGTCTGGAGTAGCCACTTCGATCGTCGCAATCACGGCGTCAAGAGCAGCGACAGACGTCACGCCGAGATGGGCGCTGTCGCCATGGCCCGGAAGATCGAGGCTTACGCAGTCCATGAGTGAACTGAGAGCATGGCGAAGCTGCTCGAAGTCACGGCGGTCGCCGAACATGCCATGTAAGAGCACGGCGGTGCGCCTTGCAACGTTTGGATCGCCGTGCGTGCAACACGTGTGGGCCAGCATTGCTCCTCGAGGGGGTGTGGACCCACGCACGCGAGCACGAGGGCGCCGACGCAGATCGCGTCTGTCTGCCGCGATCTCGGACAAAAGGCAAGTTTCCTCTCACATATAGTACCGGTAAGGGGGAAGGGGGGGGGTAGGGGGAGAAGGGGGGGGAAGCTGTCGAGCGCGACGCGAGGGAGTAGCAAGCTCTCGGGGATGACCGGGATCAGCATGTTAGCAAGCTCTCGGGGATGACCGGGATCAGCATGTATTCCGCACTTTCAGCCATAACGTGCCAGACCGCCCCGCGCCCGGGCTCATAGTAGTAGCCTATCAGAGCAGGTGTCTGGCGCACATACATTCCCACGCCCACTCTAGCGCTCACTTGCGCTCCCTTGCGGCACTGCTTCTTGTTGGGGCAGTAAACTTGCTGCTTCTTGTTGAGGGGCAGTAAACTTGGTCGCGTGTTTGACCGGCGGACCAATGTCATCTCGGGCAGGGTTCGCGTACGGCCGACTCCCTTTGGGCCACGAATTGGAATCCCACCACTAGCCATTCCACCGCACGCGTCTCGATGGCAAGCGGGATCATGCTACGCATGGGCGCGATGGTATCCCCTTGTCCATTGCCCGCGTTGGATTCCCGGTTGGATTCCTTTGCGGGCACGCCGTAGTTACCTGTCGAGGCACTAAAGGGCAGCTGAGATTTTTGGACGGAGCACACCCCAAACATAATGGATCTCTCCGTGTGCCGGGCAGGGCCGTGCTGGAAGACCGTGCCCAGTTGCTCTGTCGTGTCATTCTTCTTGATGAACGCGGCAATCCCGCGAGCGGATGCCGCCAGAGCATCGGCCGCCGCCACTGCCGCCGTTGCTCCGACGCCGCGATTTGGATGGCCATGTTGCCTCTCTCCACCGGCTTAAGCGCGCATCGCAGGAGCTCGGTCGGCACACCTTGACTACCAATTGGTAGCCGGTGCGCGCTGCGCGCCACCTGCAGCAAGCGTGACGCCTTGTCGTGCACGCTTGCAATCTCCTGTGACTGCTTCTTCTCCATGGCCAGCAGCATGCGGTAGCCGCATGGGTCCAAGCGGTGCCACAGCACGCGCACGTGCCGCGACAGCTTTGTTACGCGCTTCCTGGCACACTTCGCAGACGTTGGCCAGCATGTTCCTATTCTCGCACTTGCAGTGCGCACATTTCCACGTGGGATCCGGGGGCACTCGTGGGGCTGAGCAGGTGTTGCATAAGCTGGCCTCCATCTCGGCGTTATCGGCAGTGCCTAGCAGCATGCAGTAGCCGCACGGGTCCAAGCGGTGCCACAGCACGCGCACGTGCCGCGACAGCTTTGGGCTGTCGGCTGCGTCCGCCCGCGGTCGGCCTCAGAATGGCAAGCCCCGGCGAGTCCAGCAAGGGCGAATCCTAGGTAGTACGTGCTCTGCCTTATGCATTCGTGAACCAAAGCGGAGCGGGTCCTGAGCGCCAAAGTACTTGTAGAGTTCGAGGGCGCAAATCATCGCGCTTTTTCTGTGCTATGCAATTGCGCTATGCACCGATCCAAAAGGCCCGGCGCACCCATCACAGCATAAGCAAGCCGCTCACACCTGTCTGGCGCTGTGGCCATCTTTCGAGTACCTCGCCGCTACATGTATTTGGCTCAGAAAGGCATGGTTCTGCCTGCTCCTCGCAGCTCGCGCCTCGTCCATGAACGTCGACCCGCTCAGCTCAACGCCAAAGAATGATCCAACCGAATGTTCTTGGTTCCACAGCCGGCACATGACCATTGATAGGCGTGATCTGGTTCAAGAGATACAGCCCACCTGCGCACGCAGCTCCCCATGGCAGCTCCCGCAGTGACTGAGTGGGCAGTGCCGTCCTGCCAACTTTTTTCGGAAGTGCAGTGGGTGTGCAGTGGGTGTCGGACACTGGTACGACGTCGGAAAAAAGTCAGCCCCGCCTCCCGCTCATTGTGAGCGTGAGAGCCCCCATTCACAGCCCATGGGGAAAAATCAGCCCCGCCTCCCTCATTGTGAGCGTGAGAGCCCCCATTCACAGCCAATTGTTAGAGCCCGACTTCGTGCACTTTCCGTTGAGACTTAACCGTCACGCGTCAGGGAATCTGCAATCTCACGCGCGTGCGCGAACCCTAAGCCTAACCCTTTAACCCTGAGTAATCTTGTCACACGCTCAGCGTTACTTAACCGTGTACCGCAAAGTTCGCACCAATACGAATCTCGTTACCAAAACCCCACACAAACCTGAAGAGATGAGTCTGCAGGGCATGAGGCTGCCAGGGCGCAGGGGGTCAGGGGTCGCACAAAACCCACACTGCGGAGAGCGTCGTAAATGAGATTATGCCAATGGAGCATGCAATGGAGTTGCGTTTCGTATCAGCTGCACGTACACCGTCCGACTTCGCGCGGGATCCGGGGCGAGATCATGCGCATCGGGACCGGCCATCGCATGCACACACATCGCTGCCATGTCTCAATAGTGGCTAGGCGTGAATGTAGCCGAGGCGCCGCCACCGCCGGCGGCCATGCTTGGCACGGAGGAGGCGGACGAGCGAGAGAAAGAGGCGGAGGCGGAGGCGGGTGTGGCGGGGGATGCAGGTGCAGAGGGTGTCGGCAGCGTGATGCCGGCGGCGCGTACGGAGCTGGCGATGGATCCGAGCACTATGTCGGCAAACTTGAACTCGTTCCCCTTCCCCAGCTCGTGCACCTTGAACTCGCGGCGGCTGTTCTTGTGCGCCTCTTTGAGCTTGGCAATCATCTTGTCGGTTGAGTTGTTGATCTTAAAGAAGTAATAGGCCACCTTCTTGTCGCCGAGCTGCCTCATCATCTCCGCCGGATCGGGGTTTTGCACGCCATCGTGGTTGTCAACGAGGCCAACGTGATACTCTGAGCCGTGCGCGGGCGCGTCGGCGACGTGCACGATCATCTTGATACGGGAGGATGATTGCGACCACGAGAGGTGCAGGGCCTTCTCCAAGCCGCCGGCAACATCCTCGGGGGCATCACCGCCACCCGTGGCGGTACAGTGCATCAGAAGCTTGGTGACTTCGTCGATGTTTTCGCCAGCCACGAAATCCTTCACCTCGAAGCGCACTGAATCATCGAAGTCGCGATACCCGACAAAGGCAACGCGTAGGTCGACCGCGTACTTATCGCGAGCCTGCTTGACAATTAAGGCTGCTGTCTGTTTGGCTTGCTCGATGTAACTACCCATTGATCCCGTGCAGTCCATGAGGATACAGAGCTCGACCGCTGTGTCCTGCCTCGCAAGGGCATTCGCTTTGATCGAGGCGATCTTGGACGCGGAATCTGCACGGTTGCTCGCGCTGACAGAGCGGCTGGCAAGCTTGTCCTTCTCCGCCTGCAGCGCACGTAGCTGCGCGACGGTCGAGCCGCCTTCCAGGGTAGCGCCCGGCGCATGCGCGCTGACGGACAACGACGCGGCTGGCCTCGAGGATGATGTGACGCTGCTGACGGGAGCTGCCGGTACGGCTGAGAAGGCGAAGGGCATGGGTGTCGTGCCGGTCGCAGGCTGCGGACCCATGCCCATCATCATTTGCATCATTTGCATGCACTGCGGCATCATTGCCGGGTTGGCTTGGGCCATGCACATCAACATTTGCATTTGCTGCATCTGTGGCGACACTGCTTGGTCCTGACCGGGCATCGGAGGCATGCCCATCCCCATCATCGGCACGCCCATCCCCATCCCCCCCATCCCGCCCATCCCCATCGGCATGCCGCCCATCCCCATCATCGGCATGCCCATCGCGCCCATGCCATTTCCAGCGGTGGCACGGAGGGTGTGGATCTCCTGCTCGAGCTCTTTCTTCTCGACCTTATACTGCGCCTCGGTCTGCTGCGTCTTGGCCTCGAGCAACGCGATTTTTTGGTTCATGCCGTCGATGATGGCCTGCAGCTCCTCGGGACTCTTCGTGGGCATCGCACCGCCTTACAAAACCCGAGCGACCCAAGCACTCTTGTGACTCGTGTGAACCCGTTTTTTTCTCACGAAAAGGCCGGAGTCGCGCGCGCGCACTGTGCAAGCATGCGCAGCAAGCTGTACTGTGCGCGCACACATGCGGCGTTTTTGGGAAATACTTTTTCGAATTTCTCACACACGAGTCACACGAAGACCCGAGCGCACCAATGAAAGCCTTTACAAGCTCGTATTCCGTAACGCGCTGATGCTGTCGGATCGCGAAAATGCGACGGTCGACTCTCTTCTGCTCGGAGATTCGTGCCAAGAAGATGAACCTGAGACTTTGACAGCAACATGGCGGGTAATGGAGCTCCTGCGGCGCTGCGACCACCATCCGCAACTCTCACAAATCTGCAAGGACGACATGGTGATGGAGAAGGTACTCATGGCGCTCGCTACAGATGCACGCGGTGAGACCGTCGCGCGCTTTTGTGGTTACGTGGGCGCAGAACTAGCTGTTCGTGACCCCACTCGTCTTGTTTCGTACCTCGGCCCCCCTGCGAATGCGGACTACTTGGCGTCGCTGTGCTCAGAGCACATACATCTTCCCGAAGTGTGGAACATGATCGAGGCATGCTGCATGGACTCTCTCGCCACGAACGAGGCTGTCAAGCGTTTCTTACTCAGCCTCCACGACGCTATCATTCACCTAACGAATGCACAAGATTACTTCCGACTCGAGCACCTGCAGCTCCTCTGCCGGCTGACCGCGGAGAAGCAACTGTCCAGCCTCCGCTCAGCATTCCCAGATTGCCATGTCACCGAGAGGATCATTATGATGGTCAAACGCACAGACACAGAACTCATGCCATTGCCCGTGCTGAGCGAGGTAGCCTCGGTGTGCCGCCGCCGGCAACTCAAAGAGATCGAAAGCATCGTCTTCGAGCGTGCCGAGAAGCTGATTTCCCTCGGTTGTATCGATGCAAAACGAATTCGCGAACACGACGCTGTCGAGATCAAATGCATGCGAAGGCTGATCCATTTGCTCAAGAATCGATACGACGATTCAAAACTGTCGCGGGCAACTGACGATGCGCAGCCGACGATGCCTGCGATGCTCATGCAACTTTCTGAGCTCACCTTGGATAGCACTAAGTTCGTCGACTTGGGAGCCGAGCCGACCTCGGACCGAGGCGTGATGGCCTGCGAGGCTGCGGAATTGCTCTCTTCTTCTGTAGGCTATCTTTGGAGTAGGGAGGAGGTCACCCAATGCGCAACCTTTTCAGAGCGCGATTGGCACGAGTGCGTGCAGATGCTAGAAGAGAGGCGGACAGACCCAGCTCGAGGTGAGAAACACGGCCCGAGCAAGCGCGCCTTAGCCATCTTGCGCCTGGCAAAGGCGCTACGGCCTCCACCGCTGTCGGCACCTCCACCGCTGTCTGCACCTTCTACTCGTCCACCAGCGGCTAAACAGCCTCCACCGCTGTCGGCACCTCCTCCGCCGTCGGCACCTCCTCCGCCGTCGGCACCTCCTCCGCCGCTGTCTGCACCTTCTACTCCACCACCAGCGGAGCTGCGTGGCAACGCCGCCATTCGAGTCATTCAGTCATTAGGGGATGCGGCACAAAGTTTAACTGCCAAGTTGCGAGGTCTCTGGTTCTAGCCATTGGCGTCATTTCTTTCCTCCTCTTCGGCCGCATGAGCCGCATCCCCTAATGACGCACATTGATGCGAGTCTCCGACTCAGTACCACCAATCGCTCGAGCGCGCGCGGCGCGCGGTTCGCAGTACAGAGTCGCCCCGGCGTAGCGCCGGGACCGGCGATGCCAGGGGGGGGCCTCAAAAGGGGGCCCCCGACGGCCGAGCCCACTGATCTGCATCCCGCACCTTTTCAGGAACTCTCGTTAACGTGTGTAAAGTGGGTCTGTGTGAGCGCCTCCCACGCACGCCTTTTCGGGGCTGGGTGTGTGTCTGGCCTGGAGGGCTCTGAAACGAACGAACGAACGAAGTGTTTCACATGTAATGATGTAATTTCACAGCCAATTTCACACCAAAGACCAAGCGCGCGATCGCTTTCTCGCGAGGCGCGCGCGGCTTCCTTCCTTCGAAAATGGCGGAGGGCAGGAGTGAGAAGAAATGGTCTCGGGCGGCAGCGCAGGAGCCCCTGGGCCAGCAACTTCAGGTATCAGGGCCTTTACAGATGGAGACGGAAAATGTGCTCGACAAGCTCGACCAAGTGGAGATTCTCGTCCCAGATGAGATGTTCCACAGAGAAACTGATTTTGTAGGAGAAGAAAAAAGACAAGAACTTATGGACGAACCAGTTGCGGAAGACCCACTTGCTGAAGACCCATTTGCTGAAGACCCATTTGCTGAAGACCCAATTGAAGGCGCGCCACTTGCTGATGTCGGCTCTCTAGCAGACGCGTCGAAGCAGTGCACGCCGACCAAACCGAGCATCGACAGTGCCGTGCCAGGCGCTGACGATGCTGCTATAGGAAGCGAGGCGGCTGAGCCGATAGATCTGGCATGGGTTTCTTCCAGCGAGGCCGTGACGCATGCAAGAGCTGAGGCGGCAGCCTATGCCGAATCGGGCGACCAGCACCTGATGCTGCCACCTGAGCTTTCACCCCAAAAGGTCGCCCAAGTGCACCAAAACAGGGCTTATGGCATGCAACACACACCGCCCAATGAGCCACCTGGTGGGCACAAGGTCGAATTGCAGCCGTCACTTGGCGGGCGGCTCACGGAGGAGGAAGAGAGCATGCTTGACCTGCTCAACCTGGTCAAGATTTGCGAAACGGAGGAACTGCGCATTAACGCGATCCTCTCCCACGTCGCCAGCGGCGGAGCCCTCGCCACTCGCCCCATGGCACTCGTCACTCGCTTGATTCAAGGCGGCTCTCTCCCTCACCATGAGGGCATCAACCGTACACTTCCGCTGCTGACAACACATTTGCAGGCGCTAGCCGCGGCATCCCCCCCCGCCAACATGGAGCGCCCCGAGCACCGTCGACCAGCTGTCGACGCCGCCACTAGCAACGAGACGCCCACGCCTTCAGCCAGGACGGCGCAGACGCCTGCGACCGATGTGGCGCGGAAGCAGCGCGATGGCCGTGGGGACCAACATTCGTCACCGTCTCAACCAAGAGTGCGACGTGAGCTGCAACTGCATCTGACAGATGACCGCGCAGTGGCCGTTAAGTCGGCGCGCGTGTGCTCGCTGCTTCGAGCCTTTGACGTACAGCCACCGATTACCCTCGAAGGCGACGAGCGGCGACGGCAGGCACTGGCAAAGGTGCACTCTTTCGGCAATGCTCTGCCGCAGCGTCAGCACAAAAAAGTGTTTGGCAAGTCGGCGCCGCCGAAGCTCCAAGGTGACCCACAGGGCGCAGCGCAGCAGAGATTTGAGGAGATCCTGGAGCGTCAGCAGATGCTCATTGACATTATCGAGAAGCGGCAAGAGATCGCCGACCGGCGCCTCGCTGAAGTGCGCTCGATGCGCCAGCATGTGATGCGGTTGCGAATGGCCGCGCAGCAGGAGCACTACTTGCGTGCCCAATGGGGTCATCATCAGGCGCTCGCCATGCACAGGCAGCAGATCGAGCAGGTGCACGCGAGGCAGCAGCAGCAGACGACGATCGCAAGGATCGCGCAGCGCCAGAAGGAGCAGCTCCGGGCAGCGACCGAGTCGCAGGTCAAGAATTATCGCCAGCAGATACGCGAGGCTGAGAGAACGAAGAAAAGGGCGGAGGCGACGATGGAAGCGTTCTTCGACCTCGAGAAGCGCAAGCTCCAGCTTGAGAAGGCGAAGCTCGAGCAGAACGAGTTGGCGGAATTTAACGCCATGGAGGATATCAAGAGAATCGAAGCAATGCAGCGACTACGTGAGCTCGACGAGGATGTCTGTCCGCCTGCGTGGGACTCATCGACCGGCTGGATCGAAATTAGCATCGCCAAGCATTACACCTTCAACCTCGCCTTTCCCGACGGCAAGTTTGGCACCGAGAAGCTCGAGCGCAGAGTCAAGGCGACCGGTATTAGCTGCTTGCGGCGCGAGCGTCATTGGAAATTCGGCTCGTTCCGTGTCGTCTACCTGCTCAAGCTGGCCAGCAAACGCCGCGTCGCTAAGAGCTTCATCCTGCCCCGCGGCAAAGAAATGGACTGGCAGGACGCGATGGCAACCGCGCGGCAGTATTGCCTCGCAAAGGAGTTCGCATCGCGCTTCGAGAAGAGCGTCAAGGAGAAGCAGCCTGAGTCATCGCTCAAGATGAAGTACGTCACGTCTGACGTGCTTGAGCTGTCAAGCGGCGAGTACCTTTCCACGGAGGAGTGTTTGGGTCGCGACTTCAATGAGAGCGATGGCGACTTTGTCAAATGGAACAACAACGCCGACTGGTTCCTCGATGAGGAAGGCGAGGTCGACCCGTACCCGCAGGCGCTATCGCACTTCTCATTTACGGAGAGCAAGCACGTGTACCTGCTCACAGACGTGCAGGGCTGGAGGCCCAAGACCTGCCAGTACATTCTGACGGATCCGGCCTTGCATACCAACGATCGGCAGCCTGGTCTAAAGCGCATTCCTGGCAATTCAGACCACGGGTACAAAGGCATGCAGAACTTCTTTGCGGCTCACCGCTGCAATGCTATCTGCAAGTTGCTTGGTCTCGACAAGGATCACACGCCCAAGCCACAGACCGCCGTTCCGCGATAGGCCATAGTTTATTGGCGACGAGATAGCATCAGTGGTCGGAAGCGCATGTGGCTTTTGTGGGCGCAGCTCGAGGGGGGGTCGAAGCAACGTCCATGGCAGTGGTCTCGCCGCTTGAGGCGTTGTCTCGTGTCACGTGTGCTGTCAGAGCCAAAAAATGTTTTAACAGTCACTGTATACCATGCTATACCATGCTATAAAACCCGTACGAGGCGTCGCGGGCGGCGCATCGAGTCAAGCGAGCACACTCCTCCTCCTCCTCCTCCTGCGCCTCCTCCTCCTCCTCCTCCTCCTGCGCCTCCTCCTCCGCCTCCTCCGCCTCCTCCTCCTCCTGCGCCTCCTCCTGCGCCTCCTCCGCCTCCTCCTCCTCTTCCCCATTGCGCGCGCGGGCGGGGACGTGCGGTGTGTGCGCGCGCGGCCCGAAATCCGGTTGGAAGCTGCCTAGGCAGGGGTGCAGGGAAGGCGTGTGCGGGTGCGCGGAGCTGATTCGCTCGGAAGAGCTGGCGTTGGGCGCGGCGAGTTGGGAGCAGACGAGGGGCATGAGCAGGCACTCCTGCGCCTCCTCCTGCGCCTCCTCGTCCGCCTCCTCCTCCTCCTCCTCCTCCTGCGCCTCCTCCTGCGCCTCCTCGTCCGCCTCCTCCTCCTCCTTCTCCTCCTGCACCTCCTCCTCCTCCGCCGCCTCCTCCTCCTCCTCCTCCTCCTTCTCCTCCTGCGTCGCCCTCACCTCGTTGTCATCGTCATCATCCGCCGCCTGCGCAGCCTCCGCGGTCGTGCGTAGGTGAGCGGATAGTGCCGGATGTTCAGCGGTAATCGCAGCAGCTGAGTCCTCCGCCGCTTTCTGAGCGGCCACAAGGTCTGCTTCGTGCTTAGCCATCTGCTCCAGCCACGCCCGCGTAGCTTCAGCCTGGCGCTCGGCCCCAGCCTGTGCTTCTTGCTTCTCTGCCTCATCTCGCGCCAACCGCTCCGCCTCCGCCTCTGCAGCTGCCTGCGCCTCGAGTTGAGCGTGGGCGAGCTGCAGCTGCCGCTGGTACGTCAGATCGGTGTCGCTGAGGAAGAGGCCGCCGCCTCCGCCTTTGGCAGGCGCTGCCGCTCTCGCCTCCTCATACCATTTGTCAGGCACGAGGGGTATCGCCGCGTTAAGCATCGCATTCCAAGCAGGAGTCTCAGTGAGAGAGAGAGCCGCACGCGGCGTGCTCGCACTCGAGCTCCTCTGGCGCGCCACTAAGTCGACGAAGACGGGCGCGCGCTTGAGCTCGGAGTGGCATTGGATGACGGACGCAGCGAGCCACTCGATGGCTGGCTTCACTTGCGAGTCGAATATCTTCGCACCGATGGCTAGCAGGTTTGTCACATGCGACCATACGGACGTGGAGCTCGTGCCGGCGTGGGCGGTGTAGAGGAAAAGCTGCGACAGAAGCTGTGGGAAGTCGGAGAGCGTGCGCACAGCCTGCGGGGGCGTAGGCGCAGGGCAGCCGACGTGCTCGTGTAGAGCCTCGCACCAGAGCGCGAGCAGCCCATCTGCGGCGGGCAGCAATTGCTCCGATCGGAGGATTGCAAAGGCCAGATCAACGCTCCGCTTCAGCAGCAGGTTCAGCGTCTCCCCGATGCATCGCACGCTGGCGACCGACTGCGAGCAGAAGTACATGCGCAGCAAGAGCATAGAAGCGTCGAGAATGTCGACGGCGCAATCCATGTGCTCGCAAGGCAGGCGCATGCACAGATGGGCGAAGGTCTCGCGTCGAGTCTCGTCGCCCAATGCGAGCTCCCAGGCGGCTATGTGGCTCTTGCATAAGTTAGCCGCTACCTCTGCCTTCGAGCCGACTGCATCTACGGATCGACCCCGGGCCGGGAGCGCCGCCTTGAGCCAGCTGGCGACATGTTGAGGGCTGAGCTCCTCGTCGGCCATCATGTCTATCGCGAGGTCAAGGAGCCTGCTGGGGAGCCAGAGCGGGCAATTGCCGCGCCCGGCGAGGTGGAGTGCAGGCTCGAGACCACGGCCCCTGGGAGCACTGAGGACGAGCTCGCCGAGCCGAGAGAGCTTCTTTGGCTCTTTCGGATCTGCGAGAAGAGCAAGAAGGTCCTTGAGCTGCTCATCGCTCCGGTTGAGATGAAAGTCGACCGCTTGTTTGTACTGCTCATCGCACCGCTCCGCATCTTTCTTCAGGGCCTCGAGTGCTGGATCATCCATCTTACAGCGGCGTTCTCGAGCGGCATGGCTGGCCACGCGGTTTCCCGCTTCATAAAGTGCACGCTGCGCTTCCACGATAGTCTCATCATCCGGCGAGGACATGATATTGAATAGGTAAATGTAGACATACGCCGCAAACTCCGAAAGCGCTGCTAGCGCGGAGCCGGCCGCAGCACTGCGTATGGATGTGATGCGCTTGTCGAGCCCCTTGACGACTTCGGGGCGTGACCGAAGCTCATGCAGCTTCGGGTCGTCCGAGAAATGGAGCAGCTGGTGAAAGGCGCGCATGATCTGATGCGCCTCGATATCGCACGAGGCTACGGGCTGAGCCTCCAGGATGCGGATCAAACTTGTGCGATGTAAGACGGACATCCTTAGCGAGCGGCGGGCGCGGGGACGCTCGGGTTTGCGCACGTGCCTCCGAAAGTGCGTTCGCGGTACATGTCGGTGTTTCGCAAAAAGAACAAGTACATGTAACTACATGAAACCGATGGTGATTCGAAAGAATACGTAACCAGTCGTACATGTACATGTAACTACATGAAACCGATGGGTTTCGTTTAATTTTTTGTCGCGTTCGCGCGCCACAATGCTCGAGCCGTCGACGCTGGCGCGGCGTTGCGAATTCCTGTGGGACACGCGGAACCCCAGCAAGTGGTACCGATGCATCATGGCGCCGCTCTCTGCGAATGATAAAATGATTCTCCTCAGGTACGTCAACGAGAATGCGATGGAAGAGCTCGAACTCTCCGAGGATGAGGAGGAACGCGGGAAATTGATTGCTCGCCTGCGTTGTCCGGGCACGCTGGACTGGCGGCCATCCGACGAGAAGAGGGCACAGGCCATCGCAGCTAGAGAACGATGGCCATTCGACGAGGCCGATGAGTGGCAGACGTCAGAACATGAATGGATCGGCAGGCGCGTCACCAGGGTGATAGATGGCATCGAGCTCGACGCGCGGGTGACAAAGTGGATTCCCGCCGACGGCACCGATCCTGCGCTGTGGCATGTGCTCCACGACGATGGCGACGAGGAGGATCTCGACGAGGCCGAGATGCAGGCGGCGCTGGAAGCCTTTGAGCAGCGCACGAGCAAGCGCAAGGCGCCCTCGTCGTCTAAGGCGACCTCGTCGTCGAAGGCGGCGTCCCAGCCCAAGAAGCCCAAGGTGGCCCAAGTCGCTGTGACTTCAGCAGCTGAGTCACACCCCGATGACGGCGTGGTCGCCACTGGACGGCCACGTCGGAAGAGTGCGGATGTCGCCAAGAAACGGATGGGAACCATGGGCGACGACGACGACGACGACGACGACGACGACGACGACGACGACAGCAACGATGGCGATGAGGAGGAGGAGGGCGCGGCACGCAGCCAGCGGAAGCGACGAGTGCCAGCGCGAGCGCCCCAGGGCAAGGGCAAGGCCAATGTCGGCAAGGCGCGTCCGGCCGACAGCGACGAGGAGGATGCGGACGACGCTGAGGAATACGTCGACTCGGACGACGACGATGGCAAGAGGAAGCGCAAAGGGCGGGGCGGCGGCGGCGGCGGCGGCAGAGGGCGTAGCGGCGGCGGAGGTGGTTCGCGGGCCCAGAGCGTGGTTGAGTTGGCCAAGGGGGAGCAGGACCTGAGTGACACAGCGGGCTTCAAGCAAGGCGAGAAGGCACTCACTAGGCACGTGATCGACGACTTTGTCGACACCCTCGGCCATGGTGCGCTTGATGAGGGCGTGGAGAGCCTCGTCACAGATCAGGCGAGTGCCGCTGATGGCCACTGATTGCCGCTGATTGCCACCACAGATGACCAAGGATGACCTCTGAGCCCCACTGATTGTCACTGAGTGCCACTCATTGCCACTCGTGTCCTCATGACGGATCAGTGGTCGCGGCTGATGCCGCTGCTCGAGGCCGCCGTGCGAGAGGGCGATGTGCCGCCCGACCTGAAGCTGCATACGCACTGCTCGGGCACCGACTGCATCGCGATCGCGCTCGCGGCGGGCGCGAGCCTGGCCCGTCGGAGCGGGCTGCCCCATTTCGCGCCCAAGCACCTGCTCTCGTGTGAGAATGAGCCGTTTAAGCAGGCGTACCTGGCGCGCAACTTCCCGGACGTGCTGCTCTCGCCAGATGTCTCGCTGCTCGCGGAGACGCCGACGGGCGCGCGCTTCTCGACTGTGTTCCGAGGTGAGGCGATCGTTCCGCCGTGCGACCTCCTCGTGGGGGGCAGCTCGTGCAAGGACTTTTCGAACCTCAAGATGAAGTACCACGTCGGCGGCATCGAGGACGAGGGCACCTCCGGCACCACCTTCCGCGGCATCGTCGAGAACATGTTCAAGGACGGTGCCAACGGACCGAAGCTCGTTCTCCTCGAGAACGTGGAGTCCGCTCCCTGGCACAAGATGGAAGAGTACATTAACGGGCGTGTGCTCCTCGCCACCATCAACGACAAGCTGCGCGGCTCAGGCAAGTGCTCCACGAGCGGCGACGCCGACGAGGAGGACGAGGACGCGAGGGGCGGCGCCAAAAAGGGCGCCAAGGCGGAGGAGCTCACATTCAAGCTCGACGGCTCGGGTGCCTTCTTGAGCGTCGACTCGTCGCCAGCGCACGTGGGCGTGCGCGAGGGTGTGCGGCTCCTCGGCGTGGCAGACGACATCGACGCCAAGGTGCGCCCGTTTGGCAAGCAGGTGCTCAAGGCGCTCGGGAAGCGGTGTACGCTCTCGCAGCTCGCCAAGGCGGCAGGCCTCGACATGAGCGGCAAGAAGCTCACGGGCAAGCGGCTGGCCGAGGTCAAGGCGAGCGGTCGTCACCAGGTGGACCAGTACTACGAGAATACGAGCGTGCTCGTCTTTGAGATGCCGTGCGAGTACCGCACGCAGCGCGTCAAGGTGGACACGAAAGAGTTTGGGCTGCCGCAGACGCGCAGCCGCTACTACATGTTTGCGTGGCGCGTCGACGCCTTCCCGGGCGTGCCCCATCGCGACATTGGCGAGGGCTGGGTCCGACTCGTTGAGGGGCTCAAGGCACCTCTGCTCTATCCAGTCTCCGACTTCCTGCTGAGCGACGACCACGACATTGCGCGCCGCTACCGCGACATGCTGCAGGGGCGACCGGGAGAGCAGTTCGCCATGCACAAGGGCAAGGGCGACTTTTACTCGGACACTACACTCAAGCAGGTCAAGGGCGAGGAGAGGGGTGTCAAGTCGTACCAGCCTTCGTTCGATCTCGAGGTCAATCTCGGCTTCAAGCAAGGGGCAGGGATCCCCAAGTTTGCGCGCCCCTTTACCCATTGGGGCCCCAATGGCGTGCTGGCGCTGCGCTCGCCGTACGAGTGGACCGAGTACATTCGGTGCCTCGGCCGGCGCGCCGTCGACCTGATCGACGCGTGTTCCGTCAAAGTGGCCGAGGCGCATGTAGACGCGCTGCACCAGATGGTCATCTGGGACATTTCGCAGAACATCCACCTGGTGGCGTCGCTCAACCGGCCGGGCACCTCGTGCTGCATCACGCCCGGCGGCAAGAATTACCTCTCGAGCCTCGGCCGCCCGATGTTTGGGTACGAGAAGCTGCTGCTGCAAGGCATCCCGCCCGACAAGCTGCTCCTCGGTCGAGAGACGGAGGTCCAGCTCTCCGACCTCGCGGGCAATGCCATGAGCATGCCTGTTGTGAGTGCCGCCGTGCTGGCCGCCCTGTGCGTCGGCGCCTTCTGCCGCAAGCTCCAGGCGCTCGAGATCGAGCCGACAGCCGACGATGCGCTCGCGCGCGTGCTCGCTGCTGCGAGCGCGACGGCCGCGGCGGGCGGCAGCGGCGCCCACAGTGGCGCCCAAAACGGCGCCCCAAACGGCGCGGGCAAGGCCAAGAAGGCGAACAAGAGCAACCAGGCCGATGGTGCGGCGGCCTCGAACGCGAAGAGCTCGGCAGCGGCGGTGGCGGCCCAGAAGGCGCCCATGAAGCCGCTGCTTGCGCCGGCGCCGACAGCAAGTGACCGCAACCTGCTCGAGGTGCTGCGCGAGCTCTGTGCCGACACGGCGCTCCTCGATCGCGTGGTCGCCTCAAGCATCCTGTGCGCGTGCGAGACGAGCGGGCGCATCTCCGCCGATTCGATCCTCCAGTGCTCCGAGTGCATGTGCTCGGTCTGCTGTGGGTGCACCATCCGGTTTGAGGCCTCGTCCCATGCGCTGTGTCCCGCGTGCCCGGCGCAGCGCCCTCGGCTGCCGTTTGAATGCGAGCGCGAGCTTCGCGCGCGCCTACCCGCCGCGCTGCGCCTCTCGCTGGGCGATCTCGCGGGCGAGCTCGATGCTGACGTGGCCGCATGCCTCGCCGACGGGCTCGAGTTCCGATTGGCTCGCCTCGTGCGCGCGCGCGGCGCGTGGCAGCTCTGGTACTGCGCGTACTCGGAGGGCGCTGGCAGCTCGCTGGCGGACCTGCGGATCAATCTCGGTTCGATCTCGACGAGACGCGGCGCGTGCGCGCTTCTCTACTCGCTCGACAAGGCGCGTCGGAAAGTGCGCGGCAAGGCGGAGCCCATCGCCCGCCTCGTGCTGTACGAGGGCGCCGTCGCGGGCGCTTGGGAGCGGCGGGCAGATGCAGCCGAGCTCCGGCTCCATCTCGCGGGCTCGGAGCCCACGATCTCGTGGCGAGCTGCGCTCGAGCTCACGAAGCTGCAGCACGAGCGCTGGCCCGGGCGCCTCGAGGTGCGCGCGAGCGGCGCCGTCCCGAGCGGCCCGAGCGGCGCGGGACGCCAGGACGGCGCTCGCCAGGACGGCGCCCGCCAGGACGGCGCCCGCCAGGGCGGCGTTCGCCAGGGCGGCGCTCGCCAGGACGGCGCCAGCCCTACTACGGCCGCGCGCCTCGTCGAAGGCACGTATGAGCGCCAGGGCTGCAAGGGCTCGTGTGCCCGGGACGCGCTCTATCGGCGCGTTGAGCCGGCGCCGACGGCGTCGCATCCGCTCACATGGCTCATCTACCTGCCCGAGCCGAACCATAATGGTCCGTGCCATCCGGCCATCTCCCTCTCGCCGAGCTACGGCGAGGGCGCCTCGCATGCGCTGCTCGATCTGCCGCCCGACTGGCTGCCGGACCATGCGCTCGGCACGGCGCTCGGCCCCGAGGGCGCCGAGGTGGGCGCCGCGGTGAAGCGGCGCAAGACGGGTGGGGGCAGCGGCGAGAGCGGCGGCGCTGAGAGTGGTGGCGGCGCGTGCGACGTTGATGCGTTCGTGCGCGTGTGGACGGCGACGACGCTCAGCTTCACAGTGCCCTCCGAGACCACGACTGTGAAGGATGGTCACGAGGCGACCGTCGTGTGCACAGTGGGTGGGTTGAGTCCGGCGACCGCGAGCATGATGATCTCTCACGCGCTCCAGGACGAGCCCGGCAAGCTCGGCAGCGGCGGCGGCGGCGGCGGCGGCGGCGGCAGGGCGGCGGGAGTGGAGGGCGTCGTGTGGCTTCCTATCAGCCTCATGCGCGTCTCGAGCTCGGTCATCGAGCGGCGGCTGGCTGAGGCCATCGCACGCCCTCTGCTGGCCTGGAGTGCCCGGGGAGGCCTCGAGCGGCTCGTGAGCTGGCGCCCACTACGGCGCGCGGCGGGTGAGCCTGCGTGGGGCGCGTGCCCGAAGAGCACGCCGGCGCGCCCTGCCGAGAATTGGAGCGCCGAGGGCTTCCGAAGTTATGACGTGGCCGAGTCCAACCAATTCGAACGCGCCTTGCGCGAGCGCGCGCACTTTTGGGAGTCGCATGTGCATCGCGCCTCGGGCGAGGTGCGCCTCTCGGCGAACCCCACAGTGGCCGCACACCGCGCGGCCGAGCAGCTCATGCGCCACCGTGCGCAAGACACGCGCGGCGCGCTCACTGTGGAATGGCGCTGCCTCGAGCACGCCGAGCCGCCGCCGCGCTCCCTGCAGGGTGAGTTCACCATCCCGAGCTCGAAGGACTATGAGCCCGAGAGCCAGAGCGACCTGCTAGGGGACGTGTGGGACGCGACGAAGCCGCTCTTTGACCGACAGGCGCGCCCTCACCCGCACCCAAACCCTAGCCTGCACCCTAGCCCGATCCCTACCTAACCCGAACCCTAGCCTGCACCTCTAGCCCTTTCCCTAGCCTGCACCCTAGCCCGATCCCTAACCCGAACCCTAATCCTGAGCCCCGCTCTTTGGCCGACAGGCGCGCGCGCTCGCACGGATGCGTACCATCGAGGCGGGGGGCGTCTGCATGGACGAGGTGGAGTTCCATGACGAAACTCTCCCGCACGTGGGCTTTACACTCGAGGCACGGGCCACGTACCGGTGCCCGCTCGGCGGCGGCGTCCTCGCTGACGTCATGGGCGGCGGCAAGACGGTAACGGCGCTCGCGCTCATTGCGGCAGGTCGCCAGCGCGCGGCCGAAGGTCTACCCAAGGGCTCGCCACATCAGCTCAAGGCGACGCTGGTGGTGGCGCCGCCCATCCTGCTCCAGCAGTGGGATGACGAGCGCAAGAAGTTCACCGGCGACAAGCTGAGGAGCATCGTGATCCGATCTCCCTCGGCGCTCAAGCAGGTGACGAACCCCACTGATGGCGTCTGATTGCGCCTGATTGGTATCGTGATCCGATCTCCCTCGGCGCTCAAGCAGGTGACGAACCCCACTGATGGCGTCTGATTGCGCCTGATTGGTATCGTGATCCGATCTCCCTCGGCGCTCAAGCAGGTGAGCCTCGAGCAGATGCGCAAGGCCGACTTGATCCTTGTGGTGAGTGATCTGCTGGGCGTGGACAAGAAGGAGGCACTCGACCCGAAGGACAAGGAGCTTTATCTCTCGCACCTCGCCTCGGTCGTGGGCCTCGACGCCGAGCTGCCCGATATGGTCCGGTACAACGTGCGCCAGGCGGGTGGCGAGCCCGACGTCTTCGAGGGCATCTGGCTGCCCGGCTTTGGCGCCAACCCGTACGCGGGCACCAATGGGCGCCAGTGCGACCGGCACGCGGCAGCCCTCTTCACGAAGCGGTACCAGGATGCGGTGGACGCGCTGCGTCAGAAGCGATTCCCCGACTCGGCCAAGGGCGTGCCCCTCGAGTACTTTGTGTACGAGCGCGTCATCGTCGACGAGTGCCACGTGCCCATCTGCCTCGCCTCCTCGGCCAAGGACCACGTCAACGGCATCTCGACCGGCGGCGAGTCCAAGTTCGAAAAGGCGGCGCTCTCCTCCAACCGCTCCTCGTGCGCCGTGCGCGAGCTCCTCGGCGTCTCGACGCCCGATGTGAGCAAGCGGCCGCTGCGCTGGCGGCGGGCAGTTTGGGGGCTGACCGGTACGCCGCTCCTGACGAGCGCCACGCGCATCACCGAGCTCGCCTCCATGTGCGCGGCGGCCTACACGTGCGGCGGGTCCGCGCACTGGCGCACGATGGAGCGTGCCAGCTTGCGCGACGTCTTCCTACGCTACCACGAGGCATGCACGTCGCGCTTGTACACGAGCCACTGCGTGCAGGCCGCGCAGCAGTACATCCAGCTCGCGATCCAGCGCAACAAGGCCGATGAGTTCGTAGGGGTCGAGTGCACGCCCGAGATCGTCGCCGTCGAGGTGGGGGCTGCTGAGGCGCCCGTCGTGTGGGGAAAGTCCTGGGCGGTACTGGAGGAGTCGAAGCTGGAGGAGGCAGCTGAGACGGCGGCCAAGGCGCGCTCGCGCCAGGCAGCTCTGCAGCAGCTCGTGGGCCTGCTGCAGGCCGAGGAGCCGGGCAGCAAGCTCGTCGTCTTCAGCCCGAGCGGCGCCGCCTTCGACGCCGCGCGTGCGGCCCTCGAGAGAGCGGGCGTCCCCGCCGCGTGCGTGCTCGAGGGTGACGACGCGCACAACCAGGCGACGCTCCACCGCTTCACGCAGCTGCGGATGGGCGTCGCGACGCGCGACCCGACCGACCCGCTCATTCTGCTCCTCTCCTTTGAGCACGCAGCCGGCCTCAACCTGCAGTACGTGTGCCACCACGTCGTGCTGTACGCGCCGCTCTGGGCGCAGGACACTGTGGCAGCGGTCGCCAACGAGCAGCAGGCGATCGGGCGTGTCTTTCGGTACGGACAGACCAAGAACGTGACCGTCCATCGTCTGCTCATGAAACGGGACGGCACCGGCGCCATGACCGTCGACGAGCACCTGTTCGCCCTCAACACCAATGAGAACACGATCAAGGCCGCGACGAATATTTGAATATCTGAGGGCTCGGCAGCGGCTGTGGTGGGCGGATGGGGGGCGCGTGTCCGCTCGTGCGGCGCGCGCGGGGAAGCGGACAAGAGGGTGCTGGGGATCGGCGCGGGGAGGCCTGCGCGACGTCGCTACCTTTCGTTTCACACGCATTTGTGCTTGTGCGACCAGACACTGAGTTCAAAATCAGGTGGTGGGGATAGTGTGTGAATCCATAAAGAAAACCTCCCCTCCCCTTTGGGTCAATCACTGAGTTCAAAATCAGGTGGTGGGGATAGTGCGTGTGAATCCTGAAAGAATACCTCCCCCTACCCCTTTGTGGGTCAAAGTACCCTGTACCCGCCCCTGTACCCCTGGATCCGGGGGTTAAGGGGGTACAAGAGGTACAGGCAGGGTGCAGGGGGTACAGTAAGGGGTAAAGGGGGTAAAGGGGGTAAAGGGGGTCCAGGGGGGTCCAGGGGGGGGTCCAGCGGGTCCAGGGGTCCAGGGTCCAGGGCCCAGGGTACAAGCCTGTGCCCTTCTACTCGGGGTCTATGGCCTCAGTGGAGACTATAACCCATAACCGTATGTCAATTGTCATCTACTACTGGCTCTCATCCAAATATCTGCACACAGGATGAGGTCTTGATGCTGAACTGTGGACACTGTATCAAGACGGCACACCACGCGCTCCTCATGCTTGTCGGGGTGCTTGCGCTTGAACTGCTTGCCCACCGGGTCGCAGAGCTCCATGTTCGTCGTTGGGTAGTCGGGTGGTGCGCAGCTTGGCGTGCGCTTGAGCCACTCAGAGCTCCAAGTGGGAGGGGGCGCCTCGCCAAGCGTTTCGGAGGGCGCGCTTGGCTTGCTCATCTAGTTTATTGTGGCAGAGGCTGCGCACACAGAGAGAGGGAAGGGGCATCATCAGGTGGCAAGGAGCAATGCGGAGCGTCAGATGGCAGGATATGCAAGGAAGGAGCAAAGAGCAGTGGTGAGCATCCGATGGCAGGATGCAAGGAAGGAGTCGTCCTTTTGAACCACATGCAGCATGCGGGAACGCAGAGCAGAGGCGCAGGGCTGCATCACACAAGAGCGGCAGCGGCAGAGCACTGCTTTGGACAAGAGCGACGGAGCACGCGACGTGCACAAGTGTTGGCACGTCGCCAGGGATTTTGGTCCAGGGTTTTTGGCCCCTCAAGTCCCTCAAGTTTGAGGCGAAACGTACCTCATTTTGGTCAGCCCGCCGTTGACGCCAAGCATGTCTGCCACATGCTTGGCGCCTGCTGCCCCTCGTCCAATGTTGCCGTAACCAGACAGATCGAGCTCCTTGAGCGTCTTGTTCTGTTTGAGAGCCTCGCAGATGGCCTTGGTGCCCTCCTCCTTCAAATCGTTCGACGCCAGGGACAGCTTCGTCAGCGCGCCTGTGACATCGGCCTGTAACAGGTCCGACGCCAGCAGGATCGCATCGGGCGGCTTGAGGTTCTGGTTGGAGAAGTCAGCGGTGGTCTGGTCACGCTGGATGCCGCAGAGCGAGATGCCCTTCTGCTTGGCGACCTCAGCGAGCATCTTGGCGGACTCTGCATCAAGCTGATTGCCCA
>Ga0180439_100323_pt1 | contig 29793 bp, 27 predicted proteins | sample ChrtobMetaP5_0mM_FD_119744 | JGI IMG/M metagenome (GOLD analysis project Ga0180439, IMG submission 119744) | Chrysochromulina tobin associated microbial communities from unialgal haptophyte culture, Seattle, Washington, USA - P5_0mM MetaG | ecosystem: Host-associated > Algae > Haptophytes >...
CTCGCCGCCGCCTCCCTCGCCGCCGCCGCCCTCGCCGCCGCCGCCCTCGCCGCCGCCGCCCTCACCGCCACCGCCCTCGCCGCCGCCGCCCTTGCCGCCCTCGCCGCCGCCGCCTCCGCCGCCGCCCTCGCCTCCACCGCCCTCACCGCCGCCGTCGCCTCCGCCTCCCTCGCCACCACCACTCCCGCCGCCACCCTCGCCGCCGCCGCCCTCTCTGCCGCCGCCGATTGTCTTCGCTTTCGACCTTGGTGCAAGCGACGTCCTCCTCTCCACTGTGCCTCTCTTGTCCGCGTCTGCCTTGCTCGGGTTCTTCCTCTTGCTGCTGTGGCTCTGGCGCCGGCGACATCAGCGGACGATCAAGAAAAAGCATGCTGACAAAGAGGCTCCGAGCGAGGAGGAGGAGGAGGCGCAGCGGGCCGCGGCAGAGGCGGCACGCGAGGAGGCCGAACGGGTGGCGGCGCAGCAGGCAGAGGAAAGGCAACGAATGGAGCTTGCGGACCAAAAGCGCGCGGAACTTGAAGCAGAAGAGCGTTGGAGATTGATGCAGTTGCGTAAGCTACAGTTGCGAGAGCAACTGGTTCGAACGGAACAGCGGCAGCGAGAGCTCTATCCGAAGGCGGCCGAGGAGGAGGCAGCGGCCGAGCGGGCGGCGGCCGAGCCCCCTGCCGAGAAGAAGGCGACGAAGAGGGTACTCGCTAATTGGCTGAAGATGTATGCGCATTTGTGGTCGAGCTACGAGTATGCGATACGACGTCCTGCGAGTCTCGAGGAGCTCGGCAGATTTCGGGACAAGAGCCATGGGATCCTGCGAGTCAGTTGGTCGGCGCCTCCCCCACTCATCTGTCGGTGCCCCTCTGCGCTCATCCGCCACGTACGAAGGCACCAGAGAATCGCCCTGATTTGGCGAGGGCTGGCAAACGCGGCGCTCAGTGCGGAGGTGGGGGAGCTCTCATGGCAGCCCGACGAACCGCTTCTTGACCGTATGTTGTCCACACCTCTCCGTATGTTCGCCAGAGCCCCGGCGAATCCTTCGGCGGCGCTCACATGCCGCGAACACAAAATGCTCACCCGAGTGCGCCTCGCGGCTCTCTCAGCTCGTCGGGAAGGAGCATTTTGGAGCATTTTGGAGCTCGTTGAGGAGCTGCGCTCTTCCGCTCCAGGGCTCTCCAGAACTCCCCCCTCTCGCCTTTCCTCGGGAGCTTTCCCGCAGCAGCAAAGCCCATCGCCATTGAGCTTCGATTCGCGCCGCATGGTTGTGCCACCGAGTGACCGCTCATATCACCGGCCCTACGGGAGTCCACCAGTCTACACCTTGGGAGCTGGGTCGGCAGCATCACCGACTACGCCAGCAGCCTTGGAGCCTTTGGCGGAGGCAGCGGCAGCGGCAGAGGCGGAGGAGGAGCGGCCGCTGGCTCGGAACCTCGACCCGGCGTTGGCCGAGGCGATGGCCGAGGCAATCGCCAAGGCGCTGTCGGACCAGCAGGCCCAGCAGGCCCAAGCGGAGGCTGCGCAGCAGCAGCTCGAGGAGAAGAACAGGGCGCTGATGGCGGAAAAGGATGAAGTCTATATGAAGTTGGCCGAGATACAGAAGAAGATGGCGGAAAAGCAGAAGGTCTCGGGCCGATGCGGCAGCAGCAGCCCGGATTCGAGCCTTGGCGTGGCGCAATCCGACTTGACGAGCACGATGCTTCAGGCCCAGCGTCTCCCACCGCACGAAGGTCGTGTTCGGGCGGCCTCCAGCAGCAGCGGCCTTGGCACCACAGCCAATACCACGACAGCAGGCACCAGTGCCGGCAGATCGGACCTCTTCTCCGCCGACGGCGCATCCACACCGCAGGCGGCGAGCTCGGCGAGCGCCCACTACGGCGCCCCACGTGCCTGCTGCGATAGCACGTCTCCTCCGCCCAGGCTAAGCGCCCGCAACAGCGACCGCAACTTCAAGCGTCCAGGAGGAACCGTGTTGAAGGGTGGAAGAGAGGTGAACACCGCCAGGGGCCTGGGCTCGTCTCGATCAGAAACGGGTAAATGGGTCGAGATGAGCCAAGGAGTCTGGACGAGCGAGGTCGCGAAGCCTGCGTCAGTATCGACGGGAGTCGCCGCGCTCACGGCGCGCGGAGCAAAGGACAAGAAGGAGGCAGCTGCTGCCGCGGGGGAGAGCGCGGCGCCGCCGGCGTTGAGCCTCAACAAGCTGTCTGAGCTCAAGGGCCGCAACCCTGACGCGCCGATGGCAACGCCTCGCAAGGATGCTCCGGAGACGTCGCGCCGCAAGAAGGCTGCGATGCCGGACGAGCCATCGTCGACTGAGGCAGCTGCCGGGCCTGCTGCAGCACCGAAGCCTGACGGTACTATTGTGCAGGACCTGGACTCGCAGCCAGCGGCAAGTATAGTGCAAGACCTGGACTCGCAGCCAGCGGCAGTCGAGACGAAGCCTGCAGCACCGAGCGGATTGAAGATCGAGATGCCGAAGGTTGATATTGCAGCGACGGGCGACGCGGCTGAGCCTGAGCGCCCCGCGCTAAGAGACAATGAAAGTGACCTATACAACGGTGCATTAGTCGCATGAGTCGCACGAGTCGCATGAGAATGCACTTACTACTTGAGGCTTCTCAGGGGTAAAGCAACAGCGATCTCTAACCCCGATTCTTAAGTCGACCCGATTTCTCGTGCATGTAGAGATTATGTCGGTATAGAGATACCATGTAGTACTTCACCATGTAGATACCTATTGTATTTTTACCATGTAGATTGTAATTTGTACGGTAGAGATTGGTGCGATGTGTGGTCCGGTCGCCCTTTTGGTAAGCCTTTTCCGAAACCGAGAATTCTCTTCCTCTACCTCTGCAGGTGCTTCTGGCCTTCTGCTTGCCTCCGCGCTCCGGCGCCCGTCCCGTATGCTTGGCACTCGCTTTTCGCTACTCGTAGACGCGGATCACGTCGTCGATGGGGGCGCGACAGAGAGGGCACGGCTGCCGTTGGTGCCGCATGTAATGGGCGCAGCGCAAGCAGGCGCAGCGGTGTCCACAGCGATAGAGAACAGCATCTGCTGGCTGCTCCTCGCACAGCAGGCAGAGCTTCGCCGTGGACGACGAACGCGGACTGAGCGGCGATGGCGCCGACCAGCCAGTAGCCGAAGGGTCACCGCCGTCGTCGTCGTCGCACGCACGATCCGTACCCGTGCGCCGGCCGCCGCTGGCGCCGAGGCGAACACGCGCCGTCCCCCCGCGAGATCCGCTGATCCTTCGGAGCTTGGAGCGCCCTATTGAGCGCCCAATTGAGCGCGCCTTGGATTCGCCTGCGCGCGCGTCGTCCGGGCGGCTTCGGCACTGCCTTTCGACGGCGAGCAGCAGCGTCTCTTGCTGCCGCGCGATCTCGAGTAGCATACGCTCGACCGCCGAGGACCCCAAGGCGGAGCCACTGGGCACGTCGGTCGAGGCGGGTGGCACGGCCGCAGCGGCGTGCGTCGTCGCGGCGGCGGCCGTTGGCACGGTTGGCGGGCACCTTGGCTCGTCACGGCGCTCGACACGGCGCTCGACATGGTGTTCATTACGGCGCTCATCAAGGCGCGAGGCGAGGTCGCAGAGCGCCGCCGTTGAGCGCGCCTGTTGCTCCTGGAGGGAGAGGCCCAGTGAGAAGCTCGAGCACAGCAGCTGGGTCATCTGCCGACTCTCGTGGGCATGGGCCTCCCATCGCGCATTGAGCGCCGAGAGCTGCTCCTGCATCGTGCGCTCGAGGGACGACAGTCGTGCCTCCACCGATACGGCGCCGGCGGAGGCGCGCGGCACGCCGGCGGAGCCGGTGGTGCTAGCAGTGACGGTGGTGGCGGGGGTAGCCGTGGCGGGGTCGAGAACATCGGCGGCTATGGCAGGATGCAAGCCATGCGAGGCCAGCTCTGCGTGCAGCGCCAGAAGCTCCTCGAGGTCACGCCGGAAGGCCGAGTGCAGTAACTCTGCGACCTTATGCTGCAGGCGCAGCTCGGCGAGCTCAGATAGCATCTCGCCGTCGAGGCGCTGCTTTGAGAGAGCGAGCGCCTCGGGGGAAATGCTGCCAGAGCGCGTGCGCTCGTCGACGGAGTAGGCTGAGTTTGAGCCGCCAGTGCGGCGCCACCCGCCGTCGCAGTGCGATGCCGATGACTGGCGCGATGGACGCGGCGGCGCACCGGAGCCTGCCGCGGCGCTCCGCCCATGCACCGCCTCGCGCAGCTGCGCAAAGTGACCCGCCTGTAGTGAGGCAGAATCCCGATCCATGGACTCCACTGTGCGCGGCGGAGGCGGCTGTGGAGAGGCGGCTGTGGATGCTGCAGTTCGTAATATGGGCGATGTAGCTCCTAATTTGGGTGATGCAGTCCCCGCGCGGCCCTTGGTTCTTGCCGGTGGCGCAGAAGAAGCCTCAGCTCTATGGGTAATGTCTTGATCCCTGCCGGTGCAGCTCCTGCCCGAGCAGTACAGTCTCTCGATCCCTGCAGCGTCCAACTCCACCTCTGCCTCGGTGCCAAGCGCCGTACAGAGCGCCGTGCCGCATTCTGTGCAGCAGCAGCAGGTGCGATGAATGTAGTGCTTACCCAGCTGGATCCGCTCCACTGCGTACGCTGACGTACCGCAAACGAGGCACTTCTCGGCGCCTCCCCCGAACTGGGGTAGTTTCTTCTTCGATGGCCTCTGCTCGGGCAGGAGCTGCGCCGGCTCTTGAGCAGCGGGCTCGGGCTGCTGCAGCTCGACCGGCGGAAATGCATGACGTATGGGTTCCGAGAAACCGGTGGCACGACCCGATTTCAAGCCACGGCCCACAATCGCATTGAGTTGGCGCCTCAAGTTGGGGGCAAGGCTGGAGACGGGCCGCCTCTCCGAGAGCGCGGCGAGCTCCTCGGTACGTTGAAAGGGCTGGCCTTGCTGCGGCGGCGGATCATCGGGCTCCAGTCCGTGCCTTCGGCTCGCCATCCGTGGGAGGAAGTTGTTGTGATACGAAGCGAGTTCCGCCATGCGTGATCGCTTTTACGTTGGCGAAAAGCGTACACCAAATGTACGCTAAAGTACGCTAAGCGCTCTACCGCTCAGACGATCGCGCAGCAACTCCGTGATCCATTCACACGACGGGCTCGAGGCCTCTTCTCGTTTCGAGAGGTGTGACGAAACCGAATTCTCGGCAGCCGCACCTCCCACGCTCTGGGAAGGATGGCGACAGCTTTTCGAGGCTTCTCGATGCAGCGAGTGGTCCGGCGCGGCATGACGGCGACGGCTGGAGCAATCAGGCCCACGTCCGGCGTCGCGGCTCCCTTCATTCCCTGCGATCCCGGCTGCATGCATAACGGCAAGCTGCTCGCGCGCTGCAAATACTGCGCGCCGCCGGACTCTAAAATCGAGATCTCAGCGTCGCCGACGCTGGCGCAGTCCGGCACAGCGGGGCACGTGAATGTTGCCACTGGACCAGCATTCACCGTTTGTGATCCGGGTTGTGGCGATGGATACAAGCTCAGCAGATGCAAGCACTGCCGTCCCACGGCATGAGACTGAGGACAGGGTAACGCGACGAGGTTTTGAGATGGAACGTGGGATAGGTTGGGGTCAGTTCGGGCCGCCGCGAGTGAGGCAGATCTGACCAATATGGCCGGTGAGGGCGCACCAGGACGACTGTGCGCATGCGCATGGCCTGTGGGGAATGCTCCTCTTCCGACCCTTTTGCGGGTCTGACGCAATTATGAACGTCGTCTTCGAGCGAGTCCAACAATAAGTTAACACAGTGCGTGTGTGTCGAGAGGAAGAGCCCCTAAAGAGCCCCCAAGATGCGACGAAGGCCGAGAGCGTAGCTTCATTGCGTAGCTTCCAGATGTCAAGATCTGTCATTCGTATAAATTCGTCGATACGTAGAAAAGCCATATTAGCCTTCATTAGGAAATGGTTTACCCTACGGGGCCGGTCGTCAGTTTGACCTAGTTTGACCCGACAGCTGCGGCCCCCGTGTATGGTGTATCAGGTTAAGTATCGGGGAACCACCCGCGCCCAATTGCCCGCGCCCTGAAAGGGGATCACGGGCCCTAGTGCCTAGAAAGAAGAAATCGGGTAGGTAAATTCCGAGTGGTGCTACAAATCCCCCTCTATTATCGGACCAGCGTTTCTTCACGGTACTTTTCGGAAAAGTTGGTTCCGACAAGACATGTTTGGAAGTTTGGAACTCGGCTCGCACGAACGCGATGTGAGAGGGCGAGCGGCCGACCAACCAGAATCCAAGCCAAGTTGAGCATGGAATTTACCCGTGGGACATTGGCCACCGGTGCGGCCGTCGGTGCCTCAGCTGCAGCCACCGCTGCTGCCGGAGCAGCATGTGCAGCCTCCGCCGCTGCCATCGTGGCGGCCATTGCTGCGTGTGCGGCAGCAGCGGCAGACTGCTCGCGGAGCTGTCGCTGCTGTGTGGAGCTCCCGGCCTTCCCTGGCCGAAGTCCCGAGCGGCTTCGTGCACTTCTGACGGCGCAACCCGTGGCTGAGGAAGTCGCTGTGCCAGTTACTCCTCGCACGCTTGCCACCATCAACACCGATGAGGAGCTCTTGCCGCGTGACCGCGCTGCCTGCCACGTGCTTCACGCGATTGCCGAGGCGTCAGAGCACCTGATCACTGCTGGCATCACCGCGCGCATTGGCTGGGACACAGTGCTCGTTCGGCCGGCGGGTGCATTGCCGCTCTGGGATCTCGGGGGTCACCGCTTCGCGACGAGCAACGCCGTGGGAGTGGTCGGCATCGCGGGCATAGTCGCCGTGCCGCTCGCCGTGCCGTCGAATGCTCTGCTTGGCGCGGGCTTCGCGCTCACGCAAGGCGTGTCCTTGCTCTGGGGTTCAAAGGGAGAGGTGGCGCGCGCCCTCGCGCAGGAGGACTTCCTCCGAAAGTATGGACTGCGCCGTGAAGAGCTCAAGTGGTCCCTCGTGCCTGTGTCCATCCTCTATTGGGATCTCGCGGAAGGAGATGGCTTGCTAGAGCTGTGCCTCAAGGCGAAGCGCGGCGCGCTTGGCGTCGGCGATCTGGGCGACACCCGCGACACCGTCGTGCAGCTCAAGCTGCGAAAGCTCCTCTGCCGGTTACTCGATTGCATGCCGGGGACCCCTTCGGCCAAGGCGCAGCGCCTCGACCAGGCGATTCGAAAGGCCGCCTCCGACATGTCCGCGGCGCTGCCCCCGATCGAGGAGGCTGCTTTTGCCGACTTATCGGCAAATGCGAAGGGAGCACGCCTCGAGGCGGCCTTTCGTCTCGCGGCGGCAGATTTTGGTCATCCGGCGGTCTCTAGATGCCTCGAACAGATCAACCAATCTGCTCGATTGATGGTGTGAGTGTCTGTCTGGAGAAACTCACTTCACACCACGACTTTCTGTGCTTCACAGAGCGCGTTGGAAGGAATGTCACACAGGAGCAGCGCCTCGTGTGCAACAGACCCCGACCCCGACGATGAGGATGAGGAGAATGACCAGTTCGGCGCGAAGCAGATCCCAAACGCGAAGCAGATCCCGAAGCAGCGCATGACGCGCGCAATTGTGTGCCTCGGCGCCCTATCCTTACTTGCTCTCGGGGTGTTCGCGACGATGATGGGGATCGTCTTGCACACTTTGTGGATGTCCATATGCTTTGGCGGCCACGCGAGCGAGGTGGCAGTTAGCAGCATCGTGCTCGGGCTGTTCGCCGCGCTACTCTCGCTCCTCGGCTTCGTCGGCGCCCTCGTGCATGAGAGGGAGTGCCTGTGCCTCTTCGGACCGATCGTCTTGCTGCTTCTCTTGATCGCCGCGGGCGGACTCTCTGTGATCACGGACGCGCAGAGGGTGCTGGATGATTGGGAAAGGCACCGCTGGCGGCTGCACGATCCCTCGTCCGAGAGCTTGCACACGCTCTACGTGGGGCTCGGCGCTGCGTATGCCTTCTGCGCGCCCACTCCCGCCGGCGTCGGATCTGCCATTGCATCCCTAGACGGGCAGGTGGAACCGCCCCCCAGTATACTCAGCTGTCGGCAGGGGTCGTCGGCGCCCTTTGCTGCGTGGGTGAACGCACAGTGCCTCCAGCCGGCGCGCTTCCGCGATGGGGCGAGCGTCCGCCCATCCGATCTCTGGGCCGAGATCGGTACGTGCCGTCGTGACGTGGCGACTGCCCAGTCGAGCGGAGCCTTCGGTGCGCTCGTCGCGCCGGACGTGGGCGACACGGCGTGGCTCTTCTGTGCGTGCGCTCGGCCGCTCAAGACGACGCTCGAGCTTCAGTTGTTCCACCCAGGTGATTGCCTCTGATGGCCTCTGATTGCCTCTGATTCCCACCTGAGTGCCTCTGATGGCCACGGATTCCCACGGATTCCTTCTGATGCGGATTGCAATCCCTCGAGGCAGCGCGCATCGTGCTCGGCTCGCTCGTGGCGTACTGCTTGCTCCTCGCGCTCTTCGTGTGCGTCGCGTGCTCCGGCGCAGCAGTGGCCCAAAGGCAGAGGAAGCAACGAAAGATCGAGCTGCTCGTCCTCAAGCAGGCGGCGGAGGAGGCGCACGGCGACTGAGAGCATGCGGCGGTGCTTCTGTGCTGCGCATGTGACGGGCGATGGAAGGCAGACCACCCTCTCCCCACCGCATTGCCATTGGGCTCGCCTGCCCTGGACAGCAGCATGACACGCCCTCTTGACGTGATCGGATGCGAAGTCTTTCAACCTTGCCGCGCAATACAACGACACGCGAGAGACGAGCCGCGGCTGGGCGAGACCGAGCGCCGAGCGGAGAGCGGCGACGGGTCGACGGTCGTATGCTTGAGTCGAAAATAGCAAAATTTCAGCTCGTCACAGGTTTTATGATTTATCAGGAATACAGCGCGGGACAGCGCTCAGCGGCGATGCGGCGTGGCGCTCGGGCGCGGCGTTCTCGCTACAAATGTGCAATGGTTTCAGATTTGCTATTTTTGGCGGCTCTGCGGAGTTTCAGTTTGGTTTGTCCCGGCATGATCGTCGATGCCGGCCCCTCGGATCGCCCCCCCTCCCCCATCCACGCTCCAGCTTCGTGCGCCTGAGTCCCCGCTTTCAACCCCGCTTTGGTTCCCCACATCGCCTCGGAGGACCGCTCAGGCCTTGGCCCCCCTTAGCGGCGCCCGAGACGGCGCCTCCTCCAGCGGCGGAGCGCTCAGAGAGCCCTCGATCTCTCGAAAGTGGCGCTCGAGCAGAGCGTGCGCTTGCGAGTGTGCTGAGAGTGACTGGGTGGCGCCGCGCATGGCCTGCACCATCGCCAGCGCGCGCTGCTGCACGGCGCGCATCTCCTTCTCCCTTCTCGCGTAGTGGCTTTGCTGCTGGGCCTGCGCCGCTGTCGCCTCGGCCAGCTTCGTCTGCAGCGCCTGCTCGTCGGCGTGCTTCCGAGCGAGCTGTGCCCGCAACGCGGCTACCTCGGCCTCGAGCGACGATGTGCGACGCTCAGCGATCTTCGTGGTGGCCATCGCGTCGCTCGCCTGTCGACGTGCGCCGATGAGCTGCGTGCGAAGGTCTTCCGCTGCTCTCGAGGCCGCCGCCGAGCTGCGCGCCGCGTCGGCGGCAAGTTGCTCAGCTTCGATTCTCGCCGCCATCGCATCGCGCAGCTTCTTCTCGCCCGTGTCGACGGCCAGCCGCAGAGCCTCTTGGTGCGCAATGTACCGAGCACTCTCCTGAGGCGCGACGGCGAGGATTTCGACGGCGTCGCGGGGAGCGGCGGCCGAGGTCTCGATCGAGGACCTGCCGCCCCAAGGCGGCAGCCCGGCCTCCAGAATGGCGACTGCAGCCATGGCAGCCCTCGGGTCGGGCGGCAGCTCGTCTGGAATCACGGTGGAGGGTGGTGGCGGTGCAAGGCGCTTGTGGGCCTGTCGGCTTGGGCTGAGGGCCGCAGCATACCCATCGAGCACGGCCAGCGCCGCTGCGGGTGTCAGAGGCGGGCGCGCCGCGCCGGAAGGCAGAGGCGAGGCGTAGCCGTCAGCCGCGGGGGCGGCAGAGCGGTTCGTGCTCGCCGTCGCAGCGCCAGCCGCGCCAGCGTGCGGTGGAACCAAGCCGCACCGTGGAGGGCTCACTGTGGAGGGCAGCGGCGCACGACGAGATGTCTCCGCCAGCACGGAGCGTGGCGAGGCCGCCGACGGCTTGGGCGCCAGTACCCACTGGTCGAGCTCTCTCGCTACCTCCGCGCGCGCCGCTCCACCGAGCGCCGTACCGAGCGCCACCGCCTCCCCGAGAGCTGTGGTCGTCGAGATTTTGTCCGAGATCGTCCTGCTCGTGTGTTCGCCTACCGGCTGGTACGGCGCTGCGAGCGCTTGGTGCAGCCAGAGGTCCGCCTGTGCGCGCCGGGCAAGCCGGGCGTCCGCCGCCGCGTGCGGCAGTGCGGATGGCGTGCCCGCTGGCACGGCCGCCGCCTCTGCCTCCACTTCCTCCGCAAGCCTGTACAGACCGTTTGTGACACGTGCCAGCCTGTCTGTCAAGTGAGCAGATTCGCCAAGGGATCGACCTTCCATGGCCCGATACGGCGCCGCGAGGGGCCCTGACGAAACCAGCGGGCGGCTTGCGCCACCCAAAAAAACGCGCGGCGGCGGAGCGTTCGGCGCCGTCGTGGGCGCCGCCCGGAGAGGCGCGGGCGCAGCGGAGGAAACGTATCTCGCCGCCTCTCTGTGAACCTGGGAGGTGTGCAGGGAGTCACTCAAGTCCTCCTGCTTGATGCGTGCGCGCGTGAGTTGATCCTGCAGATGCGACACAAGCGAGAGCAGCTGGCGCCGCGTCGGCGGGTCTTCGCTTCCCTCGACAGGCTCGTTGCTGCAGCCGGCCTCGTAGACGGCCGATGTGCCGTCTCCGACGCCCCTGGCTTCAGGTCGCTGGGCCTGCTGGCATGCACGTGTGTGCCAAGCCGTAGAGGCAGCAGGGTCTGCGTACGACGGCACGACCGGCTCTTCCGTGACCATCGTCTTTGCCCAGTTGACCGGAGGCACGTCGCGAGCTGTGGCGCCCGTCATGCGTGACGCACCACCATCGGCGCTCAGGTCTGGCTCCACTTCAACGCAGGTATAATTGAACTGGTCGTCCACCCTGCGCGCGAACCGGTGGCGGCTGGTGAGATCAACGGCGCATGAACGGCACGGCACAGCAATGGGTGGGCTGCGAGGCAAGACGCACCAGTCAATGTGCCGGCCGCGGGCTGCGGTGCGATGCTTGAGCACCTCGTCATCTACTGACGGCCCTTTCGTCGCGCTGTCCGCTGCGTGGCGGAGATTGTACTGGCGCGCCAGAGCCATTGTCCGAGCGCCGATTGGGGTCCATCTGCCGTCCACATGGCCGGCGGCCGACATTTATCGTTTCGGGACACTGGATTCCACAGACTGAAGGCTGGAAAGTCTATCTGGGAGCATTCGTCTCCGCTTCTTCATCCACAATCAGTGGCAGAGTGCCAGTGGGGAATCCTTGCCCTATCACCTCTTCGGCGGATACACGCAAATGTACGGAACGAGGCACATGCTAGCACAGAGTGCAATGGAAGCCCCGGCGAGAATGAAAGGCGTGATGCCTACGTCGATGCGCGCGGGCGACTCATCTGAGGCTGGTGGCGCGGGTCCTCCGACCGGGACTGACCCGCCTGACACCGCTTGTACTTCTGGCGTCGACACCACCACGACGCCGAGCGAAGAGCTCAGGTCGCTCACCGATTCAGAGGCCAGGTCGCTCATTACGGCCAGCTCCTGAGCCTCGCTGACCACGGCGACGCTGGCCTCCACGATTAAGTTTCCCTCGGCGATGTCTTCAGCCATAACGGCATGTCCACCACGGCGGCGTGCACGCCTGCGTAGATGGCGCAGAAATAGTCGGAGGCGTTCGCCGGAAAGACTTGACGCGGGCCCGAACGTGAGGGTGATGTTGCTCGGTTGCACGCCATTTCCGAGTTCCGCCGCCAGCGCGATCTTGAAACTAGTTTGGTTGAAGGAGTCTTCATTGCCTTGGATGGTGAATAATATTTCGACTCTTGGTGTTGATGGAGTAGGCGGTGGAGGAGTCGACGGGGATGGCGGTGGAGGTGACGGAGGTTGAAAATGAGGCGGTGGTGAGTGAGGCGGGGCAGATCGTGGCGGTGAGGGTGCGTCGACCGAGCCCAAGCCCATTTCGCCCGGGGATGGGGCTTGGGGTGGGTGCGAGTGTGGTCGGGAGAGGGGCTGAGGGTGAGGGTGAGGGTGAGGAGGGAGTGGGGGCACTGTTGATAAAGATGGCGACGGAGGTGCGTCGCCGGAGCCCAGATCGCCCCATGTCTCGCCCGAGCCCGAGCCCAGATCGCCCCATATGTCCCCCGAGCCCTGCTCGGGCAGCAGGGGCAACAGCACATGCGAGGTTCCCAGCAAACTGTGCGGCTTCGTGGCATGCAGCTTCGTGGCGGCTTGGGAGCGCGGGTTCGTGCCCACAGAGGCTTGCTCCAGGCGAATATGCTCCGAGTGCTGATGCTCGGCCTGCTCAGGCAGCAGCACGCCCGAGGAGCCCAGCAAGCTGTGCAGCTTCGCGGCATGCTTCGTGGCAGCTTTGGAGCTTTGGAGCGCATTGAGGTTGAGCCGCATAGCAGCCAACTGGCACTGCGTTGCCTCTATAAACGCGTCAAACGAGGTCGCTGACCCAGCCAATGGGCAGGCGCCCACAGACGCGACGACGAAAGCCGCGAGCATGTTGCGGCGCCGCTTGGTCAAGAATCAGCTTCGCGAGGCGTCCTAATTTGGTAAACGAGACGCGGGGATTTTCTCCTGGGGAACATAAGCCGTAAGCGACACTCACAGTTTCTACGAAAGGTGCCCTCCCAAGTGTGTTTGCCCTATCCCTCCACCCGGGAGATCTTGCGTCGGGCGTCGCGGTCACCTTCGGAATGCCGATTGCTCGCTGGGCGACATTTTTACTCATGTGCCTTCCGTCGCACGCGCTGATTGGAACGATGCTGTGCGATGTTCCAACGCCGGCACTCGTCGTAGACTGCACAACTGCAAGGCGGCAGCGTGGGATATCCATCCTCGAGAACATTTCGCCTTTTTCTCCCGCCCTGCAAGGGCTTTTGTTTGTGCACACGAGCGTCACGTCTGGCCGAGACATCAGTTTTGGAGCAGTTGGCGCGACGACGCGTGGCTCGACCGGGTACTTTATGAAAGGAACGAGGGAAGTGGTAGGCGACATTGTGCTCGCCAGCCTGGACGCACCGCACTGCGGCGGGTCGGCGTATGTGGGCCTTGGCCTGAATAACCACTTTACGGGAGGTTACTACTGGGGGCGTAGCAGCGGACCGGGCGCTGCCCTTCCAGCACCCGGCGTGGGCGTCGTCTTCGCCGAGAGTGGCTTGCTTCAGCTCGTGCGGACAGAGGATGATGAGAATTCGAACGATGGCAAGCGAAGCGAATGGTGCGATTTTCTCCAACGCGGTGACCAGCTGCAGCTAGTCGTCAAGCCTGAGGAGCTCGCCACAGCCAGCTTCGATATGCTTGTTGGGGTCTGCCGCGATGGTGACGGAAACGTGCCGCGGGGGGCGGAGCCACGCGTGGAAGCGCTCTGGACAAGGGATAGAGGATCCTGGGTGAGGACTTCTGCTTGAGAGCGGACTCGTCTCAAGGATCATGTTAACCATCCCAAGAGGGGTGGATCATGTTAATCATCCCAAGAGGACTCGATGCGGCACAAGCCCACATGAATCCACTGCGTGCCTAAGCTACATGCACTGTGCACGTGTGGTTCCAGCAGCGAGAGCAGTGGTGCAGTGGCGTGTCGTTGTGTGTGGCGTGTGATGACGTCATGGAGAGTGTGTGAACGTTAACACGACAGACGCGACAACCGGTGCTACGCACTGTTACTGCCCGCTCAGAATACACACACTTATCACTTTAGAGTTTAGTGTGCAGAGTGTCGCGATTTCGGATTCGCACACCGTCGCAGTTCATATCGTATAGAAGATAGTAGACGAACTAGGAGACTCGATGCTTCGTAATGCCCGCATTTCGCAGATCCCAATTCTTTAACGAAGCGCGCGCTCTTCCCTGTGAAAACGATCGAATTTCGCAAAATGCCGCCCCACGGACTTGGTCAATGTCAGATAGGGCCGAACTGAAGATTCGGGCGCTCGTCCTCGATTTCGACTCAACCATCTCCACGCCTCGTTACATTGAGCGTCTACAGGAATGGGCCGTCGCCGATAAGGTGCAAATTTTCGAGGCGTTAACCCCGGATGAGCACATTGAAAATCTCGGCGGCCAGGAACGTATCGATGCGCTCAAAGCTCTGTTGCTGGAGCTCTCGGAGGCTGGCGTCACGCTCTTCATAATCTCTATCGGCTATCGTGTGGCACTCATGCCACAATTGGAGACTGCTGGTCTGCTGCGCTTCTTTGCCGACAACCGCGTGTATGGCCAAGACTCGCCCGAGCTCCGACAGCTTGGCTTTGTCAAAGGCCGGCTGATTGAGCGCATCATGAACCATCACGGATGGGGGCGTGACGACGTTCTCTTCGTGGACGACTCCATGGAGCACATCGATAGGGCCTCGACGGTGTGCAAAACGCTGCTCGTGCCGCCTGAGGCGAAGAAAGCCATTGGTGGCATGCGCCAGGTGGAGTTCGACGCAATACGCACGCATGCCTTCGGAGAGGGCCCCGAGACAGCAATAACGACGGCGGTTATATAGCGCCAAGATAGCCAGAAGCCACACGTCCAAGCGCGAACGAGCGGGGCCCATGGGGCTGGCGTTTTTCCAAAAAGAGTCAGCCCATGCGGTGGGACTTAGCGACTCGTTTTACTGGGACTTACTGGGCAAAGAGCGCAGTGTCCGCAGTGGCTGGCTGCTCTCGCCCCGGCGCCATTATTTCGATCATGTCTCGCCAGTCCTGCAGTCCACAAGGGCCTCGTCTCTCTAGTCTCAGTGCGCAAAATTGTTCGTTTTGTCCTCGGTCGTTTACGCAATGCGAGAATGCGTTATACGCTCACCCAGACGCGATGCACACAAGTCACAACACCCGCGCCGGGGCAACACACACTTTCTGGACCCCTCTCTCAAGACTCACATCTCGGCGGAGTGCGCTGACCGGACAGTCCGCGTGACAGGGACGCAGAGGAGTGCCAGACCCGCCGTGCCTGCTGAGGCGCGTCGTCACGTACGATCGTCACGCCACGAGCTGTCCGCAGGCCCCTTGGGCATCCCGTCCCACCGCGGACGTCCAGCGGACGAGGGCATTCACGCCGTGCTTCTCGCGCAGCCACGCGTGGAACCGCTCTACGCTCTCGTCGCTCGGCGTCGCATATCCATGGGCAGCTCCAACCTCGGTCGGATTGAACGGAATCAGGTTTACGTACCCTGCCGCCGCACGCGCCTGCTTGCGGCTCATCAGCGGCATCGCGCTCGCGCTCGCCGCGTCACGCTCGGCGCAAAAGGCGGCAAGCGCGTCGGCGTCGCACTGGCGATCGTTGACGCCATCAATGAGAAGGTACTCTACCATCAGCCCGCAGCCCGTCGAACGCGCATGGTAGTCGAGTGCGTCCGTGAGCGCTGGCATGCTCGTCGCACTCGGGATGAGCTGCTGCCGGAGCGGCAGCGTCGCGCTATGAAGCGAGAGCGCGAGCCGCACCTTTGGCGCCGCGTCGGCCAGCCGACGGATCCGCTCCGGCGACGCACCGACAGTGGAGACTGTGACGTGCTTGGACGCGAGGTCGAACAGGGATTGGTGGGTGAGGCCGCGCAGGGCTCCAAGCAGCGCGTCGAAGTTGTCGAGCGGCTCTCCCATGCCCATGAACACGACGTTCCGCACGCTGTAGCCCGCGGGAACCTCGTGGCGAGCATGCCACACTTGCTCCAAGATCTCGGCTGCCTTGAGATGGGCGATGATGCCCATCGTGCCGGTGGCGCAGAACGAGCACGCGCGCGCGCAGCCTACCTGGCTGGACACGCAGACCGTGCACCGCCTTGCGCCCGATGACTTGTGATCATGCAGGATGAGAACAGTCTCGATGCGGTGGCCGGACGCCAGTTCCACAATGAGCTTTAGGCCGCCCTCGGAAGGTATTCGTTGCACAATCTTCGAGGTGGTCACGCCGGCAAAGGCCTCGCATAGAGCGGCGGCTTTTTCTCGTGGTAGCTCAGCGTGCGAGTGCAGCGACTCCGCGTCAAAGGATCCACCGTTGCGGAAAAGGTGTCGGTAAACGTTTTGTAAATGTTGCTCTTTGAGCGCTTGCCCCGTGCACCAATGCTCTGCCTGTGGCAAGTCGAGGATGCTTAATGGCGATGAGAGTTTGCCTGTGGCACCTGCTGCTGCTGCTATTCTCTCTCCGGCGTACAACGACCATGCAGCTGTCGACACCACGAGCTGGGCGAAGATCAACCTCATCGTTTGTCTCATCATTTTCGCACCGCCACACACCACACACAGCAGTCCGCAGCTCTGGCTCTCCCCCTCGGTTTCTCCGGGGGGAGCCGGGACACACACGGGATGGTCGGCTACACTAACGTACCTCACAGATGGGGTGCAGGATCGATGTGCATGCTGTGTAGCCTCCAACAGGCATGCACACGCCGGCGAGAGCGTGTGCACACATGCATGCAATTGTACATGTATGCAGTACTGTGGTATAGCCGCAGAGGCCGCGGGTAACTGACTGACTGACATGTAACGGGTATGCGAGTACATGTACGCGTATGTGTAAGCGTATGTGTAGGTGAGTCACCGTTCTCTGTCCTCGTCTTCCGCTCCGCTCGCTCTCCGCCGCTCCGTGCACGCTTATGCAGTCTTGCCCTTGGTCATACCCAGCATCTTGGGAATGTCATCGGCGACCGCGTACAGGAAGGTGCCGCCAATCGCAATAGAGCACCCAAGTGATTTGGCGAAGCCCATGTCCTCGCCAAAGGCGATGGCCGAGCCGACGATCACGACGGCGCGTTTGGCGGTGTTGGCGACGGAGTGGCTGACGCCGGAGAGGGATTTGAGAGCCATGGTGGAGACTTCGTTGTAGAGGTAGAATGTGAGGCCCGACATGATGATGTTGTAGCGGAAGTTACCCACTGAACCTTTGGTGCCGTCCGCCTTCCAGATGGCGAGCCACTGGTCGAACTTGCTGAACTCGCCAGAGATGAAGATGACCGGGAAGAGAAGGACGGTCGCCCAGATGGTGGTGAGGGCGTAGGCATTGCCGACAGAGCCAATCGCAGAGCCAATCGTGGCCATCACCTTCTTGTTCTCGCTGCCACGGAAGGCCGACGCGACGTTGGCCGTGGAAGCGGCAAGAAGAGACATCATCGTGAAATCGAGCTCCTTCGCCGAGGCGATGGCGATGCCGCCGATGACGGGGATCAGGCAGAGAATCTTGGCCAGCGAGACCTTCTGGCTATAGAACACGAAGCCGACGACGACCGCGAAGACGGGCTCGCCCGCCTTGACAATCTGCCCGAAAGAGACGGCTCCGGCCGTCATGGCGTAGACGGCGCCCGCGTGCGCCATCGCGGCCCATAGGCCAAGCGGAGCGACCGCCAGGACCTGAGCAAACGTAAGCTTCGGTGGCGTGCGCGCATCCGGTGCTGCCCACAAGAAAATGGCGTAGATGCTGCCAACAACGAGCTGCACGAAGGCATTCGTGAATGCGAACTCGGCTCCGCCCGAGGCCATAGCGGCGGTCTTGTTGTAAATGTTGTAGTAGTAATTGCCTACGCACGAGCGCAAAATACGTCAGCAGGGTGCGATTTCGGCGCGGGGTGTGTGGCTCCATGCGCACCGAGATACCACAACGCGAGGTAGACAAGGAGAGCGATGTCCATGATGCCGAGGACTGGGAGATACAGATTGCCCTTTCCACTTTCGGAAAGTGAACATGGGGAGAAAACCTCCTCGGAATTTCCTTTTTAATCGGAAAGGTCTATCAAGGAAGTTGTCTGAAAATTGAAGTCAGCTGAGCTTGACTCGGAACTGCTGGCACGTAACGATTAAACCAGCGGCCGTGCTCAGGTGTTCACTCAGGTGTTAACTCAGGTGCGCATGCTTCCGAGGTCCGGGCGCCACGGTGGCACCCAGCATCGCTTCCCCTTCGGCCGGTTTTTCTCCCTTTCCATCTCGTCCACCCTCGACAGTTCGAAAGGATCCTGTCCGCCGAACGTGCGCTTGCCGTGCTGCTCGCCAGCATAGGTGTAGCCAGCGTAGTCGACGTTCTGGTGTGTCTCCTCCTCCAGCTTCGACAGGCCCGCCGACCGCACGGGAAGCACGTCCTGCGCTGCCTTGGCATCACGTACTGCCTTCCAGTCGCACATTTTGGTCGTCTCCCATGCGCCATGTGGGAAGTAGCTGATGGCCTCACGCAGCGCAGTCGAGTGCCACGTGGCGTGCGTCTTGCGATGCGGTGGACGGATAAGTGGACGGATCGCATCGCGAACTGCACCGTGCCGCGAAGAGGCTCGGGGGGGACGGGGCGCGCGGATCTTGCCTGTAGAGCGTTCGGGTACCGTCAGTTGGGCCTCGGGGGGCGTCGGGATCTTGATCGGTATGTGATGGTACTTGAAGCGAGGACTGCCAAGCTCGTCGGCGGCGACAACGTCCACTGGGGCCTTGGCCACGAGTCGATCGGCCACTCTCCACCTCTCGCGCAGCATCGCAAGCTTGCTGGCGAACGCTGGGTTGAGCCGCAGCGTCGAATCGGCCGCTGAGCGCGCACTCTCCGATCGTTTGCGTTCAGGCTTCATCAGTTCGGGACCATCTTTGATAGTCGCTGGTGGGTGGCTGGACGTTGGAGGGTGCATCTGTCTCACAAGCCTGCCCGTGGCAGTCTGTGGCGGCTGTGGCGACTGTGGCGGTTGTGACGGCTGTGGCGGTTGTGGCGGCTGCCGTGAAGGGAGTGCTGGCCTGCGGCGGCTGGTCTGTGTGCTCGAGTGTGGTGTTCGCTTACCGTCTGTGTCCGCAGCCGTGCCATCTAATGCAGCTCGCGCCAATGACGGTCGCGTAGTAGTTAGCGTAGTAGTGTGAAGGGACGGCGACTCGCGGTGCGACCGGCGCTGCGGTGCCAAAAGGGCTCCTGGCGCTTCCCGATACGATCGCGGTTGGTTAGCGCCCATCGTCGACGAGAAGCCTGCCGCACGTGCAGAGCTCGGCCGACTGGCCGGCCGTTCGGCCAGAGGCGGCGCCGGCGGTGGCGCCGTATCATAGTAGCTCCTACGACGCTCGTCCAGAGCATCGAGCGTGGAATTGGCTGCGTTGTCTGCTCGGCCGTCCATTTGAGGAAAACGAAAGGCCCCTGAGCTCTTGGGGGAGGACCGATGCGTCCGATCCAAGAGGCTCCGTCGTGCGATTTCTAACCGACCCAGTGAACAGTTCAGGAGTGTGGCATGCGACCGGGACTTATATTATCCGTCGATACTAAGGGCATGTTGACCCATTTCCGTTTTCATTCGACACGACAAACCCTCATCCCTCAAGCCGTACGAAGCCGCACATTCCTTCCTGTCGTCAACGGAACTCCGTCACGCGCACGCACGAACAGTCACGACTCTCGCAGTCGCATACTGTAAAGTCATGCTTTGTAACACACACCCGATGAGCGTGGGCTCGACAGGGCGGAAGGCGAGGGAGAGCCAGAGGGCTGATGTCTGAGGCATGAGGCCGAGCTGCGTCGTCAAGCGTAGTCAACGGTGATGCGATCGAACTCCACGCTCTACACACTTTGCAGGCCATTCCTCGGGGGGCTTCCCCTGTCCATCGTCTCGTTCTTTGGCGCGTCAGAGGCCTTTGGTTTCCTCACGATGCTCGCACGCGTCGCGCAGCATGCACTCCTCGGGTAGATGGTGCAACATGGCAAGAGAGTGCAGATGATTGGAGTGTCACTGTCGCACGGGCAAGATCCCTGGACGTCAAAGCAGAAGACGGTGCACTTGAGTTTGCATAAGGTGGCATTGCACTTGCACGTCGGCCCGCAGCAGCAGCAGGCACCCGGATTGCATATCGAGCCAAGATCGAAGCAGCACGTCACATCGGCACAGCACACCATGATATCGCCACGGCACCCAATCTTGGGGGGGAGAACGATTGCTGCGTTGCAGCAGCAGCAGCCTGAGACGAGCGTGTCCATGCTGCAGCACCCCATCGCCGCTGAGAAACGTTGGTCAAGCCAAGACCCTTGCGCGCGAGGAGACCTCACTCCCGCGCTTCCTCGGACGACACCACCACGAGGCGATGGCGCGACTTCGAGTCCGAAAAAGTCCAAAAGCAAGTTCCCAAACAAACTTGTTGGGGTAGTTTGGAAGTCAGGTACGACGCAATTAGAAAAAACGTCGAAAATAAGGTCTGCCATCTCATCGGTGACGTCTGTTACTCTGAGATCCCGTAGAGGCGGACTGAGCTATCTGAGGCGGCACGACATGGACCCATCTTGCAGACGTCTGCATCGATGGACCATGCACCCCTTTCTTCCGCCCGCGTATTGAATACCGTATTGTGCCTAGGGCTAGGGCTATACAAGTAAACACAGTGTATGCAATGTACGCAACGCTTCGCCGGCCGCTCGAGTCGAAAGCTCGACACGTGGACACGCGGAGTAACGGTCACAGTACTCTATCGCGCCAGTCACTGTGAGCAGCGTGAGCACTGTATCAGCTGTCGTCGGTGTTTGACAGCCGAGGCTGCTTGGCCGGTGGAGGTGCCCCACCTGTCGCGTCGCTGCTCCCCTCGCCAGGTGGGGCACCTTGGTCAGTGGAAATCCCCTCGCCAGGCAGCTCGGGCGGAGCGGTCGGCGCGGTCGGCGCGGTCGGCGGGGGCGGCGCCGGCGGAGCGGGCGACGCGTCGGAGAGCAGCGCGGGCGGACGGCGTGGCGGCGGGGGCTGCTCGGCGATGCGTCGATCAAGAGCAGCTATCCAGCCGCCGCCGCTGCCATCGCCGCTGCTGCCACCGCCGCCGCTGCCACCGCCGTCACCACCGCTACAGCCGCCATCATCGGCACCACTACCGGCACCGCCGGGCGCTGAGAGGACGTCGAGATACCTGGCGAGCTCGCGCAAGGCCGCATCGGTAGCACTCAGTGGCACTCAGCGGCACTCAGCGACACTCAGCGACACTCAGTGGCACTCAGTGGCACTCAGTGGCACTCAGTGGCACTCAGTGGCACTCAGTGGCACTCAGCGGCACTCAGTGGCACTCAGCGGCAATCAAGTGTAATCTCACCTGGCGAGCTCGCGCACGGCCGCATCGCAGTCGCCTAAGTAGCACACGTCGCGGTAGCGTGTCGTTTCGTCAAAGTCGAGCGCGCGCTCGTCGATAAAGCCGAGCATCTCGATGAGTGGCTGCCCCTGGGTGCCCACCTGAGGCAATCGTGTGCAATCATGTGCAATCATGAGCAATCGTGTGCGATCACATGTAATCACATGCAATCACATGCAATCCATCGCAATAGACACAATCCATGGCCACCAGAGGCCATCGATGAGTATCCGTGGCCATCCGCGCCAGCTCGTCCACCTTTTCGCGGTTGATAAGGAGCCGTGGCACGTCATCGTCGACCAGCCCGATGAGCGATGCGAATGGCTGCACCTTGAGCGACGTCCCAAGGATGATGAGCAGATCGCACTGCCGAAAGTCACTCTCCGCGAGCTGGAAGAAACGCTCTGGCAATTGCTCGCCGAAGAAGACGATGTCGGGCTTGACGAGCCCACCATGGCGCTCAGCCATCGCGAGCCATCCTTCCGGGCCGTGCTTGCCGTGCGCGATCGCCGCACGCACTTCCTCTACTGGCACAGCCGCCCCCGTCGCGATGCACGAGCACCGGTCGAAGTTGCCATGGGCGGCGACGGTCATGTGCGCTGGCAGACCAGCGAGATTCTCGAGCGAGTCAATGTTCTGCGTGAGACGCCGCACGCGAGCGTCCGATGTGAGATGGAGCTTGGCCATCCGTGGCCATCCGTGGCCATCCGTGGCCATCCGTGGCGGTCACTGGCCAACTGGAGGCCATCAGTAGTAATTCGAGGCAATCCGAGGCAATCACCTGCGTGAAGCACCGGCGGAGCAGCCCACGTGCGTGCAGCTCCGTGATGAAGTGGTGCGTGGGCGTGGGTGCGTAGTTATCGGGCCAGAGCTCGGCGCACAGCCGGTAGAACGCGTCCGGGCGCTCTCGAAAGTAGTCGAGCTCGAAGATCGACTGCGGTGTGGGTAAGTCGTACTTCTGGAGGTTATCGTATAGACCGGTGCCTGGCGTGCGGAAGTCGGGAATGCCCGCGGAGACCGAGATGCCCGCGCCGCACATGACGATAACGTTCTTGCAGCGTGGGCCGCGCATGAACTCGGCGATGCCTCGCATGTCGAAGCTCGAGACGAGCGGCGTGCGCTGCGGGTCAACGCCGCGCTCGCGGTATCCCTTCTCGCGTAGCCTTATGCGGAAGTTATCGAGCTCGGCCGCGCGCTCCGCCTCGTCATCCTCTTGCTCCTCGCCTTCATCATCATCGTCGTCGTCGTCGTCATCATCGTCGCCTGCGTGCTGCAGCGCTGCGTCCTCAACCTCGTCCTCGTCGCCCTCAACCACCGCAAAGGGATCCACACCATCGCTGACATCGACGTCGTCACCATCCTCCATCGTAAATGGATCCAGGCCGTCGGCAGACAGCATCACTTCGAGATTGGCGATCGAGGGCGCTTCGTCGTCATGAGTTCCCTCCGCCATGTTTTGCGAGTTCACGGCGCGGCCGCGTCTTAAAAGTTTGTAAATGACCAAATCGCTGCAACTCGAGCCTTCGGCAATGGGCTTTCGGTCACTCGAGTGGAGCTCGTTTTGGCGGAGTTTTCAGAGAAATTTCATGTCATCCATGCGTGGAATCTTTGCTGCTGCGCTGGTGATTGGCGCCGCTACCGGCTTTCACGTGGCCGTGCGCACGCCGCCGGTGCAGCCGCGCTCCTGCGTGCGCGCTTGCGCTGCTGCTGCTTCCACTGTGGTGGGCAAGGCCGCCACGGACGCTGTCCTCATCAAGCCTCCGAGCGACGAACGGTCCATGCTGGGCCAGGCTGCGGCAGCAGTAAAGCGTGCTCGCGCGGAAGGGGTCAACCGCTTCGTGCTTCGCCTCTTCCTGCCTCGCGGCGACGGGCTGTCTCCCCCCGACGAGTCGTGGCAGGGCGGCATCATGCAGCTGTTCTCCGTGTGCTCCCCGCTCACTCGTGAACTGCTCAGGCTGCTGTCGACGGAGATCGCCGGCGTGCCGCCCGCGCTGCGCGAGCAGCGCATCGACGCGTCCGGCGTCGATGGTGAGTCGGTGTGGTTTGCGCAGTCGAGCCAGCCCCAGGACGACTGCGTCGCGGTCGTGCAGCCCATGGCGGAGAGCCTCAAGACCATCCGCCAGATCAGCTCCGACGCAGGCCGCCGGCCGATGCTGCTCGTCAACCCACAGTGGAAGGAGCGCGATGATCCGCTCGACGCGCTCTCGCGCAAGGGCGGGCTGCTCGGCATGATGGGCAACTTTATGGGTGGAAAGGCCGCCATGGAGGCCGAGCTCGAGACGATCGGGTTCACCAACGTGTACACGCTCGCGGAGTATGTATGCCGCGGCTCGCGCATCTGCCTGCAGCTCTCGTATCCCAATGGCTGGTGCGCCTTCTACCGCAAGCCGGACGCCGCGCAGAGCGCCGGCTTCGAATGGGTGCCGATCCTCACAAACAAGAAGGTGCGCCCTACCTTCCAGGAGGTCGAGGAGGCGCTCATTGCGGCGGAGGTGCCCTTCAAGTTCACGGAGTTCGACCTCAACTCGATCGTGTGAATTTGCGACGGTTTCCTTATCATGGTGTGTGCCTCTTCTGAGACGGGGGCGCTATTTTTCTTCCCTTGGAGGACATTTTCATATTCATAGAGATGTTTTTCCCGCCGGCAATTTCACTCTTTTCCTGCTTATCTGCGAAGGGCGAGTCGCTGCTCGCGCGCGCAAAGCGATGGCGAAGAAAGATAAAGCGCAGGTGCAGGACGACGGGGACGACGGGGCCGCACGCAAGAAGGCCGCACAGGAGGAGCACAAGCGCAAGCGAGAGGAGGCGGAGGCCAAGAAGAAAGCGCTCCTGGAGGAGAAGCTCGCCATGTCCCAGCACGGTCTCGGTGTCGAGGAACTCAAGGGCAACCGCGGCACGCAGGAGGACCGCGTAACGGCGTTGCGGCTACCGAGCGGCGAGCGGCTGGCGTGCGTGTTCGACGGCCACCGCGGCGATAGCTGCTCGCAGTTTGCCATGACTCGCATGCCTCACTCCGTGTCCATGCTGCTCAGCGGTGGAAACGATGCGGATGAGGCCCTCCGGCGCGCGATTGGCGAGCTGCACATCACGTGGCAGGAGAGCGGCGCCGACAAGTCGGGCGCGACTTCCTCTGTCGCCATCGTGCACGGCGGCTCGCTATTCTTGGCCACTGTTGGCAACTCGGACGTCGTGCTGTGCTCGTCGAAGGTAGCAGACCAGCTCAGCAAGGGCGTCAAGCCAGAGGATCTGCATTCGGGGCTGCTCGGTAACGAGGACCAGGACCCGAAGCTCCAGAAGCCGCAGGTCCTCCAGCGCAAGCTCACGGCCTCTGACGAGTTCCTGATCCTCGCGACCGACGGCGTGTGGACCGCCATCAAACCGCAAAAGGCGTGCGATGTGGTGTCGAAGAGTTTGGCAGAGCAGCCGAATGCATGCCATCTGGCGGCTAAGGCGCTCGTGGACGCCGCGTACAATGCCGAGAGCACAGACAACATCGCCGCCGCCGTGGTGCTTTTGCATGGGTATGACGCCACAAGTGGGCCTCCTCTGCCAGCTCTCGAGCCACCTAAGGCGGCGGAGCCAGCTCCATCGGCCACACCGAAGCCCACCGCGACTGCGACCGCAAAGCCTGCCGCCGCGACCGCTACTGCCACCGCCAAGCCTGCTGCCGCGACCGCGACTGCCACCGCCACCGCCACCGCCACCGCCACCGCCAAGCCTGCCGCCGCGACCGCGACTGCCACCGCCAAGCCTGCCGCCGCGACCGCCACTGCCACCGCCAAGCCTGCCGCCGCGACCGCCACTGCCACCGCCAAGCCTGCCGCCGCTACCGCCACTGCCACCGCCAAGCCGGCCGCCGCGACCGCCACTGCCACCGCCAAGCCGGCCGCTGCGACGGCAGCCGAGGTGCCCACCGGCGCGAGCAGCAGTGCGAGCAGTAGCGGCGCTGGCACCGGGGGCGCGGGCGGCGGGGGAGGCGCGGGCGGCGGGGGAGGCGCGGGCGCCATCTCACGAGATGCCATCTCACGGGCATCCTGCTTCGTACGATCCGCTTCAGAGGCTCCGGTGTTCGCGCGCCTGCCCGCGGGCGTGCGCCCTGGAGACGAGGTGCGGCTGCTAGTGTCCAACCGAGGCGCGAGCGACGGCGAGTATCTCGTGGCCGTCCCCACGGGCTATGAGCCGGGCATGCTTCTCCGTGTCGGCGTGCCCTACGGCGGCAGCGTATCCATGGGCTCCGGCGCAGCGGATGGAGGGGAGACGCATTTACTCAACGTGCCCCCCAATGCGCGGCCAGGCGACACTTTGAGCGTCAAGGCATCGTGGGGGGCGCTCTACTTCGTGCAGGTTCCGCCGGGCCACAACCCCGGTGACACCTTCGCAGCAGAGATCATTCCCGAGCATTGAAACCATGTCCAACGGGCGCGAGAGGGTGAAGGGTGCGTCCCAGTGAAATCCTCAGAAAGGCGCAGCCCCTGCTTCATGTACACTAGCCGTGCCGTGCGGTGTGCTGTCCGCGGCACCGGCATCGGGTGCAAATCATTAATAACTTCAATGTGCTGAATGTCGAAAAATCGATAACCGGGAATTCCGGGTGGGAAGCGTTCGTCGAATTATCAATTAAAGAACTTTTTTAGTACTCCGCTCGAGTTGATACGGCCCAACCCAGCTCCCACCAGCGTATACGGCTCTCGAGTGTAGTTATCACCGTTCTGTAATCACTACTCACTAGACGGTGGACGCCGGAGAGTCTATGGCGGCCGGGTGGCGGTCGGGTGGCGACGACGGGACGTAAGGCTGTACCCCACGCGCTCCGCTCTGTGCTGCGCTCGCGCTCAACGCTCTCCCGACGTCAAACGCTCCTCTTCTAGCGCGGGCCTTGCTTGAGCAGCTGCCCAAACCACATCGAAGAAAGGGTGACGCCCGCCGCGGCGAACGCGAGGTGGAGCCGGAGCAAAGGTGGCGGCAACTGGGCGCGGCTGTGCCAGATGAGGGCCGTGCATGCGGGGAAGAGGGCCAGCCTAAAGAGCGCGAAGCTCGCGAGCAGGGCGCGGTGCAGGGCGCTCTGTGCCCGCTGCCCCCCCAGGCCGAGAACCCGTTGGAGATCCCGAAGCCGAAGAACAATGGTTGAGATCTCGGCGGCGTATGCGAGCAGCAGGTAGCGGCGCACAGCGGAGCCTGCCGGTGGCGCGCAGAGCAGCGCCGGCAGGTTGGCGGCGGCCTGGATCGCATGGTGCATGAGCCTACCCGCCCATTGGCGCGGTCGGTGGCCGAGGGCGAGGGAGCAAAGCACGAGAGCGGCATCACATGCGAAGTACGTCGAGGAGCCAAGGATGAAACGACGAGCGAGCGCATCGACGGGGCCGGAGAGCGCCAGGCGCCCAGGCTCGGCGAGCACCGCCGCCGCCACGCGCGCGGAGACGGTCGTCGCGAGGGCCGAGTGCACCAGGTCAACAACGTCCTCTGCGATGCGTTCGCCTGCCACCACTCGGCAGAGGGCGAAGCTTGCTGCACTAGCAACCGCGACCTTGCCGGCAGTGGTGAGGTCATCGCGCTGCTCGCGCGCTCGGCGCCACTCGTAGATGGTGGGCGGCAGGTTGGAGGTCAAGTCATCGACGCCCCGAGCCTCGAGCAGGTCCCAAATCTCCGGCGTGTCCTCCTTGGCCGGCGCTCCGAGGCGATAACCGCTCACCCACACAGCGACGCTCTTGCCGCGTGCGTGCAGCCACTCGATCAGATCGGGGGTGACCACCTCGGGCAGCGCGCGCAGATCAATCCCATCGAGACCGCACCGGACGCACTCGCGCGCGACGTCCCATGCCTCCTCGCTCGTGCGCGCGTCATCGATGTGTAGGGCTGCGAACTGCGGAGTCCGCTTCTTCATCTCGACCATAAGCGGACGCGAGAATGAGATCCAGGTGAGCGCATCCGCGGGCACGCGTGCGGCCTCGACGGCAGCGGCCGCTGCCTCCGGAAGCGCCGGATTGAAGGGCTCGGCCGCCTTGAGCTCCGCAAAGCAGTGCGGCGCACTCTGATCGTCGCCCGCGCTGCCGTGTCGGTTCGTGGCCTCGACGAGCTCACGCAGCACGTCCGAAAATAGCGGCACTCGCTCCGAGCTAAACTTCGAGCCAAACCAGCTACCCACATCGATTTCCTTCACGTCCGTCCAGTGCAGCTCCTCAATAGGCCGGCGCACGAGTGAACGATTCAACGCCGCGTCGCGATGAACTGCCGTCCGCTCAAGCGTGTCGTCGTGCAGCACCACGAGCGTTCCGCAAGCCAGCGTCTGAATGTCCACCTCGAAGCCGCAGCCCTGGTCTAGCGCCAGCCTGACCGCAGCGAGCGTGTTCTCGGGCGACACGTGCGACGCGCCTCTGTGCCCGATGATGCGCATGAAGTGGAGTCACGCAAGTTTGAAGTTTGGAAGTCTGTGATCTCTGATTAAGTTTCGTTAGGTCCCATGACTGACTGAATGTGAACGCACCTGAGTAGTTTTCAGATCTGACGCGACTGTGCACTCACTGACACGGTTCAATTCTATCTCTGCTCATCACGAAAGTGTCACGCGTCGCTCCGGCCCACGCGGGGCACGCGCCCACCCGCCCGCAATGGGCGCACTAATTAACCTGGCCGCGTAGCGCCCAGCAGCTCCTTCTTCCTTTTCTTTGACTTCCCTCCGCTGCCTCCGATTGAACCTGTGTCATCGATCCAGGCGACCTCACCAAGCCCATTCTCGGCCGTCCTGTTGCTGCTCGGCCGCGGCAGCTTCCGCTGGTCCGCCGATGCACCTTTGCCCAACGTGGCAGCTCCTATCATCTGCCCTTTGGCACTTGCCGGAGCAACTCGACGATGGTCATGGCCACCACCGCCCCTCTCGTCCTCTGTCGCCGCCTGCTCCGGGTCGCGCTCTTCCGAGCCCCGAGCCCCCTCCGGCGCGTCCACGCCCTCGAGCTCGCCCTCCTCATCGCCCTCCTGCTCGTCCTGGAGCCGATCCTCCTTACGCCTCTTCTTGCGTTCCTTTTCACGCTCGAGGAAGCCGTTCTCCGTGAGCTCGAGCACCGCCGTTCGCCGGGCGGAGGCTACTTCGTTGAGCGCGCTGAGCACCTCGCTCTCCTCGACGTTGTCGAGGCTCGCCAACTTGCGCCCAATGTGCGCCTCAATCGCTAGCAGCACCTCGACGTCGTACTGGCTCACGATCGTGAGGGCACAGCCCACGCGCCCCGCGCGAGCGGTGCGCCCGCACCGATGAACAAAATCGCGCGGCATCGCGGGCACGTTGTGATTGATGACCACGCCCACCTGCGGGATGTCGATGCCGCGTGCAGCCACGTCGGTCGCCACGAGAATCGCGAGGGTGCCCTGCTTGAAGCGTCCGATAGCCGCGAGCCGCTTCGCCTGTGCCTGCTGCGAGTGCAACGGCGCGCAGTCGATCGCGAGAGCACGGAGCGTGCAAGCGAGCATCTCGCAGGCACGGCACGTCGAAGTGAAGATGATGATCGTCTCGCCCTTGTCGCGGAAGCGGCGCACGAGGTGCACGAGGTAGAGGTCGCGCACATTCGATGGCACGAAGACGTAGTCGAGCGCGAGGGCCGCTGGCACGCGCTCTGAAGGCGCGAGGTCAGCCACGTGCGGCGAAGTGAGCGCGAGGCGCTGCAGCCGCTGCAGCGCTCCCGACATGGTCGCGGAGAAGAGCAACGTCTGCCGGCGTGCGGGCATCTGAGAGATGATGGCGCCCAGGTCGTCGGCGAAGCCGAGCTCCAGCAACCGATCCGCCTCGTCGATGACAAGAAAGCGCGCGTTACGCATGACGGCCGCACTGCCGCTCGAGCGCAAATGGTCCGCCAGCCGCCCGGGGGTTCCGATGACGATGTGAGGCCGCTTGGAGAGCTCGAGAGCCTGCCTCATCATATCAACGCCACCGACGATGAGAGACACACGAACAGACATGCGAGTGCCGAGCGCTGAGAATTGGTCGGCGATCTGTGCGGCGAGCTCGCGCGCCGGCGATAGCACCACCGCGAACACTCCATACGGATCCTCGGACAGCGCCTGCAGGATGGGCAGCGCAAAGGCGGCGGTTTTGCCGCTGCCTGTTTCGGCGCTGCCTAGCACGTCTTGGCCCTGGAGCGCTGGTGGGATGCATGCCTCCTGAATCGGCGTCGGGCGTTTGAGCCCCATCTCGATGCACGTCTCACCCAACCAGGGTGAAAGGCCCAGCGAGGCCCAGGCGGCGGATGACATGAAAAAGGCGACGCTTTAGGTTCAGTGGTACACTGGAACGTCGCACGCTCTGGGACTCTGTGAACAGGCTGTTGACTGAGATTACTGGTGTTTTCGTGTGGACTTCCGTCAGCTAGTTCCTTCACTACGAGGTTGTGTGAGTCATATAAGTAGCGCAACCGACAGCGCCCGTGCCAACCCTCAATCCCTGTTCCCTTCCCCTTGGCCCGAGATAACACGGTACGCACAGTCTAAAGGCCTTTGTTGGTGCGCGCAGGAGCGCGCTGGCGCTCGAAGCACTTGCTTAGTACTCCTCGCCGCCCTCCTCCTCGAACTCGCCCTCCTCCTCGGCGGACGCGTCCTGGTACTGCTGGTACTCGGAGACGAGGTCGTTCATGTTGGACTCAGCCTCGGTGAA
>Ga0180439_100353_pt1 | contig 28789 bp, 25 predicted proteins | sample ChrtobMetaP5_0mM_FD_119744 | JGI IMG/M metagenome (GOLD analysis project Ga0180439, IMG submission 119744) | Chrysochromulina tobin associated microbial communities from unialgal haptophyte culture, Seattle, Washington, USA - P5_0mM MetaG | ecosystem: Host-associated > Algae > Haptophytes >...
GGATCGACCCGAGTGCTCGCCCTCGGGCTCCCTGCATGCAAGTGCTCACCACGGCGCCGCGAGGATCGACCCGAGTGCTCGCCCTCGGGCTCCCTGCATGCAAGTGCTCACCACGGCGCCGCGCGCGCCTGTGCACAGGTGCGAGCGAAGATCGACCCGAGTAAGGTGGGTATGGTCATCGGGCCCAAGGGGGCGACGATTAAAGAGATCATCGAGACGTCGGGCGTGGACAACATCGTCGTCGACGGCGACGCCGCCGTAGTGACCGTCTCCGGCTTCGATGACGACAAGATCCAAGCGGCACTCGACCGCATCGAGGCCATCGCTGGCTTGGGCGGCGGCACCACTGGACGGCCTGCCAAGCCAAGGCCGCCGCCCCCTCCGCCTATCAACGAGGGCGACAAGTACGACGGCGTGGTGCGCTCGATCGTACCTTTTGGCATCTTCGTACAGCTGGTCGAGGGGGTGGACGGCTTCTGCCACATCTCTGAGCTGTCGAGCGACTTTGTGCGCGCGCAATGGGCGAGAAGACCCACTGACGGCCACTGATGGCCACTGATGAGCACTGATGAGCACTGATTTGAGCACCGATGCTCACTGATTGCGAGAAGACCCACTGATGAGCACGGATGAGCACGGATGAGAACTGGTATGAGCACGGATGAGCACTCTTGAGCACTGAATGCCTCCCTCATCAGCTCTGAGTGCCTCCCTCATCAGGTGCGCTCAATGGACGAGATCGCGCTGAGCGAGGGCGACTCGCTCGCTGTGGTCGTGACACAATATAATGAGGAGCGCCGACAGTACCGAATCAAGCCGACAGGCGAGGTGCCACGCAGGGCGCCCGAGGAGGTGGAGGCTCTAGCGGCCGCAGGAGGCGGTGTCGGCGGCGGACGCGGTGGAGGCGGGCGTGGTGGCGGGCGCGGCGGCGGCCGTGGCCGCGGCGGCGGCGGCGGCGGCGGCGGCGGCGGCGGCGGCGGCGGCGGCGGCGGCGGCGGCGGCGGCGGCGGCGGCGGCGGCGGCGGGCGCGGCGGCGGGCGGCCTCGAAGCTGATGGGTGAGAGGTCCACGGTGGATGGTATTCGCGCGCCGGGACTGCGTTGCGCGGCTGCAAGTAGAGTCTGGAGACTCTGCTCGAGGTTTGGTTAAGGTATGGTTCGGTTAGCCCCGCGGGGAGCGGCCACCGCACCGCACCGCACGCCCACGTTCCTCGTTCGGGTCGGCTGCTGCCCTCCACCGCACCCGCTCGAGGCTAGTACCCGACCTTGCATCATTGTCGCAAATCATTGACATTGTGTTGAGGGACGACCTCGAAACGTGATGGTGCAGGACCGAATACAGTGTGATCGGATAACTACGTCTACGACAGCTCGTCGCGGGAGAACGCCGGGGAGCTCTCTCACGCACCAGCTCCGAGCTCGCGGCCCGAATGTGCACGGCAAGAACGAAACCGGCGGTCACTCGCGACTCGCGTCCTGTGACGCGTCCGCCCGGACAGCGTAGCGTGCGGCGCCACCGGCGCGACCATCCCTAGAGCTCGTGTTTTCTCTCGGCGTTCACACGTGTTACACTTGCGTTCACACCTCCCACTCGCTGCCGCGGCCCTCGCAGCGCCAATGGGCACAATCATGGCCGCGCTCGAGGCTGCGTGCGGCCCGTCGATCACTCCGAGCGGTCTGATCGAAGCAAAGTGCGCCAAGTTCCTCCTCTCAAAGCTCCTGGGCTATGGCATCGTCGTCGGCTCGGCGGGCGTCAAGATGCCGCAGGTGTACAACATCGTCAAAGCGGGCAGCGTCGAGGGTCTCTCGGGTCCGAGTATGCTCATCGAGTGGGCCGCGTCGATCGCGAGCTTCACCTACTACATGGCACTCGGCTACCCCTTCTCCACCTGGGGAGAGAACTTCTTCCTCTTCTTCCAGAACGGCGCAATAGCCGCGCTGTACTTCCGCTACACGACCGGCCTCAACAGCCCGCGCTTCTGGCTGATGGCGGCCTTCTCGGTAGTGTTAGGGACTGTGCTCTACGCGCGCGCGCTGCCTGACGTCGAGCTCTCGCCGCCTGTGTGCGAGCGCCTCGGCCTGCGCCGGTGCACGATCACGTGCACCGACGTCGCGGGCGCGCTGCCGGTGGTGCTCATGCTCTTTGGGCGGCTGCCGCAGATCGTACAGAACGTTCGGCAGGGGCACACGGGCAGGCTCTCGCTCATCACGTACGCGCTCAACTTCCTCGGCGGTGCCGCGCGCGTCTTCACTGTGCTCACGGAGCTCGACGACAAGATCGCTCTCACGTCGGCCGTCTCCGGGGTCGTGCAGAATGGGATCCTGGTCGCGCAGATCGTGCTCCTCGGGGGCATCAAGACTGAGCTGCCTAAGAAGGGCCTATGACGCCGCACACGAGGAAAAGAAAAGCGCGTGAGCGAGAGTGCTGGATGGGGCGAGATGAGGCGCCCGCCATGGCGCCTGTTCGGCCACCTTGGCGCCTGCAGGCCTGTTCGGTGCGTGCGCGAGCGATGTCGTGCAGGAGACTCACGACGTGAGGCTCAGATCGACTGTCATGTTGTGTGTTCGAAAAAGTAGTGAAATACCAAATAGTACGGAAACGCCGAATTTCTCCGTTTCTCCGTTTCACGACTTGATTCGATTGTCGCGGTGACGAGGCGTCTCGTTGCGGTGCGCTCCGTCCTGGTGAGTTGCAGCCTCGGGAGCACCGACGCGCACCGTGCGACCCGAAGATGCGCTACTTTTCGAGCCAGGTACTCATCACCTTGGTGCTCCTATGCCCCGCCGCCGCCCAACAGCCGCCGCAGGCGTCGCCCAGCAGCCCGCCGGAGTCGCCACAGTCCGAGCCCCCGCCGCCGTCCGAGCCACCGCCGCCGCCACCGCCTGGCACCCCGCCGCCAGGCGAGCCGGGGTCGGGAGAGATCGGCTCGGGCGGCGGAGGAGAAGTCGTGTACAACTGCGATGTGGTGTACACCAACGCCTCTGAAATTTGCTTCCCAATGACTGAGGCTGGTATCTCCTGCCTGGACGGGACGTACCATGGCCTCTTCGGCACGTACCTGAGCTTCTTTGAGTGCACCTGCAACGGCAACTATGCCATCATGATCGTGCTCATCCCATGGTTACTCTTGCTGCTGATCGCTCTAGGGAGCACGGCCGACGTCTTCTTGATGCCGCAGCTCCACTACCTGTCGATGATGCTGCGCCTCTCGCCGGACGTGGCGGGCGTGACGCTGCTCGCGATCGGCAACGGCGCGCCAGATGTCTTCTCGGCGATCGCCATCTACACCTCCAACCTCGACGCCGAGGTCGACCTCTCGCTCTCGCTCGCGGACATTGTGGGAGGCTCCTTGTTCATCATGACCGTCGTGGTAGGGACGGTGGTAATCATTGCAGGGAACCGTTGCCCCGGCTGGACGGTGCAGAAGCTGCCCTTCTGGCGCGACACGATCGCTTTGCTTGTGGCCGTCTTCATGGTCAATGCCGTCGTGCTCGATGGCAAGATTGAGCTGTGGGAAGCAATCGGCTACCTTGTGATGCACGTCGTGTACATCATGATCGTGCTGCTGCCCAAGCTCTCGCCGACCGTCAAGGCATTCGCTCATAAGGCTGGCCTCTTGGACGGCCTGGGCAAGATTGGGTTCGTCATCCGATCGCCACGGCCAGACCCCCGAGGATCCGAGTTCCGCATGAGCTCGACTGAGGCCTTTCTCGACCCCTTCGCGGCGACATACACCAGCCCTCTGCGCGGCGTCACGGCCAATGTGGGGGGTGAGCCGCTTCCGGCCCTCGTTGCGCCGGCCCTCGTAGGGACTCCGCTGAGCGCGACGGAGGCTGACGTCCTTCCGGTGAGCCGCGCAACCTTCGCCGTCGAGCCGCTGCAGCTCGAGCCGCAGCTCCCAAATAGCTTGGTCGGTGAAAGCTCGGGCATCGACCGCCCGAATCCATTTGCCGCTGGTTCGAACACGACCGACGCCGAGCGCCTCAAGTGGCTCTGGGGAGATTGGGGCGAGGGCACGCCGAGGAGCGAGGGCGGCAGCGCTCCTGGCAGCCGTACGCGAGCTCAACGGGGCGGGGCGCCGATGCCTCTCCTCGATGGCCCCGAGGAGCCCGGGTACCTCTATCGGCTCCTCTGGGCCTTTGAGTTGCCGCTGAGCGTCATTCGATGGCTATCCATCCCGAGCAGCGATGGCGAGTGGGGGCGGCGTCGCCGGCTTTGGACGGCCGCCTCGCCACCGTTGGCCGCCCTTCTCTTCCTCACCACGCAATTCGGGGGCGACGCGCCCCACTACAGCGTCCTCCGGGACACCGCGGTGGCGACCGTGGGAGAGTCGAGCATGCCGATTTGGGTTCTGGTCTTCCTGTGTGCCCTGCCAGTGTGCCCGCTGCTCTACCTCTGCACCTGCGACGAGGCAGTGCCGCGTTTCCAGCCACTCCTGGTCTGCCTCGGCTTCTTGATGACGATCGTGTGGCTGCGTATCCTCTCTGCCGAGATGATCGCCGTGATCGAATCGTTCGGCCACCTCTTTGGGATCTCAACCTCCATCCTGGGCGTGACCGTCATCGCCATCGGAAACTCCGTCGGCGACTTCGTCTCCGACTCGGCCGCCGCGCGCGAAGGCACGGTGAGTGGCGTGCGGATGGCGTTCGCGGCGTGCTTCGGCTCGCCGGTGATCATGAACATCGTCTCCTGCGGAATTTCCTTCACGCTTCGGCTCCTAATGACGGATGGGCGACCCGTCTGCTTCGCCTCCGTCGACCTCATCCCCCGCATCGGCTACCTGCTGTTCTACGTGACGATCTTCTCACACATGATCGTCATCCCGCTCTGCGGCTACACCGCGCCGCGCGCGTACGGCATCTATCTCCTGGTGCTGTACTGCCTCTTCACCGCCGTCTGCCTGCTCTTGGAGTTCGGCGCCATCGATAACACCAACGAGAGCGGGCTGTGCACGCACTTCGAGTGGCTGTTTGGCTCCTGCGACCGGCAGCATGTACGTCCTGACGACCCAGACTGCCGTCCCAGATACTGAGTTGCGCGCTCAGGACGACGCTCCAGGAGACGCGCTCAGGACGACGCTCAGGAGACGCGCTCAGGACGACGCTCAGGACGACGCTCCGGAGACGCTCCATGAGCCCTACCCAAACCTCGAGCGCTCGGGACGACGCTCCTTGACACGCTCCATGAACCTACCCGAAACCTCGAGCGCTCGGGACGACGCTCCTTGACACGCTCCATGAACCTACCCGAAACCTCGAGCGCTCGGGACGACGCTCCGTGACACGCTCCATGAACCTACCCGAAACCTCGAGCGCTCGGGACGACGCTCCGTGACACGCTCCATGAACCTACCCGAAACCTCGAGCAGGTGAACACCTTGGCGTGGCGCACACGGTAACGACACCATACCCTCTCACCACACTTCTGCTGGGGCTTCACCGAAGACGCGCACTCTCGAGATCGGAATCTGGCGAGCTCTCGAGATCGGAATCTGGCGCTCGCCCACAGCCATTGCGGGTACTAAGCGAGCTACTTCGGGCTAACTTCGGGCGACTTGGCGGTTTCGGACGGCATGTATAGACTGTTCGACAAGATAGCAGCCGAGCAATACACAGTATACACAGCGCGAGGTGAATGGACACCCGGAACGGAGCCGGAACTTAGTAGCTGTGTGGTGTGTCACGGAGTTATGTCGCTTGACGGTCGGCATGCGGCAAGACAGCCACGACACTCTAGTCTGCTCTACAGCCTTTTCTGTTTTCTGATTGATTTGTTTCTGAGGAGTAGCGTGCCCGCCCCCCGCTCCTCTCGTCAGTCGTCTCGAAGCTTGCTCCACCTTGATTTCGACGAGCGGCGCTGGCGCATCCTTCACAGTCACAGTCAGCCTTCACAGTCACAGGTGGCGCTGCGCATCCTTCAAACTGGGATGCCGTTCTGCATCTTCCACAAGCGCATCTCGCCCGGCGAGGCGCCGATCGGCGGGCGGAGCGTCGCGGCGGGCTGCTCATGTTCCATCAACGGCTGGCGCAGCGGCGCCGAGATGGGCGCCGAGTGGAACTCCTTGGCAAGTATGACTCCTCGACCGCTCCCTGCCCGCGCGGGTGCAACCACCTGCGACGTTCGCCGCAAGGGCTCCGGCCTTGCCGAGGCACTCACCGAGCGTACCTTCACCTTGCCGTCCTTGCCATAGGTGAGGTGGGTTACCGGTACACGCACTGCTGTGCCGGCGCTGTGTTGGGCACGATCCAAGGTCCTTGGCTCCTTGTCGGCGCTGTGCTGGGCACGATCCAAGGTCCTTGGCTCCTTGTCGGCCGCCCACGAGCCTGGCGCAGTGGGCTCCGCCACGGGAAGGGCCGCTGGAAGCGCCAGCGTCACCGCCGATGGCCCTACCAAATATGGACCAGAAGCACCTGCCAAATATGGACCTGCCAAATATGAAGTCCCTGATCTGCTCCCTGATGGGTCAGCGTTGCCGTGAGCGCCGACGCGAGCGCTGCCCCGGGCGCGCTCCTGCCGTGGCGGCAGCGGAAGCTGCTGCTGCTGCGGAGGCTGCTGAAGCTGGAGCTGCTGTTGGCGCTGCTGCTGGGCGAGTAGCTCACGGAAGTAGCTCACTGGCTGATCTTCCGCACGCCATTCCGTGCTCGGCTGGTGCGGCTGGTGCGGCTGGTGCTTCTGGTCGTACGCCGCCGCCGCCGCCGCTACCGCCGCCTCGTCGAGTGCTCTTCGCACCTCCGCCTCGAGATCCTCGCCTCGAGATTGCACCTCCGCCTCGAGATCGTCGCCTCGAGATTGCACCTCCGCCTCGAGATCGTCGTCTCGAGATTGCATCTCCGGCTCGGGATGAGAGGGCAGCGGCGGTGGCGCCGTGGTGGGCGCCACGGGCCTCGCTTGCCGCTGCGTCGCCCACGCAGCCATCCCGCGAGAAGAGCACATGGCCGCCTCGATGCCGCGCCCCCCTCCACTGCCCTCATCTCCACTGCCTTCCTCTCCACTGCCTTCGTCGTCCAAGCCTCTGTCTGCCACATCCTCGGCATGGCCCTCACCCTCGGCGTCGATCCCGTCGACCTCGAGCGGGTCGCGCGCCGTGTCGAGCGCCTCGCGCCCCTGCAGCCGGCGCTCGAGCTCGTCTGCGCGGCGCTCGATCGCGCGGCACTCGATCGTCCTGCGCTCGAGCTCCAACTCCCGCTCCCGCAATTGCGCTGATTGCTCCCGCAATTGCGCTGATTGCTCCCGCAATTGGCCTTCGAGCGCGCTAATCATCTCGCGCTGCACCACGTGCACCTCCTCCAGACCGGCCAGCATCTCTTCGCGCTGTGCCGCCTCAGCCTTCATCTCCTCCAGCCGGCGCTGCAGGCCCGGAGCGAGCGCGGCGGCCGCGGCCGCCTCGTCGAGAGCATGCGAGGGCTGCGGCAGCTGCGGCGCCTCTGGCGTGTTCGACGGCTCCGGGTGCGACTGGGCATGCTGGTGCCCCTCTTCCTCAAGCTGCCGCACTGCGTCGTCGCGCTGCTCTGCCAACTTTGTCATGAGCTCGAGGCTACGCTTCCATGAGCTGGCGCGCTTCTCTGCAAGGTCCTCCATGAGTTTCATGCGCTTCGGGGTGACCACGTGAGCTGAAGCGCGCTGCTCTGAAAGCTCCGCCATGAGCTCGACGCAACGGCCCTCAAGGCCTCGCTGCCCTTCCTGCGCCGCTTTGGCCGCCTCGAGCATGGCTTGAGAGTGCGCAGCCTCGCGGGCGTCCGCGTCTCGCTCCAATGTGACAAGCTCCGCGCTCAGAATGTTGAACGCGACGACATTCTCATCGACCGAAATGGCGTTCTCGGGTTCACCGGACATCGGACTGGCATCGTCGCAGGCGTGTACGACGCGCGACACGGCGCTGCCGAGAGTGGCTGCGACCCACGAATGCACGGCCTCGGCGTCCATTCGGCGACGGCGGTTGGCCACCAGAATTTCTTTCGAGTGGATGCGACAAGTTGTCAAAAAAGGCATTTCTGAACGTACGCACCGTATGAACTTCTCATACGCAGGAATCCCCTCGACGAATGCCGGCCGCTTCAGGTTCTATGAATTCGGAATTCACACCAATGGACAACGGTGGAGCCAAACAGTGAAAATAAGCTGGTTCGAGTCTCAGGGAGCACTTCCCGCGCTTGCTTTTTTAGGTGAAATTAGGGTTTTGGGCTGGTTTGTGAACTAGAGTATGGGATTTCCACGTTCGATTCTGAAAGTTTTGAGCTAGAACTCAATGGGAGCCCGTGGGACACCTCTGGCTTGAGTTTCGTCCAGATCCCTTCAGTGGTTTTGGAGATCAGGTTTCGCCCCATGTTCGCCCCATGTATACCATAGGGACTACCTGAACATGAAACGAATTCATTTGGCGGGACGCTCTCGATTGGATCACCCCTTCTTGGACGGGTACCCGCGAAGGTGATGTTCGCGGCTCAACTCGCCCGCATCATCGTCCTCGCCATGATGGGGGGGTTCACCAGCGCACAGACCACCTGCACAAACACGTGCATCTACGCAAGCGACGGCGACTGCGACGATGGTGGCCCGGGCTCCGAGTACACCGTCTGCTCTTTTGTAGGCACCGATTGCGCCGACTGCGGACCACGTTCTACGACAGGTTCTGCAGGGCCTACTACATCAGTGTACGGGTCGACGAATTCGTGGTGGGCTGTCGACAACAGCAACGTCTGCCCGCTGAGCGGCGGCAACTGTGTCTCCGACGGTGCGGGCTCGTACGGATCTTCGGAGAGGTGCACCATCACCGCGCAGCAGCCGCTCTACATCAAGGTGACAGAATTCTGCACGGAGTCTACCTTCGATCGCCTGAGCACTACTACGACATCTTACTCGGGCGAATCGGGGCCGCACCGTGTGTTCATGAGCGCTGGCGACACCATGACCTGGACAACCGACGGATCAATCGAGAAATCGGGCTTTACCATCTGCGCGTACGGTTCTTCGTCGCAGGTGGGCTCGGACGGATCGGGCTGCCGGGGGGCGGAAGGAGTTGACGGGATGAACGTCGCGCCCTTCATTCCTCTCTTTTTGGTTGGCATCTTCCTCCTCTTCTTGATCCCCTGCATCATCTATGCTCGGCGAAAAGCCATGCGGTCGGGGCAGACGACTGCCCAAGTACTACGCACGCAAGCGAACCTCCGAAACTTTTGGGCGGCTCAGGGTGGCATGCCCGGCGGCATGCCCGGCGGCATGCCCGGCGGCATGCCCGGCGGCGTTGCCGTCGCGCAGCCCATGCCGATGCAGGGGTTCCCCATGCAGCCCGTGCCCATGGCGATGGCGGTGCCCGTGGGGGCGCCTTACGGCGCGCAGCTTCCGATGGCCATGCCCGTGGCTACACCGGTGGGCCGGTATCCTTCCCAAAACGTCTAGTCTCTGGGTTGGGAGAGAGAGCGAGAGAGAGCGAGGCACTTCCCACTTTCGACTGATTGCCTGTTGTGGGCCCGCGTGCATGTGCCAGAACTGTTGCACCAGGGTGTGGCCTGGCAGGCCTCACGCGTGTGTGGATCCACGTGTTCATGCCTGCCACGGCCTATGATGATGATCGCCAGATTTCGCGCACCCTTGCCGCCGGCCCTCGTGGCGGCACCAATTGGGAGGCACAAACAGTCCGATGGGCCAAAACTCAAAACCATGGATCACGATCAGATGAACAGCTGAACCTTACAAAAAAGCCCCGCGGGGCCCTCTGCAGTATAACCATACCTGGATACATGTAGACTCCCCTCGCAAAACGCACAAAATCGATGGCAAATTAACGTGAACGTGAACGAAAATAGAGCCCATGTGCGCTGCAGAGAATCGACAAAAGTTTCGTGAATGAACGTAACCCAGATTCTTGTCGAAGGCGGACTGTAATTTTCCCTGCCGCCACTGCGGATGGCTGGGCTGGGGAACTTCGCCCTCCTCGGCGTCGCCGCTGCAGCTTTCAACAATGTCACGTGCTCCGCGAGTTTCACCAACGAGACGTGGTGCGATGCCACGAAGCGCATCTCGGCGAACCAGATCCATAAAAACTGTGCGCTCCACTCCGCCGCCGCCGCCGCTGCCGCAGCCGTGAGGGCCATTTCCTGTTCCTGCCCAGCGTGCCACCACCGCGTACTGACTGCATGGCATGCGCACGGCAGCTCGCCCTGTGGAATTGCGAGGGTTAGGAAATGCCGCAAGCCACTCGCAGTGGTCCGCGAGTGAATGGGCCGATCGGGTCGAGCTTGCAGCCTTGGCTCGCGTCATGTACCTCTACGGCTTCGGCTCGGACCTCGCTGCGCAGTGCGTGATGGCGAGGCTGCATGATCAGCCCGATACGATGCTGATGAACGAGTGGGGCTTCTTCTTTGAGGAGACGACGGCCACGAGCCTGGTCAAGGTCCGGTTCGGCAAGGGCACCCCCCTCGAGGGTATGCTTTTGCATGCTGACGGCACCGAAACGCCCGCGAAGCCGGATGTGGTCAACATCGGCTGCGTACCGGTCGGGCGCGCCATCTTCGAGAGGCGACCCGACGTGTACTCGATCATCCACGCTCATCCGCACGCGGTCATGGCGGTCGCGACCCAACAGAAAGGCCTCTTGCCGCTCTCCCAAGCCGCCTTCTTCCTCTACGGGACGGTCGGACGGTACAAGTATGACTTCAGCTACGGCGACGACTTCGAGGACGCGATCGCGGAGCAGTTCGGCCAGGGCAAGCGCGCGGTGCTGCTCGAGCACCATGGCATCTATGCCGTGGGAACCTCGGCGATGGAGTCCTTCTTCGTCCTCTTCCACGTGAACCAAGCCTGTGAAGTCCAATTGCGAGCGCAGAGCTCAGGGCAGCCGCTGGTCGTGCCTCCGGAGGAGCACCTCGCGCAGCAGTACGAGGACATGGTCAGCTCGCCCGATTACGCGTACGACGGTTCACGTGAATGGGGTGGGTGCGTGCGCAAGCTCAATCGCGAGCTGCCCGGCTATGAGCTGTGAACACGACTGTATCTGACTATGCTCTCTTACGTCTTTGTGAACCCTGTGACGTCTTTGTGAGGGGCAGACTGCATCTGCCACCCACACCATGTGCCAACCGAGCGTCATGCCGAGCGCCATGCGAGCGCCATGCCGAGCATCTTCTATGCCTGCTTCGACTCATGCCGTGACCTGCTCCCGGCAGAGAGCGGCAAGACGCAAGACGCGCGCGGAGCTGTACTATTTGCATCAGTGTTACAATCGAGAGTTGATTTCGGCCACCGTAACGGGGCCCTGGGGCGTGATGCACACGCGTTCGCGCGCGCGGGGACAGCCCACGTTTGTCTGGCCAGATGTGCTCCTCTGGGTGTAGGAGCTCCCGGAGGCATCGCGGGATTTAGCGTGTACAGCTTAGAGGGCCCGTTGGGGGGTTCGCCCGTCTCGGCGTTTTCGGGTTTGCATGGCGAGGCGGTCGGCGGCGTTGCGGACTCGCGCACGCAGTACGAATTAGTTGGAGTGCGTCGGAGTGAGTGTGTATCTAGGATTGATTCATAAAAACTGACGACGAAACACTGATGCAGCCCCGCGCGGCGGCGAAAACCCGGCGAGCGTACTGCGATCCACGATGACCCGCCTTGCGTACCGGTGTAGGTGTGTTGCACCGCATTCCCGATTCCGGCTCGGGCTCTCCTATGACCTATGTATGCCCAAAATGCTTTGCAGGGCCGTCGAATTGCCATTGGGGACATGGGGAGCCATGTGTTGCTTTTATTAGGCGACATGCATCGTATCTGCTGCTGCGCTCAGACTGTTCAAAATTATCTTCGTATTGCGTAGGAGCGTTGGCGGAACGTGTGCAGTCTCAGCGCTCTGCACCGCAAGGTGCAACTCCTCAATCGCCTGCTCGAAAGCACCAGGTGGTCGGGAGTAGATACGGTCGTCGATGTCCGTGAGCGTCTGTTGAGCCTCGAAGGTCGCAAAGATCAGTCGGTCCAAAGCCTCATTGTGCCTCGCAAGCATAGTTGATGCCTCATTTAGTACGTTGAGCGCACTCGCCTCGAGCTCTTGCATGACTTGTGCCGTTTCCGCTGAAATTGCGCCATCCGTCTTCGACGATGAGGGCATTGCCCGACTGCCCCAACAGAAGCATAACGTGATGCCGTTCGTGGGCCGCGTGGTGCCCACACTCCAAGCAGACCCGTCGAAGCTCCTGTCGAGGTACTTCGCGTGCGACGTCTCGATCGCTGCAGACAGTGCTGCGATTGCGTCACGTAGCTGCCCATCATCATCAGATCCCTCGGCGTCCAGCCGCTGCATTGCAAAGCGTGCCGCTTCCATTTCATCAACGAGCGCCTTCTCATCGGCCCGTCGATCATGAATGCGTACCGCTGCAGCCACGGGTTCCTGGTAAACTCCAGCCTCTTGGGCGGCCGCAATCGCTCTAGCTGAATCGCGGAGCCGCTCCTCGATGCCAGGCTCCTCGAGTCCAGGCTCATTTACACCACGCGAGGATGCGGAGGAATAGTCTGCACATGCGACCTGCGTCGCCTCGAGTCTGGTAATAGCTGCTTCCAGCCTCTTTGCACTTTTCTGGCGACTCTTGAGAGACGTTGATAGGGCACGTTGGACGCTGTTTGCAAACAGGAGAGACTCCTCATCAGCATGCGCGTTGTGCGCTCTGAAAACACATTCTTGGAGATCCTTCAACGCGGTGATCAACTGGCTGTCAGTGAAGAGCGGCGCTTGTGTTAGGATAGCCTGACCATGTTGATGCGCCTGAGCGAGGCGCTCGCCTGCCGTGAGCCATTCTTGGTACGCAGAGGAGAGAGCCTTGAGGGTGACAACGCAGTCGTTAGGGATTGGAACCCGTGCCGCGCGCGCAAATTCGAGCGCATCCGATAGCTCATCAGTAGCGATGAACAAAAGGTCCACGCGCCGGGAGCGTTCGAGGGCTTCGAGTGCCTGCTTCGATGCTCGATAGGCAAGAGCGAGTCTCTCCGCTGCATATTCTGCACGCTTGCGACGGACAATCTTCGCACGTAAACGTCCGAGGACGGATGCTGTGGATCCTAGGCTCTGCTTCCTTTGGGCCCGGACGGCGTGATCGAGCAACTTCTCCGCCGGTGTGAGAATCCGATCCTCCACCAATGCTTGACGAGCGTCGAGGAGAGCCGCTTCGAGCTCAGCCGTATCTATGCGCAACACTTTTTCGGAGGCATTCGTGAGCACGCCAACGTCAATTGCGTTCATTTCCGACGTCATGAGCTTGAGCTCCTTGAGCTCCTTCTCAAGCTCGCCGGTCGCGGCGAGTGCCTCCGCAGGATCGGCGGTCGCCAGCTGCAGTCGCTCAAGGGCGAGATCACGCTTTCTCTGCAAGCGTGTCGCACGTTGAAGCGTCTCCACGGCGCGATCAAGGAGACTGCGCGGAACGCCAGCTAGTTTCGCCTCGTCGAGGGCCGCATCGAGCGCAGCCGTGTCGAATTTGAGCAGGCAGCGTGCACTCTCGAGAATCCCGTTGAGTTGCACTTCAGCCAATCCACATCGCAGTGCAGCCTGCGCCTGCAACTGCGCCGCGTTGTGCATGATCTGACAAGCCGCATCGATGACCTCAACCGATATGCCCACCTCCTCTTGCACCTGCTCTGCGGATTGAATTGCCGCATGTAAAGCAGGAAGGTTGATGTGCTGCAAAGGATTTGACCAGAAGAATCTTTGAAAGCGCTTTTGATCAAGTCGGGGTCGCGCAGCTTCTTGAAGAGCTCGTTCGACACTCCGTCGCCGATTCTGCCTCTTCCGCCGTCTATCATCCGCTTCCTTGTGCCGCGCACACTCTTCGGGGCGCACATGCTGGCGGACAGCATCGCTCGTCGCAAGGCACGTCACCGCAGCTGAGAAGAGGGCCGCAAGTAAGATGAACACAAACGCCCACTCCTCGCCTGTCGTCGTGTCAATCATGCCATGCAGCTCCACGGCATCTATTCCAACCGTGACTCCCCTTGGCACATTGACAGCGGAGAGGATCACACGGCCGACCCCTCGCTCTGCAGCTGGCAAAACTACCTCGATGGCTTCGGCGCAGAAAGCCGGAACAAAGGGAGGAGGAGGAGGTGAGGGCGGTGGTGGAGGTGGCGGCGACGATGGCGGCGGCGGCGGCGGCGGCGGCGAGGGTGGCGGCGAGGGCGGAGGAGGCCACGCGGGCGGATGCAACGGGGGGGGCGAGCTAGGAGGTGAGGGCGGTGGTGGAGGTGGTGAGGGCGAGGGCGGCGGCGGTGGCGGCGGTGGCGAGGGGGGAGGTGGGGGCAAGGGTGGTGGCGGCGGCGAGGGTGGCGGCGGCGGTGGCGGGTAGGGCGGCGGTGGCGCGGGCGGTGAGGGTGGTATGGGTGGTGGCTGCAAGGGCGGTGGCGGCAAAGGCGGTGGCGGCACGGGCGGCAAGGGTGATGGCAGCGAGGGTGATGGCGACGGCGACGGCGAGGGGGATGGCGATGGCGGCGGCGGCGGCGGCGCCGCCGCCGCCGGTCGAGGCATGAGTGATACGCTGGCACTGTCGGACGCATTGAATTCTGTGAGGCGGCGGTCCTCCGGCCACAAGGTCAGCAGGGATCCGTTGAGAATAGCAGCCTCGAGGCGCAGTGAGACGCTCGCCTGGGAGGCACCGGCGTCGTGCAGTTGAAGCGCGAACGAGAACGACGACGGCGGGTCGTCCATAACCTGCATCGTCGCAATGAAATGCACACGGAGGCGTGTCACCACCATGCGAGAGGAGAAGTCGAGGATGGCAATGTCCTTCGGGTCTGACGGAACCCACGCATGAGCTAAATCGGCGCACTGCGGGAACGGCGATGGCCATCCGAGTGCTTGGCAGAGCGCTGTGGGCTGGCAGTCTGCGGTCGCGTTCACGCGCTCCATTGATGAAGCAGACAGCATTGTGCTCGTCGCCCACAGGGTCTCGTTTGCGACGGGCGGCACCTGATGAAGCTGTAGGGAACCCATATCAACCTTGAACAGTGCATCAGATGCGATGACAATGTTGATGAGGATGACCAGAACCATCAACGGCGAATGTCGCACCCTATACCCAAGGTCGTCGAGTAACTGCAGCATATAATACACCGCACGTTGCAGCGCCTCGATAGCAGTGCCAATCACTTTGTTACCTCTCTGCGGGTAGTCAGCCGGGTAAGGCACAGGAGCGTGCCAGGCAGCGGCTGAGGGGAATGTCGTCGCACACCAGGACATGACGTCCTCGGTCGATCGCGAGATGGCCGCGTCGACTTGCCATCGGACCGCATCGTAGCTTGTCACCAACTGCTGCATCGCATCGCATCTGCAGCAGCCAAGCCATCCGAAGCCTTCGCCGATCTGCGCAGCACTCACGCAGATCGACAGAATGGTCGCCATTGCCGTCACCGCAGGTGCGAAAGCAAAGGTGATACATAACTGGATGCTAGCAGCGACGCCCACGAGGAGCTGCAACATCTTTGCGAGCTGCTCTGGCAATACCTGAAAGCCAGCGATGCGTGTAGGTGATCTGAGGCACAGCCACGATCTATCGGGGCCTGCCTCGTCTGGGGGCGTCGGGGCCGCAGAGTTGATCCAGAGTGAATTCAAGGCCACTGCGGGCAAGAGCAGGGCGAGCAAGATGGACTGGAGTGCGAATGAAGCCAGCGCTGCAACAACGGCCGTGGCTAACGGCAGTACTGCAGCTGCCAGCACCAGGGATCTCGTTGGCAGCACCAACGCGCTAGACTCAGCGCACGCCTCAATGAGCGGCTCCTTGTCGGTGGCCAGAGGCTGTTGCGGCTGCACGTCGATGGCATGGGCTTCCTGCTCTGGAAGGGTCGTCAACCTCGGCGCGACCGTCTCCCAAGTTGCAGGCGCCTTGCGCATCCACGCTGACAGGCTGCTGCGCCGAGTAGCGCCCCGTGGAATAGGCGGGCTAAGAAAGACGGGCGCCGCCTGCTGTCTTTGACTGATCCTCACGGCAGGCAGCCTGGGCTTGAAGGCCAGTTCGGAAAGCGTCTTCTCGGGAGACGTTGCCGATGGCGCAGACGGCAATCGATCGGCAGCGTGCGAAACTGGTTCGCAACAGCGTGAGGGAACTCCCCATGGTGCTCCTTGCACAAAGCCGCCGCGCGCGTGGGCTGCTATGACCGCACCCTTGACTGGCATCCGGCTGCAACGGTGAAGGGTTCCAAGCACCTCTTCTGTGTGCTCGGCGGCGATGCGGGCAGCAGCGGCGGCGGCGGCACCTCGTCCATAGATCACGCCAGGTGGAGCTGTCGGCAATCGTGTTGGCGGGCTTGTCGAGCTGGTTGGTTCATGCGTTCGCTGTGGGCGCGGTAACCGAGTTGGAGGTGGCAGCGCTGTCGTTCCCTGAGGCATCGAACACGATGCAGCACGAGGCCGACTCTGAGAGCTGGACGCGGTGGCCGGATCAGTCACAGCTGATGCCGTCGCTGTAGGGACCTCCGAGGCCTCCATCACCGTGGATGGATGTCGCCCCGGTTCCGGCCTTTGAGACAAAAGGCTCAGCGACGCGGAAGAGGACTTTTGGAGGGGGGAATGAGACACGTCATCACGCGCGTGCGAATTACATGTACGCACTTACGCACATGTTCCGGTGTCTTAAACCGACAGGTCTATGACGCCCATTCGAAACGGTTGCTCTACGAGGCGCTTTTGTCTTGACTTGCCTTGTTCAGACTTGGAATGAAGTCGGAACCGAGCGCCACGCTCAAGGCTTTGGAAGCCTCGATCCTCGAGACGATGCGCACGCTCGACAGCATTCACGAGCACGCCCTGCCCAGCGAGACGCCCGACAACAAGGGTCTCGCGCTCAACGTGCACAAGCTCGTCAAAGATCTGAGCCAAATGCGCAACGCGAGCATACAGCGGCAGCCCGGCGATGTGGACATTGCCGTTCCTTTGGAGGTCGTCGAGGGCTTCGTCGACGAGGGCCGCTCGCCGGACGAGTATACCGCGCAGCAGTATGGAAAAGCGCAGCATTTGAGTAACGATGCGCGCGGCAAGCAGGAGGCGCTGCAAAAATTAGCTAACGTCATCCGAGAGGCTTCGCAGGACCTGCTGGAAGGCAGAGATGGGCGCGGTTGAAGGACGCGTTTTTAGGGGTTTCATGATGCTAACCACCCTCTGAATAGCTGGTAGGAGGAGACACGAACACAGCTAAGGCGTCGCGTGAACCTATCGTTCTGATGGTGCATGGTCGGGGCACGTCCGCGGCGCGCGGCGGCGCGGGCGCGTCCGTGCGCTACTGGGCAGCGCCAGCGGGGCTGTGCTCCCCTGCTCCTGCGCTGCGCTCTCAAGACTCCACCCCGGTCTGACCACGTGCCATGTCGTCGTCAGGTCCAGGTCGTCGTGACTCGTCTGAGCGGATGACTTGACCCACTAGGGGGAGTGGCATGCGCATGGGGAGTGGTCTACTATTTTTCATGTTTATAAGGCCCCACCCCTACACCTCTCACCTGTTTGGGAATTGAATGGTTGACCCAAGGGGGAGTGGTCTACTATTTTTCATGTTTATAAGGCCCCACCCCTACACCTGGGAATTGAATGGTTGACCCAAGGGGGAGTGGTCTACTATTTTTCATGTAACATGTTTATAAGGCCCCACCCCTTGCATGCGATTCGTCAGTAGGGTGCGTCGTAGGTTGGGGTGTGAAATCACAGAAGTGTGTGAAATCACAGGGGGGGGTGTGATTTCGAGAAGCCATGATATCACACCCCCGGGCGTGAAATCACACCCCCCTGTGAAATCACGCCCCCGGACGCGAAATCACAGCCCCCTGCGAAATCACACCCCCGGGCGTGAAATCATACCCTCCTGTGAAATCACAGGAGGGCGTGAAATCACACATGGCGGGTGTGATTTCACAGGCGGTGTGAAATCGCGCCAAGGGGTGCGTTTTCACGGCGGGAGCAAGCACGGGAGGCTGTGTTCGCACATGCCGGATGTGAAATCACAGGGGGTGTGATTTCGCAGGGCCTGTGAAATCACAGGAGGGTGTGAAATCACACGTGCCGCCTGTGAAATCACAGGGGGTGTGAAATCGCAGGTAGGTGTGAATTCATAGGTTCCTGTGATTTCACACCCCCACCTGCGAAATCACGCGACCCCGCAAACCGAAACCCTAATGTTGTACACCTGTTTGGGAATTGAATGGTTGACCCAAGGGGGAGTGGTCTACTATTTTTGCATGTTTATAAGGCCCCACCCCTACACCTGTTTGGGACATTGGTTTGGGAATTGAATGTGAGACTCGCTTAGTACTCGGACCGTCTCATTGATGACGTCCCATCGGCGGGCCAGCTCGTGCTCGAGGAAGGCAGGAACAGACCTTCAAGTCTACAATCTAGTGTAGGCTCGCTCCCGTGCGCATCTGCTGCACCTCCTTTCTCGCGGTGCGCCCTCGCGCGGTGGCGGAGATGAGCGTGGCTGCTCGAGTCTCCGACTCAGCCGTCAGTAGCTTCTCTCGAGCCTCCGATTCAGCCCACTGCGTCTCGAGTCGACTCGGATCGCGCATCGGCGCCATTGCGTTGGCCGCCGCCGGGCTTGGTGCGGGTGCTCCCGCCGCGCTGCCGCCGCCGTCGGCGCTCGCGGACTTGCGCAGCATACTGTGCCGTCGCAGGTCGCCCTTGAGGTCGGGCAGCAGGTGGAGCAGCTGTGGGAACTTGGCGCGCGGCAGGATGAGCAGCTTGGCCGCTGTGAGCGTGCGCGCGCCCAGCGCGTGCCGCGGACACTCCTCGCCCAGGAGCGCCTCCTTCGCCACGGCGCACTCGCCAAAGAGGGGCGGCGGTGGCTCCGTATGCCCGTCCTCAGGCAGGATGCTGACGAGGGCGCCGAGAGCAAAGAGGGCCACCGAGCCCTCGAGCAGCACATACCTGAGGAGGGAGGCAATCAAGGCTCATCAGATGCAATCCAGGCATCGGGTGTCATCAGTCGAGTGGCACGCACAGCTGATCTGCGGGGGCACCCTCTGTGAAGATGGGCACATCCATTGGGAACTCCTCCAGTCGAAAAAGCGCCGCGAGGGCGTCGAGTTGGGCACCGGACTGCGCAGCCTGCGCGAAGAGAGGGTAGCTCCGCAGCACCTCGGCCACGACGCGGCCGAAGACGTTGGCGGCGAGCGCAGCGGCGCCCCCCTCGTCGAGGAGCATCCCATGGGTCGAGAAGTGGAGCACTGTAGAGTCCTCGATAGCTGTAACGGTCGTGAGCCTGCGCAGCCCTCCGGTGAGGCCCTCGACGCCGAAGCACACGCCCGCGTTCGAGTGTGGCACGGGCGCACTCATCTGTCCGGCCGGAACGCCCGTGGATGCCGATCTTTGGCGCACTTGGTTCGAATGCTCGAGTCGGCCGGCCAGCAGGACATAAAAGGAGCGCGCCTCGGAACCCTCGCGATAGATGACCGAATACCGTTGCACCCGTCGCTCCTCGCCGCCGGCGCTGAGCATGGACAGCTGCACCGCGGACAGCGCGGCGAAGCACGGCTCGCGCCGGAGGGCGGCCGCGATGACCTTTGAGCGCACGTGGGTCATCGCGATGGTGGCGAAGTTGACCGGCATGACACGCCCGTTGATCATCATATTCCCTTTTCCGAAGGCGTTGCCCTTTCCCGCCTTGGCCATCGCCTTCTTGAGAAGCCCTTTGAGCCGTAGCTTGGCCGGGGAGGCGCCCGGCGCGCCCGGCAACGCGCCCAGCACAGCGCCCGACGACGTGCCCATCTTCGGTTGCCTTGGCGGTGAGTGCGCGCGCCGTCGGTGCATCGCTCGTGTCGGCGCGAGCTTCTGAACTGCCGCGCGAGCTTCGTGAGCGAGAGTCGTGTCGATGGCAGCTCGCCGGGCCGCCTCCGCCTCCATCTTCGCTTTCGCCGCCGCCTCCGCCTCCATCTTCTCCCGAGCCTTTTTCTCCACAGCCAGCCTCTCCGCCTCCGCCTTCGCTTGAGCTGCAAGCCGCTCCTCCCGCCGTTGCGCGAGCTCGCTCAACGCCGCGTTCTTCTCCGCGGAGTCGACCCATGAGTAGCCCGATACGACGCCTGGCAGACTGCCTGCTCCCATCAGCGCTGCCCCGGGCACCAGCGCCGGCGCAGGGAGATCGGCGGGGAGATCGGCGGCGGCGCTGCCCCCGTCGACAAAGGCGAACGAGAGCATGCTGGCGACATCTGCTGGTCCTACAGGTTCGGTCGGCGGCGGCGGCGACGCCTCCGCCGCCGTCTTGAGCGCCACTACCTCCCCCAGCGCCACTGCCTCCCCTCCCTCCACTGCCTCCCCTCGCGCCGCCGTTGACGCTGGCTCCCCGGGCACCCCGGGCTCCGGTGACGCGCCGATGGCCCCTAAGCGCGCGAAGGCTCTGGAGGCGGCCTTGTCAACGGTCGAGGCGGCGGGCACGTCAGTCGAATTGACTGCGAGCGGCTCGTCGCCCCCTGTACCGGTAGATGAGGACCCTTTGCATGGAGAGGTGGGAGGCGGCGGCGGAGACGGCAGTTCGCCGTCGTCTGCACCGCTCCCTCCGCCGTCTGCGCCGTCTGCGCCGTCGAAGAACAGCGGAGGGCTGCTGCGTGTGGGCTGCTCGTGCGTGCGTGCCTCTCGGATGGTCACCTTTTCGAACAGGTCGCCCACCATCAGCCCGGTCATCTGTGCAGCGATCGACTCGCGGATCTCATTGGTGGAGCGCCGATCAGCACTCGGCATGCGACGACTCGACGTCGTCGCCAAGTCGGACCGCTCACCACGGCGCTCAGCGCCCTCTCGGGTACTCGGACGCTCACCACGGCGCCCTCGCCCACCCGGTACTGTCTCCGAGTACAGGCTGCTCGTGGCCTCCGGAGCTGTCGTCGGTCGGAGCTTCGGTCCAGCCATCGGGATGGCCATCGGGACCGCGCCGGCCGAACCTGGAGCCGCAGTGCCTGGCGCCGAAGAGTCCGTCAGGGGGGCGGGATGGCTCCACCAGCCACCGCGCAACGCGGCGGCCGTCGCCGTGGCCGCGCCGGTGCGATAAAGGTCAGCGCTCGACACGGCGCCCCGCGAGATGGCGATCTCGTCAAATCTCGCGCCGCCGCCCACGCCGCCCGTGCCGCTCCGACCGGCAGCGTGCGCGCCGCCGCCGCGGTACAGGTCGAGCGGCCGGTAGTGCGAGTACGCGAGCGAAGGCATGCGTGCGGAAATCTCGGCCCGCCCGAGATCGCGAGGGAGTAGCCGCGGGCTGCGACCGTTACAGTGCGGTCCCAGCCCAGCCCCCAGTTGCGAGGTGGAATGGCTGGGCGCGAGCTCGGTCGGGGTGCGCCCGAAACCTAACCGTGCGACGCCGCCGCTCCCACCCGTACTAGGCCGGCTGCTCACGCGCACGAGCGCCGGACGCGAGCCCGAACAATCAATGGCCACGCCGCTGCTGCTGTCGCCGAGGCCGAACCCGGCAACGCCGCTGCGGCTGGAGCGCAGCTGGTGCACGCCCGCCTGACGCAGCGAGGTGGCCGATAGCGCCGCACTGCTCTTGCGCTCCTCGACGCTCGAAGCCAGCAGGTCACGGATGGACGGCTGCTCCCACGAGACGAGCTCGGGACCACGATGAGGCTTGGCCACGGGCCCTTTGTGCGGCAAGAACATGGTCGAAATCGGCTTCGCGGGCGGTGGCAAGCCGAGCGAATTTTCGAGCGATTTGGGCGGCACGACGAACGCTGCGAGTGTCTTGGGTGCATCCAGCTGCGGAACGGATGACTGGTCCGATTCGGCCGGCGGCATCACATGCTTCATCGGTGGAAGGCCTGCGCCAGCGAGCAGCGCGTCGACCCTTTGTTGGAGGGTCGCAGACAGCGGCGGCATGCTCGCCGAGCGGGAGAGCATGCTGACCGGGCTGAGGCCAGTAGGGATCCCTAGCTTGGCAATGGACTGGACGAAGGTGCGGCTCGATGGGCCCCGAACCGGCGGCTGACCCCGATGGACGAAGTCTTGCCCAGACAAAACAAGTCAAGTGTAGACAGCGCGCTCCAGTCGCCATGGCTTTCAAACAAAACTTACGAACCTCTGCATGTTCGGGTTCCTCACACTCCTCGTGGCTCTCTCCACTGCCACGTCTACCAATCTCGACGCCCTCTGCAGCTACATCACTGCCCAGGGCGGTTTACTTGGGTCTGTGACAGTTGCCGCCATTGATGGCCTCCGCGGCCTCTCCACCACACGAGCGGTTCGTGCAGGAGAGGAGCTCTTCGCGATCCCTGCGCATCTCGCACTCGTAGATATGGATGCGCTGGCCTCAGAAGGCGCCGCGAGCGCGCTGTGCAAGCGCGCGGCCATCGAGCACGAACATGAGCTGATGGCGGTCGCACTGCTGCACCGGCTTAGATCAGGGACCGTCCCTGCGCTGCTCACTGCCTCGCTCCCCGCGCTCGAGGACTTCGTGCCCGGTCCGACGTGGCTGTGGACAGAAGCCGAGCTCGCGGCCTTAGCCTCGCCCCAACTGGCCGGTCTCTCGCGCTGGAGACGCGATGAGTGCGAGAGGCTCCACCGCGACATCGAGCCCTTGTGGATTGCGAGCGGCTGTTTCGGCAGCCCGCCGAGCCTTCGCGAGGTCACGTGGGCTGTGGCGATCGCGACTTCGCGCATGCTCAGCGCCGTCAGCGAGGCGACGGGCGACACGCTGCCAGTGCTGCTGCCGGTGGCGGACCTGATGAACCACGACCCACACGGCAAGGGCGTCCGATTCACACTCGAGAGTGTGAAGGAGAGTGGCGCACCCTCTGCTGCTATTCAGGGCAACCAGCGGCAATCAACGGCAATCAGTGGCGGACGCTCCGCCGCGGCCAGCGCCAGCAGATACCAGTACGTGTGCCGTAGCGTCGGCGATCTTCCCGCTGGCGCTCCCGTCACCTTTAGCTACGACACGCGCGCTCCAAATGCGCACTTGCTCCTCCACTTTGGTTTCATGCTCCCGTCCAACCCGTACGAGATCATCGAGATCGACATGAAACCACTCTTCGAGCAGTGCCCGAGGGACGCGATCGAGCAATGTGTGCATGCTGGGCTGCTCGAGGGGCGTGTGGGTGTGGAAGGAGCGACGGGGGGCGTCCAGACTCGAAGGTTGCAGGAGATGAGCCCGCGGCTGCGTGAGGCGGTCCGGTTGCTCGTGCATGCGGCGGCCGCGCAGGATGAAGACGACTCTGAGACCGACGACGAGAGGCTGCGGATCCGAGCGGACGAGGCGTTGGCGGGGCTGCTGCAGGAGACCTTGCGGACACTCGAGGAGCACGAGGCTCCTGCCGCCGAGCTGCCCGCAACCTCCACGGGCGTCAGCGTGCTTCGGGCACGAGTTGCGGCCGCCTTTCGCCGCTCGAGGCAGGAGCAGCTCAGAATCGAGCTGGCACAACTCCAGCGCCAGGACTCGGCCTGAACCCTTTGATGCTGATCGCGAGATGCTGATTGGAGCGATCTGGCTGAAACAGTGAACGCGCCCTTCCAGGTTGACCCGTCTTTGCACGACCGCCCCGCACCGCGCGGCGGTTTTGCGTTCGATCCGGCTTACGGTTTAAAACGTACCGACGGTTACGCGTCCTGCTTACCTGCTACGAACGAACGAACCTGAGTGTGTCGCGGATAGTCTTAGCTTAGTCTCTTAGAAGTGTAGAGCCCACCAAGACGCGGCCCGGCCCTACTAAAAAAACTACAAAGCACTGCCATGAGCACACAAAGCTGAAAGCAAGCGATCTCGTTGAAGTCAAATACTCGGATCCGAGATCTCGTTAATCACTGAGGGTCGCTGTTTTCGGAGGCCTCAGGGCAGAAGAGCGAGCTGCCTCGCTTGCAATTGAGCTCGCCCCAGCTGCAGCTCTTGCAGTGATTGATGCACACGCCCTCGAGCCAAGAGTCAATCGATCGAAACAGGACCGCGTGACCATGCGCACCGTGCCCGCCGAAGGTGCGCCAACTCTCAAACTCGGCGACGCCGGGCTGCTCAACCCCCTCGCCCTCGTAGCGTGAGCCGAGCGTGCCCTCGCCGATCGGCCCCGTCCCCGTAAAGATCTCGACGTGTACCAGATCGTGCTTGAGTGCCTTCTTGTTCGAATCGTTGTACGTGCCCGTCCAAAAGATCAGATCGCCGGGCTTCAGATCGGCAGCGTCCTCGATCGCGATCGGCAGCGTGTCGAATTGGTAGCTCTGATTCCAGCAGCCTAGCTCGAAGCCAAGCTCCTCCTTCAGATCGTGCGCGGTTCGCCGTACCAACCCGCAGCAGTCGAGGTACAGTTGAGCGTCCCATTGTACATCGACTTCTGCCTGACCAGTTTCATCCGAAATTTGCACGTCGACTGCTGCTCGACCCGACTCGATCGCACTGTTGCGCTTCGCGCTGTACGGCGTGCCCACGTACGTGCGAGCCTGCGCGACAAAGCGCTCACGCAGGGCCTTTTTGAATGAATCAGAGCGAGGCGCCGACTTCTTTGCCGCCTCCGCCGCCTTGACGCGCTGCGCCGCTGCTACCCGCCGCTGGCGCATGACCTCGAAGCGCTCCTGCAGCGATTGACCATCGGCATTTGCCGCATCTCCGTCGTCGATCACGAGCGCGACGGGGGCTGGCCGCATTGCGGCAAGGTCGTTTGAAGAAGGAGCAGTTGGGGACGCTCGGTTTTGCAGCTCGGTTTTGGGCTCCAGTCTCACAGGAACACAGGAACACGATTACACGATCGCCGTGCGCCCTCACAGGATCGAGATTGAGCGCCGTGCCGACAGTTTTTTTTGCGCTCGCAAACTGGGCGAGGTGACCGCGCGATTGCAGAGCAGAAGAGCAAAGAGAAGCACCCTTCATCGATGGATCGCCTCTTCGGCAAAGCGAAGGCCGCGGCACCCAAGCCGACGCTTGCGGATGCAACCACTAAGATGGAGGCGCGGGGCGAAACGCTCGAATCCAAGATTGCAAAGCTCGACAAGGAACTGATGCGATACACGGATCAGATGAAGAAGATGAAGCCTGGGCCGGCGAAGCAGTCGGTGCAGAAGCGCGCGCTCATGATTCTCAAGCAGAAGAAAATGTACGAGAGCCAAAAGGAGAAAAATATGAATCAGCAGTTCAACATTGAGCAGATCCAATTTGCGCAGGAGGGCCTGAAGGACACAGCAGACACGGTGGTCGCGATGAAGATGGCAAACAAGGAGCTGAAAAAGCAGTTCAAGGAGATCAAGATTGACCAGATAGAGGACTTGCAGGATGACATGGCGGATCTGCTTGAGCAGGCCGAGGAGGTGCAGTCCGCGATGGGCCGCTCGTATGGCATCGAGGACGTCGATGAGGCCGATCTCGAGGCGGAACTCGCGGCCATGGAGGAGGACCCCTCGGTGTTCTTCCAGGCGGAGGAGGCGGGCGCCGGCGACGCAGACTACCTGAGCTTGCCAGCCAGTGGCACATCAGCCGTCGGAGGCGCAACCGAGGAAAAGAAGGACAGCACTGCGCTGCCGGTCGCGAGCTGAGCGTACGCCAGGGTCGCACTGCTAGGGGTCTGGCGCTCTCCTCACGTCGCCCGCAGCTCGGCTGTTACGTCCCACCGCTGCCAGCAATGCTTCGTTCGCAAGCTGTCCCATGCTCGTTGTGCGTCGCCTGGCCGGGGCGCGGCACTGGGCACAGGGTCGGCACCTCCTCCTCCAGCCGAGCCCCCGTACACACTGCGCGCCCGGAGCCTACGTAATGAGACAGGTTACCATTCAGGTTTAGCGCGAGCACTTTCGTTGTCATCGAGTTCGTTCTCATGCTCTCAAATGCTATTTCAAACACGGCCGGGCTCGGCGGGGCGGCGCGAGCGCGCATTATGTATTTGTCGGCTCACACAAACCTAAACTCGCGGCTCGGCTCCGCGTCATGCCACATGCGTGCATGCCCAATGGCTCATGATGCGTACAATGCCTTCACTTGCCGTCGCATCGCATGTCCTTGATGCCAAAAGAATTAATGTTCGTGTTGCCCTTGAAGCACGTGGGTGTTGCTTCTGCAGCTTTACAACCGCCTCCCGGCAAGTTGTTGTACATTCCTTGAGGCCCGCAATATTTCGCGCGGAGGATTTGCTCGATGTCATCGATGTCATCCGCCTCGTACTTGAAACCAAGCGCGGCTTCCTTTTCTGCGACTGTCTTGGCGAGCACGTCCGCGAGCTTCTGCTCGGCCTCGTTCAACGCAGCACTTGGTGCAGCTGAGCGTGACGGCTCCTTGACCGAAATACCAGCAGCGTCAAGCAGCTTTGAAGCGGCAGCGTGCGCCGCGGAGGGAGTGTGGACAAACGGGGCCGCTACCACGGCAGCCGCGACGAAATTGCGGCGTCCACACGGCTGCAAAAAAAGCGCGTAGCTGGAGAGAAGAAGGCCAAGCGGCACCATCTCGAGGTAATTACCTCGGTCCTAAATTGGTAGATTTCGAGCACACGATGGATGCGCGTGAACGGGTCGGCGAAATTCCCTTTTTGGTTCACGGTTCTCTCGAAGAGTGTCGGGGAAATGCGTCGCAGCAGCAGCCGTCTCGTGCAGCAGACCGTTGCGTCGATTTCGCGGCGGCCGCCAACCGTGTACGTAGACCCGAGCGCCCACGTGCATCCGAGCGCACGCCTCGCTCCAGGTGCGACAGTGCTCGCGCGGGCGTATATTGGGCCACGTTGTGAGCTACGTGCGGGCAGCGTAGTCGGTGCTGGCGTGCACGTGGGTGAGGGTACGATGATCGGTGTGCATGCTTCCGTTGAGAACTGCCGCCTCGGTGCTGGGTGCGTGGTGCACAGCGGTGTGCGCATCGGTGCCGATGGATTCGGCTTCTTTGTCGATGCAGAGACCGGCGCCGTGCGCAAGAAGCCCCAATTGCTGCGCGTGCTGATAGGTGACGGCGTCGAGATCGGTGCAGGTAGCTGCATCGACCGGGGCAGCTGGCGCGACACGCGACTGGGAGACCACACCAAGGTGGATAACTTGGTGCAGATAGGGCACAATGTGCACATCGGCCGCAGCAGCCTGATTTGCGCACACAGCGCCCTTGGCGGTTCGTCTGAGCTCGGCGACTACTGCGTGATGGGCGGGCGCAGCGCCGTGGCTGACCACGTGCACGTGTGCTCGCACGTGCGGCTGGCGGCCAAGGCGGGCGTGACGAAGCACATCACAGCCGCCGGCGACTACGCGGGCTTCCCGGCGCAGCCAGTGAGGCTCTGGCGACGGGAGATGGCTGCGATGCGGGCTGTCGCCCTCGAGCGGCTGGTGCTGCAGCGCGCCAGCCGACGAGCCCGACGTGAGGGCGGTGGCGGCGGCGGCGGAAGGCATCCGAGGGACGATGATGCGAGCGTCGCGGGCGACCTTAAGGGGGCTTGCAGCGACGAAGAGGCGCTCGCTCGGCATGCCATTGTACACGGCGCCCAAGCATGATGAAGGCCGCGCCGACGCGCCGTTTCTACGACGAGTCCAAGAAGAGGGCTCCGTGACCGTGGTGGGTGGGGGTTCCGCCGATGTCTCGTCTGAGCTCTCAGTCTTAACTGCGATTTACAGCGGTCAGCGCGCACGCCCAATGTCGGTAAATGTGGTAAAGCGACCTCCGCGGTACCGTACCGGCGCTACCGCCGGCACGAGGGGGTAAAAACCCCTCCGCGGGCGGGACGAAGCGACGAATCGCTGCGCGCAGCGCGGCGGCGGGGTGCTCGAACAAAGTTAAAATCCTGGGTTCTCCGAACCACACGCGATGGCGCGTGGGGGTAGCGACACCACAACCTGTTCAAGCTTCACCCATTCACCGACGCTCCTGCCTCCTCGCCTCCACTCGCCGATCCGCGATTTCGAATGCGACTCATGCGACTCAAGCACTGCTCAGCAGCACACCGGACCTCCGTGCTCTCCGCCTCGTCGAGTGCTATCCTCATGAGGGCGTCTTGGTGCGCGCAGAGGACTGCGCCATCCCAGACCTCGAGAGTCTGAATGGCAGCCAGGCGCACCCCCGCAGCGCTATCGGAGAGGCTGCCCACTACAGCCTGAACGCCGCCGTGAGGCTGCACAGACTCTGGTGTCAGCTTGCCCAGGGCGCTGCAAGCTGCCGCTCGCGCAGCCCAAAACGGGTCTCGGGTGGCACGGGTGATGGCGCCGGCAAAGTCGGAGAGTACGGTGGCGTCAATTTTGCATAGGCGCTGCAGGACCATGGCACGAATCTCATCTTTAGCATCGCCGAGACGTGGCATGAAACAGTCTGCGGCTTGCTTGGCAGGTAGTGGTGGTTCGAGCCGGGCCAGCGCGGAGACGGCGGCCCGCCGGACGAACCATGCTTCATCGTCGAGCAGGCGGGAGAGCACCCTGGCATGCTCGCGAAGTACCTCGGGCGCCTTGCTCAAAACCTCGATAGAGGCGAGCCGCACCTCGGCTGATTCGTCGTTGAGGCGTAGCGCTGCCATGTGTGCGAGCATGGCCGGGGTTTGCGATAGCAACAGAGCGGACACGTCTGAACTTGTGGTGGATGGTTCTATGGGTAGCGTGGGCAGCGTGGGCGGGAGCTCAATTTCTGCAGTCGGCACGGGACCTGGTGGTCTTGTAATCATGTTGATAGCTTGCTTCTTCGACTCGGATGCTCCATCGCGTTGAACGCCCTGACGGATGTTTTCATCCCAATCCAAGTCATCGAAGGCTGACGACTCAGCTGTCGAAGGCTGGAGGTTCCCCATAGACCTCATGGACGGAAACGCGTTTCTGTTCACTGTGGGTCACCTGTATGTTTAGAGTGCTACCGCCGGCTTCCCCACCCCCGTTTGTCGTTTCTCGTTTCGGTGGTGAGGTTCTCTTACTTTCGTCACTTTAGTTGTCTAGTCTCAGTCATGTTGTCAGGACATGTACA
>Ga0180439_100432_pt1 | contig 26543 bp, 17 predicted proteins | sample ChrtobMetaP5_0mM_FD_119744 | JGI IMG/M metagenome (GOLD analysis project Ga0180439, IMG submission 119744) | Chrysochromulina tobin associated microbial communities from unialgal haptophyte culture, Seattle, Washington, USA - P5_0mM MetaG | ecosystem: Host-associated > Algae > Haptophytes >...
GGCGTGTCGCGGCATCGCGAAGTGGCTCGAGCGCTGCGACAAAAGATACAAAAAACACAAAGAATCGAGGACCCCTACCCCCCCCTCCCCCCACCCGCTCAATGTCAAAAATTTCGACTGTAAGAGCTCCTCACCACCGAAACGAGAAACGACAAACGGGGGTGGGGAAGCCGGCGGTAGCACTCTAAACATTTGGGAAATGCGGGAAGTTTGAAGGAGCCGGTTGTGAGAGTTGTCCTCCTCGTCACCGGATCGGGGACACACTTGAAACACACTTTTCGGACATCTTGGACGGCGCGAGCGTCGCTCCTATATAAGGGCGCAGTGCGTGCGTGTACCGCCGTGGTGCCGTGGCACGGACGAGAGCTCAAACCGGATACTGAGGCACGACCATAAAGCGACAATATGTTGACCACGGAGCCCGCGCGGCTCGATGCTAGCGGAGTCGTGCTAACCAACGAAATTGCCGAGCGGTACCGCACAGACAAAGGTCGCAGTAGGCATCGATACACCAACTTCTACGGCTCTATGTTAGGCGATCATCGGGATCGCATAATGAATGTCACCGAGGCAGGCGTCCGGAGTGGCGCATCGATCCGCTTGTGGCTGGACTTGTTTCCAAAGGCACATGTCTGGGGCTTGGATGTGAGCTGGAAAGAATACCGGGATCATGTGAACCATCTCAGAAATCATGACCCTCGCTTGCATCTCGCCACCTGCTGCCGAAATCAATTGGATGTGGATGGAGCAAGGCTCGTTCCCAACTCAATGGATTTGGTCATTGAAGATGCGGGCAATCATGACCTGGCCCTACAGACACTGCTGTTCCCACTACTATGGCCCCTTGTGCGACTCGGAGGCTATTATGTCATCGAGGACGTCGATGACCAACGCGGAGGTCTCCAGTTCACGCAGAACCATTCTGGACTGCATCCCACAATCCAACGAATCCTCGAGAATAATTACGCATTCATGGTGGACTCCACTCCGGGCATGACGGAATCACAGTGGAAAATGTGGCAAGAGGCAGGGCAGCGGCGTCCAGTGGGAGGGCTTCATTGGGTTCACAGCCGCTCAGTCCACAACTCGCACCTCCTTGTCATACGGCGCGTTCAGAGATGAACCTCTAGGGCGATGAAACAGTACAAGGGAACTGTGCAGGGCTTCAGCAAGAGTCGGCGTGTATAACGGTATTCGGAATGTATAATGTTGAGGTTGATGTCGGTACCTTGATAGTGATTATACCTTGAACCCCGCGCATACGCTCGGCCTCGGGGGCCGCGCGGGGAAAGGGCAAGTGAGGCGCCGCGACGCGCGACGCGGCTCCGGTCGCGGTTGCTGTGCCGGTGGCCTCGCCTATGTGGTTCGTTGTGAGATCACCGAGATGACCCGGAGATGAATGAAATATGAATGGGCGGCGGCCGGCGCGTACCGCGTTATCCCCTTACCGTTACCTTACCGGTTATCAAGGACGCGCTTAAGGCGACCGGGCGGGGCTAAGCGTTAAGCGGCCCGCCTATGCGGCTGATCGAGTATGGCTGTGATAAGGGGGTCCAGGGGTCCCCGAGCTAGTGGTAACCGCATCCGTATGTACGCCGGTCCGGTGTGCGGTGGTGTCTTGGGTGTCGAATGATAACCATTGGCTGTGATCCGTGTGTCTGTTTCCGTGTGTCCCGGCGCTCCCTCCGGTGTTCTCGAACCGGTACGCTCGCGCGCACAACATTTCTCAAGATTGCAACGACACAACGCGCGCGACAAATGCCAGTACAGCGCGATGCCAAATTCCGCAAACCCGGATACAGTACAGTAGTCTTCGATGTTGAGGGAGCCTTCGGCTTCGGCGCTTGCGTTGCTTGTGATACTTCCTTTCGTGTGCGAGGGTCGGAAGCACGTCCACAGCGCAAACACAACTGATGTGTCGCTGCTGTCAAACAGGAGTGGATGCTGGTTGGAGACGCAACAAACGGATGACGAAGAAGTTGAAGAGTGCCATGTTGGGCGTGAAGCATGGGTGATATCGATGAGCTCTGCGAGCACTCGGTTTGCGCATGTCTCGAGCATGTTGCGTCTTCTTGGCTTCGAGATCCACAGGGTCCAGCCGATCGCCTTGACGGATGAACGGGTGCTGGCACTCGAGGCGGAGTTTATCAGACCTGTCGAGCCGCAAAACATTTCTCGACCGACGATGTCGGCAACCTTGACGCACGTCAAGATTTGGAATGAGTTTGCAGCTGCCCCGCGACGGACGGGCGACCATGACTGGGTCTACGTCTTTGAGGATGATGCGATGCTGGATCCCATGTGGGACAGCTCTCAATTCCAGTGCTACCTGAGTGGTGCAGAGCGGGTCGCAGGCCAGCGCAATTCGAGTATCATCTTTCTCGGTGGCTGTCCAAACCCAGGGTACAGCGCGTTCCTTGAGGGGAATGGACTTGCTCCGCCGCTCGCTGCAGTCGATTGTAGGCGGGACGATATTTCACTGTCAGCTTCTTCAGCAGAGCCTGAGCCATTGCGCAAGCTCTGGTTGCGACCATGCGCCACTCTGTGTGCCCACGCGTACGCAGTGTCTCGTGGAGCCGCGGGGACGCTCTGGCAGCGAATGCGTGCTCGCCTGGACGAAATTGGCCAGCTGCGAGCCACCCATATTCCACATACGTGGATCAATCGGTACAATGTGGACCACACCATGAAGTCCTACTTCTTGTCGTTGACGGATGCAAATGCACGGAGGCAGCACCCCTGGCCGACTTGCCTTGTTCGGCACCCGACTAAAACCCACGACGATCGTTGGAGATTAGGAATCCATGAAGTGAACGGCCCCATCATCCAGAATCTCAGCGAGGCTAACTACCAGTCGTGGCACGACGGTGTTCCGAGGTGCGGAAGACATCCCTGCCTCAATAAGAATAACAGATGGATCTTACCTAGCTCGCCGCCCGCGCCGCCTCCTGCTCGTCCGCCGTAACTACATCGCATGTTGGTGTGTCCCGAGAGTCCACAGATGTGTCTGTAACTTAAGAGCGCGTTAACGACAATGTTAACGAGCGCGTAGCCGTAGGGACCTTACGCGGCACACCAAGGCGTCCGCGGGGAAACGCAAAACGGGGGCAGCCCCGCGGCCGGTCGCCCCCGGCGGGGCGGGCGGCCCGGCGGGGCGGCGGGCGGCGGGCGGCCCGCGGTGCGGGACCGGCGGCGGCGCGTGGACCACTCTTTTTCTATATTCTAATGTCAAATGTGTATCACACCGTTTTAGTAACGCAGTTTTCCAAAGTGAACAAAGTTTTCCGGCGCCTTAGCGCCTCAGGCCGGCGTGGTTCGCATGCGTCCGATCACCGATGCGTCGCCACGCAGCCAGACAGGCCACAGGACGTTCACACACTGTCACTGAGACGTCTCGTTGGTTTCATGTCACGTGTGCCGCCCCGTGCGCATGCTGCGTTCCCTGGTGCCACGCGTGCCCGACTCGCTGCGTGTGGCGGCTTCCCAATGGTCCACAGTTGCGGAGGCCGCCGTCGAGGCGCTGAGGCCGAAACTAGGGGCGGAAGCTGCCAACTCACAGCGACTCCTCACCTCCTCTTCAAACCGCCCTTGCTTTTGCGCGCCGTGGATGCCTCGCGCTTGGCGAGGCCGCGCATCGTCTTCGCGTGCAGCTCATCGCGCGTGAGGGGGTGTTCGTCATCCTCCTCGCTGTCATCACTCTCGAGGTCGTCCGCCGTCGTGGGCACCGTGATCGACACCTGCGACATGCCCGCGGGTGTGTTCGGCCCGATACCAAGCACCGCAGCCGACGCGCCTCCGCCTGAGGAATCGAGCTGGGCGGCGGAGGTGTTTCCGTTCATCTGCAGGTTGATGTAGAGCGAGAGAAGCTCGTTGGCACGTTGCTCGACGATCCCGAGGTAGATCATGATGTTGGACTCGTTGCAGCCCGCGTCGGCGCCCATCTCGGACAGGAGCTGCGTCTGGCAGCGCAGCTTGCCCGACAGCCCCTCGATGGACTTGGCGATCTGCGAGATGGACGAGGAGAGGGTCTTGAAGGCGTCCTCGTACTGCGCCGTCTTGCCCTCCGCGTCCACAGTGCGCTCGTGCAGGTCCTTGATCAGCCGGCGGCGCTGCGACGCCGCCCCCTTGTCCGCCCCTTTAAACTTCTCAGTCTCCTGCTTGAGCTCGTTGAGCTGCTCCTCGCCGCGCTCGATCTCCATGTTGAGCTCGTTCAGGTAGTTGAACATCTTGAAGTTCTGGTCCTCGTTCTCAATGAACTGCTGCACAAGAGAGTCGATGTCCGAGATTTGCGTCGCCTTTTGGATCTGGGTGAAGGCCTCCTCATAGCTCTGGACCTTCTCCATGCCCGCGTGGATGGACGCCTTGTCCTTCGCGAGCCCCCAGTGCCCCTTGATCACCGTCTTCTTAAGCTTCACCTCGTCCTCCATTGACATCTCGCCGCGCTGCGCGCCGTCCATCATCTTCTGGCGCTCGCGCGCGAGGAAGTCCTGCCGCTTACGATCTTCCTCGAGCTTGCGACCAAGCTCCTTCCACTCGACCTCGAACTCGTTTTGCTCGCGCTCGGCGGTGACCTTGAGCTGCTGGATCTCGCTCTGCGCCTTGTCGCGCGCCTCGTACGCCACGTTGGCCACCTCGATGATCTCCGCCATCCGCTTCTTCTTCTCGCTCAGCTCATGCTGCAGCTTCTTGTAGATGCCGTCGAAGACAACGCGCTCGCGGCGCAGATTGTCGATCTCCTCGCGTAGATCCTTGTTGGCGGCGATCGCCTCGTTGAACTTGACCAGCGCGCGATGAAGACGATGCTCGAGCACCTTGATCTGCTTGCTGATCGCCTGGTTCTGCTCCTGCGGCGCATTGTTGCCGCCCATGTCGCGGCGCTCCGCGAGGATGCCTTCGCGCACGGCGCGCGTGCGCATGTCGAGCTCGTCCGACTTCTTCTTCTCGAGCTCGATGGAGCGCGTGATCGAGTCCGTCTCGTCCTGCATCCGCGTCACCTTGACCGAAGCCGCTGAGCCATCGCCAAGCGCCGAGGCGCGCGACTGCAGCGTGAGCTCATTCGTGAGCTGGCCGTTCTCGCGCTTGAGCTTCTCGATCTGCGCCTTCTGCTTGCGCACTACGTTCTGCACCTCGTCCTGGTACAGCTTGCGATCCGCCTCCATCATGCGGTACCGCCGCTGCAGCTCATCCTGTAGGCAACCAACACCAAGCAGAGGGCGGGAAGGCAGTCAGCCAGCAGGAGAGGCGTACGGTCGCACGGCGGCGTGCGCCGAGGCGCCCAGCGGCCGCACGCACCAGCTCGCCATCGACGGAGCTCACGCCCGCCTCAGTGTCCGTCGCCATGGTTTAGGCGAGACGTTGCTGCTCTGCTGAGAACCGCCATGTGTGAAATGACTGTTAATACTTGTGGGCACCCTTTTTTACCTTTTCCAATCTCGGAATAACCCCGTCGATACGATTCACAAACGCGGTTGTCCCAAAAAGGCAAAACGAGTGCTGTGGAGCGGACGTCACTCATGAAGCGCTCCCTCTCGCTGCCGTCGATTGCGCAAAACCTCACGTGGTACCTGACCCCAGACACAAGCGCTACTCTCGAGCACGAGCCGGACACGCACACGGTCAGCATGCTCAAGTCGCATGGCGGCGCGGTGCCGCTCTACTACCTCTCCGGCTACAAGCGGCTGCGCTCGCTCACGCCGGACCCGGACGAGCGCCTGCGCACTTTGCAGGACGCGGTGCGTTTGACACCCGAGCTGCTCCTTTGTGGTCCGCACGACAGCTGGGTGAAACATCAGCAGACCCTGGAGATGCAAGAGGAGGAGCCGGGGTCATCCGTCGTCGGCACCTACGAAGCCGTGCTGCTGCCCGCGGGCGCAGGCGCCGCACCGCCTCGTGTGCTCTCGCTCCCGATGCGCAACGACTACTTGCGCGTGATCACCGAGGCGCTCGGTAGCACTGGCCCGCTCGCTCATCATTGTGAGTATCAGGGCAAGGAGCCCAAGCAGCCGGTGCTCTACTTCCTGTTGCACGCCTCCTCCTCGTCCTCCTCCTTGGCTGCCCGAGACGGCGCCATGGCCTCCTCCTTGGGGGCAGAGGCGGCGGCGGCGCCATCGCTGGTGCCCAACGTGCTAGCCTCGCGGCTCGCGGGCTTCCCGATCACGGGCGATGCGCTCCTCGCAGACGCCAAGGTCCTCGGCGACGGGCGCGCTCGCTTCAAGCCGACGAGCCTCGCATCCATCGAGGCACTGATCGCCAAGCGGATGGGCTTGATGGGCTTCCTCATGGCCAAACTGCAGCGGCCGCTGCTCGGCGCGTGGCAGCTGCCGCCGCGCCGCCAGGCCTTCCCGAGCACAGAGCCACCCGCCAAGCTGCTCGAGGAGTGGGTTTCGTCAACCTCGGCCCAGGGAGTCCATATTAGGCAAGGAGACGGGCGCAAGGCGATGGTCACCGTGCTCGCCCAGCCAGAGCGGGTGACTGCTGGCGGGCAGCCAGCGCCGCATACCAAGTTTGTGGGCACGGCGACGACGGACACGCCGTGTGAGCTGCCCGAGCTGCCCGAGACGGCGCGTTGGGTGCCCGCCACTGAGGAGAGCGCCGTCAAGGGCGCTGCTGGCAAGGGGAGCGCCCGGGACGACGCCCTTGACGAGGGGAGAGCACTCCGGCGCCTCGAGGTGAAGGGCGAGCCCAAGCCTACGAAGAAGGAGGCGGAGGCGGCGGCCGTGTTGCGCCTGATGCAGCTGCTCGTAGATGGCGCGCCGCCGCCTGAGCCGCCCTTTCGCATCCTCCGGCTGCTGAGCGACGAGGCTGTGAACGACGAGGCGGTGAACGACGAGGCTGTGAACGACGACGACGCAATAGAAGTACTCCCCGCCGGCAGCCGGCTGGCCGTGTCGTATGAGCTCGTCGACGCGGCAGACCCGACCGTTGTTCTCGAGACCCTGAGCCTCGGGGTCGCACCGCAGGCCAACAGCCCGAGGAACGCTCCCATCGACAGCCCCCTGATGCTCGGATGCCAAGTGCTGCAGCCGCTCGTCGAGACGGCGCTGGCGGAGATGGGGGCTGCGTGGTTCGTTGGTGTGAAGAGCCATCTAGGCCCGTTACCATGGACGGTCACGCGCACCTTGCGTGCAACGGCCGCCCACTACGGCGCGCAACGGCAGGCTGTGCTGACACTCACGGTGCACAAGGCAGAACGTCCGCGGGAGGAGGCGATGTATGAGATGGGCGGCTCGGGCGAAGGATCCGATGGCGCCCAGCACGGCGCCTCGCTCGGCGAGCGGCGAGTGGCGAAGCTGCTCGTGCTCGTGGAGGAGCTGCACCCGCGCAGCGTGTGTGACGTCGGCTGTGGCGAGGGTCGATTCCTCGAGAGCCTGGTACGTCGGCAGCTCGAGGGCGGCCTGCCCGGGCTCGCTCGGCTCATCGGCACTGACGTGGACGAGAGGCTCCTCCGACGCGCGCGCGCCAAGCTCAAGCGGGTGCTCGATACAGCGCGTGCCGCGGAGGGCGTCGCGGAGGGCGTTGCAAACTCGGGTAGCGCCTCCGATGACGCCGCTGCCGCTGCCGCCAAGGCCGCCAAGGCCGCCGAGGCCGCCGCCACGCTCGCTGTGGAATGGACGGCAGGTTCACTAGAGGAGCTCCCGGCCGGCTGTGGAATGGTCGGCTGTGGAATGGCCGACGTCATCACGCTGATTGAGGTCGTGGAGCATCTGGACCCGCCCGTGCTCGCGTCGCTCGGGACGGCGCTGCTCGGGCGCTGCCAGCCTCGCGCTCTGCTCGTCTCGACGCCCAATAAGGAGTTCAATCTCAACATGATGGTGCAGTGCACCATGTCCACCCCTTGCCCACGGAACGATCCGCGCCTCACGCACGATGACGTCCGGCGGCTGCAGCAGGCGGGGCGCTTCTGCAAGCCGTGTGCCCTCTTCGTATCAGGCTCGCCGCCGAGCATCGACGCGTACCCGCTGCGCTGCGACGACCACCGGTTTGAATGGACTCGCGCCGAGTTCCAAACGTGGGCGCGCGCTCTTGCGACCGCCCACGGCTACTCGGTGAGCTTCGACGGCGTGGGGGGCGGCCCGTTGGACGAAGTTCAGCGCTCAGGAGAGCGCTTCCACGGACCGGGGCCCTCGACGCAGATTGCCATCTTTGTTCGCGATTGAGTTTGAGATTTTGAGAAGGCCTCTACTTTCTGGCCGTTATACTTGTGAGGGGGGATCTCAACGAACCGTCCCTCGGGGAGTGGAAAGAACCTCGGGGATTTTATTCTATTGCGGGACGAAATCCGCCGAAAACGGTCAAGGACACCGAAAAGCGCCGAAACCTCCCCCGGAAGTATCCACAGAAGTTCGGACCTGAAGGACCGACGGCGTAGAAACATAATTCGAACGTTAGCCCAAATTCGCGCATTCTTCAACATCTTCCAAATGTTGATCGAGCTCCTTATCGTGGGCGCCGCTGCGTCTCCCATGCCTTTTGGCGCTCTTTACAAGGTCGCCCTGCCCCAGGTCGAGGCGCACGCTCGGCTCCTTCAATCGATTCCGACCCCTCCCACTTGCATGGCCCCATGCTTCTACACGCCTCCGCTCTCACCGCCCCCGTCGCCTCCGCCGCCGCCGCCGTCGCCGCCGCCGTCTCCGCCGTCTCCGCCACCGTCTCCGCCGCAGGCCGTACTCTGCACCGAGACTTGTGCCTATGCCTCCGACGGCACGTGCGACGACGGCGGTCCGGGTGCCCAGTATTCAGTTTGCTCCCGCGGTTCTGACTGCACCGACTGCGGTCCACGCTATACGCCGCCGCCTCCGCCGCCTCCGCCGCCATCTCCGCCGCCTCGGCCGCCGTCGCCGTCGCCGCAGCCGTCGCCGTCGCCGCAACCGCCGCCGCCGCCGCCTCCGTCTCCGCCGCCGCCGTCTCCGTCGCCTCCGCCGCCGCCGTCCCCACCGCCACCGTCTCCGTCGCCTCCACCGTCTCCGCCACGTCGGCCGCCGCCGCCTCGGCCGCCGCCGTCGCCGCCGCTACCCTGCACCGAGACTTGCTTATCTGCCAACAGCGGCACGTGCGACGACGGCGGTCCGGGTGCCCAGTTTTCATTTTGCTCCCGCGGTACCGACTGCACCGACTGCGGTCCCCGCCCTCCGCCTCGGCCGCCGTCGCCTCCGTCGCCGCCTGAGCCGCCGTCTCCACTGTCTCCGCCGCCTCGGTCGCCGCCTCCGCCGCCGCCGTCTCCGCCACCACCGTCTCCGTCTCCACCGCCGCCGTCCCCTTCTCCGCCACCGACTCCGTCGCCTCCGCCGCCGCCGTTTCCGCCACCGCCGTCGCCGTCGCCTCCGCCGTCGCCGTCGCCTCCGCCGCCGTCTCCAGCGCGTCCCCCGTCTCCGTCGCCCCCGCCGCCATCTCCATCGCCGCCGCCGACCCCACCTTCTCCGTCGCCTCCGCCACCGTCCCCGTCGCCTCCGCCGTCCCCGTCGCCCCCGCCGCCATCTCCATCGCCGCCGCCGACCCCGCCTTCTCCGTCGCCTCCGCCACCGTCCCCGTCGCCGCCGCCGCCGTCTCCGTCGCCGCCACCGCCGCCGCCGTCTCCGCCGCCGTCTCCGCCGTCTCCATCGCCTCCGCCCTCACCGCCGCCGCCGCCGCCGCCGCTGCCTTCTCCGCCTCCGTCTCCGCCATCTCCATCGCCGCCTCCGTCTCCGCCGCGGCCTCCGCCATCTCCGCCGCCTCCGTCGCCGTCTCCGCCACCGCCGTCTCCGCCGCCACCGCCGTCACTGCCACCGATGCCGGCATCAATCACGTGTGCAAGATCTGCTCTCTCTCGCTCCGGGGAGTGTCAACTCCTTGCGAGCGGATGCATGGAATGTGCCACCGCGTGCACCGAGGTGGCGTTTTCGGTCTGGTGGGAAGCGGTCATCACCCAACAAATCTCGAGTATGCAGCCCGGAATGCAGGATGCCTTAGCAGCCACGATAGCGGGGATCGAACCCCTCAGGACCTGCAAACTGCACAGCGCCAGCGCGGCAATGAGTGTCGTCGGGTTCACCCTTCTGCTCGCCGGCGACGTCTCCTCATTCACCCCAAGCGTGGAATCCCAGATCAAGAGCGCAGTCGCGGCCCGGGCGGGCGTCGACCCATCGGCGGTAGAGTTGACCATATCGCCGGGCAGCGTCATCGTCAGTGTGCGCATCCTGACGCCCACGGCGACGGCGGCCTCGGTGCAGTCGACGATGGCCACCGCGACGAGCAGCCCGAGCAGCGCCACCTTAATGTTCGCGAGCGTCACCGGCTTCTCGATCGCCGTGCTCGCGGTCGTGACGCCACCTACAATTACCAACGTCGCACCGCCTCCACCGCCGCTGTTGGCAGTCGAGACGAGCGGCTCCATCGGGATCATCATCGGCGTCATCATCGGCGTCATCATCGCTCTTGTCCTCGCCCTGGTCTTCATGCGCCGTCGTCGCCATCTCAACGAGAAGCGCCGCAAGAACAATGGCCTGCAAGTGCCGAACGGCCAACCTGCTGGCCTGCAAGTACTGAATGGCCAGCCTACAGGCCTGCAAGTGCCAAATGGCCGGGAGGCTCAACAGGACAAGAAGGGGGGGCGCGCAGCTCCGAAAGCCAAAGCTGAGAGTGCCGATGAGATGGTAGCCCCTGAGCCCAAACCCACAGGAGCAACGAAGGCCCCAGTGGCCCCGAAGCGCGCACTCACAGTCGGAGAAGGATTCGAGCTCCAGAACACGCCGCTCGTGTCCTCGTTCATGGGGATGTTTTCGTCAAAGCCAGAGGCTGTGCAAAATGTGTAAAAGGCGACGTCCATCGACGCGCTGCACAAGGTGCGCCTCGCCGCCTACGGACTGCCTTGCATGCAAGTGCTCACCACATCGCCTTGTCCCTCAGGTGCGCCTCGCCTCCTACGGGCTGCCGCTGCTCAAGGCGACCGGGCTCACCGCCATCTGTCCGCGACGCCTTCCTCGGCGCCCATCGCAAGTACATTGCCTGAAAGGGGGTCACGCCGCGCGCAGCGCCTCGGCAGCAGGGAAGCAAGATGCCGCCGAGGGACACAGTTCGATACCTGAGTTAAATACCTGAGGCCGATACCGCGGCCGCGGCGTGGGGGGGGCGGAGGGGAGGCGGCAAGGGGAGGCGGGGGTCTCTGAGATGGACCGACGCCGAGAGAGAGAGCGTTTTCGCTGTTCATCAATCGGATCTCCATGCATGATGCCACACGGCAGCCACGTGATCCCATACCGGATGCCCATCTTCGATGCCCTATACGTACCAGAGGAGTCCACTCACCGCACTTGAGAGGACTCCACAATCCATATGGCCATCAGGGATCAGGAGCGGACAGGCTACACCTGTATGGCCGCGCACGGGCGCGCTGATATCCGGGCTGACTCTACAATGGGGTTTCTGAGGCATGGGGGGTAATGGGGGGCGGGGACGTCTTGTTCGTATACTATCATATCCCAAAGACCCAAAGCTAAACAGAGCCCAATAGAGAACTGTGACGAGCCTGACGACTGAGCTCAAGCTCACCCCAACTTGTGCGGTATGTGTGGGTGTGAATGAGGCAATGAGGGATCCCCGGGCATACCCCGGGCAAGCCAGCCAACCGTCCCGGCCGAGCATGAACGCATTTGGTTCCATTTCCATATGTGGAAAGGGCCAACTTTCTCGTGCACTCGTCCGAGAATCCCACAGACTCACAGGTTCGCCCCGGGTGTGTCGCCCCTTGTGTACAGCGACGCGATTCGCTCAGCGTACAAAGCCCACCTCGTCCACCGTCGTGTTCACCTGTTGTTGTTGTTGCCGCGTGGCTCCGACCCTCCGCTTCCGTGGGGGTTTCTGAGTCCCAGGGGACGTCATCTTCTCATTTCGCGACTATGAATGTTGTTTAATGGGCTTTCATGTTAACAGCGAATGTTGTTGAATGATGGTGTGATAATATTGTATTGTTTTGTCTTCACGGCTGTGCTGCTTTCGTGTTGTGTGTATTAACATGATAATACAGCGTCAGGGAATGTATGGGTTCGCTCGGGTTCGCGACGTTTAAATGAACTGGACTGGAGGTAGCTGAAAGTCGAGGGCGACGTCGGTCGAGTGTGGCAGCAGGTGAGCACACACCAACTACTGCCAGAAGGAGGCGTGTGCGTCACGCTTTCAATATTCCCAAACCAGTCATCTCATCACTGTCAATATTTCGCGTATGTTGACAGGTTGCCGCTCTTGATGGGTAGTGGGCACTGGTGGCCGGCAGCGCTGCCCTCCTTGCTGATGCCAAGGCTCTGCCACAGGCACCACTGGATGAAGAGGCCGCTCACGTTCGCGAGAAGGATACCGACGGGGCTGCCAACGGAGGCAGTCGAGAGCGCGAGCTCGCGAAGCCGAGGTGGCAGCTCGCGGTCGATGGCCATAAAGGTCTGCACGTAGTTCACACCGCCAAGCAGCCCAACTACCATCGCGGGCAGCAACAGCACGTAGCCGACAACCAGCTGCGTGGCGCCATCTGCCACGAAGAGTACCAGCATAGACACCTGCGACCATGTGGCAATCAAGAAGCAACTAAGAGGCAACCAAGAAGTAACCAAAGAGGCAAGCAGAGGCAAGCAAGAGGCAAGCAAGAGGCAAGCTTACCTGCAAGCACGCAAGCACCCAGAGCCAGCCCAGCGAGAGTGTGAACAGCCGGCCCGAGGAGCGCGAAATGAACACTCCCACCTGGTACATGAGGTTGAAGTACTGATACGCTCGATGGCGCGCGGCGCTGGAGTCGAGCGGTGCGCTCGGCGGCAGTGCGAACGCCGTCCAAGCGCCAGACTGAGCGGCGTACTCGGCCCAATACACGAGCACGAGGGGCATCACGTACCGAAGCAGACCGCGCTGCATCCGACACTTGGATGCCAGGTCGAATTCCGCAGCCGGGTCTGCCGCGTCGCTACCCGCGCCGTGCGTGAGCCCAACGTCGGCCTGCGAGCCTTTGTCGTCGGCGGGCCAAAGGCTCGCGGCGAGGTCGGACGAGCCGGCAGCAATGGGCGCCGTAATGGGTGCATCGGACGTTGTGGTGGGCGGCGTGGGCAACGCCAGCACGAATGGCGTCGTGAGATAGGCGGTCTGGCGCCCGAGGCCGCCGCCGTTGGACATGCCATCGACTCCATCGCACGCCTCCATCGCCTCGGCTGCTTCCGTGGCCAGCGCCACCGGCAGCACAACGTTTCGACTAGTGCGGCCGGCGCGCACCCGATCAATCCACGGCGCCTCGAGCATCCAGAAAAAGGCTGTCCAATACCCACACACAATGCAGGTCGCGAGCACCAGCCGGCCGGCCACCGGCAGCAGCGGCAACACAAACATCGAGAGCAGATAGCCCACGACGCCCGCGGCGCCCGTGCCCGACGACCATGCCGAGAGCATGACGCCTGGCCGGTCGTAGAACTGCGAGAGCGCGAGGACAGAGGCCTCTCCAAGCCCGCCGCCAAGGTCGGAGAGCGCCACGCCCAGCAGCTGGGCCCAGACCGGGAAGCCGAGCCCGGCCGAGACGAGCACGAGGTTGATGGAAAAGCAGCATCCGGTGATGCGCACCTTGGTCTTGTATGTGGCGCAGTGCCACCAGAAAGGCGCGGTCGCCTTGAGCGCCAGCTCGGGCAAGGTGTTGATTATGTAGATGACGGCGATGCTGTCGGGCAGAATGTCGCCAGCACCAGCGTTGTTAACGACGTACGTGAGGTTATTGAGCAAGCCGAGGAAGAAGAAGGCGACGGTGTTGCGGTGAGGGCGCACCGACGTTGGGAGACAGATCCGCATGAAAACACGAGCGCTCAGGCCCCGGTGTGAAAGTTATGTGTGACTGTGAATGTGTGTATGTGTGACTTCTAAGCACCGGTTATCGCGTCTGTCGTGTTACAGTAACGTTCACACTCCCTCAAACTTTCCGCTTTTGTTAGTTACATCCCTTTCACCCCCCCCATTTTCAACGCTCACGACGCATGTCACGACGTCAACATTTTGTGATTGTGTCGTAACTTCAAACTTGATTCGACTGAAAACACGACGGGAGAGATCGGTCAGAGGACGACCTCGGTCGGTCCGGGCCCTCACCGGGAGCCCAGTGCACGATGAAGCCAAAGCGGAAAGCGCAATAATTAAAGGTCCTCGAGGTTTCCGACCCGATGGAATAGGAGTACGTCGAACTACTGAGGATCCCGTTTCCACACCGCCTCCCGGGGCGGGTCTACGTCTAGCGTACGGTATCACTGGATCTCACTCATGCAGCGTATACCTCGCGGCGGTATACGAAACAGCCCCGTGGGGCACCAACAGTGTACTGTTACGTAACCATGTAGTTCCATACCTCGAGACCTCGAGACACCGCGCTTGCGCACAACGAGCGTTTACTCTCGCTCTGTGACTCCCTGTGTTCTCGCAGTGATCTCGCGTCTCTCGTGGCCGTCACCCTCACCGCGGCTCGAGCAGTGTGATCCATCTCGACCAGATCTCAGTCACAGTGTGATCCATCTCGACCAGATCTCGACCGGCCCCATGCCCACCCCACCTGTCTTTTCCAGAGGCCCGTGTTCGCCCCTGACTCAGAGCTTGTGCGCACTTCGCGGGAAGCCGCACTTGCAGCTGCCAAACTTCTCGGCTGTCACGTCCAGCTCATAGTTGCTGCATGCACGGGCTTCCTCCTCACCCTCGTCCTCGCGCCCGTTGCCACCATTGAGCGCCTGCATCGCTAGCTGGCGCTGTGTGGGGCCGCCGGGCGCGGATGGCTTCGGAGGAGGAGGCTTGAACTTCGCCGAAGGCTCCTTCTTCAGGAAGCCCACCTGATGAGGGAGGCAATCAACGTCATTCAGCGGCCATCAGCGGCCATCAGCGGCCATCAGCGGCCATCAGAGGCCATCAGAGGCCATCAGAGGTCATCAGAGGCCATCAGAGGCCGACGCCCCCACCTGCACGTCGCCCCCGCTCTGCGCGAGGGCCTTGATGGCCTCTGCATGCTGCGTCCCTGTTTTCGACTTGGTGCCGAACGCCTGCTTGGCTGAGACGACGCCGGCCGCATGCAACTTGCGCATCGCCTCCTCCTTTTGGGAGCCGCGCATCGAGGCACGAGCGTCCGCCTCCTGCTTCGCTTTCAGCAGCTGCTTCGCCTTGGCGAAACCGGCGGGGGAGGTGGCGACGCTCGAGGCGGAGGCGGGCGCCTCAGCCTTCACCTCAAAGACGCGCCGTTCAAACTTCTCGCCGCGCTGAGCCTGCGTCGCGACCTGCTCGAGCCCACGAAGGTCACTCAGCGTCACTCAGCGTCACTCAGCGTCACTCAGCGTCACTCAGCGTCACTCAGCGTCATCAGCGTCACTCGGCGTCACTCAGCGTCACTCAGCGTCATTCAGCGTCATCAGCGTCACTCAGCGTCACTCGCCTGCTCCAACCCGCGGAGAGCGACCGCGCGCTGCGTGGCGCTCGATTTCGTCTCCGTCGCCTTGGCCGCCTTGCGCTCGAGAGCCGCCAAAGCCATCTTATGCTGCGAGGACGCGCCTTGGTGAGCACTCGGCTCGCCCTGCGGCTTGTCGGTGACACCGCCACGCTCGAGTGCCTTGAGCTTCTCCGAGATACTCATCGGCATGCTCGAGGCCCTGGGCGCGCTCGCGGGAACGACCTCGCTGCCGGCGGAGAAGATGCCTCGACCCTTATCGACAATCGAGGTGCGCGTCTGCTGAGCTGCCTCCTTAGCCCGGGGGTCTGCCGCGGCGTCCTCTGCCGCCTGCAAGAACTGGGTGCGTCTCAGGTTGAGGTTGCCGCTCCGGAGATGGCTCTCAGGCTGACGTTGCTCCGCTACGGCGTCCTCTTCAGTCTGATCTGCCTCGACCGCCTCGCCCTCCATCATACCGTCTATTCGCACCTCATCGGTACTGGTCCCGCCCTCACCCTCCGCCGCGCCCTCCGCCGCGCCGCCGTCGACCGTGTCGTCATCCTCCGCGGCAAACAGCCGTCGCTCCCCCCCGGCGACCGTCGCCGCGTTTGCGGGGACGGCGGCGAGTGCTCGCGCCACTATCGCGGCGTCGGACGCCGTCGGTTTCCCCTTGGAGCTCGCTGCTGGCGCTGTTGGCACCACCCAGGAAACCTCGTCGGTGTCCGAGTTCCAATAATATGTACGTCCGACACTGTCGTTGACCGCCTCCCAGCCTGCCGGCAGTGCCTTATTTGGCAATGAGGGGGCCGCCGCGGCTGCTGCGGACGAAGGGGCGGCAGCGGCAGCAGCAACGAGTGGCGGCGGCACGAGCGGTGGTGGCGTCAGCGCCGGCGGGACGAGCGGTGGCGGCGTCAGCCCCGGCGGGGCGAGCGGTGGCGGCGTCAGCGCCGGCGGGGCGAGCGCCGGCGGGGCGAGCGCCGGCGGGGCGAGCGCCGGCGGGGTGAGCGGCGGCGGGGCGAGCGCCGGCGGCGTCAGCGTCGGCGGGGTGAGCGGTGGCGGAGCGAGCGGCAGCGGGGCGAGCGGCGGCGGAGCGAGCGGTGGTGATGCCGCGCTTTCCGCGGCAGCGCCGGCGGAGGATCCAGCGGGTTCGGCGGTCGACGTAGCCGCCGCATAGTTGCTGGAGTAATAGGGATCAGGCATCACAGGCGGCGGTGATGTGGCCGCTGCTGGAGGCGCGGGCGCGGCCGGAGGTGTAGGCGTGGGCGCAGCCGGCGGTACTACTGACGTCGGCGAAACTGCTGGCACAGGTAACGCATCTATGCTCTCCATGCCGTGAGTGTGGATGAAGCTGACGAGCTTCATGAACTCATCGAGCGTCAGCCGGTCGTCGCCGTTGCCATCGAACCGTTTCATGAGCGTGGGCATCATGTCAAACGGCGGTGGCTCGCCGCCGATCAAAGAGATCGCCTGCCAAATCCAAGGCACGCGTGGAACGGTGAGCGCAGCGTTGCTTGCAGCTGGAGGCGCTCGATGGCATCCGTGTGCGAGGTGCGCCAGCATTGGGGGAAGCGGGGCGATGGGCCAGCAGACCTTTCGCACGCCGTCCGCATTGACCGTGTCGTCCACAGCGGCAGCAGTGAAGGCCTTCTTTGTTGTTCGGTCACCCTCGGTCGCCGGCTTCGAGCCGCTGCATCCCATGACCGCCACGCGAGTGTGAACAAGTTTGCCGCAGCATCCCAAAATGACAAGTGAGGTCCACCTTTACCCTTGTGATTGGAAAGGCTTTCCTAAGAACGGCGTACGGAAAACAAAGATTGCCGAAACCTAAATCCAAGCGCATTTTTCGTGGCCCAAAGTGTGTGCACGATGAGCGATTCGGCGCGACGCACGCCCAAGGCGATGAAGGCCAAGAAGAAGAAGATGAACAAGAAGATGGGTACAGTCGAAGAGGATGTGGGCGAGCCGCAGCTGATCTCAGAGGAGGGTCCCCAGGAAGTTGAGGACTATGACGACACCGACGCACTGGTTATGGCGGCGATGCAGGGCAACGTTGAGGCCGTGGAGGTGCTGCTCGAGACGGGGGTGGACATCAACCACAAGGACTCAATCGGTGTCTGCCCGCTGCATTGGGCCGCTTTCTGCGGTCACTCGGACGTCGCGCGGCGGCTGCTCTTGGCCAACGCCGACCTGCACATCAAAGACCGCGAGGGCCGCACGCCGCTGCACGTCGCATCATACGAGCGCTCGGAGGGGCAAACCGAGGTGCTGCGCACGCTCATAGAGGCGGGCTCGGACCTGCACGCGCCCGATAATGCGGGGTGGACGCCGCTGCACTGCGCCGTCTCGAACGGCGTATTGGATGCGATCCACCTGCTCATCAATGCAGGCGCAGACCCGCTGCGCAAGGATGCCGAGGGCAAGACGCCCAAGGAGCTGGCGATCCACTTTCGCAAGGCGGACGTGATCGCCATAATGGAGCAGGCGCAGGAGAAGGCCGAGGTCATGGCCCTCAAAGGGCTGGGCATCGGCACGCACCGTGGCGAGAAGGCACGCGAGGGATCGTCGCCGAAGGGGGTGACGATGCAGCTGGAGAACACGTACTCCTCGTGTTTGCCCGCGTGTCTGCCGATCGCCGCCGCGTGAAGGCACGAGCAGGCGGCCGGTGACGATCGATGTGGACCATGGCGGGGGTGTGCTGAGAGTCTGCCACCGAGGGTGCTCGAGATGAGGAGTCCTATTATCCCTCTTCCCACGAGCGACAAGGCGGGTGTGCTGGCACATTGGAGGATGATGGCATGGCATGTGATGTTGATGAGCGCGAGCCTATGCGGATATCATTCGCTCGGGCGTGGAGCCTGAGCGACTATTGTATCGATACCGTGTGTAGGGTACATGTCGCATGCATCCATATGTCGGGCTGGCTCGGACCTTTCGGCTGCATGATCGGCTGGTCACGGTTCAGGCTTCAGGGGGGGGTACAGTAACAGTCGCGTCATCTGGCGCACGGGGCTGGTGCACGGGGATCAGGGTGTTCGATGGATGGCGTGTGATCCTGGAGTGAAATAGTGGGTGATAGAACGCGCGGCTAGCGGAAATTAATCCATAATGGAATCGTTACGAAAGTGCAAAGTCGAAACCCGAATCGCGAATGGCGAATCCGGTCGAGGGTCGTACGAGCTCCGAGAGTCCGCGTCGTGGAGTGAACCGCGAGCCGCGCGCACTGACCGCTGCGCGCTGGACGCGCTCCGGCTGCAGCGGAGGTCCAGGGACTGAGGGACGGCGTCTTTCTATCGCAACTATCTCGTGTGGATCTCGTGTGCGGCCAGAAGGGAGAAGCGGCCAGGTGCCAGTATTGCGAGCGGTTGAAAGTCGGCGCGATCCAACCACAGGAATATTAGATGCTGATTAGATGAGTTCCCCTTGCGCGCCGGGGTCAAATACATCGGCGTCGTCATCCCCGTCCGATGCCTTCTCGCCGGTGGTCTCAACTTTGTCAGTCCACATGTCAGCCGCTTCCACCTGTTGCTGCTGCTCATCTGCAGGAACAGGTTCGTACCCATATGAAACCTCGGCTGCCGCCTTTATCTTCATGGCTGCCGCCTTCGCCTCGGCTGCCGCATTAACCAGGTCATCTTCGTCTTCGGCCATCTCGGCACTGCGCGTCTCAGCTAGGCGCCGCATCTCAGTTTGGGCTTCTTCAAGGCGGCGCGTGTACTCGCGCTCCACGTGGTTGTCCTTGTGCTTGTAAACGTCCTCCCACGAGCACCTCTTGTTCTTCCAGTTCTCAATCTGAATCACATGCACGGTACCGGCATCGCTCGGAATGCGCGAGCCCTGATTCCACATGTAGCAGAAGCTGTAAGCATCCGCCGTGGGTCCTGAGCAAGCCTCCTCGACAGCAGAGAAACACGGCAGGTGCACAGAGGTGGGCTCGGCGGTGGTCGGGTGCACGATATCGCCGTGACACGCTACGCAAACCGGGTCTGGCACGTGCCGGACATCGTAACACGTGGCCCTCGCGACCAGCAGCAGAACATGGAAACGATTTGCATTTGGCATCGCTCTCATGAATCTTGTGCACACACAAAACATGTTGCATGCGGGTCGCGAGCGATGCGTGGAAAGGGTTTCCACTGCTCGGAATCCACTATTGAATGCCCCCGTCATCGACGTGCTCGGCTTTCAAGTTGGGCGTACCCGGGGGCCACGTCGTCCTGAAGCCCGATCGGTCGGCGGCTGCCCAACCATGGCGGACCGCGTGCAGGCCCTGATGGAGGCCATGGTGCCCGATTTTGAGGACCTGCGCAAGCGCGGCCTCTGCTCGCAACCGGAGCTCAAGGCCCTCATTCGTCGCCGCGAGAAGGCTGAGTACCTGCTGCACCGGCGCGAGCCAACGCGCGATGATTTCCTGCGCGCGCTAGAGCTCGAGATGAACTTCGAGACGCTGCTGCGCGTACGCCGCCGCCGCATGGGGCTGCCCAAGCGTGGCAGTGCCGACCATGCCGTCCGAAAGCGCGTGCACTTCATCTTCGACCGCGCTCTCCGCCGCTTCAAGGGCGATGAGCAGCTGTGGCTGCAGTGGGTGGCATACTCCGAGAAGACGCGCGCGCACACGCGGCTGGGCCGCATATTCGCGCGCGCGCTCGCGCTGCTGCCCGGCTCGGCGGTCCTCTGGATACGCGCCGCCTCCTTCGAGCTCGAGGCCAAGCACAACTTCAGCGCCGCGCGTCGGCTGCTGCAGCGTGCTCTGCGCGCCAACGAACGTGATCCGGCGCTGTGGCATGCCTGCTTTCGTCTCGAGCTGCTCTTCTTGCACAAGGTGCGCGTGCGCCGCGAGAAGCTCGGTCTCGTGCCGGCCGATGACGGTGCGGGCGACGGAGACGACGATGGGGACGACGATGAGGACGAGGACGACGACGACGACGACGACCTCGGCGACGAAGATGTAATGGCAGATGAGGAGGAGGAGGAGGAGGAGGAGGAGGAGGAGGAGGAGGAGGGCGAGGAGGAGGGCGAGGAGGTTGAGGATGATGCCATTGCTCTCGCCACCGGCAAGCTGCCGTCCTCGAGCAGCATGAATGGCGAAGCCCTCATGGACAGTCCAACCACGCATCTGGGCAAACTGGCCATCCCGTGGGTTGTGTTTTCGCACGCGGCGGCGGCGCTGCCCACCGACGCGGCGCTGCAGCTGCGCTGCCTAAGCACGTGCGATGACTTCGAGAAGAGCGGCGCGCTGCGTGCCGCGATCGCGGCCGCCATCGAATGCTCCTTCACGGCAGACGGCGACGTACTCTGCCGGCTGGCTACGTCTCGTTTCGAGCGGTTAGGAGGTGCCGCATGGAGCCAGCCGCACGCGCGTACCCTCCGGGACGCGCTCAAGCGCCTCGAGGGCCTCGTGCACGCGCGCGATGCCCGACGGGTGCCTGTCGAGCTGTGGGAGTGCTACACGGCCTTTCTGGAGTCGGTCATGAGACGGCCGATGCTGCCCGCGGAGTGGCGGGAAAGGATTCGTCGACGGGCGGTGAGGGTGGCGTCGGCCGCGCACGCCGCGGGCGGTGCGCCCGCCAGCGTATACCTGCGTTGGTCCATGCTGCGTCTACTCGGCGAGGCGGCGAGTCTGCTCGTCACGGCGCCCTCGCTATCGGAGCTCGCTCGAGATTCATCGAAGCTGACCGTGGCCGCGGCCACGGCCGCGGCCGCGGCGGCGGCCGGCGAGGCGGACGAGGACGAGGAGGACGAGGAGGACGAGGAGGACGAGGACGAGGAGGATGCTGAAATCGAGGACGACGAGAACGATGAAGACGATGAGAACGACGAGGACGACGAGGACGACGAGGACGAGGCGACGTCGCACGTCTATAACCCCTCGCGACCGACGATCTTCTCTCGAGCCAGCCCACTAGCAAGCAGCGTCGTCACGAGCGCACCGGCCCTACGCATCTGCCAGGTGGGCCTCACGCGCTGCCATGGGCATGTTGACCTCCTATGCTGGCGGCTGCAGCTCCGTGCCGCTGCCCTCGGCGCCTCAGCAACCATGCTGGCACTCCGGCCGATCGTCGACGAGGCGCTGAGTGCCGTGCGAGCGGCGAGCGCGCGAGCCGGCGCCCACGACGGCGCCCTACCGGCCAACGGCGGCACCAACGGCCTCGGCGCCAATGGCCTCGCCACCATCGGCCTCGGCAGCAGCAGCAATAGCGGCCATTTGCTGCGGCTGAGCGCCGCAGCGGATGACGTGGCTGCAGTCTGGCTGGCGTGCGTGCGCGTGTGCGTGCAGTGCCCATGGCCGCCGCCCGACGGCGGACGCGCAGCCGCCCGACTGGCCATGCTCGACCTGCTGCGTCGCGCCGTGGCCGAGACGCGCCAGCGCAGCGCCAGCCTGCAGGCTCTGGGCACGGGATGGCTGTGCCAGCACAGCACCGCCGCGCGCACCTTTCAGCTCTCGCCGACGCTGCTGGCCATGGGCTACACGCCGCTGCGCGTCTACGAGACTCTCGTCGCCAAAATGCTCGCCGAGCCACGTGCGCCCACGACGGCGCGCGCTTCCATGACGCGCGAGGTGCGGAATCTCTTCGAGGCAGCGCTGGCGGACCACGGCACGCATGCAACCAAGCTCTGGATGCGTTACGCGGCGGCGCACGCGGCGTCGGGTGAGTACGCGGCAGCGAGTGCCGTACATGCTCGCGCCATGCGCACGCTCGAGGAGCCCCTGCGAGGGCCGTGGCTCGAGGAGTACCAGCAGCGCGTGCTCGGCACGGCCTAGTTGCTGAGTGGACGTGAGCCGGCGCCCAGGCGGGGGCGTGCATCATGCGGGCGGGGGCTCGCTCCTCGCTCCGACTTCAAGCTGGAGTGGCTGGTGAGGGTGGACCTATTTCCGCAATTAAGACGCAACTCGTAAGTAGATGAAACCGGGTCGGGTGAACGCTCCTTTGACTTGAGCTACGTTATCTACGCAATCCCGGACCGCGAAGATAGGATCGATCGGTCGCCGCGGCCCGGAGGTGCCGGAGAGTCAGACCGACAGTTTGGTTTTATCACCGGCCCCGACTCGTACGGTAGCTGGTTTAAGTGCATAAGCAAACAGTGGACGGGGCCCGAACGTGATTGAGGTCACCCCTCACCCGACCGCATGCCGCCATGGTTGCGTACGCATGTTCTGAGTAGCAACACCAAACGACGCACAGACGTGGCCACATAGGCCAACCGCCATCGTACCTGCATCGGGACTTCCTACCGTTAGCTGATAGCTGTACACCTACATGGGCCCCACGAGCATCGATCCAGGCTCATGGGCGCGACGACTGCAGTACCCTTTTGGTCAGGACCGAGTTCTTGGTCGATTGGAGCATCGTCATAAACTCGTGGTAGCGCAGCCGCCCATCCCCCTCCTTGTCGAAGAAGCCGACGATCCGGGCAGCCTCCTCCTCCGAGATGCTGGCCGCCTGCCGATCGAGCCCGTGCCCCATCGGCACGCCCGCGCGACTCATCGCGTTCAAAAACTCCTCGATGCTCACGTAGCCGTTGTTGTCCGGGTCGCACCGCCGGAACATATTCTTCATCTGCGCGTGCTGCTCAAAGAGATAATCTCGCATCGTGAGCAGCAGCTTCTGCTCGCGCGCCGTCAGCTTCTCCACCCCCGAAATCGGCTGAATACGGCCCTCATCTAATCTGGAGGTCTGAGCTCCACGCCGCCCGCCGTCGCTGCCGCCCTCAAACAAGGCCAGGAATCGGGGGACCGAGAGGATAGGCAGCCGGGCTTTGCCGCTCGCCGACGTCAGCAGCGCTGCCGCGCGCGCGTCCGACAGGTAGTACAGCAGCTGGGCCGCGAATGCTTTGAGCACCGCCACGTCCACGCCATGCTCTCCGAAATGGCCCGGCTTCTTCGCGACGTTAGGCTCATGCACACAAGCAGCGAGCGCCTGGGCGGCACTGGTGTGCACGTATTCGAGCCGCGCCTTGAGAGCATGGATGAGAGCTTCGTCACTGATCCGATCGTCTAATTCACTCGCCTGCCACACGTAGCATGCAAACTCAACGACGGCCGAAGCCATCCGAGGCCATCCGAGGCCTTCCGAGGCTAACTTGGGCAATCACAATTCGAGGCAGTCCGAGGCAATCACCTGCCACGCGTAGCATGCACGCTCAAAGACGTCCGTCTTCGATGTCGGATTTGAAAAGCGTGAGAGACCTGTCTGCAGTATCGAGCTGAGGTCACCCTCGTCGCCGACGCCGCCGCCACGTACGGAGCCGCCGTCGCCGCGTGCGCGCGCGGTGCTACCGCCCCCCCCGCCGCCGCTGCCACCAGCTATGCCCTGCATCCACCCAAGCACGCCACTCTGCCTTTGCCTCTCCGCGGCCGCCTCCGCCTCTGCCCGCGCCTCCGCCTGCGCGCGCGCCATCGCGTCTTGCTGTATGAGCATGGCCTGGCGCAGGGCCCTCTCGCGCTCGAGATCCTCTTCGGACGCTGCCCTCCGCTGCTGCTGCTGCTGCTGCTGCTGCTGTGCAAGGGCGCGTTGGTATTCCTGATACTGCTGCTGCGCCGCGAGGTGCGCCGCTCGCTGCGCCTCGCTCATCTGAGACGCGAAGGCCTCCTGCTGCTGCGCGAGCGCCAGCCGTTGTTCCTCCAACTCCCGGAGCGCTGCGGGGACGACCATGCAATCAGTGGCAATCAGTGGCAATCAGTGGCAATCAGTGGCAATCAGTGGCAATCAGTGGCAATCAGTAGTGGCAATCAGTGGCAATCAGCTCCAACTCCCGAAGCGCTGCGGGGACGACCATGCAAGTGAGGTGCGCGCTCAGAGGAAATCAGTGGCAATCAGTGGCGATCAGTGGCAATCAGCGGCACTCACCTGCATGCAATTGCTCCTCCCGCGACGACATCGCCGCCGCCGCGCGCAGCGCCTCCTCCTTTTGCTGGCGCTCCATGTCCTGCTGCATGCGCGAGCGCTCCGCCATCGTCAGCTTGCGGATCGTGTTCCCGCCCGATGCGCCAATGACGTCCGCCATCACGGGCCTTGTGCCGCCCTCGGCGCGATCGCCGCCGCCGCCCCGCCCGGTATTGTGCCCCAGCACTCGTCGAGTGCCGTCGTCTCCATTTAACTCTCTCTCGAAGTGGCCGAGCGTGCGGATAAACTCCCAGCACTTGATGCGACCGTCGCGGTCGATGTCGAAGACCTCGAACAGCGCCTTCGCGTCGAGCAGGTCCAGAGAGAACCCGAGCGAGTTGAGTGCCGCTGTGAACTCGCTCACATCGAGATCGCCGCTGCCGTTGGCGTCCCAGGTCTGGAAGGCCCGGCGCACGTTGAGCTCCTTGGCGAAGACGGTCTCGGCCACGCGGAAGACGGCACCCTCGATATCTTCGGTCGTCTCGAGCTTCTCGCGGTTCGCTGCCATCCGTTCAAGGTGGCCCACGGCCACGGCCTTCTGCGCGTCAGCGTGCGAGCGGATCACCGGGCACATGAAGTCCACACACTCGGCAAACTCGACCGTGCCGTCGCGATTGCGATCAAAGCGCTCGAATGCTTGGCGAAGCTCGTATTCCGAAACGCCAAGTCCAATGGCCGCGGCCGCGCTGCAAAACTCATGAAACTGCAAAATGCCGTCCTTGTCCCCGTCGGCTCTTGCAAAGGCGCTCTCGAGCACCGCGCGGTGCGAGGCCTTGCCCTGGATGGCCAGGTGGAGCTTCACACCTATGTCGGCGCGAAGTTGCTCCTCTGCCAGCGCGCGTCCAACGCCTCGTGATGTCTGCTGGCCCATTCGGTTCGGTCCAAATGCTCCGTGCTGCTGCTGCTGTACGCCAGTCCGGTGTCTTGTGTGAACGTTAACACGACAGACGCGACAGCCGGTGCTTCTTGTGTGTCGAAATTCACAAAAAACATTCCAAAGGTCACGTTCATACACGTGTGTTCATCGCACTTGAACAAGAAGCCCAATTTGGGACTAATATTTGCGTGTGGATGGTCACAAAACCCTCAGGGCTCAGCCAGCCAGGGGTCTACGTATACAGAAATACGGTCAGTATAAGTACAGTACGGGTACCGGTATGGCTGTTGAGTCCGCCGCGGATTTGGTCGGGCGGGAAAAACGTGCGCGGTCATGCGGAGGCTCGTCTCTGTGTGCTGGTATTGGGGGAATTTTCAATACAAGAAAAGGGAATTTTCAATACAAGATATCATTATATATCAACATATATCTTGATTATATCATTGTGTATCATGTGTATCATGATCATGTATCTCATATATCATGTCCCTCGTCGACACATGATATACAGATATATTCATGATACAAATGCATGACATGTGTCCCGTGTGAACGTTAACACGACAGACGCTCAATCGCGCGGTGCGAACGTCCACGAATATTTACCCGATGCTCGATGAGTCGGACCAACGACGCGTGAACATTACATTCCAGGGTTACATGTACACACACGCAACAACCGGTGCTTGGGTGCTACGGCACTGTTACTGCCCGCGTGTGTTCTTCCTCCTCGTGGCTGTGAACGCGTTCAGCGCTTTTTCGTCCAGCGCTTTTGCGGAATATTTGGGGGGCCTTAGTAAGTAAGCTAAGGTAGTACACGCCGAAAGCCTAAGACCACAAGGAGGTCGCTTGTCGCTTACGTGTGTACAAACTACAATCGAAGCACGAAGGTATTGATCATGGTATTGATCAAAACTCGCGCATGAAAACCATTGACGAATCAAACCTGGTGTCGCGGCAGTAAAGAGAAGCCCTAGAAGCGTACTCTACGTTATGTGCTATGTATTGCTATTGGAGTGTGAGGCGGAAGGGCCCGTTGCGGACGGGACATCTGTCTATCTAAACGGCGGGAGCGCTGGCGGCGTGAACATATGAGCCGTGTCTACTCAGAACATATCCATGTGTGAACCTCGCCAGTTGTTGCGCGATCCATGGAGCGCTCCACCCCACTGTTCCCGGGGCTCCGCCTCATTCTTGACAGAGTCTGTCCGTGACGCAGCAGCAGCACGCGCAAACCTATCGATGTACGTCAGGTCGCTAAAATTGTGCGTGACTTGCCCAGATGCACATAAAGGTAGGCTCCAAGGCTCCCGAGGTCGGGACTCCTCCGTCTTATGGTGCGCCTCCAGCTCAATTGCAGCGCTAGCGTCTAATAGCGGCGTAGCATCACGCGCGA
>Ga0180439_100541_pt1 | contig 24449 bp, 16 predicted proteins | sample ChrtobMetaP5_0mM_FD_119744 | JGI IMG/M metagenome (GOLD analysis project Ga0180439, IMG submission 119744) | Chrysochromulina tobin associated microbial communities from unialgal haptophyte culture, Seattle, Washington, USA - P5_0mM MetaG | ecosystem: Host-associated > Algae > Haptophytes >...
AGAGCCAATCCCAATCAGAGCCAATCAGTACTTGGTCTCGGCCCAATTCTCGGAGCAATCAGAGCCAATCAGAGCCAATCCCAATCAGAGCCAATCAGTACTTGGTCTCGGCCCAATTCTCGGCGTTGAGCTGGAGGGACGTGGCGACCTTGGAGAAGGCGGCCGCGAGCAGGAGCTTGCCGCCGCGCACGAGGCTCTGCCCCCCCTTGGGGTTGCCGATGACCTGCATGATGGGCGGCGGACCAGCATGATGGGGAGGCGGGCCGCGGGCCTCGGTCGACGAAGGCTCAGGCTCCGTCACTTGGGCGTCGTCGTGAGCGTCCCCCTCTGCGGCGGCGGCGGCGGCGAAGAGGGCCGGCGGCGGCGGTGGGATGGGCGACAGCTTCGCGTCCGGCGCGGCGGGGAGCACGGCCTGCATCGCCGTCTCCTCGACGCGATAGATGAAGTGGCCCCCGATGACACCGGCCACCTCGTGCCGTGTCACAAAGAGCATGTACCAGCCCTCGACGAAGCGCACCATGCCGAGCAGCGCCGACGCATTGAGCAGACACACGAGCGGCGCGTCGTGGTGCGCTCCGATCTCGGCAAGCCGCGCCATGCACTCCTTTTCTGTGTACAACGTCCTCTCCTCCTCCACAGGCAGCATGTTACCCGGACGCCAGTCCGCCGCCGGCCGGTACACGTGCATCACGCGGCGCAGGTCAGGGCCCTCGTGGCCGACGAGCACATACGCCGCCGGGCTCTCGAATAGGTCGACGCGAGCCACGATGGTCTGCCGAAGAGGCATGGTCCTCCTTCCAAGCTGCTGCTGCCTGCTGTGAAACACAAACGCGCACTCTCTCCATCCCTAACTATCCTTCATGTCGCGCCGTGGTGGAGCGCGATATAATTAGATTGGAGACTGACAATTGTGCTCGACACGGCGCCGAAGAATTCCTCACAAGGGCGGCTTTCCGATAGGAAGGGCTTTGGCGGGACGGCAGTGAGCGACATGAATACTCCCGCGGCCGACCGGGCAACGGGCGACGGCAGCGCCGACGAAGCGCAGGACGACTTCACTCGGTCGCCGCACGGCGGCTCGGAGGATGAGGAACGAGGGGCCGTAGAGGTTCAGGGTGAGGGCCAGGCAGCCGACGGCGCTGCCACCGGCATCCGGAAGCGGCGCTTGCTGCGCGCGCGTAAGACGGCCGAGGAGCTCAATCTGCTCAGGGATCCGACCGAGAAGATCGTGGAGCTCACGGAGCCGATCCTGCAGGAGCTCGCGGGCGCGAAGAAGCTCCACCAGCTGCGCTACCCGACCTACGTGGTGTGCACGCACCCGAATTTTCAGCTGCGCTCGATCGAGGGCCTGGTGTCGATCAAAGGCACCGCGCTCAAGGAGCTCAACCTCTCCGACAACAAGCTCATGGTGCTCGACTCGCTCGATCAGTTCTCGACCCTCAAGATTCTCAAGGCGTCGCGCAATGAGATCTTTGAGGTGGTCATCGAGAAGCTACCGCGGCTCAAGGTGCTCGACCTGTCGCACAACCGGCTTCAGGGCATCCCCGACCTCTCGGGCTTCAAGACGCTCGCGCACCTCGACCTGAGCCACAACCTCATCGGCACACGGCCCGAGAGTGAAACTTCCCCTGATGGGTGGGAGAATTTCAAGAACAGCCCGCTGCAGCAGCTGACGCGCCTTGACCTGTCATACAACCAGATGAACTGGGACCAGAAGACGTTCAACGACCAGGTGGTGACCCTGAAGGAGAAGAGTCTCCGCCACCTCGCCTTCGTGGGCAATCCCTTCGTCGAGGAGGTCGAGGGGTACCGCATCTGGATCCTCTCCAACTGCCCCAAGATCATCGACGTCGACGGTGAGAAGATGAGCGTACTCGAGAGGCGCTCGCGCATCAAGGACCCGCCCGCGGTGGTCAAGGAGGTCAAGGCGGACAACACGCTCGATGAGTATTTGGGCAAGCGCGTCGTCGTCAAGCTGTTTGAGCAGACGAAGCAGTTGATGGAGTGCTTCGACGCGCCCGACAGGACGCTCGACGCCGTGGCCAAGGTGCAAGACAAGCTGCTCCAGCGCCTTGCATGCAAGTGCTCACCACGGCGCCATCGCCTCCCCACAGGTGCAAGACAAGCTGCTCCAGCTCATCCCGCTCGACCCGCGCGGGCGCGTGATGTTCGACTTCGAGAAGGACGACATGCGCGACGAGCTCGAGCTCCTCGAGGCCGAGGATAAGGAGAAGGAGCGCTCGGAGCACGGCGAGGACTTTCGCGCGCCTGCGGACATCATCGAGGAGTATGTGCAAACCCTCATGCTGCTCGTCGAGCGGCAGCCGGCGGTCGGGCCCAAGGTGCTCACCACGGCGGCTGCTCGTGCTCCGGCCACTGCGCCTGGCATGCAAGTGCTCACCACGGCGGCTGCTCGTGCTCCGGCCACTGCGCCTGGCATGCAAGTGCTCACCACGGCGCCTTCGCCTCCCCACAGGCGCTCCGGCTGCTCGTGCTCTCGGTCTCGCTCGAGAACGAAGGACTCTCACAGCGCGCGCTCGAGCAGCTCATCGACATGCTCGACGCGGGCTCCATCGGCCCGGTCGTCGTGGACACGATCATGGCGACGATGCTGCCGCAGCTCAACGATCCAAAGATCCCCAACCGCGCGCGCAACCTGCTTCTCAGGGCGCTGCACACCCTCGCCGACGAGGGCCAAGGAATCATGGAGGCGATGCGTCCGCTCGCCCCAACGCTCGCTGGCTGGCTCTCGGACAGGGAGCCGAGTGAGGCGATGCTCGGCGTCATCGCCACTGCATTCAAGGACAAGAAGACGGCGCTTGAGCTGCGTGAGGTGCCGCGCCGCGCGATCGCGCTCTTGCGCGCGCGCGAGACGCGCCGCTGGCCGCACGCGCGCCGGATGCAGCTGCTGCGACTCGTCCAGTGGTCCTCAGTCAACAACGAGCGCGCCGCTGAGCTGTACGCAAAGTCGGGCGTGCACACCGAGCTGCTCAGCGAGGTCGCAGGCGCCGTGTCGGTGCCCGGTCAATTCTCAGGTACGTTGATTGCATGCTGATGACCTGCCTTGCATGCAAGTGCTCATCACAGCGCCGTGTCGGTGCCCGGTCAATTCTCAGAGCCCAAATCGAAATGGGTGGAGCAGCTCGTGAACACGACCGCCGCGCTGTGCTCCCACTCCGAGAAGACGCGCGAAGACTGCCTCAAGGCGGGCTACGTCGACCGGCTGTTACGCATCTTCTCCTCCCAGGTCAACATTCGCGCCGGGCTGCTTGGAGCCTGCCTGCGCTCGCTCGCCGCGATCTTGATGGATTGTGACTCGCTCATGTTCAAAAAGATCTCGGCGGGGCTGGGCGGCGTCGTGCCGATGCTCAACTACATCCAGGGCCGCCGGTACGAGCAGCTGGCCGAGCTGTGCGGCGAGGTGGACGAGAGTGGCACGGTGCCGCTGGCGCTGCTGCGCAACAGGGAGATGAAGAAGGCGATCGGCTCGGTGGTGGGGCTGATCAAGGTCTACTGCAAGAAGGCCAACGAGGGCCACCCGGACGCGATCGACGTGTCGGACAAGCTCGACGTCGCGGGACGCGAGCAGGTGCTCACCACGGCGCTCTGTGCCGCGCTCGTGGTGGCCGCCGCTCGCATGCAAGTGCTCACCACGGCGCGCCCACGCCCCTCTCCCCACAGGTGCTCTTTGCCGCGCTCGAGGTGCCCGATGACGACCTCAAGGTGCTCGTGATGGAGTGCCTCGAGGAGATGCCGCTCGACAACCTGCAGGCGCCCGAGGTGGCGAACATAGTGAGCATCGTGGCCGATTGCGAGAACTTGTCCCTCGGGCGCACCGAGGAGATTTTGAGGCACGCCTTCTCGATCATGTCCAAGCTCGCCCTCGACGACGGCGAAGAGGGCGCGCACTTCCGTCGGTTCCATTCGGCGACGATCCACATGGCGCTTGACATCCTCGTCCGCAACACGGGGCGCGACACGCGATCGTCGAACGACGAGACGGAGGAGAAGACGCAGCTCTCGGTCGGGTGCGTCAACTTTTTGCGTGCCGCGTCCGCGGACTGGCCGGAGGGGTCTGAGCTCATGCAGACACGCGATGCGGTCGACGCGATGATGGCGATCATGATGAACGAGGAGACGTACGGGCTGCAGGAGGTGCCGATTCGAATCGAGCGCACCGCCGTGGGCTCGTCAGTCGCGGCGCTGCTGCAGGTGCTGCACACGCTCGACATCAAGGGCGAGATCGCGGTGCGCGTGCTGATACGCATGGCCGAGGTGCTGGAGGGTCGGATCTCCGATGAGGAGATCGCGTCGGCCGACGCGATGGAGATCCGTGACACCTCCAAGGATACGCCCGACCTCATCAAGCAGCGGATTCTGCAGCATTCGAACTTCGTGCAGCTAGGCGGCACCTCGGATCTCATGCGCTACCTGCGCGAGAACATCCCCATCTCGCCCACCATGTACACGCCCACCGGCGTCTCAGCGCGCATCCTCTCGTGGGCCAAGAAGCAGCAGCAACTCGTGGACCAACAGATGGTCTCGACGGACGAGAAGACCAAGGACCTGCCCGACATTAAGATCGAAGGGTACGAGTTCCTTTTCACACCGCATCTACACGCGCTCTCCCTCGACGTGGCCAGTCAGAACGTCGATGAGGTGCTGCGAAAGGGGACCGTGGGAGCGCCCAACGCAGCCGACCTCGAGACGACGAGCAACGAGGGGCAGGCCGTGGGAGTTTCGTTCCGAGTCCTCCTCGCGCTCATCCGCTACGGCACCGAAGCGACGAAGCGCGCGACCCTCGATGCGCTGCGCGACGTGTCGCTGCTGCGAACGCTCATCTGCCTGGCGGACGACGTGACAAACACCACGTGGTACCCCGCCAATGTCGGACCCAACCTGCTGCTGATCGCCCAGGAGCTGATCAAGATGGCGCCCAATACCCTCAAGGAGGACTCTTCGAATGTCATGCTGTACGACATGCTCACGGTCATGCTGCGCTCGTGCATGCAAATGCTCCAGGCCAAGATCAACAAGGTGATCAAGGCGGGCCTCTCGTCGAGCCAGATCAAGCCGATGGGCGAGCAGGAGGAGCGTCTTCTGCGCTCCGTCGTACTCACGTACAGCGTCATGTGCGACACGATCACGCACATGCACTTCGCTGACGATACCGAGGTGAACCGCGCTTGTAAGGAGCTCACGCTGCAGCTGCTGCTCTCGGTCGCGGAGATGCGGGAGCTCATCAAGTATCTGTACTACGAGAATCTCCTCTCCTACGCGGTCTGGACGGCGGAGGAGGCCGATGCGGCCATGTTCCGTCAGGCGACCGCGTCGTCGCTCACCCGCCTCCTTGCCGAGCATCTGTGCGTGAATGAGGACACCCGTTGGGAGCTACTGGAGACCTTTGCGCGCTACGAAGTGGAGCAGAAGCTCGCGCTGCGCCCCTCGTTCATGCAGACGCTCCTGATGCTCGTTCAGAGGCGCATGTACGAGACGGCGCTCGAGCAGCTAGGCTTGCATGCAAGTGCTCACCACGGCGCCCCGTCCCCTTCCCCACAGGTACGAGACGGCGCTCCAGCCGCACCTGACGAGCCGCAAGATCTTCCCCGAGCCCGAGCGCGTCATCATCGCCTCATGGGTGCGCCTCGAGCCGACGAAGAAGCGCCGGCTCCTCGTGGTGACGAACCGAGCGTACTACATGCTCAGGGAGCCGTTACTCCAACGGTGCACCGTGTGCGACCCGCACCTGTTCTGCCCAACCGGCCCCGACCCCCTGCAACGTTTTGCCTTCCGCGAGGTGCACGAGATCGCCCTGGGCTGGGGCGCGCAGCCGGGCATGTGCCAGCGTGTACAGATCCTGTGGTCGCGTCATCGCGTCACGCTGGAGAAGCCCGCGAAGGCGCTCCAGTTCAGCCTGCTTCCGCTCCATGTGGCCGACACCATCGCGAAGACCATCCGCAACCTCAACCCACTCGCGCACCCGGCGCCGATGGAGGTCGAGGCGAAGACGATGAGGATCTTGCGCGAGAAGTTGCTCGAGCCGGCGACCGAGGAGGTGCGCTTGTACATGCAAGTGGAGAAGCTCGAGCTGTCCACCGGGCGCGTGCTGCCGCGCGTCGCCGTGATCTCGTCGATCTCGCTCTATCTCTTCATCGAGGACCCGAGCTACTTTATGTGCGACCCCCAGCTGACGGCTGCCGAGAGGCGCTCGGGGCGGCGGGACGGCATGAAGCTGCTTCAAGAGGACGCCAAGTTCCGCTGGTCGTCGCTCATCGAGGTCGACTTTCTGGCGGGCGACCAGGCCGTCGTCGCGATCCGCTTCCAGCACGGCAACATGCAGCTGCGCTTCGGCGACGATTTCGGGCTCACGACGTTCAAGCGTGAGGTGCGCCGGCTGATGCCGGGCGGCGTGGACACGTGGCGCCGCTCGTTTGGATACCAGGTTGGCGGCCACGCCGGCGACAAGAAGAGTGGCGCGAGCGGCGCTGGCTCGGGCGCGGACGAGGAGGAGCAAATGCAGGAGGACGACGATGGCCACAGCGATGCTGATGGCACAGGCGAGCACGACGATGAAGTGGAGGTGGAGGAGGTGGAGCACGAGGAATTCTAGACAGTCAGACCAAAGGTTAGTCAACACACACCGCAAGTGGTCATAGTACTTAGTATCCTTGGTGGAAGTAGCTACGGCGTGGTACCGTACTCGTGTACCGCTAATATGTTCGTCGGTCTTGGTTCGATCGACGGTCGTTTTTGCTCTTCGCTTTTGATTTACGTGCGGGTCGGGCGGTAACGGAGCACGCAACCGGACATTATTACCGACATTATGACACGCGACATCCCGTCGCGCGTACACAGTGCGTACAAAAGCGTACGACGAGTCGACGACCGCGCGCGCGCCCCCGCGCGGACCGGCGCGCGCGCCCCCGCGCGGACCGGCGCGCGCGCCCCCGCGCGGACCGGCGCGCGCGGCGAGCAGCAGCCCGCACGCGACGGGCCGCCAGGGGCAGGGCGGGGCGCGCAGGGGCCACCGCATGGTTGATGGTACGAGGGTGCGAGCGCAACGCGGAGTGAGATGGACATGTGGAGCGGGCATGATGGAGGGGCTTGGCACGAAGCGGTATGCGGACAGCAGCGTCTACAAGGGCGAGTGGAAGGCGAAACATAAGGCCAATAGGTACTCGAAATAGGTACCGACGTTGGCAGGTTGGCTCGCCCGGGCGACTCTCGCTGCGAAGACATGCCCAACATGACGCCCCCCCCGCCGGGCCCATGGGACCACTCACGGGTCCCGCTGTGGGAAGCGCCTCAGCCCCCACTTACGCATACCCGTCATCACATCACGCAGCTTCGCATGCCCAATGTAATTATGTAGCCGCGCCCCGCCCGCCACACAGCGCGCAGACACAGATCCGGTCCCAGCCGCAGCCATTCACATTCACACGCACACACAGGTCCGGTCCCAGCCGCAGCCATTCACATTCACACGCACACACAGGTCCGGTCCCAGCCGCAGCCTACCATCGATCGGGCTACAGGTACAGCTGGACAGCTGTACCGCTACGCTGACCCTCAGTCCGTCAGCACCACGGCACGAGCTGCAGGTAGCCTGTCAGCACCACGGCGCGAGCAATTTGTAGGTTCCATTCCACACCTTGATGCCCCCCACCCATGCTGCTTGCACCCATGTAGGTTCCCTTCCCCACCCCAGCGCGGCCGTTGCCCGTTGGGGGGGCTCGTTTCGGCGCCATGTTCGGCGCCTCCCATGCCCCCGTGCCCTTATTCTTCTCTTCTCAACGGCCCAGAAAATAGCTGAGAAGGCCGGGAGAGCGCCTCGCTTTACCAGCCTCCCTCCCTGTCCCCGGTCCCGCTCCATCGATGTGCACAGGCTCAGTGGCCGCCATGCCTTTCGCCTTGCAGAGCTCGACAGCGCCGAAGTTGCCACTCTGCGTGCTGCTACCAAGCTGCAACTGGATGTAGTGCAGCTCGTCCTCGATCTCCTCGGGCGTGCTCTCCGGCCCGACCTTGTTGCGCGACTTGAGGTTCGGGAAGTCCTCCTTGTACGCGCCGATCTTATCGAGAAAAAATTCCTTCCACTTTTTGCCTTTCGCCTCAAAGGCTTCCTTGTACTTTGGCAGCACCCACTCGCTCTCTCGCTCGTGGACGGCGAGCTTAAGGCCGCACTCCTCCTTCCATTTGGGATACTCCTTTGAGAGCAAATCGGCGAGCTCCGTCGCCGACATCTCGAGACATTCCATGAGCTTCTTCTTGAGCGGCTCGCCATCGACCAGCTTCAGCTCCTGGACCTTCTCGCCGAGCAGCTCCCGGCACGTGGCGTCCACGGCGGCGTCCAGCACCTCCCTTGCCGTGGCCTCGTCCTCCGTCATGGCACACATATTGGTGATCGCCGCCTCCTTGAACTCGCCCAGCGCGCTCAGCTGCGAGTTGATCCACTCGCCGAGGTCGGGTATCGGGAATCCCGTGAGCTTGCCTGCGGCCGCGGCTACCTTGAGCGCCGTCAGCCCGAGCTTGATGTACGGCATCGCCTTGACGACCCATTCCTTGGGGAACGTGAGCTCAAAGCCCTCCGCCTCGCCCTCGCGATTTGGGTGCGTCTCGGCCACGGTGTACGTGAGCGGATCGACGAAGAATATGCGCACACGATGGTTGAGCCAGTCCTTGGGGCTCAGCGCCTTCTTGAGCGATGAGATCCCCTTGCCGGTCACTTGAGCAACAGGCAGGAAGAGGACGAGCTTGGGTGCCGCTTGGTTGCCGAGGAGCAGAGTGGTCAGCATCGTCGAAATATCAGACAGCATCTCGATCGCCTTGTCTCGAGTGAGCCGGATCTGCACAGTCACCTCATCCAGCTTGTGATTTACCTTATCCAGCTCGGCCATTTGCTCCCGGTGATGAATTTCCACCTCGTCCACCTTGGCCTCAATCCGCTGCAGCATCTCGTTGTCAGTCTTGCCCTCGTTCGCCGGCGGCGCCTTGCGCTCTCCCAGCAGCTCGGGCGGCTTGCGCTTCTCGGCGTTGAGCACCGCCTGTCTCACCCTCTGTGCCATTGCCTCGGGAAGCCCCCAGGGGTCGACCTTGCCCGGACCCAGTCCCAGCAGCTCGTGCGTGCGCACGCCCGGTTCAGCGCGGCCAGCCGCGCCGGAGAGGAAGGACGATTGCGCCTCGCCCCAGATCATCGACGACGCCTGCCTGGTGAGGGCGCGCGTTGTCCACAACCATGTCGTCTCGCCCCAGATCTCGGCGAATTTCTTCACTACCTCGCGTGCCGTCCTCGTCCGGATGGCCTTCGGCGGTTCGAACTCGTGCTTCGTATAGAAGCTCTCGAGGCTGCGCGCGACCGAGTCGACCACGACGTCAGGCACGCGCTCCCACACGCTCCGCGGATCGGTCTGCACCCTCCCAGCGTCGTCGAGCGCGTTACCCCAGCCGTCGGCGCGGGCCAAGGGCGGACGCGCCTTAAAGAGGTCCTTCGAAGGGTCTGCGGAACCGTCGGCGTCGGACGCACCAATGAAGATGGGCAGCACCGCCGCGCCGTGCTCGTGCTGAAGCAGCGCAAAGCTCCACTCGAGGAGGAGGTAGTCGAGGCCCGAGGTGGAGGTGAGGCTCGTCATGCGCCGCAGCGCGTTCCACGTGACGATGGGCACAATCACGCGTGAGTTGGCCATCGCGAGCAGCTTGACGACGTCAAGGTCGGTGCTGCCGCGGCTGGCGTCGCGCTTGTCGAGAAAGGTCGTCACGAGCGGCGACTGCGCGCCGAGGCAGTCGGCGAGCTTCTCGGTGAAGGGCGTGTCGAAGGCGGGGACGTGGGAGTACGAGAGGAAGGCCCCGTAGTGATCGGGCGGCTCGAGCGGCGGCAGGTACGCTGACAGCTCCGTCGCGAGCGCGCGCGTCTTCAGCGTCTTCCCACCGACAAAGTAATCCGCGTCACGATACGCCGGTGAGCCGTCAATTAATGCGTCACGCTCGACGTACCTCTTCTCGGCCTCGTCGACGGAGCTCAGCGGCAGCAGGAACTTGCAGCGCAAGTTGACGAAGCGGCTGGAGATGCCGTCGACGAGGAGGCGCAGCCGGTCGATGGCCGGCGACCACGCGATCTCCCCCGCATTCAGGATGGCCACCGTGATGTATGGCGCACCGTCGGGCGGCCGGCTGAGCAGCAGCTGGTGCTGCCCGAACATGACGCGCGCGAAGCCGCAGCCGAGGGCCGGCTCGAAGCCGATTGCGGTGTCGTAGGACCAGCCGACGGCGGCGCCGCACAGCTCGAAGAAGGCGCCGTCGGGCAGAAATCCCCTCTCACAATCACCCGGCGCCCACACAGGCGCCGTGTCGGGCGCCCACTCCACAGGCGCCGTGTCGGGCGATGATTGGCGTGCGAGGGCAAAGTGCAGCATTGCGAGCGGTGCGTCAGTGGGCGTGGTCGGCGGGTGGTCGATGCGGCATTTCGCGAGCAGCGCAGGCACGAAGTATTTCTCGCACGAAGTATGTCCCTTGCGGCGGATGGGAACAACGAGCCCGAAGTGCTCCATCAGCTTGAGCAGCTTGGCCTTGTGCGCCTTGAAGCGGGTGTCCTCTTCCCATAAGATCTCGAGCAGCACGCTGTGCAGCTTGCCGTTGTAAACTAGCTCGTTCCACTCCGTGTCCATCCTGCGCCTGGCCTCCTTGTGGTACTTCCTTTCGTGGTCGCGGTCATGGTCATCGAAGTTGCAAATGATCATCGAGACAGCATCGATGATCCACTGCGGGTCGAGCACGACGAGCTCACGCACCTCTGGCACCTCCGGCAGATCGTACCAGCAGACCGCCCCAAGCGAGTGGAAGTAGGACAGCATCAGCTGCACCTCGCGCTCAAGAGGGAAACGCGCCGGGTCGTGCGGCAGCCCAAAGCGCGACGCGATCTTGGTCACATCTGCGAGGCTCAGCAGCTGCCGCGGCGGCGTCGCCGACACCTCGCGCGCCAGCTCATCGTAGACGGCGAGCCAGCCCGCGGGCACGCGCTCCTTCATCGATTTGAGCTCCATGGCTACCTCCTCGATCGCCCCTACCAGCTTGCGGATGGTCTCGTCGCCCGCAAAGCCCTTGGAGTTCTCGATTGGGAAGAAGCACAGGTCGCCATTAGGGCGCACCTTGGCCAGCCGAGCGGAAGTCAGCGCCTTGCAGAGGTCCGTGCTCAGGCGCGCGAGCGCTGCGTCGCCGCCGCCACCTGCGGCCACCGCCTCGTCCTTGCGCGTGCCGACGAGGAGCAGCGGCGATTCGGATGCGTGCACGGCGAACGAGTCGAGCTGGACACGGAGCTGGGCAATGCTGTTCTTGAACCGGTCGGGATTCTGGAGGTCGGGCAGCGAGAAGACGAGTATCGAGACAGAGGCCTCGGGCGCGTGCAGCAGGTCAAGCACGCTCAGGAAGACGTTCTGCCCGCCGCTGTCCTGGATGTGCAGCACTAGCCGCGGCAGCTCAGCTCCCTTGATCACGAGCTTGCCCGCCGCCGCTGCCAGCTCCGCCGCTTGCTTCTGCTTCTCTGCCACCGGTTTGGGACTGCTTTGGACCGAGACCGGGGACTGTTTGACCCCTTTTGCTTTCTCTGCCTCGGACACCTGTTTCGCCGACTCCGTTATCCTGCCTTGCGCGGCAACGGCAACGGCGCGCGCGTGCTCGGTCTCGCCATCGGCCAGATTGTACACCCGGAGCGGCCTCCCCTCGCTGGCGACTTCGAGGCTGCGCCGCTCCACCTCGCACGTGGTGAGCCTGGCGCCTGCGGTCGAGGGAGAGTTTGTGTCGAACTCCTTGCCGCTCATCGCGTCGATGGTCGATGACTTGCCCACGCCGCCCGGGCCGCGCACCTGCAGCCGGCAGTGCGGCCAGTCGACGCGTTCAGCGGCGCTCGCGAGCACCTGCTGCACCACATCCGCCGCCTTGTCCGCCGCCGCCTTGGCCGCCGCCGCCTTGGCCGCCGCTGCCACTGGCTGCAAGTGCTGCGAACACGCGCACACGCACACGCACGGCGCACGCTCAGCACGCGATGTGGCCATCGTGGCCGTCTTGAGTCCCGGTGCCCTCTTGATTGCCACAGAGTGCGACTGAGTGCTGCTGATTGCGAATGATTGCCAAGGATGGTCTCTGAGTTCCCTCTGATGGCCTGTGAGTGCCTCTGTCTGCCCTCTGATCGCTTCGGATGGCCTCTGAGTGCCGCTGACTGGCCTCTGAGAGCCCTCGGATGGCCACTAAGTGCCTCTGATGCCTCTGAGTGCCCTCTGAGTGCCCTCTGAGTGCCCTCTGAGTGCCCTCTGAGTGCCCTCTGATTGCACGCGAATCGGGCGCACCTGGCCGCTCGCGAAGAAGGCCTTGACCTCGGCGTTGCGATTGTGCGTGGTGGCGAGGTCGGCCGGCGTGCGACCATCCTGCGGCGCGGGCACGCGGAGAACGAGGGCGGCGGCGGAGCGAGGGTCGTCAGCGGCGAAAGGGACGGGAGGTGCGCACGACGATGGCGAGCAAACGGGCGCGTGCGCGCCGCCGTCGCGCCACCAATGATGGCGCTGGCAATCTGGATCCTCGTGGCCGTCTCGGGTCCCGGTGCCCTCTGAGGGGCCGCTGAGGGCCACCGAGTGCTGCTGAGTGCCGGTGATTGCCTCTGACTGCGTCTGAGTGCCTGTGATTGCGTCTGAGTGCCTTCGAGTGCCTCTGATGACCTCTGATGGCCTCTGTGTGGCTCTGAGTGGCTCGGAGTGCTACTGATTGACCTCCGATTGCTGATTTTGCCCCTGATTGCCATTGATTACCTCTGACTGCCCTCTGACTCGCCTCTGATGACCTCCGATTGCTTTTGATTACCTCTTAGGGCCTCTGAGGGCCCGCTTAAGGCCCGCTGAGGGCCTCTGAGGGCCACTGAGAGGCCTCTGAGTGCCCTCTGAGTGCCGCTGAGTGCCCTCTGATTGCAAATGATGACCCCTGATTGTCCTTGATTACATATGATTACCTATGATGACCGCTGATGGCCTCTCATGCACGCGGCAAGGGGGGAGGGGCGGCGTACCTTGTCCGTCGCCTTGGCGGCCTCCGGGTACGCCTGGAGGAGCGCCTGCACCACCGCCTCCGATGAGCTGTTCCAAGCGGCCATGTGAAAGGGCAACCGCCCGTTCTGTGCGTGGTACACAGCAGCGATGAGAGGAGGTGGGTGAGCGATGACGTGGGTGGGGCGGAAGTGAGGGACAGGGTGCTTAGACGTGCTATACGCAGGGCAATGGGCGGTGAAGACCGCGTGCCGAGGGCCCTCTGAGTGCCTCTGAGTGCCTCTGAATGCCACTGAGTGGCTCTGAGTGGCTCTGAGTGGTCTCTGAGTGGTCTCTGATGACCTCTGATGGCCTCTGAGTACCTCTGATCACCTCTGATGAGCCTTTGAGGGGGCCGCTGATGGCCTCTGAGGGGCCCACCGAGTGGCCACCAAGTGGCTCTGAGTGCGGCTGATTGCCATCTGAGTGCCGCTGAGTGCCCTCTGATTGCAAATGATGACCCCTGATTGTCCTTGATTACATATGAGTACCTATGATGACCGCTGATGGCCTCTCATGCACGCGGCAAGGGGGGAGGGGCGGCATACCTTGTCCGTCGCCTTGGCGGCCTCCGGGTTCGCCTTGAGGAGCGCCTGCACCACCGCCTCCGATGAGCTGTTACGAGCGGCCCTGTGAAGGGGCGTGTCCCCGTGCTGCGCGTGGTACACAGCAGCGATGAGAGGAGGTGGGTGAGCGATGACGTGGGCGGAGCGGAAGTGAGGGACAGGGTGCTTAGACGCGCTACGCATGGCGAGGGGCGGTGAAGACCGCGTGCCCAGGGCCCTCTGAGTGCCTCTGAATGCCACTGAGTGGCTCTGAGTGGCTCTGAGTGGTCTCTGATGACCTCTGAGGGCCTCTGAGTACCTCTGATCACCTCTGATGAGCCACTGAGTACCTCTGATGGCCACTGAGGGGACCGCTGATGGCCTCTGAGGGGCCCACGGAGTGGCTCTGAGTGGCTCTGATTGCCATCTGAGTGCCGCTGAGTGCCCTCTGATTGCGAATGATGACCACTGATTGCCATTGATTACATATGATTACATATGATGACCGCTCAGGGCCTCTGATCCACGCGGCAAGGGCGGAGGGGGGGCGGCATACAGACTTGTCCGTCGCCTTGGCGGCCTCCGGGTACGCCTGGAGGAGCGCCTGCACCACCGCCACCGATGAGCTGTTACCAGCGGCCCTGTGAAGGGGCGTGTTCCCCTCCTGCGCGTGGTACACAGCAGCGATGAGAGGAGGTGGGTGAGCGACGAGGTGGGTGGGCTGATGACCTCTGAGGGCCTCTGAGTACCTCTGATCACCTCTGATGAGCCACTGAGTACCTCTGATGGCCACTGAGGGGGCCGCTGATGGCCTCTGAGGGGCCCACGGAGTGGCTTAAAGTGGCTCTGAGTGCGGCTGATTGCCATCTGAGTGCCGCTGAGTGCCCTCTGATTGCGAATGATGACCCCTGATTGTCCTTGATTACATATGAGTACCTATGATGACCGCTGATGGCCTCTCATGCACGCGGCAAGGGGGGAGGGGCGGCGTACCTTGTCCGTCGCCTTGGCGGCCTCCGGGTTCGCCTGGAGGAGCGCCTTCACCACCGCCACCGATGAGCTGTTCCAAGCGGCCATGTGAAGGGGCGTGTCCCCGTGCTGCGCGTGGTACACAGCAGCGATGAGAGGAGGTTGGTGAGCGATGAGGTGGGTGGGGCGGAAGTGAGGGACAGGGTGCTTGTGGGGGGACCGCGAGCGATGGCGAATGTGCGGAGTCGTACGGCCGCGCCGCCGCCTCCCCCTGCGGCCCTTCCCCTGTCCCCGCCCCGTCGACCGCTTCGCCACCGCGCGGCGCTGTCCCGAGCGCGTGCGAAATGCGGCGCACCCCATCCCTCGCTCTGGCTGCTGCTGGCGTGATCAGCGCGAGGACCTCGGCGTCGGGCCGTCTGTACGTGTTACCATCCAGGAGGCTCATCCGCTCGCCTGGTCGATTGCGTGCGGAGGGCTGCGGGTGGGACGGACGCGGCGTGGTCAGCACGGTCCGTGGCAGCGCGCGGCAAGGAGCTGCAGCTCGAAGGCACAGCGAGCAGCAGCAGCTGTCCACGTGGTGCACGGGACGTGGTGGAGAGCTGCTGGTGGCGAGCGAGCGGCGGGCCGGCGGCGGAGGACATCGGCGCGCCACCCGAGCACAAGGGCCGCCTGTGTGCATGCACTGCGCGCAGCTGCTCGAGTGCAGGTGGCGAAGGGAAGCGCTTGTGCCGAGTGCGAGATGCGGCGGCGGCGAGCGGCGGGTCGGCGGCGGAGGACATCGGCGCGCGACCCAAGCACAAGGGCCGCCTTGCACGGGACGTGGTGGAGAGCTGTGCGAACTGGGAGCAACGAGGGGCAAGCGCACTCTTCTTGTCCTGGATCGGGATCGCAAAGCGAGCGAGAAGCCGAGCGAGAGCGCGGATTCTGGAGGTGGCCGCCGCGTTATAGTAACACTTGGTACCCACACGTTCCTATCTTCTCAAGTCGTGCCACTCCGAACAGAGGATCTCGGGGAAATACTGTAATAGTATCGTGGAGATTTAGATATATGATTTTCCATGCTTCCGCCGCCGACCAGAAATTGGACCAAGTTTGCGTTGATCATTATAGGATCTCGGGGAATTATAGGAGAAGATTTAGAAATGCTATTCAAGTAAAATCAAGTCAAGTCATTTGACCCACGGCTTCCCTATGCCCGTTTCCCACGGCAAACTTGACTGATTGCGGTTCATCAAACTTCACGCACAACCCGCACGGCAGCCTGGCGAGCGCGGCATCCTGGTGGCATCCCGCTGCGCTTGTTCCCGGTCCCTGCGAAAGCTAGACCAGCACCAGGCTCACATCGTGTTGGTGTTGCGGGATCGGATCAATCATCAAATCGTCCGACGGGCCGCCGTAGGTTTTAGGGAATCCTGGAATCCTACTTGAAAGGAAACGCCCACCCCCATTAACCCCATCCCCCCATCACCTCAGTGGGTGCGAAGACTGTCAGTGTGGTACACGTTGCGCGTGCGCGGTGCGGCCCGCGCCCCGCTCCGGTGTCCGGATGTGCTCCTGGGCCTCATTAGTGCTAGTTTCGGAGTTTGCACACGGCCCGCCATGATAAAACCGTCCGGTTCCGGCCGATAGGCGATCATAGCGATACAGTACTTACGTCTGCAGGGATCGGCTAAGGGATCGGCAGGTCGTGCCTTAAGCCCCGGGAGGGGGCGACTTAAGCCGCGCCGGTACTTAAGTCGGGACACCGCGACTTAAGATGATATGTCCTTTAAGTCGCTCCGACTTAAACTGCCTGGCCGACATAAGTCGGTGCATGGGCGATGGGCCGACTTACATGTAAGTCGACGGTCGGGTATCTGTACATGCATTGGCGCGGTACCGCAAACCGAACGCGCGCACAGCGCGGGACGTCCAGTCAGTCAGTCAGTTTCGTCGCGGTCCCCCCGGCCCCGCGCTCACTAACCGTCTCAAAGGACGGCTCCACTCCCCTCGGTCAACACAAGTACTGAGTACAGTACTCGCTCGTTCGGGCTACTCTATTTCGCTAGTGAGGGGTCTTCCCAGCACACAGTGTGAGCTTTGTTGCTCGCTGCCCTATACTACCGGGCGGGATTGTGATAGGCAATCAGATTGGGGGTGGGGGTTGGGCGTTTGTCAACCGGCATCTTACTTCTGCCTTCGTTGTCTTGCCGCTCAGCCGCTGCCTCTACAGTCCGTGCCCGCGTGCGTGACCTCCCCGCGTAGCTCTTCTTTCAAGATCATGTCGACCAGGTCCGCGCGGGACATCCGAGCCGGTGGCGCGGGGTCCGTCAGTGCGCGCTGCGCGCCCGGGTGCGCCGGTGCGCCGCTCGGCCATGCGCTCGGCTCGTCGTTTCGTCGACGTTCGCAGCGCGAAACTACTACCGGTGTCGAAAAAGTCGTCGCGGCATGACAACATGAACATCGAGCATGCGATGCGGTTCATCTTTCCACTTTCATCCTGACTCCTGAACCTCGCACCGATCCACTGGAACGTACGGGCTACGGGCGGGGGGGTACGTGAGTCACGTCTGATGTGTGGTGAAGCGAACCGAGGCTACCCGACAACGGCTTCAGCGCGGCTGTGGTGTCTGCCGGTATGCTGCATGCACTGTCGACTGTGGACACTGTGTCGTGAGTCTTATAATCGGTAGTCTCCGGAGATGATGTCGTAGCGCCCCGCAAAGCCGCCGTCCTTGCCGTTGGCGCGTGTGGCACCAGCGGCCGCAGGTTGGAGCGGCGCGCTTGCAGGGCTGAGGAGCCGCGCGACGCGCTCCTTGCGGATCCGAAGGTACTGATCCCCCTGGGGTGTCTGTGCCGGCGTGTCAGCCAAGTGGGGAGGGCGGTTGCTCTGCGCCGTCGTGGGGCGTGAGGCGCCCGACACAGCGCCCGACGCTGACGAAGCGGTAGAGGAGCCCGGGCGCAGCGCTGTCATGGGCGCGCCCGACATAGCGCCCGATGGGAGCAGCGCCTGTTGCGCTTCTCCCGCGCGTGCATGCAGACGCTGCATCTGCTGAGCGAGCACGTATGCCTCCACCTCCGCGGCGCTCCAGTCACGGTGCTCCTCGGGCAGTGACACGCCCGGCACGACGCCCGGCGGCGTGCCAGAGGTGGGGGGCGTCGATGACTGCGTGAGCTGCGGCGTAACGGGCGCCGTGGCGGGCATCCACAGCTCTCGACCTCCGCCGCCCGCGAAGACGCCGCCTCCGGCGCCTTCGCCGGCGCTGCCGGAGGTCGACGGGCGGCGGCGCTCGAGGGCGCGCTGCTGCAGCCGTTGCTCGCGCAGGCTCACCGCGGACGCATCGGACCCGCGGGAGGGGGGCAGCTCGGCGCGCGCGGCGGCGATGTTGGGCACGCAGGCGAGCGGCACGACGCCGGTGGGCAGCTGCGACGGCGCGGGCGACGGCTCGGAATGAGATGGCGGCGGCGGCGGGATCGCCACAGCGGCGGTTACCAGTTTCGTCGGGTTCGTCGGGATCGCCACAGCTGCGGGGTCTGTCCGCTTGACGCCGGCCGGGCGAGGGGTGGCACGCGACGGTGGCGCCGTCGGGTCGCCCAAGGCGGCGGTCGCAGGGTCGGCGGGCGGCGAATGCTGCTGCTGCTGGTGCTGCTGGTGGTGGTGGTGGTGCTGCTGCTGCTGCTGCTGCGACCGCGGTGGCTGCGGCAGCAGGGCGTCAGCCTCGCGGCGCACAAGTCGGCGCGGCGTCGCATCCGCCTCCTCGTCGACTCTTGAGGCGCCCTTCCCTCCGGCCGCGCCGCCCATGACAGCGCTTCCACCGGCCGCGCCGCCCATGACAGCGCTTCCACCGGCCACGGCCGCTTCAGCCATCGGAGGCTCAGCGGCCGCCGGGCGTTCGCGCCGCTCACCCCGCGTGAGCTCGCGCGACGCTTTGGACGCCACGCGCTCAGCGAGCATGGCCTGCGCGCGGCGGCTCGCCTCAGCGACGGACGGGCGCTGCGCGGCGTCGAGTTGAAGCATCTCGGCGACGAGGTGGGACAGCTGCGGCGAGTAATGCGAGGGCAGCGGCGGGTACTCACCTGTGGGGAAGACGCAGCGCCGTGGTGAGCACATGCATGCTGCGGCGAGTAATGCGAGGGCAGCGGCGGGTACTCACCCCTCGAGATCAGCTTGGAGATGTCGATGATCGACTGGCCGACGAAGGGCAATCGGAGCGCCGCGAGCTCGTACAGCAGCACACCTGATGAGGGAGGCCATTCGTGCGGCCATCAGAGAGGCCGTCAGAGATGCAATCAAAGGCAATCAGCTGACGCTCGACCAGCAGCACACCGAGCGCCCACACGTCGGTCTTCTCGGTGTAGGGCTGCGTGGCGACCATCTCAGGGCTCAGGTATGCAGGCGTGCCGCAGAAGGACCTCATGAACACCGTCTCATCCGAGCGGAAGCGCGAGATGCCAAGGTCGCAGATCTTGGGCACTCCGTCGCAGAGCACGATGTTCAGGCTCTTGAGGTCGCGATGCACCACGCCGTGCTTGTGCAGGTGGCGCACGCCCGCCGCGATGGGCAAGAACCACTGCAGCAGCATCGTCTCACCCAGGTAGCGCCCCGAGGAGCGCTGCTTGAGCAGCGCGCGGTGCAGGTCCCCCTGCGGCGCATACTCGAAGACCATCACGAGTATCTGGCCGTCGGATCTCTGCCCTTCGCGGCGGCCGGCGGCCGCGCCGCGGCGGTACGAACCGAGGTAGGCGATCAGGTTCGGATGCCTCGGAACGCGCTCGTAGAGCTCGACCTCATTGTCCAGCTCATGGTCACGTCCGAGTTCAGAGACGCGCCGCTCCTTTAGCACGACCTTGCGGCCGCTCGGCCGATGCCGCGCGAGGTAGACGGTGCCGCCCGAAGAGCGGTGCAACTCCTCGATGACCGAAAAGTCGGAGTGCTGCGGATTGCTGCCGAGGACCAATGGCGCTTCCGGCAAGGGCTCTATCATGTCCATGGCGTTGGAAAGCCTCACGCCCACTCGTGTGAAATCGGTGTGAACGTTAGCGCTGGGTCGAGTGGCGCAGACCCCTTAAGGCGAGCGACATGCCTGATACAGCGTACCGGTACCGGTATGCTCACGCGCCGGTGCGTACCGGTATGTGTGTCCCGGCTCCCCCCCCGCGGTGTTTTTGAACCGGAGTTCCTAATTCGTGCAAATTCGTTTGGAGCGCTCTAACGAGAAGACACTCGGCCGGCCACCGCGCTCTGGACTGTCTCTCTCTTGCTCGGATACCCACTCTCACTCACGTCAATCTCGAGTGGTCTGTCTGGCCTGTGGCACGCTGGTGCACAAGAAACCTGCGGGTGAGATTGCACGCTGCGATGGACCTCGGCAGTGAAAAGATCAGAATCAAGGTAAAATTTGTGGCCCCAGTCAATTGCTACACGCCATGGATCCTCCGACTGGCCGAAAATAGTACGTCTCCGGACGGTCACCAGCTCGTCGTCAATGAGTCCGCTACTGTCCAGGAGATGATCGACGCGATCGTAGCTGGCTACAATAAGTTGGACGTGGCCAAGGAGGCATACAACAAGGTCTTGACACCGATGGTTACGACGATGGACCGTAAGACCAACAAAATGACCAGCAAACCTTCTGGGTGGATCAAGAACCCACGCAATATTATTTGCTACTTTAATAACAAACCCGTGCAACTGACCAAAAAAGTGATTGGTTATGACGGCAAGGCGATGGACGTGCCGCAGACGATTGAAGAATTGGGCATCGGTGCCCAGGATTTGGTGCTGTGGCAAGAGCGAAGCTGAGTGACTGTGTGCTGGTGCCTGGTGGTGGCAAGTGGCAGCGGAGCCTCGTTCGCTCGCCGTCCGTCGGACACGTGTGACGACGCTCTCTCCTCGAAAAATCGGCACGAAGAGCTTGAAGCTGGAGCTTGAGCTGTTGAAAGCAGCTTGTTCGATCCGTCCGACTGCCTTCGCCGCCTATCGCTATCCCCTCGAATTTGTTAGATATCTAGCCATACTACGTCTCAGACCCATGTATGAATTCTAGGTAGGGAGCATTCTGGTGTTCCAGTCTCACCGGACTCTGAAGTTCGAGCGTCACGTTGAGCTTCCGCGCCACTCGTCGTTCGGACCGGACTTCGACCACGCCCGGGCGACGACCTGTCGCACGTGCGGGTGCGGGTTGGCCCCGAGCCGGTCAAAGGCGCATCAATAGGCGCGCGGTGGCCCGGGGTGCGCTGACCCAGTGCTGGACCGCTGTGGTCATGCGCTGTGGTGTGTGGAGCGGTCGGCCCGGAAGCGGACCCCGCGGTCGACTTGACTGGCGACTCCACCGCACCACCGAGCTGTCGAGTCCTGTCTCCGTGTAACTCCTAAGAGTCTTGTAATCGTACTGGGACGGCTGGCGAGGGCCGAGGCGTCGCCCGTGATGTCCTCGATAAGCATAAGGCTTTGCGCCGCGTGTCTACGCGGTACGGTACGCCGCCGCCGCAAACCTATCCAAGAGTGTCCCCTGCAAATCTTGTGCCGCACTCAGCATGCTGGGGCTGACCATGTCACGGAGCACCCAGTCGTCCGAGCGATCGACGATGAGCAACCCCCAGAGCACCTCAGCCAGGACGGGCCATGCCCGTGCGAGCTCGCCAGCATTGTACAGCTCGGCGAAGCGCACGTACGCGGCGGTGGCGCCCTCAAGCGCCGAGCGTGTCTTGAGCTTGAGAGCCAGCATGAGATGCTCGATCCGATGCGTGTCAATGGCTCTCTGCACCGTGGCCCGCTGGAACGACTCTCGGAGCGCTGTGCCGGCAACTGGTGCCTCCGCTTGCCCAGCGCCGCGGCCATAAACGTTGCCGTTGGAGCTCGCATCGGCTTCGTGACGTGGCGCCCCATCGGCTTCCTGACGTGGCGCCCCATCGGCTTCGTGACGTGGCGCCCCATTGGCTTCGTCAGTCTCCTCCACGAGGACGCCCTCGAGCAGTCGGTAGCGGCCGACGGACCCAAAGACGAGCTGCATGTGCAACGAGAAGTGGAGCCAGCAGGCGCCTGCCGCGGGTGGGCCCACGTATCCCAAATGATCGAGCGCATCGCGATGCACGAGCACGTGGCCGTTGGGCACGATGGCGGGCGTGCCGCCGTCGCTCGCTGGCGCGGCCTGCAGCAGTAACAGACGATCCTTCGCGAAGGCCCGCACGTCGCCATCGCCCACAAAGTGCAATCGGGCCTGCTGGTCCCACAACGGGCCCGATTGCATGCGGCTGGGCGCGGGCTTGGCATGCGCGCCCGCAACGGCGCCCGCCTGCGACGGCGCTGTTCCTGCTGATTCGTAAGAGACGCGTGTGACCAGCCGTGGGCACAGCCAGAGCAGCTGAGCGTTGGTGGCGCTCGCGAGCACGCTGAAGCGCTCAGCCAGTGTGCTCGCTTCGCGTAGGGGGGCAATGCAGCGTAGCACTTGCCCGCCGGGCACTCGCGTGTGCACAGGGCGTTGCGCGAGCGTCGCAAGCTCGTCCCGCAGCTGGGCCGAGGCGACTGCGCACTCATTCGCAAGGCGCTCCGAGGGCACTGCGGCAGACCCTCCCTCGGCGGCGGCGGCCCCGTCGCTCACGCCCTCGTGGGTAGGTAGCAGCCAGAGTACTTCGAGCATCTCAGGCGCATGTGCCGAGAACAAGGCGGCACGCGCCATGCGCACGATGGGCGCCAGGGAGTGCGCGCGTGCCGCAATGAGCACAGCGAGCCGCCCCCCGTCGACCACTGGCGCAGCTTGCTCGCCATGCGTCAGGTACATCGACAGCCAATGCGAGCTTGGCTCGATGTCAAGGGCGCGCAGCTGGACGACGTGGGGGTCGTATGAATGATTCGAGCCGTACAGCACCCAGCGGGCCTCGGGCTTCCGCCCCGTGCCGTAGCCATGTGAGCGCTCGTCCCCAAGGTGTCGGAAGAGCTGCCCATTACATGTATGCACGCCCTCGCACCCAGGCGACACTCGAAGGAGTGCGGAGCACAGCCCAGCAGTTCCGACCCGGTACGCGTAGTTGCTCTCGGAGTTTACGTCCGGGAAGCGGTCGCCGGGCTCCCCAAACTGCCGTCCAACACGCTGCTGCAGCCGCACGCGGTCGTAGAGCCCAGGGCCGTTCGAGTAGGCTCCCCACAAGTACGCCGCCTGTCTGTCCATGCAGTAGGTGGCGTACTGAACGCCTCCACCCTTCCCAGAGGCACCCGGTGCGGTGCGGCCGCTGGCGTCGACAGCCACGGCGGCTGCAGGCGCGGTGCGACGCCATGCCGAGCGTGCCAAGAACTGGTCGAGCGTATCGGGCCGCAGAAACACGCCCGAGATGGACGTGTCGTGCCGCAGCACACTCATAGCATCGAGCAGCACGCTCTTTCGGGCGCCAATCCACTCCCAATCCTCTTCAAGTGTCAAGAAGTATGGTGCCGAACAGAGCCGGAAGAAGAGTGTGTTGAAGCCGTACGCCATGCCATAGTTGGTCCCAAGGAAGAGCGCCTTCTCAAATGCAAACTCAGCGTGCACGGCTCGGCGCTCGGCATTGTCTGACCCGTTGTCAACCCACACGAGCTCGTAGGAGACGCCGCGTTCGTCCGCTTCGATGTGATCGATAATGGAGCGCAGCGTCGTGCGGAGTAAGTCAAGCCGCTGGTACGACAGCACGCAGACGCACACATCGGGCGTGAGCGCGAAAGAGCGCTGGGGCATTAATCCTAGTCACAGGCACGACCTTTTCAACTGTGAGGTGATGCCTTCTCGGAACCGTGCGGGAGCACGCTCCGGCTCACAGCCGTTTCACACAGAGCTGAATCCTAGTACATTCGCACAACGCACGAGCCGTGAATCGACCGCACCCACCGCACACGAGCTGTTGCTACTATTGTATCATACAACGCGAAAAGTCCGGGTCCCCAAGCACGAGGGCCACATCTCCGTGGATGGACGTGAGTGACCGTGAACCGGAAAGAGAAAACGCAAAGAGGGGGGAAGATAAGCCATGTCAGGAATCTAGCCAGATTCCCCCACTTTACCGCTCAGGCGGCCAAGAGCGAAGAGGTTCATAAGTTAAGGTCTTTCGACTATCCCCGGAATGTGTCAACACAACAACTTCACAACAACCATGTAAGGCTACCGCCTGACGTCAAAGCTACGCGCGGCGGCTATCAGCTCCGCTCCGACGCCATCATTCCAGTCTGTCGCTCTCGCGCCTGCCCACAAGACGACCATGGTGCTCGGCGCGGTGCCGTCAGCCGCCGGCAAGGGAGTCGCGCGGACGATAGTGTGCCGCACAAAGTCGGACGACAGCGTCTCGGGATGGGCGGCGTTGCCGATGAGCGGAGTGAGAAACTCAAAGGTTAGGCCTGCATGTGCGTCCCATTGGATGGTTGACGCCAGCGGCCACGAGACGTAGCCGTTGCCAGCTTGCGAGTCTCGAAAGCTTGCCAGCGCTGCAGCGGCAGCTGGCGCCTCGTCTGGCTGCACAGGGAGCAATCCCGGCCGCAGAGTGACTCGCTGTACCGCAATAGTCGTCGCGGCGCCCGTGGCGCCGATCAAGTTGCGAAAATCGCCAGCGACGAGCAGAACGTCTGGGCTCGCAACGCTGCTCAATTTCACAAACGATGGAGGCAGATCGATCGAAAACGGCGCTGGTGGAGGTGCTGCAAGTGACCCTCGCGGGCTCGCGGCCGCAGCGATTACGAGCGAGGCGAGCTGGCGCCGGACGGCGCTCGTGATGGGCGTCGGGGTCCGCATCGACAAGCGATGACGAAACACTTTCGTAAACTTGGTCGCGTTGGTTGATTGGCGGTTCATCAAACTACACAAACGGCAGCCTGGTGAGCGCGACATCCCGGTCCCTGCTAAAGCTAGACCAGGCTCTGAATCGCGGTGGGTGGGCG
>Ga0180439_100571_pt1 | contig 23988 bp, 8 predicted proteins | sample ChrtobMetaP5_0mM_FD_119744 | JGI IMG/M metagenome (GOLD analysis project Ga0180439, IMG submission 119744) | Chrysochromulina tobin associated microbial communities from unialgal haptophyte culture, Seattle, Washington, USA - P5_0mM MetaG | ecosystem: Host-associated > Algae > Haptophytes >...
CGGCCGGCCCGGGGACGCGGCCGTAGCGGGGCGGATGCTGCCTGGGCTTGCGCGCCTCCATGGCTACGGCCATGTGGTGGACGTGGCCGCCGTTCGGGCCGCGGATCTGCAATGCGAGATGGTGGGCGACTGGCGCCGCCCTTCATTGCTACATGGTGCTGCTAAGGATGCTCTCAACAGCTGCATCACAGGCGAGGGAGAGCCACCGTTGAGGCTGACGATCGCAGCCGTTGCCTGTGCCGGCTTAGGAGTCATTTGCGGCATTCCGGTGCAGCAACTGCGCGAGGACAGCGTCACAGAGCTCAACTTGTCCAATAGGGGGCTCCACGTGCCTGCGGCCATGCTTGTCGCCTCTCTCATTCCTGCTACGTCGGTGCTCAGGCGCTGCAACTTGCTCAAGAACAGCTTCGACGTTGAGTCAGCCAAGAAGCTCGCCAAGATGGGCGCGGAGAAGGGAATCATGCTCTCGGGCATGATGCGCGACCAGACGGTGGCCAACTTCATGAATGAGGGCCTACAACCCGCCAACACCATCATGATCGCGTCTGACCTGCAGTTCATGGCGGTCTTGACCACCCTCTCTCTTGGGATCAACTTCATCGGGGATGAAGTTGCCAAGGCGATCGCAGAGGCGCTGAAGGTCAACGCGGTCTTGACCAAGCTCGTCCTCTACTCCATCAGCATCGGGGATGAGGGAGCCATAGCGATCGCGGAGGCGCTGAAGGTCAATGCGGTGATGACCACCCTCGACCTCGGACACAACAACATCGGGGTTGAGGGTGCCAAGGCGATCGCGGAGGCGCTGAAGGTCACGGCGGTGGTGACCACCCTCTTCCTCAATCGCAACAGCATGGGGGATGAGGGTGCCATCGCGATCGCGGAGGCGCTGAAGGTCAACGCGGTCCTGACCAAACTGGACATTCGGATCAACGGAATGGGAGACGCAGGGAAAAAAGCGGTGCGAGATGCGGTGAAGGACCGGAGTGGATTTGTGTTGCAGCTGTAGAAAATGATTGTGAGAGCACTGTGAACATGTGTGAATCGCTGTTTTGGGTTCTGTGAAGTTATTTCCTAATATGGAAGCTGCCTTAAAAGGCGTTTTCAATAGGGTGCTGAATTTTTTTCGGAAAACGAGCACGAGTTTCCACAGGCAAGTCGGGTTGGCGAGTCAAGAGAAAAAAATGCTCGACATTCTTGCGCGAGCTTCCAGACACATCCGCTCACACAAGGTCAAGGGTCTCTCATGCTCTTCACTCCAAACAATATCAACGACGACATCAAGGGCATCCTCTCCTGGAACGACCGCGGCGCACCGCCTCTCCGCCTGCGCGCGTACCAGCCCGCCCACCCGGTCAAGTTGGCCCGATGGAGAGTATACGCTATGCGTACAGACTCCACAGACAACACTTCCCCTACACGCCACGTGTGTCGTCGTGTGCACGCGAATCGCAGCTCACACGCAGCACGGACCCCAACGACTCTGGCTGCAACGCGCTGGCAGGCAGCAGGCAGCAGCGCTGAGCGACACCTTGCCCCAGCGCCTAGCTGACGAGTGACGACGCGGGTGTTTCTGCGTGGCGACCGTATGATTGATCATGTGATTGATGTGTATGTCGTATGTCCGGTATTCTACCGACGGAGGTGTACGTGGGCCGTACCCGGGAAGGCGGAGGTGTGGCACATCAAGGCCGCCTCGACCTTACGGGCTACCGGTATCGGACACGGCAGCGGTCATACTAATCCCCCGTAACACCGGGGTCACGTGCTCTGACACAACCGTGTTCATGTGTGAATAGTGGTGGGTGTCTGTAACCGATCATCGCATGGTCGAGGTTGTCCAGTTGCCTTTCCGGGCAAGTATCCGGGCTGAGCCAGTCCCTGACCGCTGCTCCGTGACTGGACGACAGCGACCTCGATGGTGGTCCTTGTCTTTGTGCGTGTGCGCAGTGGCGCCAGTGCACAGCTCAGTGGAGCATACAACAGTGGAAACCAGTACGCCTTAGTATAACAGCATGTCATCTACTGGCTCTCCAATGCTCATCGCGTTACAACTTACATAAAATTATCGTATAGACAAGCACGGGTAAAAACTTCACCTAAACCACATCAGCTTACCGCTTACCAATCGCTCAGGAAGGAGGGCCCCCATGCTTGGGATCGATCGAGCTCGTCGAGGGCTTCAAAATAGCGCGATAGGAGACCTGTGGGAGCCTTGTCTATGTCTGACTTACTGCTTGCCTGAAAAATGATCTTCCCACGCTGCGCTTGCGGCCTCGGCGGACTGGACGAGCTCGCTGGTCAGCTTGCGCTCCGCGTCGGGCTGCAGCTTCACCGCGCTCGCCTTGACAAAGAGCTCGATGCTACGCACCTCGGCGGTATCGGGGGGGGCGACCTCGCCCTTGGTGCCTGGCTTCGTGACTGGCTTCGTGGACGATGCCGGCGCGGAACCCTCCACCACCTCATCCTCGGGCGTTGCTTTGGAACCTCCGCCGAGCATGTATTTCGTGCCGGCCGCTTGCTTGCCGCCACCCTTCTTGTCTCGCCTGCCGGCAGCTGCGTTGGCGACTCGCTTACCGGTAGCTTCCGTCGCTGCCTCTCCCTCCATCACCTCCTGCACCGAGGGCGGTGCGGGCAGTCCGACCTGATGCGCCTCGTCCCACGCGACGCACAGCACAAGGTACCGCTCGGTGGCGGGCATGTAGCCATCGACGAGCGCGGCGGTGCAGATGAGGATTCCAGCGCAGGGCAGCTGCTCAATCGTCTCGTCGAGGCGCGTCTGCCGCGCGCTCCACACCGTCAGGAGCGGGGGCCCTCGGGGGGGCCCTCGCGACACGATCAACAGAAGCGCGGACGCGTGCCTTTGCTCCGAGTCATCATGCTCGACCCTCCGGCCAAACGCTTCACGCTCGGCCTTCGCATCCGCGAGCTTACGCTTGAGCAGCTCAAGGCGCTCCTCCTCATGCCGGAGGTCCTCGGCCAGCTCTTCAAGGACTTTCTGGGCGGCGCGCAGCTCCTTCTCGAGCTCCCCGATCTCCCGGTCGTATTGCGCCATGAGGTCGCGCAGGCCAGTGCCGAGCTTGTACACGCCGCGCACCCACTTGCACAGCACGGCGGCCGCGTTTGAGAGTGGGCCGAGACCGGCCACCGACAGGTTCGGGTCGCTCACGAGAGGCTGGAGCACCTGCAGGATCATCTCGTTGACGCTCCGAGGATCAAAGCGGGAGATCTCAAGCAGGAGTCCGGGGGCAAAGGTCTCGACTGCCACCTGGAGCGCCGCCGCCGCCGCTCGTCCGAGCAGACGACCTCCCGACGCCGGCGTCGGAGCGGACGGCGCGCTCACCATGACGCTCGCCAGTGCTGTGGCCGCACCGCCCGGTGGGTTAGGTGGGTTAGACGGTGCTGCCGCTGCCGTGACGCCCTTGCCGGCTGTGGTCGTAGCGGGGGGCGCGATGACGAGCGCGGTCACGGCGTCGGGGCGCGGAGTGCCCACAGGGCGTCCACCAATCGTCACGCTGCTACGCCCCACCGCGGGCGCGTCACCCTTACCACCCGACGCCGACGACCACACGACGCCGCGCCCGTTGCTTGCGACGGCAGCGCCATCCCCTTCGTGCTTGGAGCCGCTCGCCTCACTCTCCTTCGAGTACGAGCCCTTCGAGATCTCCGCCTCATCGAACTTATCCTCATCGAACTTCTCCTCGAACTCCTCCTCCTCCTCCTCTGAGTAATAGTCCTCCTCCTTCTCCTCCTCCTCCTCGTCGTCGTCCTCCCCCTCGTCGGCATAGTGCCGGCGCGCAGCGATGCCTGCAGGTATTCGCGCCCGTTGCGGGGCCTCGTCCAAATCGTCCAAATCGTCCAAATCCTCCTCCGTCCCCTCGAGCTCCGACCGCTCATCCGAGATTACATCCGAGATGTCATCCGACCGCTCATCCGAGCTCGTCGATGGCTCCATCCCGCGCACCGGCCGGACTCCGTCGCTCGGCTCGACGCCCGTAAGCCCCGGGGCGGTGATGGGACGTGCAGCGACGTCCGCTGCCATGCCGTCCAGCCCGACGGCGCCCTCCGCCCCCCCATACGGCCCATACGGCCCGTAGGAACGCGAGCGCTCATGGCTCTGCGTACGCGGGCGCTCAGTGCTGAGCAGGTGGCGCTCCCGCATCTGTTCCATGCGTGCATATTCGGCCGCGGCTCCAGCGTACGGGCATGCCTCGGGAGGGAAGGCGGCCGTAGGGCGGGCGAGGGCAGCCCCGCCACCCTCGCCGCCCTCGCCGGCGGTCGCGACCCCCCGTCGGCTACCTCGCGTTGGCGGACGCTCAATAGGACGCTCCCACTGAGCGTCGCCCGCCGCTGGATACCCCTGGCGCGTGATCATCACCAGCGCGCCGTTGCCACTGCCCATGAGCGTGGAGCTGACGGTCGCTGGCACAGGCGGCCGAGGTGGAGCGATCGCCGCCCTCGCCGCCACGAGCCTTGCCGCCGCAACGGCTGCATCGGCCTCCCCACGTTGGTCTGCTTCGGCGCCCAGTTCGGCGCCCTCGTCGCTGGCGGCGTGGAAGTCTGACTTCGGAGGCTCCGTGAGGAAGGTGCCCTGTGCGCCTGGCATCAACCCAAGCGCCTCGGGCTGTGCAAGTCGCGGCAGCAGAAAGCACACGGCCTCTGCAAGCAGCTCAAGCGGATCTCGCGCCGCGAGGCTCGTGGCCTTGGCCGGCAGCTTGGCGACGACAGAGATCGGGAGTGCTGGTAGCACCCGCGCGGCTGCGGTGGTGGGGCGCGTGCCGACGTTGATGGCGGGTGGACGGGCGAGAGCGGGCGCGCGATCTCCGCCAATGGCACTCGCGGCCCGCGCACGCTTGGCGACGGCGGGGGACGTGAGGACCGGCATTGTATTCGGCGGCGGCGGCGGCTTCGCTGGCGGGCGTGGGCCAAGGTGGCCGCGCAGCACATCGGCCAGGATCCAAAAGTCACGCGCGGGCAGCTTCGCCATCAAAGCGGCCGCCGCGTTGTAGGCACCCATGAACTTATCAAGTTTGCGCTGCCAAGCGAATTGTGCCGCGCGGAGGCGACGCTCGAGCTCCTCCACGACCTTCATCTTAGCCTCCATGGCCCGTCGCAAGTTTTCGAGGTGCGCACGCTGCGCATCGATCATTTCTTTCAAGCGCCCCTCCTCCTCTAGCAGCGCCTTCTTCGCCTCGCTATCGTCCACCACGACCGGCTTTGGCGCGTTCGCGAGCGCGCGCAGGGTCTCGACGATCTCGAAGACCTCGTGCACGTCGAGCAGCAGCGATTCGAGCTCTTCGGTGCGCTTCTTGTAGTACAGTAGGAATGCATGCAGCCCTTTCTCGAGGGCCTGGAATCCCGGCGCCTTCGCCTTCGCCTCCCGGCATGAGCGGATGGCGTCGGCATGTGTCAGGTGCACGATGTCGAGCGTGATCTGACCGCGGCGGAGTGGTACACCACTTAGTGGATCGGCATGGCAGAATCCGAACCCGTCCCGCCGCAGCCGCTCAGCCGCCGACTCGGCGATGAGCTCGGCATCGGTCTCGGCGGCCGGCATGCGATCGACGAGGCGTATGATAGCGGCCTCGAGGAGTTCGCACCTCGCCCTCGCCTCGGCCTCGAGCCTTGCCTCGAGGTCCTCCACCTCTGCAACCGCTTCTTCCTCTGCAGCCGCTTCCGCTATCACTTCCATCTCCGGCTCCGGCTCCGGCTCCGGCGGTGGCGGTGGCGGTGGCGGGGGCGGGGGCGGCTCGGGCTCCGGCTCCGGCTCAGGCTCCGGTTCCGGCTCTGGCTCCGGCGGTGGAGGTGGCGGGGGCGGGGGCGGCTCGGGCTCGGGTTCGGGCTCCGGCGGTGGGGGGGGCGGGGGCGGCTCGGGCTCCGGCTCTGGCTCCGGCTCCGGCGGCGGCGGTGGCGGCGGCGGCGGCGGCGGCGGGGTCTCTGGCTTGGCTTTAGGCGGTGGGTAGTTTCGGGGCGAAAGTGCTCGGTTGTGGTGAAAGAATTGTTCGGGAGGTGCTTCATCGAACACTTCGTCGAGCTCGGGCTCGGGCGCGTCGGGCTCCGCGGCCGTCGAGAAAAAGTCGGAGGCGGCGAAAGCTGCCGCTATGGTCTCTTCGTGGGCTCGTCGTTCCGCATGCGCTCGTCGTTCCGCCAGCGTCACGCCCTCCTCCTCGAGCAACTTTGACAAGCCGACCCTCGCAATACCCTTGCCCATGGCCGCCTTGACCTTGTTCACCTTCGCCATCCTCGCCGCTCGCTTCTCGTCAAGGTCCCGCGCACAGGCCGCATGCGCCTTCGATTTAAGAATCTCGCACGCCAAGAGCGCCCGGGTGCACAGTCCCTCGAAGCTCGCGCGCTCGGCCGTGCGCACCCGCGCACGCTCGCGCCGTGCATCGTCGAGCGCCTTCACTTCCGCCGGCACAGCCGCTGGATCGGCCATCGCCACCGCCACCGCCAAATGTTCCCTCACGTGCCTTCCTGACTGAACGCGCGCCGCGTCGCTCAGTGGCGGGAGTCTACGCTCGAGAAGCCGGCAGCGCTCGCACGCGCCGAGGGTCTCCTCCTTCAGCCGCGTCGCGGTGGCGAGCAGCTCGGCGTCAGCTGCCTCGGCGTCGGCGTCAGTGCTCGCGGCCGCCTCGGCCTGCGCATGCTGCTCATCCGCGGCGGCGACCCGCGCCGTGACGTGCTCGAGCCAGCCGCTCAAGGCGTAGTGGCGCACGGCACCCAGCGCATAATGGAGCGATGCGTCCGCGTGCTCGAGTAGCCGAGGCAGCCGGCGCGCGCGAGAGAACTCAGCGCGCCAGGCCACCTGACCCCCTGCCTCGCATGCTAGGCCCATACGAGGGCCGAGGCGGTTGGCCACAGCGAGGGCGGGCACGTTGGCATACAGCAGGCCGAGCTCTTGCGGCACGAACATACCGTTGGAGGGCGCATCAAGGGCGGCGCGCGTCGTCGGCCGCCAGCGCGTGCGCTCCGCTTGAGCGCTCGCTGCAGCCAGGGCGAGTGCTTGATGCTCCGTCGCCTCGACGAGCGCCTCGACGAGAGCCTCGCGCAGCTGCTGCACACACGCCTCATCCTCGGCCACAGCTAGGCGCAGCTGCGCGAAGCCCAGCTCAAAGGAATCATCGGCGGCGGCGGCGGTGGCGGCGGTCAGGGCGGAGGCGGCCGCCGCCGCCGCAGTGGCCGTCGCCGTCGCGGACGCAGTGCCCGCCGACGATCTGAGGCACGCGCACAGCTGCCGCACCTCGGCGGTCATCGGCGACTCGTCGGTGGCTGCCACTGCTGGCGGCTCAGCTCGTTGGGCGCTACTGACGGCCCGGCGACGTTGCGGCGAGGTCGACGGCCGTTCCGTGAGCGGGATGGCACTTGTCGAGGGCTCCTCCGCCATCATGCCGCTGCCGCCGCTGCGTCTCGTGGTCCGCGCAGAGGCTGGCACGAGTCGGCCGCGAGGCCGCGCGCTCAAGCTGCTCCTCATCAGCTGCTCCTCAAGCTTGTCGATGGCTTCTCCGCGTTCGCTTTTTCCGCGTTCGCCGCCACCGAAGGCGGCTCGTGGTGTGGCAGGTCGATGCGTGGGTGATGGCCGCGGCAGTGCCGGCCTTTTTGAGCCCGGCGAGAGGTTGACAGGCCTCGGCGGCGACGTAGTGGCGGTTGCATCGCGCGCACTCGCAGGACGGCGCGGCGAGAGCAACCTGGTGGCGAGCAGCTGCACTTCGGGCGTCAGCTTCATTACGTCAAAGCGGCCGACCTTGTGTTTCGCTGTTGCGGGTCTCAATTGATCATTGGAGCCATTGACCGGAGGGAAGCCGAAGAAGGTGCCGGCGGGCGAGGTGGCAACCGTCGAGGCCCAGTCCGAACTGCCGTAGAGAAACAGCCGCCCGTTCACCGTGCTTCGTCGCGACTGGCCGTCCGAGCTCCTCCTCGCCATCCAACCAACAATCTGTTGCGAGGACAACCGGCCGGTAGATTACGGCGCGTTTCCAATGCATTAATTTGCGCTCGCAAGCCCATGCACAGGACCTCACGCGCAAGAATTGGCTTGATGATCATCGTCATCAAGCGGTCAAGTTTTGTGTCGGCGAGCTGCCGCCTTGGACACCGTCTCCTAATGGAGGTCGAGGACGCGGCGCCGCCTACGCAGGCCGACGAGCCGGATGCGGGGACCCTGGCCGAGGAGGAATTCAGTGAGCCGTGGGCCCGTCTCATCGGCATGGGGCCCACCTCCAGCTTCGGCATCGTTGACCTCAACCAGCGCGTCATCCTTTTCGGCAAGGTGGCGAAGAACAGCAATGCGCACATCAAGTTCAATGACCCGCGCGTCAGCTCGATGCACTGCCGCATATTCCTCGACGACAATGGACTCGCGCACGTCATCGATCTTAGCTCCAACGGCACGTGGTGGAACAACCAGCGGATGGGCAAGAACCAGATCCGGCGGCTGCAGAATGCGGACAACATTGTGCTGCTCAACCCGAACCCGAAGCACGCGTCGATGAGCTCGGGGAACGCGATGCTCGACGACCCGGCCGTTGTCCCGCACGCCATCAACTACCAGTTCATGTTCATCGACCTGCGCCCGCCGCCGCCGCTACCGCCGCCGCCGCCGCCGCCGACGCAGCCGTCGCTGCTTAGAGAGACGTCGCTCTGCGCGCAGAGCAGCGCGGAGGACTACGAGGAGGTTTGCGAGCTGGGCAAGGGCTCGTTCGCGGTCGTCAAACGCGTGCTGCACAGGCCGACGGGCATCGAGTACGCCATGAAGGTCATGGACAAGAAGAAGCTGCTACGCGGCGCGGCCGCGGGCGACGCGCGCTGCTGCACGGCCGAGCAGATGACCGAGCTGCAGAGCCGCGTGCTCATGGAGGCACGCATCCTGCGCACGATCGAGCACCCGAACGTGATCAAGTTCGTCGACATCTTCGAGGACGCCACCAAGCTCTACCTCGTCATGGAGCTCGTACAGGGCGGCGAGCTCTTCGACAGGCTGGAGCGCGATGGACCCTTCGCGGAGGCGGACGCGCGCCACGTCATGTTCCAGCTGCTCTCGGCGCTCAACTACCTGCACGAGCGGCACATCGTGCATCGCGACCTGAAGCCCGAGAACATCCTGCTGAAGGAGCCGCCCGCGGGCGCCACCTCCTTCTTGCCCGAGGTGAAGATTGCGGACTTCGGGCTCGCCAAGCTCGTCGGCGCCGACGTGCACTTCCGTGCGGCCACCTTTTGCGGCACGCCGCAGTACTTTGCGCCCGAGGTGCTGGAGACCCGCTCGAGCGGGCGCGGCTACGATCGGGCGTGCGACGTATGGTCCGTCGGCGTGCTCATGTACAACCTGCTCTCGGCCTCGCCGCCCTTTGCCGACCAGGTCGCACCGCCGGGTGCCTCAGGCGCGCCAGCGACCATCTTCGACCAGATTAAGGCGGGCGTGAACGCGGCGCACTTCCGGCACCCGGTGTGGGATCGCGTCTCGCCCGCGGCCAAACAGATGATCTGCAGGATGCTCGTCGTCGACCCGCGCAGGCGGCTCAGCGTCGCGCAGGCGCTCGCCGACCCATGGATGCAGGGAGAGATCCAAGCGTTCGGCTCCTTCCGCCCGTGGGACGCGGCGCACACACGCGCCGCGGACGAGATTGAGGACTCCGATGAGGAGGTGGATGGCACCCAGGCAGCTCGGCGCGGCCCGCGCAGCAAACGGCAGTGCAGCGTCGACCCGCGCCACGCGCCACCGGCGTTCGTCCACTCCGGTCTGACGCAGCATATGGCGGCGCTTGGCCACGGCAGCCCCTTCCAGGCACAGCCGATGGCAGCGGCGGCCGCGGGCGCGCCGCCGCCGGTCTACGCGACCATGCCGACCCAGCCGCTGCCCCATGTCGCCGCCGGTGCGACGCGGCCGCCATATGCGGGCTTTGTTGTGGGCGCTGCGCCGATGGCGGCGGTGCAGCCGACCGGGGGGCAGCCTGGGGGGCCCGTGGGGCACCCGGCCGCGCCCCACGTCGTGAGCAGCGTCGCCGCCAAGCTCGCCTCGAAACCGAAGACGTCGCGTGGCGCGGCAGCCGCGCTGGCCGCGGCGCAGCAGCGACGGGCGGTAGGCCCGCTGACGGTCAACGGCGGCGCCGGCAAGTGAAGCGCAAGATGATGCGACTCGCGCGCGAAAGCAACATGCACGGCCGGGCATGTGAGCTGAAGCTGCGGCTGCGGCTGCGGAACCGGCTCCGTCCATGCGAGAAAGGGCGACTGCGCGATGCGCGCGTGCGTAACGATGATGAGGTGTGCGCGAGCATACAGAGAGGACACTGCACGGATTCGTGATGAGAGAGCGATAGTTACGTTGGCGCCGGCTTCGGAGCGTGGCAGTGAGGTGTGGGCGGCGGCTGCGGACAGGTACTGCCAACTGCGCTACAGTACTCAGACGCGAGCTCCGAGCATGCTTCGATGCCTATGGAATTAAGGTCCTTCTCGCGAATTGACCTTACGTTTTTAATGTTTGACAGATTTGACGGAACCCGAAACGAGATCCAACTTTCACTGTGCCGCCCGACAACTGCACCCGACAACTGCCCTAACTGTCATGCCGCTATTGACCCGCCGTCCCTCGTTTGGGCGCGGGCGCAGCGCGTCGAAGCCGTCTGCTCTCACCCTGGCGGAGCTGGCCGACGGGGAGCGCAGCCGGAGCGGCGAATCGTCTCCTACATCTGTCGCTCACAGCCTGGAGGTTGCGAGCGACGTGAAGATGAGCAAGAGCCTGCACGGGTGGCTGAAGAAGAAGCACACGACCGCCGCAGGCATCCTCGGCTTCAAATGGGGTAAGCGCTGGGTGACCGTTGACGAGACTTCGGGCACGCTCTGCTACACGAAGGCGATGGATCTGCCGTCACGTGTGTGCCTGCACCTCGCGGACATCATCGCAGTAGAGAGCGGTGCGGCGACGGGCATGCCGCCCAGCCACTTCGTGGTCCGCTGCAAGGGCGCGTACTCCTTCGATCACATCGAATTCTGTGCCGGGGATCGCGAGGACGCTATCATGTGGGTCCACCAGCTGAGGCTGCGCGCCGTGCACTGGGCGAGCGCAGTGGCTCAGCGCGTGGGCAAGTCGGCGGACGCGGCGACGGCGCGCCGCCCTGCGGACTCATCGGGCTTGTCGTCCAATGGCGCACCCGAATTCTTCACGGACTCAGACAACGAGGACGATGAGGAGGTGCCTCACGAGCCGCCGCCTCGCACTGCACAGTCGACGCGAACGCGCCACCCCGCCAGCGCCGTGTCGGCAAGCGCGACGAGGCGCCCGCCGGCCGGTCACGCGACAGCACTCATGCCGAGCGGCGAGGGCAATGGGCTGGTGCTCCAGCCCTCGTCGCTCGCATTCATCCTCGAGATTGGCCGGCTGCGTGCGGATTTCGTCTCTGAGCACGAGATCGAGCTGGGGTGCGTCGCGGGCGAGCTGCTGCTGCCTCTGCCTTGGATGACCAGCCCGCCGGGCTGGATCTTTGCGGCACGCCCGGAGGGGGGCGCCCACGGCCTGGTCCCCGCAGAGTACCTCGAGCTCATCCCAGCGCACGTGCACGTGCCCAGCCCCTTGGTGTACGTGCCGCGCGCGCTCCAATCGTCTTTGACGGCGCGCAGCTCGCCAAGCTCGACACCCTTGGCTGCGGCGGCGCAAGGTACGCCGAGCATGGGCGCCGTGGTGGGCGCACTGCCGCCGCTTCCCGTCGCCGACCTGCCTCCGCCACCGGCAGCCTCGGCACACCGTGATGAGGACGATGGTGCCGGGGTCTTCGGCTCCAGATCCACCCGCCGTGCGTCCGGCTCGCGCGCAGCCAGGGTCACAGTCGAGCTGAGCAGCGAGCCCGCCGCCGCCGCGCCGCCAGAGCCGATGGAAGAAGAGGCGGCGGCGGCGCAGCTGGCAGTGGGAACGCAGGCAGCTGGTAGGAGGGCACCGCCTTCGCCGGGCAAGCGTCGGCTGCAGACGTCGCCCCCAGCCAGCCCAGGAAAGCGTAAGCCACCGCCACAACCACAGCCTCGGGAGGAAGACGACGCGATGCCCAACGAGACCTCGCCGGGCCGACTTGACGAAACCCGGCGGAGCTGTCCTGACGAAACCCGGCGGAGCCGTCCTGACGAAACCCGACGGAGCCGTCCTGACGAAACCCGGCGGAGCCGTCCTGACGAGACCTCGCCGGGTACGATGGCCTCGCCTCCGTGGCTTGACGGCGAGGCGCCGTGCGCGCTGGCTTCACAGCCCCCGCTCGCGGACGCCGACGAGGAGGCCGACGAGGCTTCGCGGCGGGAGGAAGCCGCAGCCGAGGCGGCGGCGAGGCTGCAGGCTGAGAGGCTGGCCAAGGCGCAGGCGGCGGCCAAAGCGCAGGCGGCAGAGGAGGCGCAGGCCAGGGCGGCGGAGGCGGCGGTGCGAGCGGAGCGGCAGGAGGCTGCCGAGCGGAGGCGCCGTGAGAAGGCGGAGCAGGTTGCGGCTGCAGAGGCGGCGGCCGAGGTGGCGGCGGCCGAGGCGGCGGCGGCCGAGGCGGCGGCGGCCGAGGCGGCGGCGGCGGCCGCTGAGGAGGCGGCACGACTCGTCGTGGCGGAGAACAATGGCGTCGCGATCGTGGCCGACGCCGACTTCGTTGGGGACGATTGGGACGACGAGGAGGACGAGTGAGCGCCATGGTGAACGCTCGAAACGGCGCCCCGCGTCGGCTTGGGTGCCTCGTGACAGCGGTGTGCACACGCGCGCATGCGGCAAGAGCGTTCGGGACGACGCAGAGTGGACAGCCTTGCACGCTGGCTCTCAGCGCCAACGGCCACGACATGTTGATCGGCATGTAGCATGTTTGGGCAAACACCATCATGGCAGCGCACCAGACCGCGAGGGTGTGCGAGACGCCTGAGTCGCAGGACGGCGCTCGCCGGATGAGGACGAGAGTCAATCCCCATGTCAATCCCGCGTGAGAAGTCGAGTCGTTTAGAGGAGCAGGAGGGTTTTCATTTCATTTCACAGCCAATGGTTTAATTCGGCATCCAAGACACCGGACCGACACGAACTTCGCACTAGTATTTCTGCGCGGTGACCATGGACGGCCTCTTTGCGAGTGACATGTACGAAAAGTACAGGGCAGGCGCGACGGAGGAGGTGAGGACTAACGTGGCCAAGGAATGGTTTAGCGCCGTCGTTGGCTACCCGTTGCCAGGCTCACGCATTGCCATCACATCGAAACTTGAGAAGGAGGCGACCACTGCGTACAAGGAGGGCCGCTACGAGGAGGCGCTCGACCGATTTTGCCATTGGCTGGCCATTGTTGACACCGACCCATCGACGGGAATTTCCAGCGAGCTGCGCGCGACTCTCACCGCCAACGTAGCAGCGTGCCTCGCTGCACTCGGTATGTTGCAGCCCGCAAAAGAGTTCTACGAGCGAGCCATGCAGGAGTTTAAGACGCTCCCCTTTTCGGTCATCCGCGATTTCACACTGGGTCGGCTCGTGTATGGCAAGCTGACAGATAAGCGTGTCGATTACATCGAGGGCAAGCTTGCCAGCATACGTGCTGGCAAGCCGCCGGAGCTCGACACGTACCAGGATGCTTTTGGCGTGACTCGCAAATGGTCGCAAGAGGAGATGGAAGGAAAGCGCCTCTTCAATCTTTACAATCCGCTCACCTGGCTTGACTATGGCCGGCCAAAGGTTTACACGCAGGTGGGCGAGCAACGGACGGCAGCTGGCGAGGGCGAAGGGCAATCCCAACCGCCCAAGGCGCCCAACCCCTACGACCCCGAGATTGCCGAGATGATTTGAGTTTTGCTGTTAGAGAGAGAGTTTACGGAGTACCTACAGAGGTCTAGAGGATACAGAGAGAGCGATTAGGACTGACTTGTGTTAAGTTTAAGTTTGCACCGCGGTTCGGCCGCGCGCTCTGGGCCGGTGTAGCGGTTTTGTAGCGGTCGGGCTCAGACATACGCGTCACGGCGTCAGGCCGTCACGGCACACGGGCGCGACGCCGCGGAGGTCCGGACGGGAGAGCCGTCCGTCGATCCGACACGACGTGTGGTACGGAACAACGCATACATACCGGCTGTATCACATCCTGAAGCTCAGCGGCTACGCGCGCCTGGTTGAGGTCCCCCCCCAAGGTTGCTTCGGAAGCAGAAAGAGTCGAGGTCGACGTGGGTGAGCCCGCTGGGGGCGCCGGCCTCATCTGCCATCCACGGCGAGAAACGCAAACCCGCTCCAGGCGTGCGTACGCTGCCGTTGTGGGGCGCATTTTCCCTCGATCCCGGCGTCGACCGCGTGCCGGGCATCGCCTTCATTGTTGGCATGCCAGCGCTGCTGCCGAGAGATGCCCGCCGATCGTTGGGAGTGAACGAGTGCGCACACAGCATCGCCTCGGCAGCGACCGCCTCAGCGGCAGCAGCCGTGCTGATGTCACCGCACGTCTCACCAACGCCATCCGCGCCGCCCAGCGCGTCTCCAAACTCGAGGTCGCCATGCGAGGAGGACCTGGTGGTGGTCGCCACGCGAGGAGGACGCATCGGGGAGGCTGCCGCCATCGGCCGCGAAGAGAGGAAAAATGGAGAGCGTTTGAGCGTCTGATGCGCGGGCGGCGCGACGGGCGATGGGACGGACGCCGCGCTAGGCGGCAGCATACTGGCCAAACGTGGCTTCTTGAACGGTTGGCGAGCGCTGGGCTTGCTGAGCAGCTCGACATGGCTCGGCGGGAGCTCCTCGTCTGCCAACTCCGGCTCGCGCGGCGCGTGTGGCCGCTTGCCATCGGCGACGGCGCTCACGCTGCTGCCATGAGCTTCGCCGCTGATAAGGCTGGCGTCGACGCTGCTGCGGCCGCCAGAAGCAGGCTCGGAAGCAGGCTCGGAAGCAGGCTCGGAAGCAGGCTTGGGAGCGAGGGGCAGCCTGCTCTGCACGAGCATTGCAGTGGCCGTCCGGCAGCTCCCAGGCGGCAGCTGCGGCCTCAGCCGAAAGCCCGCCGCCGTGCTGAAGCCGAGGCTCGCCGCTGTCGCGAAGCCGCCCGGAAGGGCTGCTGGACACATCGCGGCGCTGCTGGCGCTGGCGCTGATGCTGGTGCTGGCAGACGGAGGAGGTGCTAGCGGCAGCGTCGCTGCGCCGGCGCAGGCAGTGGAGGGCTGATGGGACGGCGGCGCGGGCGGCGGCGCGGGTTGCTTCACGGGCGGATCTCCAGGCTGGTTCGGCTGACTGAGCGGCACATACGGTGGCGGCTGGGCGGGCATGCCCGGGTACGACATTTGCTGGTGCGTGTCGGGACTCAGATCGCCTGCGGCGCACAGCCCATGCGCGAGCGCGCTTGAGATGGGTGCTCCGCAATGCGGCATCTCGGGTGCGTTCGGCGGCGGCGGCGTGAGCGGCACGACGGTGGCGGAGATCGGGTCGAAGACGCGCTGATGGCGGAAGGTCTGGAGCGCGTATTGTACTTGTTGCACGTACCTGGCAAACGTGCTGAATCCCTTGGGCGGCTCCCTGCCCTCCATCTCGAGCACGCGCAGCACCGTCTCGATAGTCTGGTGCTTGCGCAGGTACTTGTGCGCCGTCTTGAGCCCGAAGCCGCTCATGCCGGAGAGGTAGTCGCACCCATTGAGGATGCACATCTCGAGCAGCCGGTCGCCCGCGTCCCAGTCCTCCCACGGGACGAAGAGCAGCTGGCCTTGGTCGTCGCGCGCTTGCCTCAGCGCCTGTCGCTCGAGGAAGCGGCCGCTCCCCTGCGCGTCCATCTTGAGGAAAACGCGCGGGCAGCCAAAGGCAAGCATGTCCGAGTCCTCCGCGATCACAAGGTCAACCAGACCGCGCCGAGCCAGGAGAGCTATCTGCGCGTCCGCCTCGTACGGTGCGACCACGTACCGCACGCGCGCAAGGCGCAGCGCGTGGATGAGTTGGTATGCGTGCTCGGGCGTGATGTTGACCGCACCGTTGAACTCGACGAGCGCCTTGTCGCGAAACCCTGCCGCCAGCAGCGCGTTGGCCGAGGCAATGTGACGCGCACGCTTGTCGCGCCGTTCCTTCTCAGTTGCCGCCTTGGCTGGCAGTCGGGCGCCATCTAGCACCACATAGGGCTCGACACCGTGTCGGCGGAGCAGCCCAACCATGTTCATGCAGAAGTCGACAAAGCCCGTGCACGGAGAGCCGCGTGCCATTTCCATCGGGCAGCGTTTGGCACCCTTGTCTGCGCGGAGAGTGAGCGAGGCGATGCGCTGGTGAGCGGCGTGCTGCGTGCTGCGTGGTGAGTGAGATGTGTGCACGAATGGAGCAGGTGAGACGAGCGCGCACGCAGCCAGAAGTAGCCATCGATGGCCGCCGTCTGCCCGGCAAAGTCGCTCAGGTGCCGATCGACGGCGACGGAGTCGATGAAGGGTAGGAGACCTTGAATGCCCATGCTGCGCCTGGCTGATCTTTGATGAGGGTTCTTGAACTTCCCAGAGCGCGCAGTCAATTCCAAATCAAGTCAAGTCAAGTCACGAGTCATTCCAGCACAATTTGCGGACACGGGAGAACTGTGGGGATGCTTTCGAATGCACCAGACGAGTAAAGACGAATCTTGTTCATTTTCCTCAGGGACAATCTCGCATCGCAAAAATGCTGAGTCGCACAGGCCTCGCTCTCTTTCAGCGCGCCGCTGCCTACCTTCCATGCGGTTTCTCGCACATCCGCGCCGCTGATGCAGGAGAAGAGCAAGGCCATTCCCTTCCTCAAGAAGCCGCCTGCGCTCGACGGTGAGGCGGCACCCGGGCACTGTCCAAACCAACGCACACGTCTGTCCAGCTGCACACGCTGAGATGCCTGGCCGTGACACGTCGCAGGCTCGATGGCCGGTGACATTGGCTTCGATCCGCTTCAGATCTCCGACCTCGTCCCGCTCCAGTGGTCGCGCGAGGTGCGTTCAGGCCAGGAGACCACTAAAAGCCAAAGCAAGTGCTGCCGTCCTCTCTCTGAGTCTGCGTTGCGCCGTGCCTCGTTGTCAGGCCGAGCTGAAGCACGCGCGCGTCTGCATGCTTGCTGTCGCCGGCTGGTGGGCCGTCGATTGGGGGTTCACGGTGCCCTACGCACCCAAGGTGCTGTCGCTGTACGCGCATGACGCTGCAGTGGAGCGCGGCCCGATGCTCGCGATGCTCATCCCCATTGCCGTGATCGAGGTGTTCGCGGGTATCCCCAAGTGCTTCCAGATTATGAACGACCCCGACGCTGCGCCGGGCGGTGACTACAAGTTCGACCCGTTGGGCTTCGGTGGCTCCAAGGACCTGCAGGAGAAGGAGCTCGCCAACGGGCGCCTTGCGATGATGGCCTTCAGCGGCATCGTCACGCAGGCGACCCTCACTGGCGGCGGCTTCCCCTACACGTACAATGGTGTCAGCGACCTTGTGCCGCCGCTGGGCATGGCGAGCATGCCAGGCTTTGGCTCGTAAGCGTACCGACTTGTCCTTTACCGTAGCGTGCAGCGCTTTGCAGCGAGAGAACGGCTGTGTCTAGATGCCTTTCGGATGCGTGGGCCGCTGCTGCCGTGGAATGGCGACGATCAATTCCCCGCACAGGTGATGCAATGTCGAGGGGACTCGCCGACCGGACCGCGCACCTGGCGCGTCGGTGAGGTCACACTGACCTGACCCTTAGACTCGGCTCAGGCTCAACGCCAAGTCGAACGACACTGCGACACGATGTCCCGTCCTGTACATGAGGTTGACCTTAATCATACGCGCCACTCAATCGGCAATCATGCTGAAAAGGTTTTCCTGCTGCTTTTTTCACGCGGCATGCGGGCACACAGCCACAGCGCACGCATTGTCAGCCCTTCACTAGCGACTAGGCGCGGCGGCACAGGTCCGACAGGGACACGTCACCGCACGCCGGTCGCCGCGCGCGATCACACGCCCGGTGGGCCGGCGCGGCGACGCGGGACGACGCCTCGGCGTGTCGCACATCACACATGTCACACACATGCGAAAGGTCGGAAGTAGAGACGAACTGTCCGCTGTCCACTCGTGTACGGCGACTTCATGGGCGATTTCCGCGGCGTGTCGGACCGTGCGTACCCCGCGGCACTAAACACATCCCATGCCGCCATGCGGCATCTCATGCGTCATGGTGGGCTTGGGGGGGGTCGGCGGTTGCGGTTCGCGGGCCACCCGGGCACGGCCCCATGCGGCATGGACCCTAATGTAAGCAAGCCTGCTCGCTGCCGACAGTGGAGGAGTGCGCGTGCCTACAGGCGTATCACTGCGGAACGTCACGTGAGAACGACCGCGCCACCCTGTACACCCGGGAAGGACCGCGGACGTTCCAGCGACGAATGTGCAGTCGAGTGGTTCTCCGTCCAGCGTATACACAAACACCACCGAGCTGCATGCACATTCATGGATTGGATCACGCCGGCGTGCCCAAGCTCTCACGGCTTGGCAGCAGCGGAGAGACCGATACGCGCTGTGATGGGCGCTGCCTTAGAGACCGTTACGCGCTGTGATGGGCGCTGCCTTCGGAGTTGCCGCCTCATCGAGCAGATACAGCAGTGATCGGAAGTGGACGCCCGAGTGGTTGGAGAGCGACATTTCGCACGTGCGCGAGGTCGAATACCCGTCCGAGCACGCGTGCTTCTGCATCATGCCGTCGAGGTGCTGCAGCGAGGAGCTCGTGAGCTCGGGATATCGCATGCCGCGGTCACCCGCCATGCCACAGCACGGGATGGGCGTCGCGTGCACCTCCGTGGCGCACAGCTCGGCCAGTTGCACCATCTGCTCGCCCACCTTGAGCTTCTTCGACGAGCACGGCACATGCACCGCGATCGAGTCGCGCACCTTGGCGAACTCGAGCTCGCTCTTGAGGTAGAGCAGGATGAACTGCACGGGCTCAAAGAGGGCAAGCTTGAGCAGCGGATCGTCAAACTTCTCCTTCATACGCTGAAGGCACGGGCTCGTGTCGCACACAATCGGCAGCTTGCCGCGGTCGGACGCGTCCAGTAGCGCCTGCTGCATCTGCGCCGCCTGCGTGGCGCCCACGTCGCGGAAGCCCCGCGAGTCCATGATCATGCCACAGCACATGGAGCCGAGGCCCTCGGGGATGACGACTTCATACCCGGCCTTCGAGAGCAGCGACATGAACTTGGTGTGCACCGCCTCGTCGCCCGCGTCCGCGTCGCCGCGCGCTGGTCCCATCATACGTGTCACGCACGAGGGTACATACACGACGCGCTTCGGCTTGGCGTCGGCCGCCACCTCGGGCGGCGTGGGCACGACGACTGGCTGAGCACCACGCGGCATGTACTTGTTCCACAGTGGCAGGTAGTTGTTCGAGACGCGCCATGGGCCCCATGTGAGCGTCGCCATGGGCAGGTTGCCGAGGAGCCGATGCGTTAGGCTCACCACGTCCAGGAGGGGCGGTACGAGTTTAGTCACGGTCCCAAAATTGGCCGCGAGCATCGCCGCGAGCGCCGCGCCGCGCGGAGTTGCCGGCCCGCCAACGGACATGGTGCCGTCGCCCTCGAGCGTGTTCTGGCGGAGCGTCTTGATGAGTTCGCCCGTGTTGATCTTGACAGGGCACTTTTCCTGGCACATGCCGTCGGCTGCGCACGTGTTCTCCGCATATTCCCAACTCGACTCGAAGGCAAGCAGCCGCGCGGGCTTGAGCTGCGCGCCGCTCGCGGTCCACTCTTCGCGCATGCGGCTCATCTCCTTGTACACCTGGATGCGCTGGCGCGGCGTGAGCGTCAGGTCCTTTGACGGGCAGTTAGACTCGCACCAGCCGCAGGAGATGCACCGGTCGACGAGCGGGTGCGCCACGAAGTCCTGCCGAATGTTCTTGGCGTGGACGAGAGGGTCCTCGTTGAGAATCACGCCCGGGTTGAGGATGAACTGCGGATCGAAGAGCCGCTTGAGCTCCCACATGAGCTCGTACGCCTTGGTGCCCCACTCCATTTCGACAAAGGGCGCCACGTTGCGCCCGGTGCCGTGTTCGGCCTTGAGCGAGCCGCCGTGCACGATCGCCACGTTGTAGTTGATCTCGTACAGGACGTCTTCGTACCGCTTGAGCTCCTCCGGCGTCTTGAAGGACTGGTTGAAGATGAGGTGCAGGTTGCCCTCGAGCGCATGGCCCATCAGGCACGCGTCGTGGTAGCCGTACTTTTGGAAGATGGCGATCAGGTCCTTGGACATCTTACCGAGCTTGTCGACCGAGCACGCGACATCCTCGAGCAGCATCGTAGTCCCGGGCTCACGACCGCCGCCCACGATCGGGATGAGCCCCTTACGCGCGTCCCAATACACGTTGAAGTCCTTCGGGTCGTGCTTGAAGGCTTCGGGAGTGTAGCCCACCGCCGACACTACCGGTACCCTCGAGTCGCGCAGCGCCTTGCACACGGACTCGATCTGGGCGGCGAGTGCCTCGTCGTCTTTGCCACGGCACTCGATGAGAAGAGCCGCTGCTTCTCCGTCCGCGGGCAGGTGCGGCAGCTCGGGGCAGAGCGCGACCAAAGCGGCCATGTCGGACGTGAGCTTGAGCGAGCGCCGGTCGAACATCTCGACGGCGTCGACCTTGGTATTCTTGCGAAGCGCCGCGACGGCGTCACAAGCCTCCTCGATGTCGGCGAAGACGAGGAAGGCGGACGCCTTGTTCGGGTGATCGGGCACTGTCTTATATGTCACCTGCGACACGAATCCAAGGGTGCCCTCGGAACCGATCATGATGCGCTTCAGGATCTCGATGGGGTCGCTCGGCGAAAAGTCGGCCAGCGCGTTGATCGAGTAGCCGGTCGTGTTCTTGATCGCGTACTTTTGGCGGATGAGCGCAAGGAGGGATGCGTCGGCCTGCACACGCGACGCGAGCGACGACAAGCCAGCAAGCAGCGGTGCGTGTGACTCGTGAAAGGCGGCTCGGCTCGTCGTGCAGGCCGTGTCCAGCACAGTGCCGTCGACAAGCACCACGCGCATGTCCTCGAGCGTGTGATATGTGTTCTGCTTGACGCCACAGCACATGCCGCTCGAATTGTTCGCCACGATGCCGCCGATCATACAGCTATCGATCGAGGCCGGATCGGGCCCGATCTTGTACTGGGTCTCGCAGTTGTGCTTTTTCTTATACGAGGCGAGCAGCCGGTTGACCTCGCCGCCGATGAGGCCCGGCTCGAGCGTGATGCGCTGGCCGCCATTCTCAATCTTGTATTTGCGCCAGGCCGTGCCATTGTGCGACAGCTTGAGCAGCACCGAATCGGTGATCGCCTGGCCCGAGAGCGACGTGCCAGCCGCTCGAAATGTGACAGGCGTCTGGTGGACGCGCGCCACCTCAAGCACGTCAACTACCTCCTGCTCGGAGCGCACTTTGACGACTACCTGCGGCGTCAGCCGGTAGAAGCTGGCGTCGGTGCCATAGGCAAACGTGCGCACTGGATCGTCGATCACGCCATCGTCGCCCACGATACCGCGCACGCTGGCCTTGAAGGCCGTATACCGGCCGTCGTCGTGCCGCATGCCATCAACGTTGCGATACTCCACCTTCCGACCGGGCAAGTTACGCGACTGCTGAATGCTACTCGATGCGGCCGCTGCGGCGGCGGGTTGCGCCGCCGATGCGCGACGCAGCAGCAGCGCAGCGGCCGGTCGGCGCAGCACCGACGTGCCGAGGACGCCACGGACGCCTCGCATCAGTGGAGTATGGGGGATTCCTGCTGTTCGCGACGACGAACTTCGATTTGGATCTCGGCGATCGGCAGCCGACTATTCATGTAGACCGAACTTCCTGGTTGGGGCGAACTGAGAGTGCGTGCAGCATGGTGCAGCGTCAACTCTCTCGTGTATACCACATCTGTCAGTCAGTCAGTTTCGTCGCCGGCCCCCGGCGAGCTCAGCAGCACCGCCAGCAGGTCCAGCTGTCCTGTGTCCCAGCACTTGCCACAATGTCTGACTTCAGAGTACTCTTCACCAGCAGGTGCCACTAGCGGACCATCCCGGTCAAAAGGTATACTCTACATCTCAGACACGTATACAAAACCTCAAAAGTTACAAAGACACCTCCGTACATCGATGTGATTATACTCCTTACTGCTCCTTATCCAGGTCGGGGATCCACCAGGGTGCCGCGTCCGCGGCCGCTTTGGCGCCGTGCCATTCGAGCATGCATCCTGTTGCCTTCGCCAGGCGGCCGCCGCGCCATCGCCGCCTTGCCGCGTCCGCCGCATCCGCCGCCTTCGCCTCGCCCTTCCCTATTGTCCTCTTGTCGTCCTTCACTCCGCTCGTTCTTCACACCGCTCGTCTCGTCATTCACAGCTCATCACCAGGCAAGTAGTCACGTAGGGCGACCGCGACGTGCGGCTTACGAAGCTTCGAGAGCGCCGAGAAGAGCACGTGCTTGGTGCGCGCGTAAGTGAGCCCCGTCTCCTCAGACACCTGACGGACGGTGCGCGACGCGCCGTCGCCAAGTCCAAAGCGTAGCGTGAGCACCTTGGCCTCGTCCTCGCGCAGATGCTTCGTCATCACCTTGCTGAGATCGGTCCGGAGCGAGTCCTCAATCATCTCCCTCTCGGGTGGCGGCTTAGAGGCGTCTCGAACCAGGTCACCCACCGTGGTGCCGTCGTCGTCGCCCTTGCCGCCGCGCCGGTCGAGGGTGCGATCGAGAGACGTGGGGCGCACGCGCACCTGCCCGATGATTTGCCGCACCTTTTGCGGCGAGAGCTTCACGCCCCCCTCCTCGAGCTTCTCGGAGATGGCATTGTCGGAGGGGAGCTGAGAACCTCCAGCGGAGCTCGACTGACCTCGGCTCAGCGCGTCGGTAGCTCGCATGATCTGCCCGTACGTGTTCTGCACGCGCGAGGGCAGGCGCACGATACGGGTCTGCTCCTGCAGAGCGCGCTTGATCGCTGCGCGCACCCAGAACGTGGCATACGTGCCGAAGCGCACGCCCAGCGACACGTCGAACCCCTCCGCCGCATGCAATAGCGCGATGCAGCCCTCCTGCAGCAAGTCCGCCTCGGTCGTCCCTTCGTCTATCCGTCCACCGCTCGAGCGCTTGAGCAGCCGGATGGCGTGCCCGACAAGTCCGAGGTTCGACGCGACGATGCGCTCGCGTGCCCGCTTGCCCTCTCTCAGCTGCTGGCGCAGCTCGGCGACGGACACGTTGGCCGCGGCCGCCCACTCGTCTCGCGAGGCGCCGCCGTCGGCCCGGATCGCCTCTCGGGCGCTCTCGCGCAGCATCGTGTTCAACTCCTTGTACTCGAGCACGCCCGACTGGTCCTCGTCCAGAGCGTCGAAGACCATGTTCGCCTCCTCCTGCTTGAAGACGAAACCGAGCGCCCGGATGGCGCGGTAGAACTCGCCTCGATCGACGGTGCCACTCCCGTCCTCGTCCCACGCACGGAACAGATCGACCACTTGATCGCCCGAGCGCGACAGGGTGTCCTTGAGCGACAGGATGTGGCCCCGCACGGTGGGGGCGGATCCTGCTGCGGTGCCGGCGTTGGCGGCTGCACGCCCGCCACGCCTTAACGCACCCGTGGTTGGCGCTCCGCCCTCAGGGGCTCCAACCGCACCCTGTCCGAGCGACAGGTAGATCTGCTCGAGCGTCTTGAGCCGCTGCACCTGCCTGGCGAGCTGGATCTCTTCCGCGTGCTCAAGCAGCCGCGCCGGCTCGATCCCGTCCACATACTCGCTCAGCACCTTGGCGGCGCTCTTGCCCTTGGTGCTTCCGCCGCGGCCGGTGCTGCTACTCGTGCTAGTCCGCCGCCGTCCTGTGCCCGGCGCCCTGTCACGCGTCTGAGCCCGGTCACGTGTCGACGCCCTGTCACGCGTCGGAGCCCAATCCCGTGTCGACGCGTGCTCGAGCACGCTCGCGCCTTGATCTGCGCCCCCAACTGCAGCCGCGGCCGCGTTCCGCCGCCGCGTCAGCAAGGCTGCCGTGGTGGCAGTGGGCTTACCCAGCCGCGTGCTGTGTACCTTGCCCATCGACTGCGCGACGACGGGCGGTGCTGCAGCAGCTGCTGCATGGGTGGCCGCCGGCGGCGGTGGTGGTGCCGATGGGGCCAA
>Ga0180439_100612_pt1 | contig 23247 bp, 13 predicted proteins | sample ChrtobMetaP5_0mM_FD_119744 | JGI IMG/M metagenome (GOLD analysis project Ga0180439, IMG submission 119744) | Chrysochromulina tobin associated microbial communities from unialgal haptophyte culture, Seattle, Washington, USA - P5_0mM MetaG | ecosystem: Host-associated > Algae > Haptophytes >...
CTGACGAGGCCGCCGGTGGTGGAGGAGGCGTGGACGGCGCCGGTGCAGTCGGGCGTGCCGGCCGGGAGGAGGACGAGGGTGTCGCCTGGGGATGCAAAGGTGCCGAGGACGCTGAGAGTGATATGTGTGTTCGGCGCGATGGTTGAGGGGGAGAACCCAACGTCGGGCGGCGACGGCGGCGGCGACGGCGGCGGCGGCGACGGCGACGCATGCGGGACCAAGTGCGCGAGCAAGGCCATTTCGAACCACTTGTTATGGTAGGAGCGATTGGTTTTCGACCAAATCGCGGAGTGCTTGTTTGGTCTGCACCGATCCTGCTCCGAGCAACCTGCAACCAAGATGAACCCGAGCAACCCGAGCCAGCGCAGCACGAGTGCGCCGTCGAAGCGCTCCACCCACCGCAAAGGCACCCCGTCCCTTTTCGCTGCTTCCTCGACGGGGCCACCCGCCGCGTCCGCGTTCACACTCGTCTGGCCGTACGGGAACGAGTACTCGTACTTGACGTCGGCGTCCCCGAGCTTGCCCTCGAAGAAGGGTTCCTCGAGCGCGACCTCAAAGACCTGGCGCGCGCCCTTGCGCAGCCCGTCGTCGGCCGCCATCGAGTTACGCCCAGCGCGCGTGCTCGTGGCACCGCGGCAGAAGGCGCACGGGTCGATGGTGGAGTTGCCAGCCGGGATGCGGTAGAGGCCCGTGCCGCCGACAGCGGTGGACAGGTACGGGCACGACATCGTGTTCAGGCACGAGCCGTCGTCGATGATGCACGCCGTGAGGCGGCCCACCAGAGGCAAGTCGGCGGCCGATATGCAAACGAGGAACGCGGGTCCGTCGTCGAGGCTGTGGGTGAGCTCCGTGCCCACGATCGTCGACGCATTAGGGCTCGGCGAGGCGGAGGTGTCCGCCAAGGGCTCCGGCGCCGCATGACGCTCGACCTTGACCGACGCAAACACGGGCGCGATGGAGAAGACATGGAAGAGGGCCATTCCGACGAGCAGGAATTGCAGCAGGAAGCGCCCGCTGCGCTTGGTGTCGAAGGTGACGGAGGGTATGAGGGTCGTACTAGGCTTCAGTTTTTCAGTTCTCGCCCAGCCCCTCTTTTCTCATTGTGAATGGGGGCTCCACGCCGAGCGTGAGTCCGGCGCCGGCGCCGGGCCGACTCCCCTGTGGGGAAAACGGGGAGGAGTGGTTCTCGCCCTTTCCGCTTGTGGTCACTCAGAGTCGTTGTTCATAGTGAATACCTCCAGACCGCGCGAGTTTCGTCATTGACGAAACCGAATTTCGTCAGCCGCTGACGTCTCGCGCGTGGCCGAGCCTCACCGTATGCGACCCCGGGCAGGACCTGTAGTCCCCCCCACGGACACGGTCTAGACCTCTAGGCCGTGCAACCACCTCGCCTGATTGGCGTGTGGACCGCGGGGGGACATATGGCATGCCCGGTTACAATCTAACACAGCATGATGTATGTATCCGTACCCCTATCATGCGACACAGGTGCGGCGAAGGGTGAGGGCGATTGATTGACTGAGGCGAGGGACGCTGAATGGACTCCATCGAAAGGCGAAGGATTGCGCAGAATTCCATTGAATTCGAGAGAGTGAGAGGAGGTTCGTCACGTCCTGGTGAAACGCCCGCGGCGTTTGGGTTTACCGTTTACCGAACCTTGGTGTGAGTTCATCGTTTCTCGCCTCCCTCTTCCCTTTCATAACCGCGTTAATATACTACTTAACTTTGAATATAGGTTACCTCACTCACTCACTCACCGCACTACCCCTAAAATTTTATATAACCCGAACCCGTACCCGATACCGGACCGGACAGGGTGCAAATGCATGGTGCAAATGACACACACTGACAGAACTACCTCTCGACGCAGATCGACCGTACAAATGCAAAAAGTGCAAAACACCATTGAGGTAACCATTGTTGAGGCAAAATAGGTTGGACACGTAAAGCTCGACATCCCGAGCGACGGATGCTGCGTGCTTTGGACACGACCTCACGGTCATGTGCCAGCAGCCCGCGCTGCCTCTTCGCTGAGGAGAAGGACGTTTGCCCTGCAAGTTTAGGGAACGCCCGCCTCAGGCGGCCAGCCTGGCAAGGGCTTCGCGGTTCCGCCGTATTGTGCAGGCAGCTGCGCCGGGTCGGCCATCTTGTGCAGCCGTGCTCGCGAGGTTTCAGACGAGAGGATATCGATCTTCTCGCGTGTGTCCTCGTCCACCCACGTTCGGATAACGCGCCACGCTACAGCAAGCACCGGAGGCGCGTTGACGATCAGCATCGTGCTGAGCAGCTCTGGGTAGTGCGATGAGTCCGTGGTCGCCGTTTGCTTGAGGAACTTGAACCCATACGAATCGAAAAGGCCGAGATGCCAGCCCGCGGCGTCAATGACCACCGACCACTCTCGCGCCTTGGCCGCCGCCAGCGCGTCCATGTACGACTCATTCAGCCAGACATTATACCGTCCGATGGCGTCCAGAGAATAGCCCGCTTCGACAGCCAACTTCACGCGGCAGTTAGCTCCCATCACCTTGAAGATGATTGGGCAGCCTTTGCGATCAATGCCGGTCTGCGCGTGCGGTACGAAATGCCGCATGCCCGCGACAGGCGCCCCCAATGCCTCATCGGGCGTCAACGTTCTTAAGTGGTCGACATGATGCTCTTCGCGCCACTTAATGGTCGCCGCGTACTGGTTCGCTGCCTTCTCCACATTGTGGTGACGCGCGCGCAGGTACCGCAGGAGCGCGTCCTCTTTCGTCTCTCCCGCCCCGAGCGGACGCGGCTTCACCCCGCGCACAGCGAGCGCCGCGAGCATCTTGGGCAGCAACAGCTGCTCTTTGGCGGTCGGCGTTTGGACAGGCGCGACCGCGGCCACAATGGAGACACTTTCGGGCATGGTGGAGTCGCTGCGTTCAGTCTTGAAGTTCTGAACGGGCGCCGACTCCCCCTCCAGCTCGTGCGTCGGCATGCGAGAAGAGGTGCTCGAGCTGCGCTGCACCGGCGCCGCCTCCGCCTCCAGCTCGTGCGTCGGCATGCGAGAAGAGGTGCTCGAGCTGCGCTGCACCAGCGCCAACTCCGCCTGCACCTGGTAAGCGCAGAGGTGCTGCCCGATGGCCAACAATGGGTTGACCGGCCTGTCGATGAGCACTTGTTCGACAGCTGCCTCAAGTGCGGCGCGGGCCTCCCTCAGGTACACATCCGCCGGGATCTCCTGCGATTTCAGCCAGCGCACGACCGCTGCCTCGGTCGGGGTGGAGAAACTTTCTGGCGACGACATGAAGATTCCGCGCTCCCACACACACACAACTGAGTTTTTCGAGAGATTCAATTTCGTCAACCGAAATTCACGACCGCAGGTGAGGGTCTCAAGTTCACTGAAACAGTCTTATTTCGGACTCGGTGACGGCGTCTAGAAACCCCTAGCCTAGTCGGCCGCCCAAGCGTACGTCGGCGGCCCTGGCAAGCTGCCGCGCACAAACAGCCCTGCTGGCATCGCACCGGCGGTAGGTGCCTTGGGCGCGGCGGCGCTGGCCGCGCCGGCCAAGAGCGTGGCGGTGGCGCCCTCAGCGGCGGCGCGCTTGCTGGCGTCTGCGAGCGCACCCGTGTGCCAGCTCTCAAAGTCCGCCTGCAAGCGCTGCTGCGAACGCTGGAGCTGGAGCTGAAGGCTCTCAATCTCGCCCTTGAGCTCCTTGAGTGAGGCCACGCCGCCCTTGTACAGCGTCGTCTCGAGCGTTAGCTGCGCGCGCATGCGCTCCTCGCCGGCCTGGCTACCGGCCTGATTACCGGCCTGACCTTCGAGCGCCGTCCCGAGCGCCTCCTTGAGCTGTGCCACCGCCGCACGCTTGCGACCCACAAGCTCACCCGCCTCCTTGGCGCCCGCATACGCCTCATGCAGCGCGCGCTTGGTTTCGTCTCTCTCCCTCGCGCGCGCGGCGTCCCAGTGCGCGTGACGGAACTCGGCGAGCGCCGCGTGAGGATCACTCAGCAGCGCCAGCCACGCCGCCGCACTCATCGCCGCCGCCACCGGAGCGGCGGAAGCGGCCGCCGCCGGCGGCGGTGGGGGCGGCGCGGGCCGCGGCGGCGGCGGAAGCCCTGTTGCCCGCGGTGGTGCGCGCGGTGGTGCGCGCGGTGTCGGCTCGGAAGAGGGGGGTGGGGGGTGGAAGGCGGTAGGCTGCTCCTCGCCCCCCTCACCGCTCGTCGGCGGCGGCGGCACTTGCAGCCTTTCGCACGCGAGAGGCCACCAAGAATGGAAAGCCATCTCCGCCGCTGCGTGCAATCCATCCGCACGCCCCTGCAGCGCAGTGCATTGCTGCTTCAAGTGCTTGAGCTCCGTCGCTTGCGCATGGTACAGATCTTTGGCGTGTTGCAGCTCAGCACACAACCGTCGCTCCTCCTCGTCCTCGCCCACCCCATGGGAAGCAGCCGCCGAGTCCACCGCCGCCGCGTCCGCCGCCGCGTCCGCCGCCGCGTCCGCCGTCGCAGCAGCAGGGAGCACGGAGGCGACGGCGAGCGACACGCGGCGCGCCTCGACCGCCGCTTTGGCCGCTCCAACCGCGTCCCGCACCGCCCGCAGCGACTGGCCGATCGCCTGCGCCCTCTCGACATGCAAACGGAGCGCCGCGCGCGCCTCGCGATGGGCTCGCGTCAAGGCGACGCCCTGGGCATAGCAGCTTGTAAACAGGGAGTACGCCTGCTCGACGCTACGTAGCGCTGTCGCCTCCTCCGCCGCCGTCACCACAGGCGCGTCGTCAGCGCGCCGCAGCAACTCCTCGCGCCGCTCTCGCACCTCAGCCGCCTCCGCCTCGTCCGCCGCCCGCGTGCCACCAGTCGTCGAGCTCGGCCCCTCGTCGCCGCCTCCGCCGCCTCCAGTGCCCACGCCGCCACTCGCCCCTGCCGCCCCAGCGGCCACCACACCGGCCGTCGGTGCCGGCGCACTCCGTGCGAGCCGTTCAGCAGACCAAGCCTCGGCGGGTGGCGCCCGGTGCGGCCGCCACCCCTCGAGCAGCAACCCCTTGAGGATCCAGAGCGCGTGGCGCACCTTGGCCAGCCGCTTGCCAGGCCCCCACGCGAGCGTCACCTGTGGGTCCGCGTCGCTCACAAAGGCACGCACGTCGCGATGCAACTGCTGCAACTCCTCAGCACTCAGCTGCTTGGTCGGGTCGTCCTCCGCACTCCCGCCAGCGCCACCACCCGCCTCGCGCAGCTTGCGATTCTCGTCCTGCAGCCGCGCGATGAGCACTGCTTGGTCCACCTCCTCGTTCACACTCACCTCGTTCTTGACCATCGCCACCCGTTGCGCAAACTTGCACGTGGAGATGGATTCGTCTGTGTGGCTCACGGCCGGGTGGACCGTGGCCACCATGACCGTCTTGCAGTTGCCGCCGAGGGAGTCGCGTAGCACGGAGGTCAACATTGAGTTTCGGTAGGGCACGTGCCGGCTGCTCGCTGTCTGGCGCTCATGGAGGGCCATGATCACAAGCTCGAGCTGAAAAAGACTCGAATTGATGTGGATCGCCTCGTTCAGTGTCGTGCCGCTCGCGCCGCTCTTGCCCACGCGCTCGCTGCCTGCGAGGTCGACGAGGTGGAGCTTGGAGCGGCGCACGGTGCTCGAGCCGTGCGGACGCGCCTCGAGCGCCACCGTGAACACGCAGTGCGAGCGCGACGAGACCGCGTTCATCGACGTCTCCGAGACGGCGCGATTGGTATCGCCCACGAAGAGCAGGTTGAGAGCCGCCTCCTCGCTGCCCACCACGTGCGACGAGAGCCCCTTGAGGCGCACGGAGCCATCCGCGTCCTCGGTGACGCCCTGCACGCGCGCGAGCTGCGCCAGATCTGCATGCGCCAGGTTGCCGTGTCCCTTGGACTGCACTGCGGCCTGCCGTGAGTCGAGCAAGTCGAAGCCAGTCTCGTTGTAGATCTCGAGGTACGATATGCGGACCGTATACTCGGCCTCCGTGTCAGCGGCGATGCGCGCAAAGAGGGCGCTCAGCGTGCGCGGGATGATGCCACGCTCGCCGAAGGCATTCACGCCGCCTGTGAGCGTGAACGTTTTGCCACTGCCCGTCTGGCCGTACGCGAAGACCGTGCCATTGTAGCCCTCGAAGACGGAAGCGACGACGGGCTCGGCGACGCGCTCGAAGACCTCCTCTTGCGTCGCGCGAGTCTCGAGCACACCGTCAAAGCTGAACTTCCATTGGTTCCGCTTGTGGTTCACGTGTAGGCCCGCCGCCTCCTCGGGAGGCACGGAGACCTCAACCTTGTTGGGCGCGGATGGATCGACGGCAAAGTAGCCAGAGCCGTGCTTGGACGGGCGCAGCCGCAGGAACGTGGTGATGGCCGTGCTCGACGGCATCGCGGAGACCGCACACTAATCCTCCCTTGCCATCGCATCGCGCTCGATTTCGTCAGCGAACTTGGAAGTTTATGCCGCTCAGCCGTATACGCTGTTCGCGGTTCCCGTAAAGGCGCCAACTCACAGCTGAAAAGGTCGTGCCTGGATTTCTCACGTCTCCTAGTGAGGGGCCTACCGGAATTCAAATGTTCAGTTGAAAGGAAGCCGACAACACGTGCTGTGCATCACCGGGGCTTGTGGGTGCGTGCTTGGCCCATCAGTAGCACAAGTTGCTTCACGCGTCGTATCGGCGGGCTAAGTTCGTTCGATTTTCCTCTAACTCTCCAGGCAGCAGCGGCGGCGGCGGCAGCAGCTTGAGCACCGAGGCAATACTCGTCAGGCACACCCCCTGTCGCTGTTCGGTCCGATGCCCAACTCGTCCGTAATAGCCCACGCATTGCTCATTGAGACCGAGAGCAAGCTGGAGCCCGCCTTTCGATGGGCCGAGCCGCCCAACCCGAAGTCGTACTCGTACCCGCACGAAAAGCGCCACGTTTGGACGCGGGGCCCAGACAACAGCACGGTTCCAAAGCATAGGCCGCCGCCGGCGCCGAAGCTTCCGTCGCCGGCGCCGAAGCTGCCGCCGCGTGCCTGCGTGCAAGTGTCGGCGAGCTCGATCGAGTGGGCCACGGGCGCGCACTACGAGGGCGACATCGTAGACGGCCTCATGCACGGAACCGGCCGCCTGAGGCATCCGAGCGGCGACGTGTACGAAGGCGAGTTCCAAAGTGGCAAGCGGTCTGGCCGCGGCGCGTACCATCACCGATCGGGCGTGGTGACCGTGAGCCAGTGGCACAACGACCGCTCCGTGGGCGTCGCGCTCATCTGGTCGGCGGATCGGCGGCGGGCATGGGCGCTTCTCGAGGGTGAGATTGAGTGGGAGAATCGGCGCGTGGCGCCCGTGGACAGCGCGACGGTGTTGACTGGGCTGCGCTGGCACGAGGAGCGTCATGGCGAGATCATGCTGCGCGAGGCCTTTGCACTCGCCCGCCAGGCAGGCCTCGAGGAAATCGCCCTCCAGTGCGGCGCACCGAGGCAGGACATGCAGCGCGTTGGGGCCTTCGAGCCAGCCACACGTGAGATCTGGGCCAAGCCGCCGCGCCCTCTGAGCGCGGCGCCGGTCCTGTACGCGCACTGCCCCGCATCGCAGCGGCCCTCGCCAGCGATGCGCCAGGCCGCCTACATGCACTCCGGCAATCGACCTACCTACCGTCCCGCGCCGCCGAAGGACGCGTGGCCGTGGCCGCTCGCGCGTCCGGTTTTGGGAACGTCGAGTGAGACGCGCCGCTTCGAGATCGAACGGAGCATCTTTGAGCGGCGCGAGAGCGGCGCCGCTGCTCTGGCAAGCAAGGCGGCCGGAGGCTCGCTCGTCGGCGTCGACCGCCGCGCGCTGTACGCTTCGATCTACGCTCGCATGCAGCAAGAAGGTACGGCGGTTGCCGAGCACCAAGCGCCGACCATCCTGCCGTCCTCGACCATCCTGGACCTGCCGGCACCGACCAAGCCGGCGGACGTGTACGCGACGCCCTGGCTGACGCCCGGCGCCACACCCGTCGAGCCAACCCCTACCGTCACCTTTGGCTGAGCGAAGCCAATGCATGCACGGTCGAGGGCTGAGCGAAGCCAATGCATGCACGGTCGAGGGGCCCAGGCCGTGCATGCACACATGCATCCTTATTGCATCGCACGATCCGTGGAGAGGCATCCATTGGACCGTGTGACCACGCCTCGCCGATGGTGCAGTGCAGCCACCTATAGTCAGTGCAGCCCCGCGCGCGCTTTCGGGCGGTGAGCCTCTCTCATGACGATTGAACGGACGTGGGAGGGTTGCATGGAGGGTTGTCGTCTCGCTCCACGCTCCTCTCCGTGGTCTTCGTCTCTGCCTCTGCGCTGGGAACTCCAGACGGATCTACTAGATCTACATGTACCGTGTCGACGTGCCGCTCCGCGATCGTCGGCGAGACGGACACTGGGGAGCTGAGGCTCAGTCGTACTGTCGTGTGACGGTGGGTGCTGTGCCTGTCGCGAGGTGGCTATCCTTAGGCTATCCGAGAAAAAACCCACTAGTCGACCCAGCCCTAATGGCAATCGCCATCGAGTGGGCGTCCGTGGAGCGCACGTCCAACGGCCTGGACGGCCCGTCGATGACGACAGTAATTAGCAGAACCCTGGATTAATCCTGGGCGACGTCGACCTGCGTGTGGACGGAGCCGACAGAGCCATCAATGGGCGTGCGATCAGAGGAGGCCATGAGGCGCCGCGCCGAGAAGCGCGGCCGGACGCTCGAGGAGCAAAAGGCAGCGGACCGAGCCTCCGATCGCAAGCAAGCACAGCTCAAGGAAGCTGCGGCTGCTCGACAAGAGCAGCCAGGTGTACCAGCACAAGTGCAGCTCAGCGAGGAGGAGTTGCCAGCCCCTCCCATCAAGGCGCTCGCCGAGAGACCATCACCACCGCCTGCCGCTATTAGCACCCACGGAGCCGCACCCGTGGCAGTGGGCATCCCACTGTTCAAGCTGCCGCCCGAGCGGCGCCCCGACCGCAAGCTCAAGAAGGACGAGAAGCGCGGCTGGGTCTGCATGGGCGTGGCGGGCGCGTTCTGCGGCGAGCTCAACTTTGCGTACCGGCGTGAGTGCCGTAAGTGCAACGCGCGCTGCCTCATGCAGGTGGCCACGATCACCAAGGGCCCCAAACACGACGACGCGCCCAAAGTGTCCTTGAGGAAGGCGGCGCTGTCGGCCGCACCGCCCGCGCCAGCGCCGATCGCCACGCGTCCAGACCTTGATGAGAGCTTCGTCGCGGCAGCCGCCGCGGCCGCAGCCGCCGCAGGCGAGACGGGACGCTGCAAAAAGTGCGGCCAACTGGGCCATTGGGCACGGCACTGCACGGCTGCGGTGGCGGGTAGCAAGCGTCCGTTGGCGGCGGCGGAGGGTGGCTCGACCCCCGAGGACGTTGGCAGAGGCGCTGGCGGACCGAGCGCCAAGCGGCAGAAGCCCCCCTCCGACCCGACGCGCGCATGGCAAGGCACCAACGCCGCAGGCTCCGCCGAAGCGAACGCGGCGCTGCGCGCGCGGTACACGGCCACGCCCGATGCGTTGAGTGCCGACGAGCGAGAGCGAGCGGAGGCGCTCCTCGCTCGCGACGCGCGCAAAGCGGAGCGGCGCGAGCAGATCCGGGCGGCCAAGGCACAGGTCAAGCGCGCGCTCAAGACGACGCTCAGCCGCAGTGGCGGCGGCACGAGCTCTACCTACCTGCCACCGGGCACGATTCTCTCGCCAAGGCCTGGCCCAGCCCCCGGCTCTGTGGCGTTATAATCTGAACTGTATTTGTTGCTGGAGGGCGGTTGTTTTGCAGATAACTCGCCATATTACAAAAGTGAAAACACTAGGCTCGCACGACGGCGGTCCCGCTTTTCGATGTGAGTCCTCCGGGCCCCTGACTCCGCAAGCTCCGGCCAAAAGCCGTTCACAGCATAACGCGCCGTCGCGGCACAGTGGCCAAGTCGGAGCGTCCATTGCGATAGCGGCCCCCGTGCTTGGGGGTCCGGAGAGCGCGCGTTGTGTGTTTCACAGCCAATGTTTAGAATTCGACACCCAGCAGCCAGCAACAGTCGGAGCGGAATGACGCCCAACAGCGATCCTTGGCGCTGTCGGGCGATCACATGAATAGCTCGCACTTTGAGGAGAAGCAGCTCGTGCGCCTGCGCCAGCGTGCCGAGTCGGCCGAGCAGCTCGCTGCTGAGGAGTCAGCCAAGGTGACAGCCCTCGAGCAGCTCGTCGAGCAACTGCTTGCTGAGAGCGCGTCGCTGCAACGCAAGTGGGAGGCCCGACGCGATGCGCCCACGCCAGCGAGCCCATCGTTCGCTCCATCGCCGCTCCCACAAGCGCCGCAACCTCCACCTCCAGCAGACCGCGACGCGTGCGTGGGCGTGATCATGGTGCGGTTGTTGGCGCTCGAGCCGATCGCCGGCGCGGCGGCCGAAGAGCTCCTCGACGCCGAGGCGGCCCTGTTTGTGGAGCTCAGACTCGGCGAGGGTGTGGTGCGCTCGCACGCACTCCGCGGTAGCCCGGGTGGTGGCGATGCGTGCTTGCGCGAGTGGAACCAGGCGTTTGCGCTGCCCGTGCTGGCAGAGGGCACGGCGGGAGCGCGTACGGCGCCCGCGCAGCCGGTGCCTCTGCGTGCGATTGTGTGCGAGAGCGACGGCGACGGCGGCGGGACGCCGCTCGCAGCGTGCACCCTGCACGCCGACGCGCTCTCGCTCACGCCGTTCGTCTCTTCGGTCGTGAGCGGCGAGCTGAGCGGCTCGGAGGCGCCGCAGATGGCTTACGTCGGCGCTGTCCCGTGGGCTGCGGATCGGATGATGGCGACGCCGGAGCGGCCATCATCGGGCGCCTCCAACGGTCATCGCCAGCTCTGTGTGCGGCTCTGTGTGCGCCTCGAGTGGCGACCGTTCGCAGCTTCGGAGTCGGCATTGGCTGCGCAGAGGGTGGGCGCTGGTGCGGCCGTCGGTGCGGCCGCCATGCCGCCTCTGGACGCACTGGGATTTGAGCTGCCCGGCGCAGCGGGTGGAACTCCCTCCACTCCACACCGCACACATCGGCAGCGCCAGCGCGAGATGGAGACTCCGTTGCGTCAGAGAGGCGCAGCAGCCGAGCGCGAGCAGAGTGAGCAAGCGCGGCACGCAGCGGGTGGCTGGTGGGAGACGGATGCGATGCAGCTGCGGGTGTGGAATGCGTCCATTTGCAGCTGCGCCTCGCTTGATGAGGTGCACCCGCGTCGACTGCGCCGGCTGCTCGTCGGCGGGGTGCCCTTCCAGCACCGTGCGCACGTTTGGCTTCACAGCTGCCGCGGCGCGCCCCTCGCCCTATGGATGGGACACGGCGACCTACGGATGGGCGGACACGGCGACCTACGGATGGGCGGACACGGCGACCTAAGGATGGGCGGACACGGCGACCTACGGATGGGCGGACACGGCGAAGGCGGCGACGGCGACGGCGCGCGCTCTAAGTTGGCGGCGGTGGCCGACACGGTAGCGGCGACGGATGATGCGGCATCCGCCTTGGCCTCGGCCCACCGTGTAATCGCAGTCGATCTCCTACGCACCTTCCCTTCCCATCCGTGGTTCAGTCACGGGGCGGCAGGGTTGATCGCGCCGCTACGGCGCGTCCTCCACGCCCTCGCCGCGCACAACCCGTGTGTGGGCTACTGCCAGGGCCTCAACTTCGTCGCTGGCCTCCTTCTCCTTCATGCCGACACGTCCGACGCCTTCGCGCTCCTTGCAACCTTCTGTGCCCGGTTGCTCCCGCGGTACCACTCGCCACGCATGGAAGGATTGCACGTGGCACAGGCGGCGCTGCTAGACGTGATCGCGGCCACGACCCCGCGCGCCCTCGAGCGCTTACAACGTGAGGGCGTCCCCATCAAGGAGCAATCGACCTCATGGCTCCTATGCGCCTTCCTCGACTCGCTGCCCCTCGAGAGCACACTGCGCGTGTGGGACATGCTCTTTGTGGACGGGCAGGTCGCACTGCTACGCGCCGCGGCGGCGGCCTTTGCGCTGCACGAGGAGGCCCTCCTCGCCGCTGACCCCTCCGAGCTCTTCGACCTCGGCCTCGTCCTCGAATGCGACGCCGCGCGCCTCATGGCCGCCTCTCTCGAGCCAAAGCTGCTGAGCGTGGCGACGGCGGCGCTCGAGGCGCGCCTCGAGGAGGCGTGGAAGGCCGAGGTCGCCGAATGAGAATACCTTCACGCTGCCGTTGTCAGTCAGTCTTCCGATCAGTTTCGTCATTATGACCTTCACAGTCACACACGGACGGTGCTTTTCCGCGACTTTACCAATCTCCGACCCGACGATGGTTGCCTTGCTCACTTGCACTGCGGCGGTGATGATGGCGTGGCTCGCCACGCCCCCGCCAATGGAGCAGCTTGTGGTCGCGCCGCGCCCGGCGGTCCTGAGCAGCTCTGCCGCCGCGTCCTCCATCTTTCCGACTACGACATTGGCCGCCGGACTCGGGGACTTTGCAGGCCTGGATGACTTTGCTGCGGAGCAGGCCGCAAAGGATGCGGCGTTTCAGGCGAAGAAGGACGCGTTGAAGCGGGCGCAGCAGGAGCAGGAGGAGAAGGCGGCCGCCGAGTACGAGAAGGCGCAGAAGACGATTGCGGAGAGAGAGGCGAAGAAGCTGGCCGCCATCGAGGATGCCAAGGCCAAAAAGGCCGCCGCAGCGGCGGCGGCGGCGGCGGAGAAGAAAGTAGTTGCCTCGGGAGAGAAGAAGTCCACCGGGGCCACTTCGAGCGATAAGAAGAGCAAGTACGCCGTGCAGACGGTCAACAAACAGGCAGAGCGCATCTCAGCTCGGGAGGCGTCCGGCGAGGAGAAGCCATCTCTCTTCGGGCTCTAGACTCAACCGCTCTAGGCGGGATGGGCTGGCATGAGAGGCTGCGAGCAGACGCGGCCACGCGCTCGCGCCAGGCCGAGGCCTATCACTCCTCTACCGAATCGCACCTCTCCTCGTCGGCCGTGTGTGGCCGCGGAGGGGATGGGCGTTCCGCCGTGGTCGCTATGAAAGCTCGCTGAGCCCTCGCGCGCACCCGTAATGGCTGGTGCCGTGCGGGTGTCCGGGTACGCGTGCTCGGTGTGTCAGCTCCTCACATGCTTCCTAAAAGTCTAAAGAGCATACATGACTCCGCGAACTTACACCTTCAACGAACGCCGAGAGAGGGCCGTAGTCCGTACGCGCTAGACCGTACGCACGGCACGCACCCGACCGTATACTTCCTTCTACGCTACCAACCCACGCTCTGCTCCAGTCGGCTGACGCTGTCAGGTCTCCCCGGATCTGGCTGCATCATCTCCGAACTCGACCCAAAGCGTAAGGGCAAGCCGCTCAGCGCAGCCAGTGCACGGGAGCACCTCGTGGTACTGCGTGGCCGAGGGGAAGAGCACCAAGCGGCCCGCGAGCGGCGCCACGTCGACGGGAGCCACGCCCACTGGTGCCGAGGTGGCGGCGTGGGCGGCGTTGGCGGCGTGGGCGGCATTGGCGGCGTGGGCGGCGCTGGCGGGGTTTGGATGGAGGCGAAGGCAGCCGCCCTGCGTGGCCGCGTCCCATTCTGTGTTGACGTACAGCAGGATTGTGATCTCGCGCCGATTATGCTTCTCCCAAGCGTTCCTATCGAGGTGTCTTGAGTAGCGCGCACCGCTCGATCCCGTGTACAACCCGAGCTGCACGAGCGGCGGCAGCTGGAGAGGCCGCGGCCAGCCATGGCGCTCGATTTCGGCGGGCAGCGCGGCGAGCAGCGCGAGTAGTCGACGTGTCGGCGCCGAGAGCGCGAATCCCTCGCCGAGCAGTGGCACTGCCGCCGTGCGCGCGCGTTGGTTGCATGAAGATGTCGACTCGGTACCCGAGACAGACACGTGCGCGCGCAGGTCGCGCTCGACCTCGCGCATGGCGGCAGGCGAGAGCAAAAAGGGCGCGCCAGGCGGAACGTCGAGCCATCCACCGGCGCGCAGGTGCGCCACGTCGCGCGCCGTCAGAACCGCTCCCACGTCCGCATGCGCCAGCATCCGTGGTGGGCGCTGGCCGCCGTGCCGACCGCGGCGCGCGCTCACCTCACTGGCGAGTGTCTGCGCAAGCGCGTGGCTGCGCGCCACACGCGTCTGTTCGAGTGCGGCCGCAAGCCGCTTGAACGCCTCGCGCGCGCCATCAGCGGCCGCCAACTCCTCCCATACCATCCACGGCGGGTTGAGCTCGCCGAGCAGCCGCAAGCCGTGCAACCCGTCGTGCCCGCGCGATGCCGCCGCCTCGAGCAAGCACATGTCGCGCGCGCACATGACACGCTCGGTGATCGCGCGCACGTCTGCCGCGAAGGCTAGCCGTGCCTCCTGCATGGCTGCCTCCATGGCGCCCAGCCGCTCCAGCCTCTCGGAAACGGTCTTGTCCTGGCGCGTGAGAGCGCCGTCGATCTCAGACAGCACGGCGCTCTCGTCGACGGACGCTGCGGCGAGCAGTTTCTTCAGAAGGCTGCGCTCACGCAGCGCGCGCCACTCGGAGCGGGACGAATGGCGCGAGTTGAAATTTGCCATCGCGGTGCGTGAAATTGTGGTTTCGCCTCGAAACCGTAAAAGTTCAGTAACGCGACTACATCTCCGCGAACACGAGATTCTCATCGCGAAGGCTTGCCCGTAGGCTCCTCCTCCTTGCCCGGCAGCGCAGCCGCCACGGGCACCACGAGCCCAGCGCCTCCCTTAACCGCTCCCGCGCCGTCGACATCAGCGTCCACCAACGCGGCATCGGTGGTTACGCTCACGCCCAATTGGGTGCTCTCGCCCGCTCCGGCGTCGGTGCCAGCGAGGAGGACGGCGGCGAGGATCAGGGCGGCGCCAGCGCCCCCCGCGGCGCTAAAGGTCTCACCGAGGAGAAGGAATCCGAAGAGAGAAGACCAGAGAGGCTGGAGGGAGTAGAGCACCTGTGCCGTGCCCGCACTCACGCGCGCCTGCCCAAACGACTGTGCCCAAGTGGGGAAAGCTGTGGTCACCACTCCATTCCACAGCACGATGCCGAGGGCGAGGCGCGCCGCGTCTGGCGCATCGCCGAAGCTGGCGACGAAAGCGCCGAGGGCATCTGCCTGTTGACTCGAGAGAGCCACCCCCACCGCGAGCGTGGCCGACGCGTACCCGAGCCGCGACACCTCCTTCGCACGCGCCAGCCGCAACGGGTTCAGCCGCGGGGCGTGGTATGAGAGGCGCACCACGTGCATCGAGTAGATGAGAGCCGCAGCGCCCACGAGCCCATCGCCTAGGCTTGGCCCTCCAAAGCCGCCAGCCAGCGCCGCGACTGCCGCTGCGCCCTCACCCTCGCCGCCGCCGCCGCCCGCGGTCAGAAGCAGCACGCCGCTGAAGGCGAGGAGGCAAGCGCCAAGAACGCGCGGCCTGGGCAGCTGCTTGGTCACGAGGAGGGCGTCGAGGAGGGGGACGATGACGGTGGTGAGCTGGACGAGGAAGGCGGCGCGCCCCGCGCTCGTGTACCGCAGCCCAAAGATCTGCATCGTCGAGCCGAGGAACAGGTACCCACCAAGCTCGGCTCCCGCGAGCATCGCACTGCGCGGACTGTCTGAGACGTCGGAGCCGTCCGCGCCATCCGAGGCACCCGAGGCACTCGCAGAGGAGGAGCTGTCTCCCGCTAAGGAAGCGGATGGATTGCTGGGCGCCTCGAGCTGCGCGCGCACGAGCGACACCACCACCAGCGTCGCCGCCGAGACGACGTAGTTCATCCAGTTGAAGAGCAGCTCGGGCGGTGGCGCCTCCAGGCTGTACAGCGATTTGATCGCCGGGCCGTATGTGCCCCACGCGAGCGGAACGAGGCTGAGCACCACCAGCGGCGCGAGCGGCGCGGCTGGCGCGGCTGCAGCTGCACGCGGCGGTTCATCAAGTGCGCTTGCAGCCACCGCCGATTCGTCGCGGCTGCCAACTGGCACCACAAGCCTTGGCGGCGCGCCCAAACGCTCCCCATGAAAGAATGATCGCCGTGACTGCTGGGACGTGGGGGTGCCCACTGGACGGAAGTGCAGCGCGGTGCTCGCTAACGCGAGCGTCATCGCGGCGACGGCGTGCATCTCGCGACGCTTGGGCCGACCCACTACCTCGTGCTTGACCCCCTCAGTGAACGCGCTGACGCTTTTTTCGCGTGAGAAAAGAGTGCCGTTTCCGAAAGTGAGTCCTGCACCTGCGCTCACAAGTGGCAGACGGCGCGCTCGTCATCGCCGATCGCGCTGTGCTCCAGTGACCTCTTGGCGCACTTGGGCTGGGGATATTGGGGCCCTTGAGTGTCCCTTGTTTCCTTGTATTGGGGTAGTCCGACAGTCGGGTCCTTACTCCTTGACGCTTCGAGCTCGCGTGATCTGTTGCTTCGTGATCTGTGTGTGGAGTGTAGGAACGCGCCCGTGTGCCGCGAGGTGTCGACATGACACTTGTGAGTTGACTTGACGTTTACTTGACTTGACTTTATAGTAGGTGCCTCGATCCACACAACGACACTACGACTGAATTACGATCAATCACTATCAATCAATGCTTCATGCACATACTCATGCACATACCGGCGCGAGAAGAGACAGTTACTTTGCCCTACGCTACGCTCCGCTGGCGTTAAGCTGGCGTGCGCGACTGTGCCCAAGGCAAGCTGATCCCTGCGCTGCTCAGCCGCTCGGCGGTCGCGTACACCTTGTTGTGGCGCGTGTCGAGCTGATGTGGCCACAAGCCCGCGTGCTCAGGCCCGCAATAGCCACGCTCGCGCACAATCACACCGCGCATGCCAAACCTGTCGGGAAGCCCCAGCCGCTTGGGCCCGCGCCTGTCTTCTGCGAGCCCGGGCGTCACGGCGCGTGCGGTGTCGCGAGGTGAGGCGCTCCTTGTTATGGAGCTCTGCTGGCACACCTCGTAAGGGGTCACGATCGTAGCACCGCTGTCAGGAGTACGAGGAGATGAATTCGCCGCCGTGCCAATGATGCCGCCGCGCCACGTTCCGAGGTACACCTGCTGCTTCGTCGCGTACGTGCCAGAGCGGAGCTGGGAGGCTAGGGGCTCGGGCACACCAGCGTGCCGCCGCGGGCTGTGGAAGCCAAACTTAGGGTCGCGTACAGGCATGATGCTCGGAGGCCGGCGCGTTGCGGGAGCAATGGGCCATGCTGGCGAAAGGGCCATCTGGGTCCACAGTCGAGTCACGCCGCGCGCCTTACCCGCTTCTCAGGTCGCGATGCGCCCGCTCCAGGTCGGGTGACTTCGGCTTCGGCCTTCGCCCGACAGCGACCGAAATGCGTGAAGGCTCGCCGAAATGTGAAGCGGCTCTCCGAAAAAAAGAAACGTCGGGGTTTGCATGCATGGCAAAACGAGATCATCTACTTTTCTCATCGCTATGAACGAAATACATGCAGCTCCGCAGCCACACCGTGGGGTGAGGTGGCGGCCGTGGCAGCGGACGCGGGTGCTGCGGCGCCTAAAGTGGCCGCTTCAATCCCAGCAGTGCATGCAGCAGAGCTCGCTGGGGCGGGGGCTCTCGCAAGAGCCATCTGCTCCATCTCCGAGGCGGGAGAGTCGAGGGCCTCCGGAACTGATGCAGTGACCTCGTCGGCGGCGGCCTCGGGGGCGGAGGGCGCCGAGGCGGCGGGCGCGGGCGAGGCGCCAAATGTCGGCGCGTTGGCGGACGAGGCAGCGGCAGAGGCAGGGGCAGCGCTCAGGGCAGCGCTAGGCTCCCCAGCCGGGGCAAGGGCGGGGGTGACGAGAAATTTGAGGGCACTTGCGGCCGCCTCGCGGTGGGTGAGCAGCTGCTCCGCGACCACTTGGATGGCGAGGTTCAAGTGGTCGACCAAGCTCTGGGGCAGGGACGCTGTCACCGCCGCTGTGAACGCCACGTCGAGCGCCAGGCATCGCTCCTCGTGCGCCTTGGCCCGTGCGCGCGCAGCGCGGGCGGCGCGGGCGTTCGTGAGCTCTGCGACACCGTCTAATTGGTGCCACTGTTCCATGGGCGGCGTCCAGACGAGGGTACTCTCTGGCAGCGGTGCCTTTCCTTCGAGCCGCTCAATCAACGTGTGCCGACGCATCGGCCCTTGCCGCTCCCGCTTGCTGTCGACGTAAAACCAAACGACCGGCGCCGTTGCATCCTCCGCGGCGGCGGCCGCCGCCGCCTCGGCTGCGGGCATCGGCAGCGGCGTCGCGGCTGCAATCCTGCATGCATTCGGGCCGAGCGCCTCACAGAAGCTCGCTGCCGAGATGCGCACGCACTGCAGCGGCGCCTGGCCGCGACCGCCCTCGGCCGCTGGCACCACGATGGTGATCTCGGCCGGCTGCGCTGCTCCCTGACGGAGGGCGCGCCCGCCAAAGTGCTGGCGTGGCCCGAGGCTGCCCAGCCGTTTCCCATCGCACAGGACCTCTGCATCGCCGGACTCGACGATATAGAGGCTGTCGTACAGCTCGCCCTGCTGCACGACGGTCGAGCCCGCTTCGTACGAGCGCCTCAATGCGATGCTGCTGATAACCTCCAGCTGTGGCAGGTCCAGCGAGGGCAGCACCTCCGGCTGCACCTCCTTCAGCAAGCTCAGGATAGCCTCGTCAAGAGGCTTGAGCGGAAAGCCGTCGGGCGAGTTCCTATCCTGCGCTAGCGCTTTCGAGGGCAGGCCCTGAAGGGGCACGTTGAACGGCTGTAGTGAGCGGCTGTGAGAGCAGCCCATGGCTGCGGCAAGCCCGTGGACGGGAACGAGCCGATGAGGGGTGTCTGCACGAAATGATTTTTCGGTTTCGTTTGCAGCGACGAATTCCGCAAATTGCTGCGCAAGGAGGAGTTGACGTATGTCCGCGACGGAATCGAGGCCTGGTGCAGGCGCGCGCCGCGCCGCGCCTTCGCGCTCTTTCATGTTGAAACCAACGCGCACGAGGAGGCCTCTGTCGAAACACGTGGTCCTGCCCTCCAGCAGGTCAATCTTCCTTGGCGCATAGGATTTACATTCAGCTGATAATCGACCCCGGTGGGCGAGGTTGGCGGAACTCTGTGTGTCAACGCGCCGAGGTGGGCGGGAGCCGACTTTCCGCGGCGCGGATGGTGGCTTGGGCGTTCCTCCATCTTGCTCTATCGGCCGCCGGACGCACCGTGCCGGCGCCGCTCCCGCTGAGCGTCGCGGCCGCGAGCGAGCAGGCTACTGCGGCAACGCTCTCCGCGCTCGATGCGGGCCGCCGGCGGCTGCGCTTGGACCTGTTTGGCGACGCGATTGAGCAGCCCGAGCCACTGCCGCTGGGTGCTCTGTGCGAGCGGCTCACCACGGCGCTGTGCGCGCGGAAGAATGTACACTTCTTCTTCGACACGCCGCTCGCTGTCGAAGCGTGGGCACGGCTGCCCATTTCGCGCGAATGCCGCTTCTCGTTGCTGGCCGACGGTGTGATGCATCCAGATGACTCCGTGCTTGTGCTCGTGCGGCCGCGTAACCGAGCGCCCGCGACTCGCACGCGCCACCTGGAAGCCGTGCAGCAGCTCGTGTGCGGCGCAGGTGATCGGCCGGTCATCATGGCCAATCCGGACCTCGAGGCGCTGCTGCTCACGGCGCGTGTGGGACACGCCGTGCCACCGATGTTCCTGTCGGATTTTGAGCAGGCGTTCTTCCTGGCGGAGGCGCTCGCGAAGACGGGGGACGTGACCGCCGTGCGTCGCGTGTGGGGTGGCGCGTGGGAAACCTACCGGGTCGAGGAGCTTTCCAAATGGACGACGCCGACATCGGCGGCGCCAGCAGCTGTGACACAGGCGCCGGCAGTCGCTGATGCTGCAGTCGCAGATGCGGCAGTCGCGGAAGACGCGAGGGACGCGAGGGACGCGACGCTGCAGTTCTCGTCACTCGTGCGCACGACCAGCAAGCAGCCTCGTGCCGCCGAGGCGCTCGTGCGGCACGTGCGCCGCGAACGGAAAAAGCGCGCCGCGCCGCGTCGAACTCCTTCATCGGTGGATGAACGAGCTGCGTGGAGTGCAGAGGATGGTTGGGACGAGGACGGTGAATAGCCGTCGGCGCATGATTGTGCCGGCACCGTACAGAGTTTAGCTCCGAGCTCTTTAACACGCTTACAGATCGCGTGCATCTAGAACGATTTGGCCGGCACCGTTTTCCGAAACGAGCCGTTCAAAGACGGGTGCGAGCCAGGTGCGAACTCAAAACCTGGCCGGTTGTAAGTTTGGGAAACGTTGCTATTTAGCCACATAATCGAATGGCGGGCCTTTTGCGACACTTTCCTCCTCGCGTCCATGCCAGGATCAAGCCTGCTCTTCGGAAGGCACAGCCTGCACGTCCCGGCTGACTTCCGTTTGCCGCATTGAGAGCACGTGTGGTGTATTTCGATTAGAAACCTGAGCTCGCGCGCTCGAATGGTCGCCTCTTCCTCGCGTTTCGAGCGTAGCTTGTCGCTGATGTCGTCCATTCCCCGCCTCTGTCCACGAGCACGACCAAAGAGACCCTGGACTGAACCCACGAGTGAGACGCAAGTGCTGAACTTGCAAGATGCACGCGAAACAGCGGAGTTTGAACCGCAAAGAATTCCCCGAGTTCATGTAGAGGGAGTGCCCCCTCAAGACACTCACCAAGGCTATGCAAGCTTCTGTGAGATCCCTGCAAATGTTTCGTCACATTGCCGAAAATCGTCGCGTTAATGGGCCCGCTCGTGCTCCTGGCTGCGCTGTTCGCGACGGCTACGGCAGCCGTGTCGCCCCTCGAGGCGCTGTACTCGCGCCTCGGGGTGCCCCTGGGAAGCAATCGCATGGAGCTCGTGCAGCGGCGCGTCGCGCAGACCTGGAAGGACCAGAGCGTCTTTGCGGATGCGCCAGCACTAGACCGGCGGGCTGCCATCCTCGAGGCAGCGCTCGGCTCGGACGCGGCGCGCATCTTGATGCTGCGCGCGCCGCTGGTCCTCGCCAGCGATTTGGAGTGGACCCTCGAGCCGCGGCTCGCCGCGCTGCGCGAGCTTCTGCCTGGCGTCGACATACCCACGCTTGTGGTGCGCGCGCCGGCAGTGCTCGAGCTTGACCTGCAAACGATGCTGGAGCCGCGCGTGCGCCAGCTGGAGGCGATGCTCCCGAAAGGCGTTGACGTCGCACGCACCGTGCGCCGCGCACCCACCCTCCTGCATCTGCCCGACCTCGAGCAGCGCCTTGCGGCGCTCGGCGCGCTGCTACCGGGAGTCTCCTCATCGCAGCTCGTGTCGCGTGCGCCGTCGCTGCTCGCGTACGCGCCGGAGGCGGTGGTGCGCAAGCTGGACGAGCTGGCTGAGCTGTTTGGCTCCGCCGCCAACGCCGCCGCGATGGTGAAGCGCGAGCCCGCACTGCTCACGTACGATGTGCGCCATACCCTTGCTGCCAAGGTGCGCGTCTTCGAGACATGGCTCCCTAACCTTGATGCCACTAAGCTGCTTGTAGCGGCGCCGCGGCTGCTGAGCTATGACGTGGCGACGATGCTGCCGCGCAAGCTCGCCGCGCTCGCCGACGCCCTCCCAGGCGCCGACATTCCAAGGCTCATCAAGAGTGTTCCACAGCTGCTTGAGTACGACGTGGAGACGAAACTCCCGCCAAAAACTGCTTGCATGCACGTGCTCACCACGGCGCCATCCCCTCTCCACAGGTATGACGTGGAGACGAAACTCCCGCCAAAGCTGACGGCGCTCCGGGCACTCTTCCATCCGCGCGCGATCGGACCGCCGCCTCCGCCGCCGAGCGCGGCGCGGCGCCTCGCCACCTCGAAGCTCCTCGGCGGCCGGCAGCCCGGACGAAACCCTACCGGTCGCACCGCCGTCACTGGGCCGCGCCGGCCTGTGACAGCGGCGGCGGCGGCGGCGGCGGCGGCGCGTGGCGACAGAGGCGGCGGCAGCGCGCGCGGGCCGAGCACGATTGGTCTTCTGCGCCTCGCGGCCCTCGATACGGCGACGGTCGAGCGCCGACTTGAGCGGCTGAGCGCTCTGCTGCCCGAAGTGGATACGATCGCTCTGGTCGGCAAGCAGCCAGCGCTGCTCCGGCGTGACGTCGAAGGGTCCCTACGGCCTCGGCTCGCCTTCCTGGGTGCGATGCTGGGCGATCCCGCGGAGGCGACCCGCATCGTCGTTGCCAATCCTCGACTGCTGATGAGCAGCTGGGGCGTGCTCAGCCGCCTGCCCTTTGTGCTGCGCGCTGTGCCGGGCGGCTTGGAGACCATCACGGTCAGCAGCGCCCTCATGGCACCCAAGCCCAAGTTTGCGGAGCGATTCCCGGGCTATGCCGGCTGGCTCCGCCGCCAGATCGCCCACCAGCAGGCGCAGGCGCTCGGCACAGCGCTCGGCGGCCGTGCCGCCGGCAAGTCGTCGAGCGCGCCGTCTAGGGCAGGCGCCGTGCCGAGCGCGGGCGCTGTGCCGAGCGTGAGCGCTGTGCCGAGCGCGGGCGCGAGCGTCGCACAGCTCGAGGAACGGCTCGGCGAGTGGCTCGAGAGGCGCCTCGAGGCCGAGGACGCGCGCGGAGGCGAGCTCAGCCTCGAGAGCTTTGCAAATGTCGACTGGCCTGCCGGCGTGGCCAAAGGCGGCTTGCAAGAGCTGGACGAAAGAACGCTGGGGTTGAGGTGACCTGGCGCGCATTTATTTGGTCATCTTCAATGGTCATCTTAGGGAGGCAAGTGGTCCCGGGGTAGTAAATGTATAAAGAGAAAAGACCGCGGACGGGCTCTTTCGTTCCCGTCGAAAAAGTCGCACATGCTACAGGCGAGTAAGGGATGTTTAACGGAAAGAAACTGATACATGTTTGATGTTAGCGGGGAGGTTAGGGTTATAGGTAAGTTTGACCCCGAGCGTCTCTTTTTAACTATTAGGACCCCCGCGAGCCGATGGGGAACTTATTGGGAACCAGACCCGCCCTGAATGTTAAGAGGATCCCGACGCGTGTTAACATTCACACAGGTTGTCGCGTCTGTGGTCTGTCGTGTTACCGGTACGTTCACTGGTTCACACAGCAGCCCCGTGTGGATTTGTCGAGTTCGACTCCATAGTGATGATGGCGGCATTTGTACTTGTACTTGCATTCTCGCAGGCCTCCACTGACATGCATCGAGCTGCGCGTGCTAATGATGTCACGAAAATCGATGAGCTCGTGGCGGCAGGCGCGTCGGTCGAAGCCCAGGACGACGAGAAGAGGACGCCGCTGCACATCGCTGCGGCACAAGGCCACGCAGATGCGATCAAGGCGCTCGTTGCGGCGGGCGCGTCGGTCGAAGCTCGGACCGACGTGAAGAGGACGCCGCTGAAGGCGACGCCGCTGCACATCGCTGCGGCAGATGGCCACGCAGATGCGATCAAGGCGCTCGCTGCGGCTGGCGCGGCGGTTGAA
>Ga0180439_100624_pt1 | contig 23149 bp, 11 predicted proteins | sample ChrtobMetaP5_0mM_FD_119744 | JGI IMG/M metagenome (GOLD analysis project Ga0180439, IMG submission 119744) | Chrysochromulina tobin associated microbial communities from unialgal haptophyte culture, Seattle, Washington, USA - P5_0mM MetaG | ecosystem: Host-associated > Algae > Haptophytes >...
CATACCCGGGACCGCCGCCGCGATCGGTATCTCAGCGGGCGTGGCCGCCAGCGCGATGCTGCCGAGAAATACCAGGACTAGAGCTCTGCCGCTTCGGTAGGTGAGGATGTGCAGGTGCGTGGTGACGCACCCCATCTCAAGCTCCGCGGCGATCAGGAGCAAGCCAAGCATGGCGGCCCACGCAAAGATCGTACGGATGAGATAGCCGCTGCAGCCCTCCGTCTCCGAACCGTAGTACACAGTGGGCACGCTAACGGTGGCCACCGCCGAGCAGGCGATGATGTTGAGAATCTTGGACTTCCACTTCATCGATTCAATCTTTCGGTCCTCCTCCGTCAGGACGGGTTGACCCATGGGCACGACGCCGACGGGCTGACCCATGGGCACCTGGTTCGATGGGCCCGGCTGAGCAGCCGGAGAGGAAGGCTTCGCGCCCATGAATCACCTGCGTCGCGGCCGACCTTCCCGAGAGCCGTCGACCTGCGTTCACGCGAAATAGTCGCGATATACGTCCCAGTACTTTTGGAAACTAATTCTTCACAACAACCCGTCACAGCGAAAGGTCGGCCCTTATCCCATCGGCAACCGACCACGCGTCGAGGAGAAAAGCGCGGACGCTCAGAATGGTCGAGCCGTCGTCGCCCATGCTGCTCATTGGCGTCATGTCCAACCCTGTGAAGCCGCTGCTGCGCACGCAATGGCGCGAGTGGGCTTCAAAGTTCCACGAGACGGACCGCGCCGTCCGCGTGCGCTACATCTTTGGCAAGACCATGTATGAGCGGAACGCCGACCCTGGTTCTGTGAGCGTCAAAGCCGTGGCCAAGGACTTGGATGGGAACGATCATTTGCTCGTCGATGGCCGCGAGCGGCTGCCGCACGTTGGGGTCGTTACCGAAAAGAGCGCCTACTTTTGGAAAAATGCCGTCACCTTCGAGCCGAATGCCAAGTGGTACTGCAAGTGCGACGATGATACTCTGGTGCATCTCGACCGTCTGGCCAACGTGTTGCGCAGCATCGACACGATGCATCCTGGCGAGGCCACCTACCTGGGTCACCTCAAGTGGCGCGGCTGGGACGTGGACGATCGGTTCCAAGCGTGCGGCGGCACCTGGGGCGATGCGCGAAAGGCCATCAAGGATATCCTGTACGGCGGCATCGTCCACGGCAACCTGCCGTACCCGCCGTGCCCCCACTCGGCCGGACCGTACCCCTACATGAGCGGCGGCATGGTCTGCATGTCGCGCCCGCTCGCCCTCCTCATGTCGACCGATGCGCACTTTGAGCACTTCCTCGCCGTCGCGAGGCGGCGCAACACGCACGGAACGCCGTGCAGGCGGCCGCTCGAGTGCGCGACTCAGCCCGCGGACGTGCACATGTGGCACCACGAAGACGCGGGCATCGGGTACAACGTGTTCCGCGCCGCCGTCGCGCACAATTTCACGCTCAACTACATTGCAGTGCCTGGTACTGAGCGTCCGTCTTTGAACCCCTCGTGCCCGTGAAATTCCTCATTTGGGCATCACTCGTGAGTCCCTAATTTGGGACGCGCTCGTGGCCTACTCCTTGCCCCTGTTCACTCCATGCTCACTCTGCCCGTGTGAGTCTCGGATGCTGGATCAGCGCACTACAATGACGCGGGTATCATCGAACGGCGCGCCACGCCTGACTCCGCGCTGACCGCAGACGACGAGTACTGGTCGACGCGGGCGGTCTTTGCGCACGGGATCAAGGTCCCCTCAGATTTCTCACTCCTCAAGGAGCGGTGGAATCTCTCGCGCCCCGACGCGGCCTTCGACACCCTGGAGTGCTGGCCGTCGGATCAGCTGCCGAGAGGGGCCAACGTACACTACGGGAATTGGGGATGGGCCCGCGTGCCATGCCCAAAAATGGAATACCTTCCGGAGTTCACCTCCATCGATCTCGTGGACCTGACGCGATTTCGTACGCTCTCACCAGCCGAGCAAAAGGCGGAGATTGAGCGCGTCGACGGGCTCATCGCGCGCGTGCGTGGCCCCGTTCACACCGGACGCTTCTGTGATGTCAAGCCACAAGAAAACTTCAAATTCTGCAGCTTCCCGTGGGTCGTCCCAGAGATCATGAAGCGGCGACAGGGCGCGAAGCGTGCCGCCCGGCTTTCGGCAAAGATTTGGGAGGAATGGAAGGCAGCCAATCCTGAGAAAAAAAACAGGCGAAAGCGCGCCAAGACGAAGAAGTTGCGCCGGTCGGTGGAAGACGAGAGGGGGCGTCGTGAAAAGTAGAGTGAGCTGTCCTTTGTGGTGGTTGGTTTCACCTCAATAGTTCTCCTGTACACAGGCTCTGCGGGGGTCTTGGGCGTTGTCTATGTGTGACATGCTTATCAACACCCCGACTTAGACGAGAGGCTACTCCTTTACGGCTGACCTTCACGGTTTAGTAGCCAGAGGCCTCGTGCCCTGGCGACGACCTCCGTTAGCTGGAGATGCGCCGACGCTGTGACCGACGCTGCCGAGCGGCTTAGGGAGAAAGTTAGAGGCAAGCACACGTGCGTTTCATTTTCACGGCTTGGTGTGGTCGGGGGGTTGGTTATAGCCGTCCGCGCGTGCGAGCAGCTGCACGCCATGCCCTTCCAAGAAGCGATCCAAGAGGCCAACCTTCAGCAGCGGCTGCCTGATTACGTGCGCGTCGCCAATAAAAAACGTGCTGAGGGAGAGCGCCAAATCCGGCGACAGACTAGAGCAGCAGGCCGACGCTTTGCTGAGCATGATTTAGATGGCAGCAAGGAGCTCGACTTTGATGAATTCTACTGCATGTTGCCATACAGCCTGCGTGAGGAGCGCAGCGTGTCAGAGCTTAGGCAATGTTTCAGTGATGCCGACTCGAATGGAAATGGGACGCTCTCGATCAACGAGTTTTGGCTGTGGAGCATGTCGACGGCGGGTCAAACACACGGCGTGAAGACCCTCGAAGATCTGCTACGTCGCTATGACACGGACAAGACTGGTGTGCTCAACGAGCTGCAGTTCGAGCGCATGTGCATGGAGACCGGCTTTGCGAGCGGGGCGGATGACATGTTCAAGCAATTATGCGGAAAGCGCGCAGGCAAGCTCAATCATAGCGAGCTCGCCGAGGCGATCATCAAGGGCGCCCCACCCATGGCTCCCGCGTCAAGGAATCTGCTTTCGCAGCTTTGGAAGACGTCGGATTCGGAGGACGAGAAGCGCACCGCTTCCACGCCGAAGCCGCAGCCAGACGCCAAGATAAAATTTCACGTTACCGGCAAAGATGCTGCGAGCCTTCGTGCCAGCCTTCAAGAGCAACTACGCTCGAGCGGTCTTAACACGGGTCTACTCATTAAGTTATTTGACTGCGATGCCGACACATCCTTCTCAATCGACAGCCTGGAGTTCTTCACTGCATTGCGCTCGCGATTCGGGTATGGGGGAAGCTTTTTCATCATCGATGAGGTGTTCAAGCAGCTCGACCTGGATGGCAGCGGTGAGATAGGCTTCGACGAGCTGTACGAGTTTGTTCGGGGTCGTCGCCACTCGCTCGATTCCAGAAGCAAGAAAGTGTGGAAAATGATGTGCAAGGTGCCGCCGTGGGCGACATACACACTGGAGAGCATCGCATGGGACCAGGAGACCTTGCGGGAGCAGATTCTGCTGATGATGGACAGGGCCAATGTGAAGGCCGACAACGTGGCCGCCGCGTTCGATAAGCTTGGCGACGGTCTTGTGGAACGCGACGAGTTCCTCAAGAATGTCGGCGGCTGGTTTCGGGCCAACGAAAAGCTGTGGCACGCCGAAATCGAAGAGCACGCCGAAGCAGCGTACGATGCAATGGCGCGCTCTGCGGTGGACGGCGACGTGATTCTGTCCATCGAGGTTTTGCAAGCATGGCTGACTGCATCCGGACCATTTGATGACCTGGCCGAGCCGCCGCTCAAGAAGGGAGCCGTGCGAGTCCGGGCAAAGAAAGCTCTCACGCGTGCCCAAAGGGAGGCGCTTGTATTGGCAGAACGTGAGCTGGCTGCCCAGAGGGAACAAGAGAGGAAGGAAAGGAATATGGCCATAGCCCAGGCCAAGGCAGCTAGAACTTTGTTGATTGGTGCTCTTCACGAATCAGCTAAGGATATTTACCAGGAGATGGACGCCCAGCTGGCGCCGCGCGGCGCCACGTGGAAGCCTATTCGATCCGGTACCGGATGGGCCATGGACGACACGCTCGAGGGCTCGCGGGGCATGGCACCGCTGCGGCCCTCAGGATTCGGTAAAGGTGCTTTGCGAGCTGCTCTGCAAGAGGAGCATAAGTTCTTGCAGAGCAGCAGCAGTTCGCAGGCTGCTGGATCTTTATTTCAGCAACAGGGGGGGAGATCTTCATGCTACCGCTTTCAAACTGGCCTACAGTCAACCATACTGGGATTCCAGCCAGCATGGGCACCCGCTGGATCCAATGTGCCCAGGTTGCCAAGCGGGCGCCCCGGTTCTGCGACGTTGGGTGCGGAGTTGTACACTATTCCGGTTGGCCGAATTCCTCATCGTTCCTTGGGTTCGATCGGTGGTACACCTGCACAGATGGACCACGAACATCGATCGGCGAGCATGCGACGCACTGCCAGCGTGCACAGGTTCAATCTGCGGCCTTCTTCGCCGAGGGCGTCCCCTGCAGTCCTCACCCGTCCGGTCTCAGCAGCCAACCTGCCCCGTCAGAGGGCATCGGTAGCGACGATCGCAGGGCCTCTCCGACCTGCGACAGGACACGGCAAATCCAAGTCCCGCAACTCTCCCCTTTTGGAGGCCCTCTCGAGGGCACGGGCGAACGCGGCAGAAGCGGGAGAAGGTGCCGAGCTAGCGAAGGCCGTGCTTGACGCGCTGGTCGTGGCGCACGGATTGGAAAATGGTACGATGGCGCAGAGCGCCGAGGCTGCGGAGCACGCCGAGGTGGCAGCGGAGGGCGAGCTTCCGCCGGCGCCGGTGCCGTTGGCAGAGGTGGTGGAGGCTGAGACCCCTGCTGTCGCGCCCTGGCCAGCTGCCGCGACTGCGCTGGCTGCCGCGCCGGCTGCCGCGCCGGCAGCGGCTAGTGCGGCCGAAGTAGATGAAGCTGCGTCCGAGGAAGCGCCCACGGCGCCCGAGGCAGATGCGGGGCCTGCGGCTGAGGCAATAGCGGCTGCGTCCGAGGCACCATCGGCTGCGGCGGAGGAGGCACCTGCGGCTGCGGCTGAGGCCGAGGCAATAGCAGCTGCGTCCGAGGCACCTTCGGCTGCGTTCGAGGCGCCTGTGGATGCGTTCGAGGCACCTGCGGCTGCGGCTGAGGCCGAGGCATCTGCGGCTGCGTCCGAGGCACCTTCGGCTGCGTTCGAGGCACTTGTGGCTGCGTTCGAGGCACCTGCGGCTGCGGCTGAGGCCGAAGCATCTGCGGATGCGTCCGAGGCACTTTCGGCTGCGTCAGAGGCACCGGCCGCTGCGGCCGAGGCCGAGGGACGCGCGGCGGCTGAGGAGGCGAAAGTAGCCGAAGAAGCAGCCGCAGCCGAGGCCGAGGCGATGGCCGCAAAGGCGGCAGCGGCGGCAGCGGCGGCCGCAGAGGCAGTCTTGGCCGCCGCCGCTGTGCGGGATAAAGCGTCAGCCACCGCGCGAAATCGATTCGCCGCCGCGGCGAAGACGATGTCCATCGCCAATTTGTTAAAGGCCGGTGGGCGACGGGTTGCAGATGCGCGTGCCGCTGCCGAGGAGGAGCAAGCAGCCAAGGTGGCGACCGAGGCCGCCGAGGCCGCCGAGGCTGCCGCAGTCGAGGCAGCACGTGCGGCTGCCGAGGCAGCGCAGCGGCATCAGGTGCTCGCCGCCGAGGTTGCCGAGAAGGCGGCGGCAGTTGCGGCGGCCGACGAGGAGAAGACGCTGGTCGAGGCGGCCGAGAAGGCCACCGAGGTCGAGGTGGCCGGAAGGGGCCACACAGCTGACGATCTCGAGGCTGCAGAGGCAGTGGCCGAGGAGGCAGCGGCCGTGGAGGCGGCAGTAGTCGAGACGGCGGCTGCGGCTGCGGCCGAGGCACCAGCGGCAGCGGCAGAGGTACGATCGACTGCGGCCGAGGAGGCACCTGCGTCTGCGGCTGAGGCCGAGGCGCCTGCGTCTGCGGCTGAGGAACCAGTGTCTACGGCCGAGGAGGAACCAGCGGCTGCGTTTGAGGCACCTGCGGCTGCGGCCGAGGCACCAGCGGCAGCGGCAGAGGCACCATCGGCTGCGGCCGAGGAGGCACCTGCGTCTGCGGCTGAGGCCGAGGCGCCTGCGTCTGCGGCTGAGGAACCAGTGTCTACGGCCGAGGAGGAACCAGCGGCCGCGTTTGAGGCACCTGCGGCTGCGGCCGAGGCACCAGCGGCAGCGGCAGAGGCACCATCGGCTGCGGCCGAGGAGGCACCTGCGTCTGCGGTTGAGGCCGAGGCGCCTGCGTAGTGATTCGAGTAAAAGCCGTGGTCTGGGGTAGGTCAACATAACATTGAGATAGCATTAATATATGAATCTATTTGCTCCAGCCCTAGCACAGCGATGGTACCAGCTAACATTCGCACCCACCGGACGTACCAGGTTGACCTGAGCTTGCACCTGTCTTGTGCATGTCGGCAAGGCACATCTCGCACGAGGCATCCCCAGGCCGGCGGCACAGGCATTCACCGATCTCGCGGAGGGCATCGATGATGCACTCACGCTGATCCACGAAGTTGCATCTTGCGTACATCTTATCCTCGAATATGGAGGTACGCTCCTTGCGCAGCTCCGGCTCCTGCTTCTCTCGCTCCAGCCAGCGGTGCACGCACGCACGGAAATGCGCCCTCGCCTTCACAGCAGCACAGGCATACATCTGCTCGCTCGTCACAGGCTGGTAATCTAGATCCTCGTCGCTCGTCACAGGCTGGTAATCTAGATCCTCGTGACGAGGCCACGGATTTCCATTCTCCGAGGGCGGCGAGGACGGCGCTCGTGCCCACGCCGACAAAATGGGCTGTGTGCGTCGGTTGGGGCAAACGAGATGATGCAGGCCGGCTGCCGGGTTGACGCAAGCAGCTAGATCTGCGATCGAGGCACTACGTGTCTGAGAGCCTGAGAGCGCGTCCTCAAGCATTTTCAGCCGTTGAGCCCAAGTGCGTTGCACCCACTCCTCCTTGGGAATGGATGGGCAGCGAGACCGACCGCCAAGATCACGTACCTTCGCCTCCGCCTTCTTCTCGACTGATGGTGCTAGACTGCAGTTCGCCGGATGCGGGTCATTCATCGCCTGCGACGCCTGTGCCACCGCCTGCACACTAGGTATCATCTGCTGTGCTTGCGCGAGCATCAGCTTGGCCCGCTCGAGTATGACGAACGAGTGTCGCGGCATGATGAAAACGCTCCCATCGCAAAGATTTCCCATGGCTGCTGTCACCGTCTGCGTTCTGGGGCACGCGTCGACGACCCAGCCGTAGGAGTTAGATGACCAACCATCCATTTCGTCGAGAGTCAAGATGCAATCGCCGATCAGAGGCGGACGCTGAGCAATCTCCGTGAACGGAGAGGGTAGGTCGAGGCCATCAACAGTGTTCCATCCCTGATCCGATCCCACATTCACTCTGTTTGCCTCGCACAGCCTGCGAGCTTCTGGCTGGATGAATGTGCCTGCCTCGACATTGAACCGCTTCGCGCATTCGTTGCAGAGACCCCGCTTATGATAATTGCCAAAGTTTCCGCATTCAGGCTGGACAGCGCCGCCGCCCAGGTCCATGCATTTTGTCCTTCGGAGAGGGCGTGGATGGTCAGCCATGATGCGGATGCAAAAGGCGAGCAAGAGTGCAGAGCAAGAGTGCAGAAAGCGAGCGATGTGCAGGAAAAAGCGCGCTTTCGTCCATGTTTCTATCCGGATGTGGATTTCAGAACCTTCAGGGAGGGTCGCTGCGCGTCGAATTGAGTCGTTCCCCCGCTCTCCCTCCCCACAAAATCAAATAACGAAACTGCCGATGCCTTAAACTAAGCACAGGTATGCACTCCCGTTGTGCGGCTAGCTTGCTGGACCCAAACTAAAGTAGGCAAGCTTCTCCGCTGGCAGTGCGAGCTGAGCTTCGTCACACTGAAGAAGTCCGCGAGAAGTCCGGTTGCCGCCATTGCGGCTCGTGATGCTCGACTCGCTCTTGAGCTGGCTGATCCTGAAGAACCTCCGACCCTTTGTCGAGGACACGGTCGACCTCGGATTGCACCTGCGCAATGGCTGCCTGCTGCTCGAGGACGTCACCCTCTCGCCTACGCTGCTCGCCAGCCTAGCGCTGCCGCTCACCATCAAGGCGGTGAGGATCGCGCGGCTTGAGATCCTGCTTCCGTGGCGCCAGTCGGGCAGTAGCCTGCCACTTGTGGTGGTCGTCGACGGTGTACGTGCAATCGTAGGGCCGCTCGACGAGTGCAGCGCGCGTGACCGCCACGGTGGCTGGCTTGGTAAGCGCAAGCAGAAGCGCCTACTCGCATCGAGCGGGGCCGAGTCGCCAGCGGTCGAAGCGCCTGTCGCAGGCGATCCGGCGAGTACCTCCAGCAGCTGGCAGACGCGGACGCTCGTCGACGCGCTGCTGCGCGATCTGCAAGTGCATCTGAGCAACCTGGTCATTTGCTTCGAGTCCGCGCCCGGCGGCGTCGCCGTGAGCGCAACGCTGAGCAGCCTGCAGCTGCGCGCGCAGCGGCGGCAGGCGCTGCCGCGCCTGCTCTCACTCTGCCTCGGCCGCGGAGCCGAGCTCAAGGAGCATTCGGCCGAGGTGCATCTAGAGCTCACAGTGGGCATCCAGTGGCACCCGAACGGACTTGGGGACCTGCCGCCGCCCGTCGGTGCGGCGGCGTCGCGGCCGCCAGATCCGGAGCTCGCTCCGCCAGATCTGGATCTCGCTCCGCCAGATCTGCGGCCGCCGGCGGAGGCTCGGGCGCGTGCTCCATCCGCCGCCGCTCCGGCCGCTGCCGCCGACTCGAGCGGCCCGCCTGCCAAATTAGGCCCGCCTGCCAAATTAGGATCGGTGCCTCTTCTCGAGCCATGGCGTAGCGTGGCCGACGTAACCGTTCGCATCGAGTGGCCCTCGGCCGAGGCGCCCACGACGGCGCCCACGCTGCACCTCGACGGGAGCGTGCAGCTCGAGCCGCTGCGCGTGCGCGTGAGTGCTTCACAGCTCGAGTCCCTCAGCACCTTCGCGCGGCGCACAGCACAGCTCGCGAGCGGGAGCCATCGATGGAGCGTCTCTGGCGCGACTTGCCGCACCGCGCCGCGCCCTGCCAGTCCGCGCCCTGTCATGTCGGTAGGCGCGGCGCCGTCTTGGGCATGGTGGCGGTACGCGACCGGCGCCGTACTGGGCGACCTGCTGGAGGAGCGGAGGCGCCAGTCGTGGCAGTGGCTGCGCGCGCGCGTCGCGCTGCAGCGAGCGTACGAAGCGGCGTGGACCGTTCACATTCACAGCATCAGCCCCGCCGCCGCGGCGGCGCTCGAGACGGCGCTCCCGCCTCGGCAGGCGGCGCTCGAGACGGCGCCGCTCCTCGACGCGAGGATGCAGGCGGCCGTTGCCGTTGCCATCGACGCCGCCGCGCTCGCGGACGAGTTCGCGGCACGCGCATCCGACCGAGATTCACCGAGATTCACCGAGATTCTACGAGATGCGACGAGATCGGCACGCGCACCCGCTGTGCCGCTGATGGCTGCCTCCTCCACGCCCGCCGTGCCGACGGGCGCCGTGCCGAGCGCCATGCCGACGGGCGCCACCTCCTCGGCCGAGGCGCTCGCGTGGCTCGAGAGCACGCTTGACGTCGAGACCGTCGAGCGCTGTCGTGAGCGCGCCCGGCAGCGACTCGCGCTCGGGACAGCGCGCCCAGCGCACGAGCGCTCACGACAGCGCTCGGGCTCCGTCCCTACCAACGCCGACGCCACCCGCGCCATCGCCCGCGGAGCGCCCACGACAGCGCCCGGCGCCACGGCCGCTGCCGACCCTGCCGACCCTGCCGGTGCCCAGCACGGCGCCCCCGCAGCCGAGCGGTTTCGTCTCGAAGCAGCGCTGCACGTGCATGCGGCCGGTATGGTGGTGCGGCTCGGCCTCCCCGTGCGCGCCGTCGTGGGCGCCAAGGGCGGGCGGGCGGGCAGCGCTGCGGCGCGCGGCAGCCTATGGGGCACGAGCGCCGTCGCGAGCGCGGTGGGGTCGGCGGTACCGGTAGGCGCTGAGCTGACTGTGAATGAGGAGCTGACTGTGAATGAGCTGACTGTGATCCTTGACGAGTTCAGCATGGATCTACGTCACAGCCTCGGCCTCGGACGCGGCGGCGGCGGGGGCGGCGGGGGCGGCGGTGGTGGCGGTGGCGGTGGTGGTGGTGGTGGCGGTGGTGGTGGTGTTGGTGGTGGCGGCAGCGGCAGTGGTGGTGGCGCAGGCGTCGGCGGTGTGCGGGCCGCTCTCGACTTCACTGCCTCGCTGCTCTCACTTCGCGTCCTCCATTGGCGTCCGGCCGCACCTTCATGGATGAGCACAGCCGGTGGTGCAGGCGGCGGCGGCACGCGCGGCGGCGGCGGAAGCGGCGGCGCGAGCGGCGGCGGTGGCGGTGGCGGCGGCGGCGGCGGTGCCGGTGGCGGCGGCGATGCAGCCGGGCCAGCGAGTGGGTGGCATGCCGTGAACGTGGTGTGCTGCGGAGGCGCGGAGGAGAGCGGTGTGAACACGACAACTTCAGAAGCGCCCGGTGTGAACACGACGACTTCGAGCGGGCCCTCGCCCACGACGGCGCCCGTGCTGTCGGCGGCCGCCGCAGCGGCACGGCGGCGCCCTTTGTGCAGCTTCACGTGTCACTTCGACATGCGGGCTGATCGAAGCTTCCCACTGGTCGCCGGGATCGGGCTCCATGTCGGGCGTCCGGTCACCGTCTGTGCGGACCTCTCCCTGCTACGGGATGGAGCCAGCCTCGTCGCGCTCGCGACGGCGCCCATCGGCGGCACCCCCTTCTCGCTCGCCCCCGGTGCTGCGGCGGCCGCCGAGGCCGCCGCTGACCTCGCGAACGGGCTGGCAGAGCTGGCGCCCACAACGGCGCTCCGACGCGGGGGCGAGGGCGGCATCAGCGGTGGCAACGGTTTCAACGGCGGCAGCAGTGGCAGCGGTGGCAGCGGCGGTAGCGGTGCATTCACCCGCCCATCGCCTCAGCTGAGCCTGCAGTTCGACGCCAGCGAGCCGCTCATCGCGATGGCCAGCGCCCTCGAGCGCCCCGACCTCTCGGTGCCGATTGCAAGACTCATCAGGCTGCATGCGCATGTGACCAACGCAGCGCCCAGCGCAGCGCCCGATCCCATGGGCGCCGTGACGTGCGCCCTCGGCTCTGGGATGAGCGGCGCTCAGCACGGCGCTCCGCACGGCGCTCAGCCCGGCGCTCAGCACGGCGCTCAGTCCGGCGCTCAGCACGGCGCTCCGCACGGCGCTCCGCACGCAGTTCCGAGCAGCGGCGTGTCCGGACGGTGGAGGGTTTGGGCGCACGTGCAGCTCGGTGCCTCGTTCGCATCGCAGCGGCGCCTGCTGCCGCTGCTGGTCAGCCCGCCCCCGCCCCTGAACTTGACGAGCGCTCAGGACGGCGGCGCCGACGATGGGCGTGATGAGGTGGAACCGGCGGCGGTGGCGGCGGCGATGGCGAATGAGGAGCGGCCGTCTGCCTTGGCAGAGCGACCCATCGGCAGGCCCACCGGTCGGCGCTCGCCCGGCCTGAGCAGCGGCGAGGAGGACGAGGAGGACGAGGACGAGGACGAGGACGAGGACGTGGACGCGGATTCCGACCTTTCGGACGAGTCGGTGCCGGTGGCGCAGGTCGTCATCACGCGCGATGAGCTCCTGGCGCTTGGCGTGGACGTGCTCAACACAGCGCGTACCGGTACGCCCAGGGAGGAGCTCGACGCGCGTGGCAAGCTGTCCCGCACGAGCTCTTCTCCAACGGTCCTGTTGGCGTCTCCGGAGGAGTTGACGCAGCCCGAGCTCGCCCACTGGCGCCGCGCCGCTACTGCACCGGATGCGCGCGGAGACGAGGCGCGCAGTGGAGGAGGGCGACTCACGAGCCTGCATCCTAATGAAGGAGGCACTCATCCTAATGAAGGAGGCACTCATCCTAATGAAGGAGGCACTCATCCTAATGGAGGAGGGTGACTCACGAGCCTGGGCGACATGCAGGCCACGTGGCGATCGCACACGCTGCACACCGGCGGGAGCGGCGGCACCGGCGGGAGCAGCGGCGGCACGACCAGCTCGCGTAGCTTCTCATTGCTTGCCGGTTCACATTCACAGCCGAGTCACATTCACAGCTCGCGCAGCTTCTCATTGCTAGAGCGTGGCCTTGAGCTCGCGATGGCGGGCCATATCGAGCTTGCCATACGGCTCATCATACCGCCTCCTTCCCCATCCGAGAGTTCGCCGGTTCACATTCACAGCCTCTCCATCGACGAGCGACCGCTGCCGCCGCCGGTGAGCCAAGCGGCGTTGCTCGCCTGCGCTGAAGAGGTCCTCAGCCCATGTACACTGAGCGCCGAAGTGAGCGTCCCCGAGAGCTTGCTTCATCAGGCGGCGCGGCCGGTCGCGCGGCCCGCGGCGCGGCCGGCGGCGCCACCGCCCACTTCTGAAGCGCCACCATCGAGCCGCGTCGACGCCGCCACCGCCGCCGCCGCCACTGGTAGCCTCGGCCACCCGCCCGTGTTGCATTGCCTCCGCCTGCACGGCACACTGCCCTCGATCAGTCTGCATGTGTGGCCGGCGCTCCTCACCGAGTCATTCTCCCTTGTGCGCTTCGTCCTCCCAGCGGTGTCCGAGGCCTTGCGCCCGCTCACGCGAGTCTCGGCCGACCAGAGGACCAAAGCGACGGGTGGCGTGGGAGGCGACGGGTGGCGAGAGGGGGCGACGGGCGGCGTGGGAGGCGACGCCAACGCCAGACGCGATCCCATCGGCAGCGAGGGCTGTGAACGATCGAGGGCTGTGAACGATCGCGGATCGACAGAGTTTGGAACGATGGCCGCCGCCTCGCCGCTTGCGGCGGTGACGCTGCAGCTGCACCTGCCGTCGGTCGAGCTGCACGTGCACGAGCAGCGCCCTCGGCCAGGCGACCCCGCCGACCGTTCACATTCACAGCAGCGCCCTCGGCCAGGCGACCCCGCCGACCGTTCACATTCACAGCAGCGCCCTCGGCCACGCGACCCCGCCGACCTGCTGCTTGCCAAGCTCACGGGCCTCACCGTCTGCTGCGACGCGGACCCAACGGCTGGCGTCGATGCGGACGTCTACCTTGGCAGCCTCTCGGTACTCGACGCGCGGCGCCACGTGCCCGAGGCGCTCGCGCTCATCGTGTCGCTGCGCGCGGAGGCGGCCATGTGCCCGCCGCCGCAGCTGAGCGCGTCCATCGTACCGGTAGACTTGCGGCCGGCCGGTGCGACACGCGAGAGGGCTCGTGCCGCTGTGGGGAGAGCGCCTGTGGGGAAAGCGGCCCAAAACCCGAGCGCCGCTGTGGGGAGAGCGCCTGTGGGGAAAGCGTCCCAAAACCCGAGCGCGTCGAAGCCTCGTGGCGCTCAACACAGCGCTCCCGGAAGCTTCGTGGAAGCTTCATGGAAGCTTCCTCGCCACCTCATCGCCATCCCCGGCGCCTCCGCCTCTGTCGACGCCCCCCCCAAGCCGCTGCTGCGTGCTCTCGTGCGCCCTCCCGATGCGCATGGCACCCTCGCCGTCCGTCTCGTGGCCGTCTGCCAGGCGCTCGGCATGCAGTGGAACCCGGGGTTGATTGCCGCGCTCATCAACGTGCTCGTCGACCTACAACGGCACGCCCGGCCGCCTCCGTCCGCGCCCTCGCCCTCTGCCGCGGGTGCGCCGACGCAAGCGCCCGCGCAGACGACGGCGAGCGAGGGCGTGCCGGCGTCTTCTTCCTCTGCGCCGCTGCATCTCGAGCTTGAGCTTGAGGCGACCGTTGGCTCGACGAGTATCTCGCTCAATCTCGAGGAGCGAGCTCGCCATCTCGAGAAGCGAGCGCCCGAGGGCGCGCCGCTCCATCAGCTGGTGCTCATCCTCGCTCGGGACGTGGGCGTCTCACTCGCGCTCGCTCAGGACGGCGCGCTCAGGATGGCGCTCGGCGCGACGCTCGGGAGCATCCGCATGCCGAGCCACTCGCCACCGGCGACGACGTCCTTTGAGGTGGTGCGCCCCATCGATCGCGAGGACGCCGCGGTGGTCGTCGAGGTGCTCAAGAATGAGGCGACCAAGCACGTGCCCGACATCACCGTCCAGTCACGGCCAGTCAACTTCGAATTCCGCAACCAGACGTTGCTCCAGGCTGTCGACTACATGGACCGCGGCATCCTTGCCTTATTCACGCCGCTCCGGCCTCCTGGCGGCAAGTCGTCGGTGCAGCCGCTCTGGCGCGTGAGCGCGCCCTCCGCCACCATGCGAATCCCGACCGATCACGAAGGCGTCCTCGAGTTCCTCGTCGGCCCCGTGTCGGTGGGTTGCGAGGTGCTCTTCCCGAGAGGCATCCAGACACAGAAGATTGTGCTCAGGGCGCAGCGCGTCTCTGCGTACGTGCTGCGCCCGCCCAAGCAGCCGACGCAGCCGACTGCGGCGGAGGCGGTCGCCGCCTCGTCCGCCGCCTCGGATGAGGCCGCGCAGGTGCGCTGTGAATGTGAACTGGTGCGCTCACAGCTGCCTTTACTCGAAGAGATGTCCAACGTGCAGCTGAATATCATCGTGCCGCTGCGCAAGGTGGACGGTGCCAAGCAGGGCCTTCCGTTCATGACACTCGAGGTGCTCGCCACAGCGCCCCGCAGCGCCCCACAGCGCCCCACAGCTCCCCACAGCCCCCTTCATGACGCTCGAGGTGCCCGATGTGGGGAGCACGGTGATGACCTCTGGTGGCCTCTTGATGACCTGTGATGGCCTCCTGATGGCCTCCCTCATCAGGTGCCCGATGTGGGGAGCACGGTGCATGTGGGATTGCAGCCAGAGGACTTTCGTACCATCACGGCGCTCTGGTTCGACAACTTCTCGCGCAACCCCCCACCCGCCCCGCCGGACCCTGCCAGGCTGGCGCTGCCTCGGAACTGCAACGGGATGGTTGTGTCACTCAACCTGGAGCAGACGGTCCTTTGGCTGCATCCGACGGAGGCGCAGCCAGCGTTCCTGCGCGTCGAGATCAACGAGCTGCGCCTCGACGTCGCGAAGACCCTCGCGCTGTGCACGCACGTGAGTGTCGAGGTCGGCTCCCTCATTAGGGTGATTGCCTCCCTCATTAGGATGATTGCCTCCCTCATCAGGTGAGTGTCGAGGTCGGCTCAACGGCCGTGCACGGCCGTTGGCAGAGCGAGCCGCAGCAGCCGCCCGTGTGGTTACAGCTCTTTGGCCCGCCGCTCCCGCCACCTTCGCTTGCTGCTATGCGACGAGGAGCTGCGGGCATGTTTGGACAGGGCAAGCCACCACCCAAGTGGAAAGGGTATAGCCCCGAGGACGACACGTCGGCCGATGCGCCACCACCACGTGGCACGCCACCTGCCAGGGCGGCGCCCGTTACGGCGCCGGCAACGCCGCCCGCCACGCCGCCCGCCATGCCGCCCAGCACGGCGCCCGACGCGGCGCCCGACGCGGCGCCCGTCTCGAATCCGATCGTGTGCCGCCTCAAGATCGGGGAGCCGGCGGGATTGCCCAACGAGATCCACGTGGACGTCGGCCGGCAGGCGCTCACGCCGGCGCCCATCCCAGTGCTCCTGCTCGCCGACTTCACGCTGAATGTGCTCGCGGGCCTGCTGGGTGCGATGCCCAAGACGACGGCGGCGGCGGCGGGCGGGACGGCTGAGATGCATCTGGCCGTCCAGATCGCGCAGCTGCAGCTCTGCATTCCACAGCCCATGCTCTGTGAACAGCCCATGCTCTGGGAAGAGACGAAGCCGAGCGCCGCCGGTCCGCCCGGCACGGCGCCAGCCGGCACGGCGCCCGGCACGGCGCCCGGCGCGACGCATGCCATCGGCGCCATCGGGGACGCATTGCTCGAGGGTGCGATGGAGCTCGGCCGCGTGCCCCCGTTTTGGTGCCTGTCGGACGAGGCCGCGCGGCTCGTGCGCCCAAGGATGCTCGTCCTTCAACTCTCGTCGTCAGTTGAGGTGCAGAAGAGCAAGGACCAAGGGCAACGGCTTGCGCCCGTCACGGCGCCCTCATTCGATAGCGGCGGCGGCGGCGGCGGCGGCGGCGGCGGCGGCGGTGGCGGCGGCGGCGGCGGCGGCGGCGGCGGCGGCGGCGGCGGCGGTGGCGGCGGCAGCAGCAGCGTGCCGGGTGTCGGAGCGAGCTGTGGGGAAACATGGAGCCTCATACAACACGTTATGGTGCATGCAAGCGTCGAGTACACTTGCATGTGTGTCGGCCACTACACCGAGCCAGCGAAACGGTTCGGCGTGCCCGACACGACGCCCGTGGGATCAGGGGAATGGCGCCCGACATGGCGCTCCGGGGGGCACACGCCGCCCACCCATGGCGACCGCGCGAGTGCGCTGCTGGCTCAGGTGCGCGAGCAGCCGATCGAGTCTCCTTCATTAGGATGAGTGCCTCCTTCATTAGGATGAGTGCCTCCTTCATTAGGATGATTCATTAGGATGAGTGCCTCCTTCATTAGGAAGTGCCCCCCCTCATTAGGATGAGTGCCTCCCTCATCAGGTGCGCGTGCAGCCGACCGAGCTGGATGACCAGCCGTGCGTCCTCGAGCGGCTTGTCGCCCTCTTCGACTTGACGACGCGCCCGAGGGCTGGTGGCGCCGTCTCGGGCGCCGACGGCTCGGGCGGAGGAGCGCCCAGCGCGACGCAGCAGCAGCTCTCGATCCTCTTTCAAGATCCGATCTGCATCTCAATCTCCGCCGCCCAGATCGTCTTCGCGCTCGCTGTGGGCGCCCAGTACACGCTAGCGGCTCTCGCGCTCCCGATCACGGTGCCGCCCATACTTCTCGCGCCGCCGCCGCCGGACAAGAGCTCGGACAAGAGCTCGGACAAGAGCTCGGACAGGGGCGCGTCGGCCGAGGAGGTGGCGAGCTCGGCCCTCATCATGGTCAGTTGCCCGTATGTGCAGCTGACCATCTTGTCGGCGCAAGTGCCCACGCTGCCCTTTGTGCAGCTGAGCGTGGGCGATGAGGAGGCGCCGCTCTCAGTCACCATCGAGAAGCATGCGGGCACGCGCCTGAACGCGACGGAGCTGTCCATGCGCCTCTCTGCGCGATTCTACAACGCGTCGCTCTTCGCATGGGAGCCCATCGTCGAGCCCTTCGTCTCGACCCTCTCGCTGCGCTCTGGCGGCATGCCCGACGTCGCGGTGCATCTCCACATCGGCGACACGCTCAATCTCAACGTGTCCGACGGCATGCTCCGCGCGCTCCAGGCCAACCTGCGCACAGGCCACCAGACGTTTGAGAAGCAGCTGGCGCACACGCTGCGGTACGCGACGGCCGCGTGGGATGGCGTCGGCGTCTCGGCCGGCGGAGGCGGGCAAGCGCAGCCTCAGGTGCCTCCTCGCGTCGAGTTGGGCGTCGTGTCCAAGCCGCGCCGCACCGAGGGCGTCGTGTTGGGCGAGCCTCGGCGTCATAGGGAGTTGCGTGACTCGCGCTCGCCCACTTCGCCTCCGGCGCCGGACTTGAGCGATTCGCCCGGGTCGTCGAGCGCTTCGTCTGCCTCGGTGCCCAGCAGCTCGTCTGCCTCGGTGCCCAGCGGCCCAAGCGTCGTGTTGGGCGAGCCTCTCCAACGGCCGCCCCTGCCCGGCAGCGCCGTGCTGGGCGGCCCGACGGCTCGCGTGGCCGAGGCGCAGCCTGCGCCAGGCGCGGTGCCTTCGTTTCTGACCAACGAGACCGGCGGCTTGATACGTTGTTGGGTGGCGCAGCGCGTCGAGCCTGACGGCGGTGGCAGCGGTCATCATTCGCCCAGGACGACGCTCGACCCATCGGGCGTCGTGCCGGGCGTCGTCGGCGGCAGCAGCCACGTGCCCCCCGAGCACTGCCAGCTCGCGCTGCCCGCGGGTGCGACGAAGCTGCTCCCGTTTTGGGACGCGGACGCGCGCTCGTTGCAGCGCGACTGGCACGAGGACGGCCCGCGTGAGCTGTGCGTGCAGCTCGAGGGCGACTGGATGCCCCTTGTCGGCATCGTCGTCAGCCAGCCAAACACCACCGTCCTACCGCTCCAGCGCTCGGCGAGCGGCCGGACATGTGACTGGGAGCGAGAGAAGCCGTGGACGCCGGGGACGGGCAGAGGGCCACCTCGCGCTCCTCGGTGCGTTGTGTGCGAGGTGGTGCTGCACGAGCGTGGCACACGCCTCACAATCCGCTCGATGCTCACGCTGATCAATGGCACCTCCCGCACACTCATCGCGGACCTCGCGTCGGACCTCGCGCCGCTCCGTCACCTCGGGATCCTCGCGCCGGCCGACGTCCTCCCCATCCCATCAGGCTGCCTCGAGGGCGGATTGCGCCTCATCGACGCTGGGGTGCAGGGCGACGCCGAGGCGCAGCGCGCGGCGCTCGACGCGGCCGACGTGGCCGAAGCCTTTGGCGAGGTGAGGAACGTCATGTGGCTCTCGCCGCTCACGTGCCCGTACGACGGCAAGCCGACGGCGGAGGAGGAGGCCACGTGGCGCTCCACGTTTGAACGGCCGGACGCTGAGCACCTGGTGCGCTACTACCCGTCGTGCACGCTTGGAGAGAAGAGCGGCGACCTCTACCTGGGCTCGTTCTCGATGCACTTCAAGCCCAAGGATGGAGCCCTCTCCGTGACGAGTAAGGCGAACCGGCTGCTCAAGTGGTACAGCCTCGAATGGCACCGCGTGCTCACGATCATCAAGAAGAGCGGCAAGCTCTCGGGCTACAAGGGTTTCGTCATCCTGCTCGCGCCCGCCGACCGCGCCGGCGCCGGCGCCAGCGCAGCGGCGGCGGCGCCAGCGACGGCGCCGCCGGCGGGCCGCCGCGGCGGCGCAGACAAGGGTGACTCCATCACTCTCTCGGGGTTTGCGTGGGCCAATGAGGTGCGCCATGTAATCGAGGCACTTGTCGCCGAGCGCTCCCCTTACTTTGACCGCGCGGGGCTCGAGGAGAATGTGCGCATGCGTGCCAAATTTGGTATCGACGACGAGAAGGAAGTGGTGCTGCACGAGTATGCATGCGCCCTCATGCATGCCGACGGGTCGTCCAATGGCAAGATCTACATCACGCGCCAGCTCATCTGCTTCTCGGGCTCCCTGTTCGGGCGCGAGACGCGCGCCATCTTCGGCGTGGCGGATATCGTCACCGTGGAGCGAGCGGAGTCGCCGGCGCCCAACACGCTCGTCGTCACCTCGTCCACCACTGAGGAGAAGTTCACCTTTTTGCTCGACTCGACGCGCGCGCATGCGCTCGCCCTACTCCAGCAGCTCATCGCCATCGTGCACTCCGACCACTCGCTGCTCGCGCCACGCCGGCTGCCCACGCAGGGCCTCGAGCTACCGCCCGAGCCCATCCTCGAGAAGGCCAAGGCGCCGCTGCAGCCCTTTGCCCAACGCTCCCTCGCACTCTCGCCCTCATGCCTGATCGTCGCGTCTGGCTGGCGCTACCCGGTGCGTGCCTCCCTGATGACCTCTGATGACCTCTGATGACCTCTGATGACCTCTGATGACCTCCCTCATTAGGTACGTGCCTCGATCGCCACCGGCAACCCGGCGACGCTGCTGCTGCAGCCGCCGCTCGCGCTGCACAACCTGCTGCCATGCGCTCTTGAGTGGCGCCTCGTGCCGCTGCTCGTCGACAAGCGCGAGAGGGTCGAGGAGCGCCTGGGCGGGCATGACTTTTGGGACGAGGGGGACCCGGCGATTGGGTGGGTTAGGGAGCTGCCACCCGAGGGCTGCCATGACTTCTATGAGCTGCCCTTCTCGGGACGATGGGGTCTGCAGCTGCGCCTCCCCGGCTACGATTGGTCGGCCTCCGTCGCGGTCGACATGACCTCGAACACCGAGGACACGGAGACGGTGCGCCTTCGCTCGCTCTCGGCCGAATCCAAGGATTTGCGTGTGCAGCTGCGCCATCGTGCGGGAGCGAGCCGGGCGCGCCACCTGCTCCAAGTGCTCGTCTCGTACTGGCTCGTCAATGGCACCGGGCTCACGCTGCAGTACAAGCGCCGCAAGCAGCTCACGCCCGCGTCCAATGACGGCGGCGGTGGCGGCGGCGGCGGCGGGAGCGGCGGCGGCGGCGGCGGGGGCGGCGGCGGCGGCGGGGGGGCCCGCGAGGACAACAGCTCGATCGGTGGTAACGGCCTCTCGTCGGCGCTCGTGGCGGTGGACAGGGCGCTCGCGACGGCGCGCTCCTCGCACACGGACGACGAGAGCTCGACCTCCGAGATGTCGATCTCGACCTCCGAGATGTCGATCTCGAGCCCGCTGTCCCGAGCGCGCTCCGGCATGCCCGCGGCCGCGGCCGAGAGAGAGGGCGCGGCCGCCGACAGCTTGCAGAACACGCTCGACCACGAAGAGATGGGCGCCATGTTGGGCGCCATCGAGGCTGAGGCGGAGGCGGGCCTCGAGGGCGAGCAGTACGCGTCCGACCAGCAGACTCTCCTCTACTCGGTGCCCAAGGGTGGCAGGCAAGGACTGCACTGCATTGCCGTGCGCGTGGTGGGCGACACAGCCGGCTTCGTCACAGCCGGCTCCCGCCAAGCGGAGCGGCAGCCCGAGAAGGCGCAAGGCTGGTCGCCTCCCTTTTCGCTGCTCCTCGGGCCCTTCCAGGCAGAGCGCACCTTCCGTGCCGGCGCGTACGACCTGGCGGTGGACATCAAGCCCGTGCAGACGGCGGCCCGAGAGCTCACCAAGGTGGTCACCATCGTGCAGCGCTTCTGGCTGTGCAATCAACTGGATCTCGCTGTCGAAGTGGAGCAGTGGGGCGGGCCGGCTGGCCAACGTCTCGAGCAGCCGCTCATGCCCCTCGCCGTGTCGGAGCGAGCGCCCTTTCATTGGCCCAATCCCAAGGTGAAGGAGGACGCGAAGCTGCTGCGGCTGCGCGCGGCGCCGGGGCAGGGCGCGGCTGGCTTCTTGCCAACACCCGATCAAGGGTGGAGCTCGGGCTTCCCGATTGACACGCCGGGCTGCTTCGTGGTCCACTGCGACCAGGGTGTGCCGCCTAGCGAGCCTGGCTGGTGGGCTTCACTGCTGCGCATCATGGTCCACGTGCAGCCCATCGGCGCATGCATTGAGATCTCGTTCACACATGCGCCCGTGTCGCCCGCGCCCTACCGGCTGGACAACCGCACACCGTACGCCTTCTCAGCACGCCAAAAGGGGGCCGAGCACCTGCTCCCGTTACTGGTGCCGCCTGACAGCCAGGCGCCCTTTGCGTGGCCCGAGTCTTCCCTCGAGCATGTGCTCTTGTGCTACCTCGCCCCCCCGCCCCCGCCGCACGCCGCCAAGCGGCGCGTTGAGGAGCCCCCTTATGGGCTGCCGCCGCCGGGCGCGTCCACGACGGCGTCGCAGCCACGGGGCGCGCGCCCGAGGCCCGAAGTTGAGCCGCTCAAGCCGCGGGAGATGAGGCCGAGATCAGGCCGAGATCAGGCCGAGGCCAAGCCGACCCTCGTGCGCCTCGATGCGATGATGCGCTCGGTTCCGCTGCCCGTGAGCCCCGCGAGCGCGCTGGCCGAGTGGCTCGGTCTCGAAGACGAGCAGCCGACGGCGAGCAGCGCACACATTGGCTATTCACACATTGGCGCGGGCGGGCTGGAGCCGCCGCATGTATCTTCGCACGCCAGCACGGTGGCGCCCGTCATGGCGCCTCGGGCGGCGTGGGTGCATGTTGGGATGCAGGGCGGGCAGCGCGTGCTCACCATCTCGATGGAGCGCATCGAGGCCGAGCTCGCGAGCTCCGGCGCGGACGAAACCGTCAAGCTCTTTTTGGGCATCTCGCTCCATTCGATCGGCATCTCGATCGTGCACGCCGGGCATGAGGAGCTACTGTACGTGAGTGGGCAGCAGCTGAGTGTCGACTACGTGCTCTCGAAGCGCACGGCCACGATCGAGGCGACACTGCTCGCGTTCCAGATCGACAACCAGCAGGCCTCCGCGACGCTGCCCGCCGTCCTCTCCCTCACCCCCGGCGCAGGCGCAGGCGCAGGCGCAGGCGCAGGCGCAGGCGCAGGCGCAGGCGCAGGCGCAGGCGCAGGCGCAAGCGTCGGCGCAGGCGTCGGCGCAGGCGGCGGCGCAGGCGGCGCTGAGGAGTCGCAGCCTCCGGCGGCGCACCTGAGCATCGTAAAGGATCTCCGCATGCAAGGCGGCGCGGTGGACTGGTGGGACTACGTCTCCTTCCGCCTCCTCGAGATCGACGTGGCGCTCGAGCCGTTACTGATCCAGTCGGTGCTCGACTTCACACTCGCGTCCGAGCTGCTCGGGCTGATCTCGTTAATCTCCGAGCTCACGCCCAAGCAGACGGACGAGGCGCTGCGCGAGCGCGCCGCACGGCGCGTGGCGCGCCAGGCGCTGCGAACCGAGCTGCTTCGGTATGGGGAGGCGCAGCGGCGGTGGTACTTTGGCAAGCTCGAGCTGCACCCGGTCAAGCTCAACCTCACCTTTCGCCAGCCGCAGCCGCACGGCGAGGCCTTCACGGAGGCGTTCACGCTACCGATCCCGAGCGTCGATGGAGCGCCACTCTGCTTGTCGGCGCTCATTCGCGAGCATCTGTACGGTCTGCCCGATGACCTCATCGTCGCCATCGGCAAGCATTATCTCTTCGCGCTGCTCCGGCAGGTGATGACCTCTTCGTGATGACCTCGTGATGACCTCTTCGCGATTACCTCTTGATTACCAATTGGGTCGAAGCGCTGATGACCTCAGATGCTCGCTAATGACCTCGGATGACCTCTGAGTGCCTCCCTTCATCGGCTGTTACGGCAGGTATACCGCGTCATCCTGCGTGTCGAGCCGACGGGCGCGTCCGACTTTGTGCGCACGCTTGGCACGGGTGTCAAGGATCTCTTCTACCTGCCCGCGAAGGCCGTCGTGCGCTCCCCACGCGATTTCGGACGCGCCGTCGCAGCGGGGGGCGCTTCGTTCGCACGCGGCGTGATGCTCGCGCCGGCGCGTCCGGCGGGTAAGATGGCCGCGTCTCTGCTGAGCTCGACAGATCGAGCGCTGCAGGCGATGGCCATGACGTCTTCCGGAGGGGCCCTGACGGTGAGC
>Ga0180439_100698_pt1 | contig 22058 bp, 13 predicted proteins | sample ChrtobMetaP5_0mM_FD_119744 | JGI IMG/M metagenome (GOLD analysis project Ga0180439, IMG submission 119744) | Chrysochromulina tobin associated microbial communities from unialgal haptophyte culture, Seattle, Washington, USA - P5_0mM MetaG | ecosystem: Host-associated > Algae > Haptophytes >...
GAGCCCGTGCTCCGTCTCGTAGAGAATGCACGAGTCGTCGTACAGCGCGAGCGTCGCCTCACGCACATCCCGCGGGAGCCCACGCCATTGCTCCGAGATGAGGATGAAGTCTCGATCCATCGATGGAAAGAATCGTCGAATGTCCCCGTAGATGACGATGAGAAGGTGCGAGAGGAGGTGGGCATGGTCGAGCACGAGTCCACCGCAGAGGGCAGCACCGCGGGCAGCGACTCCGGGTGTCCAGCCGAAGTTGGCAGGAATGCGGTCCATGACCGCAGCGTACGCCGGCAGGTAGAGCCCCGCCTGCAGCTTCAGCAACTGGGAAGGGAGGCCGATGTCGCGCTTCTTCTCGACGACAGGCGACGGCACCTTTTTGTTCAGCAGCTTGACGGGCACGCGCGACCAGTACTCGGGCTTGGAGCGCACACCATGCTCATCAGGGGTGGCGACGCCCATGGCGGCCTCGTAGAACGTGCGGCGGAGGTCGTCGGGCAGCAGTTCGAGCATCTCCTTGGAGACTCGATCGAGGGACGCGGCCTTTCCCTTGCGCATCTGTGCATCTGTGGAACGCTCGGAACACAAGCAGAACTCGACGTGTCATGTGAAGAGCCAGTTGTAACCGCACACGTACATGTATGTACGCCGGTTCGGTGTCGTCTTGGGTGTCGAGTTACATGTATAAACATTGGCAGTGAAGAGAAAATTCCCACACGCCACAGACTCTTTCATGGAGCACACTCGATTTTGATCACCTGTGTGGACTGTGGACGAGGGTGGCGGGGACCCACAACCCCGGCGCCGCGTCGCGCGCGCGTAGGGCGGAAACAAACGCTCGAAACAGCAAACACAGAAAAAGCGGCACTCGCCAACTTGCACGAACTCGACCGTCACGCGTCCAACCCTCTACCCCCACTAAACCGTGCCCTTACGCTGGTCCGTGGAGTGCCCGGGTTCGGTACGCTCTCCGCGCAGAGATCGATACGTTACGTCGGCCCTCCGAACCCGCATGCATGCATGTGCCCAGGATCTCTCGGCAGGTCGACCACGGGCGATGCTCAGTTGACCCAGAGTGCTCCAGCCCGCTGATAATTATTCGGCATGGGACGGGTATTCTCACGAATGAGCGAATAGTTGGAGACCCCAGTCACTCCTGAATAGGTATAGGTGTCATCTGCCAGCCCTTCTTGCGAAGCATAAGAGCTTTGCGACCATTCGATTTCGAAGTCGGCCGCCACCACGGAGCCGAAGCGCGTGCGGATCGCCTCCATGGTCGCATATGGGATGAAGTTGAATTGGCAGAGGTCTGGGTCGTTGTAATGCAGGATCTCAACCGGCGTGAAGACTGAGGCGAGGTCGTCTATGAGCAGTGGTGGGGCGCACAGGCTGTAATTGCCACTGCTGTGGATAAAGCAGCCAACGAAAAGCCCGTCCGAGTCCCATTCTGTGAGATTGGCCATGTAGTAGGTCTGGTTCTTCTGGCAGACGTGAAACACCACTGCCGAGTTGTCGATGCATATGAGCTCGAGTGGCGAGCGCGCCATCAGGGCTTGGACTTTGGTCACAGGGCTACGACATTCTTCCAGATTTTTGCAGTTGGTCCACGAGCGGGGGCTTTGTGGGTTGGGGCACACGAGCGCCTCGTCCGCGTCGGACACGTCGTACATGTAGTAGGCAGCTGAGTGCGAGCCGCGGCCCGACGATCCGTGCGCGGTCTCGAGGCCGTCGCTCCACGAATTCCGAACGATCAGTCCCCCCTTATTTCCCCACTCGTCGGTGTACGTATCAGTGTACCCGACAACATCGATCGCGTGCCCGCCGATGAGGATCATCTTGCCACCCTTGCGATGGTGCCACTCGCCGCGCATGCTCACAAAGGGTCGCCAGGAGGAGATGCAGCACCCCACATTCGCAAAGGCCCGGTCCCGCGGGCACGGCACGCAAGTCCAATTCGAGTGGCATCGATAGTTTCGCTCCGTGGCCCATGTGCATGGAAAGTAGTACTCGTTTGTGATGAACGGCATGCCCAAGGTGATGACGCGCTGCTTGTCGATGAGCTTCCGCTGCATGTCGGTGTAGTCGTACATCACGTCAACCGCCGTCACGTTGAAACGCAGCGGGTTGGTCGCAAGGGCTTCATCCTGACCATCACAAATGGCCTCGCCCTTGGCAGTCTCGGTGTACGGACATACAGATTCGGGCAAAGCAAGCTTGGCAAGTTCCTTCATGTAGTAGAGTAAAAGAACGTCTGCCCCGTCTGTCGTGCCGCCCCAGTTGACCTCCCCGTCAGCGTTTGCTTTCGCCGGGCACATGGCACTAGGATGTTTGTGGCACACGTTCATCACGTCGATTCCAAAAGCTTGCCGCGATAGCCGGAGGTACGTATTAGGGTCCAGCCAACCACGAGCCACGCCGAACCTGCGATACGAGTCTTCGAGAATGCCCGTTAGAGCAAAGAGCCAACAGTCTCCTCGATTCATTTGGTCAACAGGTGGCGTCAGACCACCGAGCAACATTTTCGTCGGCTTCATGATGGTGCTGCCACGAATCTCCGGCTCCTCAAGATTGACGGACAGCGTCGTAGGCGGAGGCGTATGGAGGATCTTGCCCTGAATCTTCGGCTCTTCACTCACTGCCAAGGATGTGAGGGCTTGCAATACAGGGCTTGCAACTCTGCGCTCACCCTTGGCTGGCGCGCTCGTCTGCTGCCAAAGGATGAGCAGCTGGAGGGCGACGATCAGCCCGGCGACCGTGGCCCAACCGCCATGGCACGTGCGCTGACGACGCACGCGCGAGCCATCCTGTGCGGTGCCGAACTCGACGTAGCCAGAGACCAGATCCTCCTTGTCGGCCATTGCGTGATGAGACCGCCAACCTGAGACCGTCCACGTGGGAGAACGAGCACGACCGAGTTTCTCACTGTGAATTTCACTGAACGTAGCCCCTTGTGGAATGTCTTTGGCATCAAGAGTTTCATGTGCACTTTTTCTTGTGAAACGACACGAGGACACATGTCGGCGGCGCGAGATTACCTCGCTGCGCACGGCGTCCAGGAGGCGTTGGCCGCGGCTGTATCCGAGGTGCTGCGCAGCCGCCCAGCCGATCCAATCTTGGGCATCTGCGACATTCTGACCGCCAAGGAGGCGGCGAAGGCAAGCATGAGTGCCGCCTCGGGCGCGAAATTCGACTCAGCCGGCGCCCTCCTCTCGGTGGGCGAGCTGCCGCCGCTGCGCAAGCTCGGCGAGGGCAAAGTGCGCGACTTGTACGAGGTCGACGCGGGGCACTTGCTCGTCGTCGTCACCGACAGGATCAGCGCGTTTGATGTCATCATGCTGAATGGCGTCAAGGGCAAAGGCAAGGTGCTCAACCAGCTCACAGCCTTCTGGCTGCGCCACCTTGCGGAAAACGGCCTCGGCATTGAGCACCACATGGTCACCGACGACGTCGCACAGATGCCGGAGAGCTGCAAGAGGCACGCTAGCATCCTCGAGGGCCGGTCGATGCTTGTGCGAAAGCTGCGCATGCTGCCGGTCGAGTCCATCGTCCGCGGGTACATCACTGGATCGGGCTGGGCCGATTATCAGAAGACGGGCTCCGTGTGTGGCCATGTTCTGCCTGCTGGCCTGCAGCTATGTGCCAAGCTGCCCGAAGAACTCTTCACTCCGTCCACCAAGGCGGAGCTCGGACAGCATGATGAGAACATCACCGTCTCACAAGCGTCCGAGATGCTCGGCGAGAGCATCGCGGAGGACGTGTCCAAGTATGCGCGCCGTGTGTACACCATCGCTGCGGCCCACGCAGCGCCACGCGGCGTCTTGGTCGCCGATACGAAGATGGAGTTCGGGGTGGCGCTCGATGCGAGCGGTGGCGCTCCGCTCATCCTCGGCGACGAAGTCCTCACACCCGACTGCTCGCGCTACTGGCCCAGCGAAGGCTACGAGGCCGGCAAGGACCAACCATCGTACGACAAGCAGTACGTACGCGACTACCTCAGTAGCATCAAATTCGACAAGAAGACGCCCATCGCCCTACCGGCCGAGGTCGTTGGGGCAACCATCGAGAAGTACATTGCCATCTACAAGCTGCTCACCGACAAAGAGCCAGTGCTATAGTACGTACACACCGTACACAGCCGTACGCGCGCCACAGAATCTGTGCCGCAGTGGAACCTGCGGGATAAGGGGTGTGTGGATTGAAAACGCATGTACATACCACAACAAACGTGCCGCGTGCGAGCCCAAGACGGCGCTTTATACTTCCTTTCGCGTGACACTTGAGTTCACGAAAAGTGTCCTGCCCTCGACGCAACAGCATGCAGTCTTCGTCGCGATTCAGCGCCACAGCATCCATTGCGTCCATGCTAATGGACGCGAATGCAGCATACATGTACCTGGACCCTGCCTTGATAATGCCAATGGCTCGAAAGCCACCGCCAGGCTCGAACTCGTCAGCCATCTCTTACACCTTTGGTCCTGGGCCGTTGGGCCTAACGCTCGACAATGCACACGGTGGCACGCGCATTGTCGTGAGCGAGGTGGCGAACGCGTCGCAAGCGCAGCACTTGGGAGTGCCCGTGGGTGGCATACTCATGGAAGTCAACGGGAGGACGGCGACTGGCCGACGACTAGCTCATATTGGACAATGGCTGGCGGTCGAGGAGCGGCCGTTGACATTGCGAATCTTGCACCCTGGAGGTGCGGCTGCTGTCGCAGCTGTGGGCATCGATTCCAAAGACGAGTTGAACATCGAAGAATTCGTCATCCCAGCGCCATCTGCAATGCTGACGTCACCGCTGAAACCCCCAAAGGGCGAGCAGCACCACTTGGATGCAGCCCGAGAAGTCTCTAGCACAAAGCCCCAGAACAAGGGCGAGCAACATGAAATGGAGCCATCCCGGCCAGCCTCTAGCACGGTGAACTCGAGAGCATCGGCGGATTCGGCTGCCGTCGGAGCGTCGACGGGCAGCTCGGCACTTGGCGACGGAAGCAAATCGACTCGGAAGCACAAGGCAAAGCACAAGAAAGGCAAATCAACCTCAAGGGACTTGGCAGCAGCCGAAAAGCGCCCCGAGCGCCCTCCGCTACCAAAGGCGTTTAGATATACGTTTGGCCCAGGGCCGCTCGGCTTGGGGTTGAGTGACAACCCAAATGGCGCAGGTGTCGCTGTCACAGAGGTCATCCCCGGATCTGCAGCAAGCGAGCAAGGTATCATGGCCGGCGGGCTGGTCCTGCAGTTGAACGGCATGGATGTTACCAATCAAGGCAAGGTGGGGTTGAGCAAAATGATTGGCTATATTCCTCGGCCGCTCACAATCACGCTTTCCGCGCCCATCGAGAAAGACGAGGGGGAAAAGCAGACCGTTGCCGACCCAGCACCAGCAGCCACGCCTGCGGATGCATCTGTTACGTCAGACCCCACAGCGAAGAGTCAAAAAGCGGCAAAATCTGCTCCCAAGTCGGGCCCACCGAAACCGAACACGCAACCTGATGAGGAGCCCAGGTCAGTAAAGCTGTTGACCGATGACGCGGAATCTGGTCCTGGAATCGGACAAGCGGCCAAGGTGACTGAAGCGAAGGCCGGTTCGGCTGTGGCGTCTGGTGCGCCTGCCAAGAACGGCGGGTTCTTCAAGGACGGAGTGTCCTCTGACGGTGAGCTCGATACAGACGTCATTGCCGTCGACGATAGCGACGGCAATGACGAGGATACCTCAGACGGCGTGATTCCCCCGGCCGCTCTGCCCACTGGTGCGGAGCTGCCATCAATTGCCGTGAAGTCGCCCCCCCCGAAATTAGCCGAGGCCCTGCCGCAAGCCGAGAAGTCACGACACGCTGCGCTGCCCAAACGAGCCCACCCGCCACCTCAGGCGCCCATCGACGCGTGGCCTCCATGGGCGACGACGCCGCCGCCACGTTCACCAAGAACTGTCGTAGGTGGCGAAGGAAAGTATACGCTGAAGAGAACCGAAGAATCATTCAATCATAGCTCACTTTCCGGCACATTTGGCAAGGAGGGGTAGTGTGCTACATGCATGCGCCAAAGCTGGACAAAGCGTACCAGCTGAGACATAACAGTCACATAGCCGATAGCGTAGCGCGATCTAAGTTCTGACGCTCGACCACGGCCGCTCGCAAATTACCGTATTAAGCGATCGCGTATAAGTCGTATACGGAATACGCGTGCGCCAGTTTTAGCGCACCGTTCTAGGCAGCTGGTTCTAGCGTCCATATAAGTATAACCGCGTATGAACCCCGGACCCCGCGTATGCGCGCGCGCGGCCCTCCTTCCGTAGCGCGTACAGCTCACGGGAGTCGGGACCCCACCGGGGCGATCGTCGCACCGTCGGAATTAAGCGGGGCGAACGCGGAACGGCCGCGGCCGGAACGAACGCGGAAGGGCAAGCGGGCCATGTGATTACGAACTATTAACATTCATTCGAGAAGCCTTTCGTAATGCCGTACGTGACCCCTGTCGTGGGGCGCGTGATGGGTGAAGATATACAAGATGATTTGCTGTGGCCTGTGCGACCGGCGAGCGGCGTCCCGCGCGGGGTCCGGTTCGGGGGTACCCGACGAGAGGTCCCTAAGTGGTCCCGGCGAGCGCGCGCTCGGGCCGCCGCGTGCCCCGACCTCGCGCGTCCCGTTCGGCCCGGTTAGACGTTGGCGCCGAACCGCGAACCGGCCGATCGCCGTTACGCTTGTCGCGCGGCGGTGTGCGCCCGGCCGGCCTACTTATGGTCGCCGGTCGCGCTCGCCCCTTCCGTCTCCGCTCAGTCGGGGGCCGGCTCTCCTTCGACTCTCTTCGCGCTTATGAAAGCGGGACGGTATACTCTAGAGGTCCGATACACTCCACGGCGGAATCTATGAGAATGAGACTCGTCCGCTTCTCTCACCGCGATTTCATCGCGACTTCTCCGCGACTTCACGCCGGCCTGCCGCGCTGCGTGTGCCTGCTGCGAGCACGCACGCGCTGCATTCGAGCCGTGTCGCCCCTCGAGACGGCTCCCCAAAAGCTCAAATTGCGGACGTGCGCACCGACAGTGTTGGTTGCGAACGCCCGCCCAGCACGCTCAAGGAGCGCGGATCGGAGCACCCTGCGGCCGGCGGCCGGACGTTGGCAAGGAGGCTCCTTCGCTGCCGCTCCACCCGCGCGTCCTTTAGTCGACGTCCTTGTGCTCACCCTGCTCGAGCAGCCAGTTGGCGGCGCGCGTCATATCATCCGCGTGCGACTGCAGCGCCTTCTCGCACATCCGCGCCGATGCGCCCGTCACGGCGCGCAGCTGCTTGGCGAGCTCGCGCCGCGCCTTCTCGGGCAGCGCGCGCTTGCTCTCGCCCTTGGTGGCGGCGCCGTGCTGGGCGGACGCAGTGCTCTCGCCCTTGGTGGTGGCCGCAGCCGGGGGAGCCTCAGCGCGGGCCACCGCGGCGGCCGGGGAGGCGGAAGGGGGCGTGTCGACCTCGTCCTCGTCCTCCTCCTCCAAGGGCTCCGACGGCACTACCGAGTGCACGCACGTGTACGGCTCGATGTTACCCGAGCGACCATCGGAGGCATCCCAGCGGTTCTTCTTATCGTCGACTGAGACGCATTGCTCGTTGAGCTGGTCACGCAGGCGGTCGGCTGTCTTGTAGTCGTGGCGCAGGCGCGCCGCCTGCCGCGCCGCGAGGATCTTGCCCACCTCCTCATCGGAGAGAGTGGACATGATTATCGCGCCCGTGCGCCCGTCGGACGCGTGCCACTTGTTCTCCTTGGCATCGAGGTACACGCCGTGCTTCTCGAGAGTGTCGCGCAGCACGTCGGCCGTCCTGTAGTCACGCCGCGCCCGTGCCTGCTCCCGCTGCACCAAGATGCGCTCGATCTCGTCGAGGGGCATCGACTTGGTCACCCCGGAGCGCGCCGCCTTCTGCGCGTGCGCCGCCGAGATGTTGACGGGCCCGATGGGTCCTGAGCGCCCGTCGGCGGCCTGCCACTTGTTCTCCTTGGTGTCCAGGTGGACGCCGTGCTTCTCAAGCGTCTCGCGAATCTTGTCGGCCGTCTTGTAGTCCAAGGTGAAGCGCGCCTGCTCGCGCTCCTTGACCATCCGATCAATCTCCTCGTCGGAGAGTGGCGCCGCGCCCCCTTTGGCCGCCTTCTGCGCGTGCAGCTCGGAGACGTTGACGGCAGTAATCGGCCCCGTGCGCCCGTCGCCCGAGCGCCACGTCTTGTTCTGGTCGTCGAGCGCCACGCCCAGGCGCGAGAGCTGCTCGCGCAGCTTATCTGCGGTCTCGAAGTCGCGCGCGAAGCGAGCGGTCTCGCGCTTCGTCACCAGAGTGCGCACGCTGTCGTCGGTCGCAGCGCCGCTGACCGCGCTCGCCTTCGGCTTAGCCGGCGCGACGGCCGCCGCCGCCGCCATGCTCGGCTTGGGGCGCTCGGCGGCCACCACTGGCACGTCGAGCACGGGCCGCCGCACGACCGACGCCCATCCCTGGCCGCCGCCGTCCTGAACCGTCGCCGCGGAAGCATTCCTTGCGGCAGCAGCGGCGGCGGCGGCAGCATCGCGCGCGTAGCCGTTGATGGCCGCCGCGGGCGCGGGTGCGGCGCGCCCGATGGACTGAAGCATCTGATGACCACTGATGACCTCTGATGAGCTCTGATTGCGCCCGATGGACTGAAGCATCTGAGAGAAGGCATTGGCGGCGATCGCATCCGCGGCGGCCGCGTCGGCCGCCGCGTTCGATCCTTGCGCACGCCGGCCGACAGCGAGGTCCGCGGACGGCAGCATCTGCACAGCTGGCTGGTAGGAGCGGCGCAGCGCCGCCTCCTCCTCGGCAAGCTGCTTGATGATGCATCGGCCCACCTGGCGCGCGACCATCTCGACCCCCACGCGCTGCCGCTCTACGAGCACCTTTTCCTTCTTGAGCTTCGTCCACAGCGTCCACAGCACCTTGAGCAGGTCTGTGAATTGGATGAGGAAGGGGAGGATCCAATCGCGAAGGACCGTTGCTGCCGAGGTGCCACCGCCAGGGAGCTTGCCGACGAGGAGCTGCTTGCCGGTGTGCGGCGACGAATCGAGCATGTTCTTGATCGTCTTGCCGTCGGCGAAATACTTGTTGAGCTTACGGCACACGTCCGAGAGGACGGCCTGCTCCTGCTCCGAGAGAGGGCAGCAATTCGGGAAGCGCGAGATCAGGTGCGTGTAGATCTCTTCGAGACGTAGGAAGCCGGCGAGGAGCTGCTGCTCGCCCGGCGAGTAGACCATCTGGTAAATCGACGGCTGGCACAGCGCCGTCTTGTACACCGTCTGGAACTGGAGGAGCAGGTTGAGCTGCAGCCACTCGGCCCGGTCGGCGGCGGTCGCGTCGTCCGACGGGTAGGTCATGGCGCGCTGCATCGAGCCGCTCACCTCCTCAGCGGTCACGCCGGCGAGCGCGTGGAGCACTTGCAGCGTGTGCAGCAGCAGCGGCTGGAAGAGCAGCACGCGCGCCGCGTGCGCGATCTGCGCCACAAATGCCAACATGTCGGGTCCTGTCTTCCCAAGCCCCATTTGGAGCCCCGTCTGCACGCGCTGTAACCACGTGAGCAGTTGCATGTGCTGGAGCACGAGGAGCTCATACTTGGAGCGCTTGAAGTGAGGCGACTGCAGGTACGCCTCGCTCAGGTGCGTGTGGATCGCATTGATCACCTCCTCGAGCGAGTGCAGATGCTGCACAAAGGAGGCCAGGTCGCACTGCACCGGCGGGCCGTTGATGAGCTTCAGCGGCCCTGGTACCTCCATCGCGAGGTTGAGCAGCGCCCGCACGGTGTTGGCGAACGGATGCTCCTTCCGCAGGCTCCCCACGCGCTCGATGAGCTGCCCGAGCGACGCGGTCAGGCTCTGCAGCTCGAGGGGCTTATCGAACTCGTGGAGCAACGCGCCGTCCTCGGGCGCTGGCGGCGGCTCGTCGACCAGATCGCTCGACGTGGCGATCTCGGCGAGGCAGCCGAGGAGGCGCTCGTGCGACCACGCATCCTCAGGCAGCACGATCGCGTCTTGCTCGAGCGCGAGAGTGAGCGGGCTGAGCGGCGCCAGCGCGCCTGCGAACATGAGGGAGGGCAAGCTGCGTCAGCCCCATCCCAGCAGCGGCTGCGTCGCTGCGTCGCTGCACGAGCGCGCCTTGCGCTCGCGCGGAGGGCAGGCAGCCGGCGGTGCGCTGCGCCCACCTTTCAGAAGGGCGAACGTGAGCCCAGTGCCCAGCCGCATGTCCGACAGCGCCTTGGCCGCGCACTGCTGCACAGCAGGCTGCTGCACCATGCCGTCGATGGTCTGCTTGATCACGTCGCACATAACCACCTGCGGGCAGAGGTTGCGAGGCGCGCGCGCTCAGCGCCTGGGGCGTCAGAGCAGCCGGGCCGAGGTGCTGCTGTGTTCAGCTGCCAGGCACGCTGCGTACATGCGACTGCCGAAGCAGCGGATTGGCAGCGACCGCCTCCAGCATGCTGACCATGTCGACCGGCGCCGCGAGCAGCGGAGCCGCGGCGACTGCGGTGTCATCTGCGTCACCTACGGCAGCACGGCCGTTGCGACGTCCTCCACGCGAGCCGCCCATGTCGGCTAGTCTCTCTGAGTCAGGCACACAGTGCTGAGCGCCGGCTTCGCGGGCCGAGAGTATTGTGGTGCGTGAGGGCCCCAAACTCATGATTACCGGTACAAGTATGATGGCGCCTTCAAACTCATCGTCGCCGAACTCATCGTCGCCGAACTCAGCGCATCCGACCACGCCGCCGCCGGCCGAGCCTCAGACGCCTACCTCGAGCCTCGACAACAGCCCAAACTCGGCGGGATCGCCATCGTATAGGCATGCGTCAAACCGGCGAAGGCCCAACCTCAAGCTGACGGTGCCACAGCCCGAGTCGCCGCCCATCCAGCGCTTGCTCCCTCGCACATACGGCGACCCCTTCGGCTCGCCGTGCGCATCTACGCCGCCGCCTCTGGGCACCATGTCCACCAGCGGCGGCGGCACAGCGAGCCACAAGTATGTTGAGTCACCCGCCAGCAAGGGTGCCGTCACGCCCACGTCACGGCCGTTGACGCCGGGTTCGGCGCCGCGGCCGGACAGCGCAGAATCGCCGTGGCTTTCGAGTGTCGGCACGATCACCCCGTCGCCAACGCCTCGCAAGCTGCTCGAGCGTAGGCTCACACCCGATCAGCTCCTCTCGCCGGTGGCGCCGCTGCTCTCGCCAGTGCCAGTGGCCATCGACATGCCCTCGCCCTCCTTCGATCCGCTGCTCGAGCACTTCCTGCGCCCGCTCGACGAGCATACGATGTGCGCGTGCTTGCTCGAGCGCGCGGCGCGTGGCAAGGCGTTCCGGATGCTGCTCGAGGATGGTAACGTGTTGCTGCTGCTCGCTGAGCGGCGCTACCGCGACTTTGAGATCGCCGCCTCCGACGGCAGCCGCATCGCGACGCTCCACCGCGCGCACCACGGCCGATTTGTGCTCCGGCGCGCCACCATGTCCGGCTCGGCCCTGCCCGAGCTCGCCGCGATCGTGTTGGATGAGTGCGAGGTGGCCAACGCTCCCTCGCGCCCTCGCCTTAACCACATGCGGCTTGTCGCGGGACGGTGGGGCACGCCGCCACTCGGTGCCCTCGGCATTGGCGCCGAAGCGAGCCCCCGCGCCCGACCCGATGCGGACAATGCCAGTGCCACCGCTGCCGGGGAGAGCCACTGCCGCACAAGCCAGATCGATCTGAGATCGCCGAGATCGTCCTCAGATCTGAGATCGCCGAGATCGTCCTCAGATCTGAGCATCGCGATGGACGGGCTGGCCCTTGCGCAGTCGGAGGCGGCCGTGGTCGCGGCGGGGCTCGGCGGCGGCCCTCTGTACTCGAGAGCCATCGGCCGGTCGGCCGGCGAGTTGCTCGCCGCGCTCGCCGACGGCGCTCCGCCACCCTCACCCTCTCTCCTCGTGCTCGAGTCGCGCCTGCCCACCTGGGACGAGAACGCGAGCTTGCTCACCCTCGATTTCCCGCCGGATCGCGCCTCGCTCGCCTCCGTTCAAAACTTCCAACTGGTGCCCTTGGGGGGCGAGGCCGCCGCCGCCGCCGCCGCCGCGCAGGACAGCCTCGCCTTCAGCGCGGCGCTCGTGCATGGGTTGATCGGCGAGGCGGCCGGACTCGACACCTTCTCGCTCGACGTGCGCCCGCCGCTCTCGCCGCTCCTTGCCTTTGCAGCTTGCCTCGCCGCCCAAGATTGGGCATAGTTGTAAGGGTAACCGGTTGGGTGCTGGAGAGAGCCATCCTCCACCTGATTGTGAAAGGCCCCTTGGTCAACATGGTCTTACAGCAATGAAAGGTTTCGCATACATGCAGAGTACACGGTGTCTCGCGTCCCGCGGCCGCCGCCGCCGGAACACTGATCTACTTTTTTTGCCAGCGACACAAGTTTCGACGCCGCTGTGCGGGGTTATTCATACTGAAGGCTCCCCGCAGCTTCTTCGACCGTACCAGACCGTACAAAGTACAAAGCTCGAGCGAGGTCGCCTCGTGGCGGAGAATGGCCTTCCTTGCGGCCAAGAACAAGACACACTGGGTGAGCGACACCAAGGTGACGCACTGCTCGCACTCCGGCTGTGGCAAGCAGTTCAGCACCTTCGTGCGTAAGCACCACTGCCGGAAATGTGGCTATGTCTACTGCGACACGCACTCGCAGCGCAGGTTGCGGCTCGATGCTGAGGGCAACCGGTGCACCACTGGGACCAGCGAGCCTGCACGCGTGTGCGACGGCTGTTTTGAGCGCTTGGAAGCGCCGGCAGTCGAGGTGCCCAAGTCGTCGGCCTCGGTTGCACTCAACGTGGCCGACGCACCCGAGGACCTGGTGCGCCGTGATCGCACGGCCCTCTTTCTGGCCAAGCGGACCACCTTCAACCGCGAAAATAGGGCCGCAGTGGAAGCGGTCATCCATGCCTACACGGAGCTGCGCATGGACGCAGCCTCAAAGTCGGCGTCAGTCGTTGGCGGCGTCAAAAAGATGTCGTGGAGGGGCCCATCCGACACGCATGCTACTGGCTGCGAGCTCTGCCGCCGCGGCTTCACACAGATCTTTCGCAAGCACCACTGCCGCATTTGCAGTCGAGTGGTCTGCGAGAACTGCTCCGCCAACCGTAAGACGTCCGCGGAGCACGGCGGCTTCGTCTATCGCTCGTGCTTCGAGTGCAACGACAAGCTCGAGCGACATGAGCGTGCGACCGAGTTCAGTCGGATGCGCCAGGCAGCGATGATGTCGCCGTTTGCGACGGCGTTCCAGACCACCTCAGCCGCTTCGAAGGCCGTGCGCGAGCTCGTGCTCCTCTTCGAGACTCAGGTGATTGCGTCTCTGATTGCATGCTGATTACCTACCTCATCTTCGAGACTCATGTGATTGCGTCTCTGATTGCATGATGATTACTTTCCTCATCAGGTGACGCAGCTGGGCACTCCCGCGGCTCCCTGATTGCGTCTCTGATTGCATGCTGATTACCTCCCTCATCAGGTGACGCAGCTGGGCACTCCCGCGGCTCCCTCGCTCACTTCTTACGAGGACGCGTTCGCGATCAAGGACATGGTCGAACGTGCGTTCGGATCTCACGTGGATGCCTACAAGAAGTGCATGTCGCTGCGCCTCGAGACGCCGGGAGAGATCAAGACGAGGGACGGCCTCAAGCGTCAACTCGACCTGCTGCGCCTCGAGTCGGTACCTCGCTATCACGCGCTCAAGCGGCAGCTCGAGCTCAAGCAAGAGCGAAGGCAGACGGCCGCGCAGAGCGTTGAGGACACGGGCGCCGCCGCTGGCGCCGGCAGTGGCGGCGCCAGCGCACAGCCCTCTGAGGCAGCCTGTGAGACTGGCGGTGCCCCTTCGAGCGGGAGCGTCGTCGCGAGCGGCGTGAGCGGCGTGAGCGGCGTGAGCAGTACCAGCGGCGCCGGCAGCGGCGGCGCCGTCGCGAGCAGTAGCGGCGGCGCCGTCGTGAGCAGTAGCGGCGGCGCCGGCGTGAGCGTCTTTGGAGTCGTGGCGGGAGCAGTCGCACAGCGCCTTGCCGAGGCGCAACTCGAGGGCAAGGCGCAGTCAGCAAAGGCGCTGTTCACGCGGTTCAAGTCCAACATAGGCGGTTCCATCGCCACGAGCGCCGTCTCGAGCGCCGTCTCCCCGACCTCGCCGCCTATCGCCCAGAGTGGCCCGATGGCCCCGATCTCCCCGCCTGCACACCCTGCACCGCCTGCACCCCCTGCACCCCCTGCACCGCCGAACGGCACCATGGGCGATGCCGACTCTGCCATCACCCTGGCCGAGGAGCCGGCGCCGATCAAGGCGGGAGGCTCCGATGCTGAGGCGGGCGCCGCAGCGAAGAAGGCGATCGACGACTCTGGCTACGAGTTCGGTGACTTCACGCGCAGTGCCATCAAGGGCTTTGAGGGGGCCGTGCGCGACACGACTGGCAACAAGGAGTACAAATTCGGGGACGTTACCAAGACTATGGCCAAGGGCCTCTTTGGAGCCCTCGAAAAGGCAGCCTCCGAAGCCAGGAAGGCGGCACCGCCCATGCTACCATTCGACGTCAGCCGACCCACCGATCCATGGGAGACCTCGAGATCGCAGCTCGAGACCTCGAGATCGCAGCTCGAGACCGCCGATCCATGGGCGACCTCGAGATCGCAGCTCGAGACCTCGAGATCGCAGCTCGAGACCACCGATCCATGGGCGACCTCATCGGCAGACGTCGGCCGACCCACACAGTCCACGCCTCCAATCGAGCTGGATGAGTACCTCATCGCCAAGCGCTCCCTCATCGAGCTGTCACGCTCGTCGATGCTCTACGCAAAGCGGCCCCTGGCCGAGGTCGAAGGGCTCGTGTCCCTGAAGCAGATCCATCTGCAACGAGTGATGCAGGCGTTACAATCCGATCTCGACTGTCGCGCCGACGCGCTGAGCCTCGATCCGAGCGAGCAGCAGCGCGAGCTCACCGCAGCCATCTACGCCGTCCGTCAGAATGAGACCAGCGCGGCGGAGGCGACCAAAGAGCAGCTGCTCTCGCGGCTGCTCAGCGTGGTTACCTCCGCCGCGCGCAGCCTGGACGAGGAGATCCCCGCGTGCCACTTTGAACAGGTACGCGTGGCGCTGCATGAGCTGCGCGACGGTCTGCGGGAGATCTACATCTCGTTCATGGATGAGATGTACTCCGAGCCCAAGGTGGCGCTTCCCACCTCGCAGCCAAAGCCACTGGAGGACGCCAAGCCAGAGCGCTCGACAGAGCACTCGACGACACCCCCGCCCAAGACGACGCTGGGCGACCCGTGGGATTCTACCTCCACTGATGCGCCCACGACGGCGCCGAACGATGCGTGGGCATACCGGCCTGCGCCACCCGCGCGCGAGCATGCATGCATGCAGGACCTGCACGAAGCCGTCGCTCCTCCGATGCCCGTGCCGCCACCTGCGGCGTCGACGCCGACGCCGCCACCATCCGAGATGGCGGTACCCACGCCGTGGGCGGTGACGAGGGCAGATAAGTCCAAGTACGACTCGATCTTTGAGCAGATGCAGCCCGAGGACGGCAAGGTGGGCGGCAGCAAGGTGGCGCCCGTGCTCAAGCGTTCGGGGCTCGACCAGGCTGTGCTGCGCGACATCTGGTACCTGGTGGACGTGAACGAGGATGGGCTGCTCGACGCCGACTGGTTCGCAGTCGCCATGCACCTCACCATGAAGACGAAGCGCGGCGAGCCGCTCCCACTGAGCCTGCCGGAGGCTCTCATACCGCCCTCGTGCCGGTGAGGGGGAGGGGGTGACAGCGTGGAGCCCATGCCGCGCCGTGCCCGGGCGCGAGCTAGAGACGCCACGACCGCGCACCCCGGGCTCAGTACCGATGCGGTTGTTTAGCGTTCCACCGGGGGAACCGGCGACAGGCCATCTAAAGGGCCATCTTTTAGCTAGACGGCGCGACGTTCACAAGCGTTTTGAAAAGTGTTCAACGCCGATGGATTCACTCATCCTGCACCACCACCCCGCACCTGTCATGCAGACTCACACCGCGGTGCGGACCTGGCTCCTGGCACATCAAAACTAGGTACTGTGAGATTGCCGCCCGTCGCCTACGCTGAACGCTCGTACCCGCCCTGAATCGTACCCATGACCCAGGCAAATGGCTTGCACCCCAGAGTGTTGTCTCACGCGCGTCAGTACGCGAAACGATGCGGGGGCGACGCCCCACGCCTCTCGCGGCGGCGCGACCGCGCGACGGCTTCCGCGGCTGCTAATGCTGCTGCAGCTGCTGCTGACATGTCGCCGTTCTCACGACGACGTCGCCTCGTCAAGCGTGCCGCGGGCGCCTCCGCCCACGCGTCATCGCTCACGTGCATGGCATGCCGCCGCCGCCGCTACCGCTTCCTACCGAAAGGTTGATTCACACCCCGCTCGCGCTCGGGTGACGAAGCCTCAGAGAGGGTGATGCAGCCTCAGACAGTCACCTCGTGAGGGCCGGTGCGACGCGAGGGCGTGCGGAAGCTGAAGAATGGCTTGAGCCTCTCTGGCGCGGCCGTCGACTTCTTCACCTCCTCGTCGGGGATGAACTTGAGCGAATGGATCGAGTCGTGGATCACCTGCTTGTTCGTGTGGCTATTGGCCGCATCCTTCTCCGATTGCTCCTTGAGCATTTTGCTCTTGGTTTTCAGCGCGGCGGCGGCCTCGGCGCGCTCCTCTTGCGCCTTCTTGCGCGCCGCCTTGGCCGGGTCCATCGAGGTCGCCGCGTTGATCGCCAGCGCCGACTCCAAATATTCGAGCTCCTGCTCCTTGCGCTGCTTCCGCCACGCCTCTGAAAGTTCTCGCTGCCCGTCGGCATTGTCCCACCGCTCGTCGACAAAGGCCTTCTTGGCGGCGCGTGTCACGTTGTCCGTAGTCTCCGCCTTGATCTTCTCCACGCGCGCGCGTCGATCGTCTTGCGCCTGCTGCCGCTGCGCCTCCACAATTGTCTCGTGGTCCTGGCGCTTTGCATGCATCCCATTGACGATGCCTGCATTCTGCGCCTTGAGCGAGCGCATGTTGTTCTGCGCAGCCTTGATAGTGTACGTCTGCGTGAGTTCGTACCCGTGGTCCTTCCACTTGTTCTGCAGCTCCGTGCGCTGTTTGCGAAGTTGCTCCTCGTGCTGCCGGATGCTCGACCCAACAGCACCCGCGTGCTCCTTCGCCTTTTGCACCTGACGAGCCGTCTCCCCCATCTGCTCTTTGTACTCTTTTGAGAGAGCGTTGCCGTGGCTCTTCCACCGCATCTTTTCCTCCAACTTGAACTTCTTCCGCTCCTCCCTCTCCCTGCGGTGCGTCTCTGCCGTGGAGTGGTTGCGATCCTCATGCGCCCACCGCTGGTAGTCTGCGCGCGTGATGTTCGTGCCGTTGGTCACCGTCGAAGCCGGCGTCAACGTGCCCACCCGCGATGAAGAGAGCACCCCTGTCGACATCCAGTCTTAAAGCACAGGAAGCTGCGAAAAGAGAGCGCACACACGGCTCGCGACCCACTCCGGGAGCGCAGGTTTTGGAGGAGAAGACGCACGCCGAAAGTTTGGCACTTTTGGCTGCAACGGCGCGACCGGCATGAAAGAGAGGTTCACACCGAGTGAGGATCTGACTTAGGATCTCCGATTTGCGAAGGGTTGGGCTCGCCATGAATCGGGAACCTGTATAGGAACGCAAACTTGTGAAGCTCTCACGATACTGAAGGCGGCGCGGGCGGCGGCGCGGCGCGGCGCGCGCTCTGCAGCCTGCTGTAGCCTGCAGGACCACGGAGGAGGACCAAAACGTGCGTTGGCACTGCCGTGCATGAAAGCCAGACGCCACACGAACGCGCATACCGAAGCAGCCGATGCAACGTCACTCGAGATCACTGTCACTCCTGACGACAAATCGCAACGGGCACGTTCGCCGCGCGTCCTATCACCATCGGGATGCGGATTCTCTCAAGCCTGCCTCCTCGGCACGGCAACAGCACTGGTGATCAGCGGAAGCGTCGGCACGGTCCTGCTGACACGTTTCGTGGGCTCGCGGTGCTATCTCATTGATTGGAGCGCCGACTACTCCGATTTCTGGTCTGTGCCGGAGGTGTTCACACAGGTCGAGCTCAACCATCACATCGAGGTGCACCAGCCCGCCTTGCTCAGAGGAATGCTTGCGCATTGGCCCGCCATACGCAAGTGGACCCCCGAGTGGTTTGGCCAGACGCTCGCCGAGCGCAGGGTAGAGATCTACTTTTGGGGCCGCTCCGGCGCGGATTGGAAGCGCAGCCGCATCTTTGAGGTGACGCTCAATCAGTTTGCAAAGCTCGTCGCGCAGCACAATGAAAGGATACGGGATCACGGGGGCGATCTGGCAGCCGCCGGCCCAGCGCCGTACCTGCAGGAGGATGAGTCACTCTTTGACGAGTTCTCGTACCTCCTGATGCCCGACGTGATGAATCTGCCCTTCCGCCCCTTTGTAGAGCGGTCGCGTGACAAGGCGTTCACCGAAGGCATGGACTTGTCACACGCTCTGTGGATCGGCCCGACCGGCGCCAGGACGGGCATTCATTGGGACAGCGTCGACGCTCTTTTGCACCAGATCCATGGCATGAAGCGCGTGATGCTCTGGCCTCCATCAGCACGATCATTCTTGTACCCTTCGGCCAAATACAACCACGGCGCGGAGCTGTCAGACGTGGACGCGAGCTATCCCAACCTGACGCGATTCCCGCGCTTCGCACAGGCGCGCACCATCTCGACTCTGCTCGATGCGGGCTCGGCGCTCTACATACCAGCTGGCTGGTGGCACGCCGTCGAATCGCTCGACACGACCATCTCCCTGGCGCTGCGCTCACAATCCAAGTGTGAGCGCCGTGCGGCCTGGGCCGACGATGCGCTCCTCTGGCTGCACCGCCAGGGGCTGTATAAGCCCGGAGACTGTGTCTGCCATCCGCCGGCCCGAGATGCTCGGCGCGACGCGGAGCAGGGCATGGGCACGGACAGGGTCGACGCAGCTCTGCGCAAGGCCGGCATCGATCCAGACGATGCGGAGTATTCTCCGGCGGAGAGCTCCGATATCCACTAATCCTTCTAGAAGGAATTACCACATCGGCGTGTTGGCATGGTGTCGGAGCGTACGTTCGTCGGAGACGTTCGGTCGCTCTCGTTAAAGCTTAAACGAAAACGCAACGCGAACCAGCGGCTTATCTGAAACTCTCAACCGTCCGCGCAAGAAGTGGCATCCCCTCTACAGCTTCAGCTACACCGCCAGATCGCTCTTCGCGGAGGCCTCGGGCTCGGGCTCGGCGGCTGCCGCGATCGCCTCCGCGGCGCCTCCGCTTCCTCTTCCCGAAGAATTTTGAGCACTTTTCCAGAACTTTTTGAAGAATAGTTCTGTCTGTGCCCGTCGTGCATCAGCAGAACGTGTGTTCTGCACGCGAGCAGCGGCACTGCGCGTGGGTGACGGGCGCGTAGGCGGCGCCTTCGGTGTGTTTGCCATCCCCCTGCGAGGCCCATCAGCATGCACTTGCTCCGCCTCTACGCGCCTCAGGAATGCTGCGACGGCCTTGTTCTTCTGCGCACAATAGAACCAGTGATCAGCACGGTGCTTAAGCGGTGCGTGGTGGTGACTCGCTCGTCAGCGCACCTTTTCGCTCGGGGCACGCATGTAGCATAGGGGTCGGTCGGAGACATGGTTTGAGTAGCCGCCGAGACGCGGCGAGGTGCTCTTGAAGGGATCGTCGTCATTCTCTGAAGGTGCCTCCGCTGATGACAACTCTTCAGTTGGGTGAGGCCCAAGGCGCGGCGTGACAGGGTGTGTCCGCGAGTGTGGCCGTTGCGCAAGGAGGCACTGCCGTAGGAGCTCTTCGACGCGGTCCTTCTCGGCTTGCGCCAGGATATCGCTGACCACCTCATGTGCCGTCGGAGCTATGAAGCCAGCCTGGGACAGGGCGGGAGCGCTCGGGGCAACGCAGGCCAAAAATGAGTGATTGCGGGCATGTGCAATCGCATGAGCCTCTCGAACGACGTACCGCATTGTTCTCTGGGCGAAACTTGTCATCGTCGGTCCCTTTCGTTGCCCATATTTTGGTGAGTGATGCGGCTGACTGTATGATCTCTTGCCCGCCGGAAAGACGGCGTGAACGTATGTTGAACTTCCTGTCCATGGGAACCTCTTGTGAGACAAAGCGTCCCTGCAGCAGAAGACTGGCCTGATGCTCGGTCGCCTCCTTGAAGGAGTTCTCCTTGATCTTGTGCGCCGTCTGGAGTGCCTGCAACATTGCTGGGTTGGCGGGGACCTTCTGTTTACGCCTGGACCTAAAGCTGTCGTGCCAAGCCTCGCGCTTGCTGTCGAGTGCCGGCTCGTTCCGCCCCTTGTGAAAGACGTCTTCAGTCACTCCCCTCCTCTCGTCGAGCTCCTGCTGCTTCTCTTCTGCCAACTTCATCAGCTCACTACGATTTAGTGTCAGGTTTAGGACTCCCAAGAAACCCCTCGAGTAGCGACCAAAGCCACTCGCGATTGCAAAGTTGTGGTCTTTGTGTTGCGGAGAGTAGGCAGCAGTCGTTCTGAGCGCCCGTATCCTGTCCCATCGTTTCTCCTTCGAGAGCTCGTCGGATCCACTGCTTGCATCCTCGTCTGCCGGAAATGTGCCGGCGACGTCGTGGTCCGCAGATGCCATGCAGACTGCCAAAGGCAAAAAGGTTTCCTCGCCCGCTTTATCTGGCGTTTCGGACACCCTGTGGATGGACGTCGTGCGTGCGTGCGTGCGTGCGTCGATGCCGAAAGCGAACGAAGATTTTGTTTATTTTGGGCGCCGTCGTGAGCGGTTCTTGCGAGGCGTCGTCTGTGTTTTCGTTTTCCGTGTGTCCCGTGTGTTATCCCGTGTGTCCGGTGTGTGTCCCGGCTCCCCCCGATGTTTATGTAGGCTGATTTCGCCAGCCCGCGGCGAGGTGCGAGAGAGCGAGACAACTGCGAGCCGCCCGCGGGACTAAATCCACATCTTGTACCATGTACCTCCATTTTACCTCCATTTATCCCGATCCCGCCTTGTCCCGGGCGTAAGTCATTTGGATGTTCGGTTTGATTAGTGAATTTTTTTGGTGTCGCACGCACCTGGTCAACATGAACTCTACAAGATGAATGCAGGACCCCAGCGTGTAAAGGAGCTTATGGGTCATGGACAGCTTATGAAAAGTAGCACCTCACGCCCATACCGCATTCGCCCACATGTAGATACATGTACAGATCTTTTTCTGTTAACGCATGCGTCGAAACGTCGAAGCAAATAAGTTTTATGTTTTCGACCGAATTCGCGGCGACAAGAACCACACAGGTCCGCGGGGGCGAGACCCCACCAAGCTGCGCATGCGAATCGCCACATGCCTTCGCACGCGCCCAGTCGCGCCACATCCGTTGCGCATGTGAGTGTGGATCAACCGAAATGTGAACCGCGCGTTCCCTGTGCCGCGTCGCCGCGTGCGCAGAGGCGTACAAAACTTCAAGGTCAATAAAGCGAACCAACACAGATGGCCGACCACGCGATTGAGAAGAAGGCGCCCGCCCCATTCTCAAATGCTGCTGGCACCGATGGTGGCTGGGTCGCATCCAAGCCCCTCAAAACGCGCTACACGTCGTCAACGGGCATCACCTCCTTTGACGGTGAGTCCGCATGGGACCAGTACGACCCGCACATACTCGTTCCGAAGGAGTGGGGCAAGCAGTCCGAAAATTTTCAAAAGTCGCTGCGTGGCTGGCCAGAGCCCGACTTTGCGCACACCAATACAGCGACGTGGAAACATGCTAACACCAAGCGCTGGCCTCTGCTACGACAGCCCAAGTATAACCGCTCGGGCGTCGAGTGCTCCCTTTAAAGACGAGGCGTACCCTCAGACGAGGAATAAAGGCGAACTGAACTAGAGGGGAACTAGCAAGAACCACGTCTCGTCTTGTCAAGACGCGAAGAATGAAAGTCGTACGTTTAGCCCCCTGCAAGGGTTTCACAGGGGGTGGGCGAAACCCGAAACCCATGGGTTTCAGACCCAGGAGCCAAGCCTGAAACCCGAAACCCAACATGAAACCCATTCCTGCCAGAACCCGAAA
>Ga0180439_100700_pt1 | contig 21977 bp, 23 predicted proteins | sample ChrtobMetaP5_0mM_FD_119744 | JGI IMG/M metagenome (GOLD analysis project Ga0180439, IMG submission 119744) | Chrysochromulina tobin associated microbial communities from unialgal haptophyte culture, Seattle, Washington, USA - P5_0mM MetaG | ecosystem: Host-associated > Algae > Haptophytes >...
CAGCAGCCGCAGCAAAGGCTGCAGCAAAAGCGAAAGAATTGCTAGAGGAACAGGCAGCAAAGGCGGCGGCCACCAACCGCTGGAAGCAGTGGGCCAAGCACAGTGATGAGCAGCAGTCGACCATCAATCAGCTGCAAACAGAGGTATGCCCGTCTTGTGAGCCTCGACTGATTCCACGCAGATGACGACTCAGCTTGTGCTCGTTGCTGACTCTCGTGTGCTCCGCAGGTGGTGTGAGGCTACAATCCAGCTTTCGGTCAAGGATATCTTCACTTCAGGATCGACTTCGCTATGGATCCTAGCCATGCAGTCGAGAGAGCAGGCGGATAAGGGAGCGAGACTGTTGCATTTGTCATTGTGGCTAGTGTGTCATCGAAGTAGTCCGTACTCATCCATGTACGTCGCAGTCAATCGTGTGTGAGTGGCATCCATTTCAGGGCCTAAATGTAGTGATTTACAGTCAATATCGCCAAAACATTTTCGCGCCTGCGCGCTGCGGCGGGCTGAAAACCCGCGCGCATTATGCGCGCGGGGCAACTTGATTACCCCTCCCCCTGTTGTATAGACATGTGTATTCTCAATTCTGTATAGAGCACCCCCCTCACCTCCTAAGAGGGTAGAGGCCGTCGACTACCCGGGGGATTAGCACGGGTTTTGAGATTCTATTGAGATTCATCGATTCATACCATTACCAAACAGCCGGCCAGAGGCGGGAGTGCAGGAGCGTAAATAGAAGACCTCGTTGGCTCTCTCGTCTCAACCGTCAGGCCGGTCAGCCGTCGGGCCATCTCAGAGGCGAGCGCCGAGCCCGGCGCCGTCGTGGGCGCTTCAGCGGCCGTCGGCAGTGTACGGCCGTTGGCTCTCCATGATTGCGTTCCTCATCATCGGCCGTCGGCAGTGTACGGCCGTTGGCTCTCGCCCGTCGGCGGCTGGGCTTTGACAGAGGCCAGCCAAACGCTGCACGGCACGGCGAGAGCGATCGACGGGATGCGAGAGAACATATGGGTGCCGTGCTCCGTTGGCCAGGGGTTCTCCCACCTGTGGGGAGAGGGAGAGGGCGCCGTGGTGAGCACTTGCATGCAGCGGAGGGACGGGGTGGAGCCAGGGGTTCTCCCATACCCATGGTCCCACTCCATTGCAAAGGGGGGCGCCGTGGTGGGCGCATCGGCGTCTCGACCTTCGATGAATACGAACTGAGGTGGGAGTGAGCGGTCTGGGAGTGAGCGGTCCGGTGTCGCGGCCGCCGCGACCACCGCCGCTGCCGCTGCCGCCGCTGCCGCTGCCGCCGCTGCCGCCGCCGCCGCCGCCGCCACCGTCGCCGCCGCCGCCGCCGCCTCGATGGCCACTGCGGCGAAGGTGAGGGCCGTCGCGGCGGTCGCGGCGGTCGCGGCGGCAGAGGTGACGTGGACGCTCGTCATTGCCAAATTAGGGACGCTCGCGACCAACACGGCGGCCGCGGTGACGGCTGTGGCCGCACCTACCGGTATAGCATTAGCAGCGGCAAAGGAAGTGGCGGCCGTCGCGGCAGAGGCGGCGGCCGCGGCGGCCGCCGCGGCCGCGGGATCAGGTACGGCGGCGGCGGCGGCGACGGCGTCGGCAGCGGCGACGGCGGCGGCGGCGGCGGCGGCAGCGACGGCGGCGGCAGCGACGGCGGTGGTCGCGAGCGTCCCTAATTTGGCAATGGCGAGCGTCCACGACGGCGAGGTCGCGGCTGAGGCGATCTGCGACGGCGAGGTCGCGGCAGATGCGATCTGCGCGAACCGTCGGCGCTGTGCCACGTCACCACCGAGCGCCCACGAGCGCATCGCATAGTCCGTCAGCGGCATGCCAAACCAGGCCAGCATGCGCCCCGCGCCGAACCCATGCTCAATCTCGTTCAAGTGGAGCGTCGCGAGAGTATTCTCCGCACCTGGTCATTAGAGGTCATTAGAGGTCATTAGAGGTCATTAGAGGTCATTAGAGGTCATTAGAGGTCATTAGAGTATTCTCCGCACCGGGTTTGGGCCAGCGGATGAAAAAGTCCGCACGGAACGCAGAGGAGCCCAGCGCCGTCGCGAGCACGCGCAGCGTCGCGCGCACCTGATGAGGGAGGCAATCAAGAGCGGCCGTCAAGAGCCATCGGGAGCGCCGTCACGAGCGCGCGCAGCGTCGCACGCACCACCTCAACGACGGTCCGCCCCAGCAATCAATTCGCAATCAATTCGCAATCCATTCGCAATCCATTCGCAATCCATTCGCAATCCATTCGCAATCAAGTCGCACGCACCACCTCTACGACAGTCCGCCCCAGCGCATCGCCCGCGACGACGCTCTCGAGCACCATGGACGTGTGGCGCGCGCGCGCCGGTGGGCTGTGAACGTCGTGATTTGCATGTGTGAACGTCGTGATTTGCAGGAGGGCGGTGTGAGGTGTGAGGTCGGGCACAGCACTCAATGTCGGTGTGAAGGCGGTGTGAAGGCGGGTGTGAGGTCGGGCACAGCGAATCCATGGCACTCAATGACACTCAAAAAGCATACATAGGGCATTCAATGGCACTCAACGGCAAGCACCTGTGCACGTGCGCGTTACATGAGGGCGGTGTGAAGTCGGACACGGCCACCAGAGCCTCATGTCCCTCGAGCAACAGCAGCCGCTCCATGCAGTTGGTGCGTGCCGCGAGCACCTACACGCGCGCGCCGTCATCAGAGGTCATCAAAAGTCATCAGAGGCCATCAGAGGTCATCAGAGATCATCATAAGTCATCAGAAGTCATCAGAGGTCATCAGAGATCATCAGAAGTCATCAGAGATCATCAGAAGTCATCAGAGATCATCAGAAGTCATCAGAGGTCATCAGAAGTCATCAGAAGTCATCAGAGGTCATCAGAGATCATCAGAAGTCATCAGAGGGGAGCACCTGCACGCGCCCGCCGTTGATGCAGAGCACTGCGAGTTCCTGATCATATGGCACCTGACCCTCAATGATGAGCGTGCGGGAGCCGCCCGCGGCAGCGCGACCCGACTTGAAGATGGACTCGGCCTGCGTGAGGATGAGCTCCTCGAACCAACGGGCGCGGCTCACCTGCCAAGCTCAGATGGGCCTGCATCATTAGGATGACCTGCATCATTAGGATGAGCTCTGCGAACCAACGGGCGCGGCGCACCTCACGCACTGACGCATCACCCGCGCTGAGAGCCTTCACGGGCGCATAGGCCCACAAGGAGCCATTCGAGAGGTTGGGAGGGTTGGCAAGACGAGGCCTGGGCTCGCCGCTCGGCATTGGTACGAACCGAAGCGGCTCGATCTGGTCGAGGCTCAGGCAGAGCAGAGGTCATTAGAGGCAATTAGAAGCCATCAGTGGTCATCAGTGGTCATCAGTGGTCATCACACCTGGTCGAGGCTCAGGCAGAGCAGGCCGCCGCTGTTGGTACCCATCGTGGGCTTGAGGACAAGGCGCTTGTGGTGGCGCAGGAGCACCTAAATGTCCGCAGAGGCCATCAGGGGCACTTCAAAGGCCGCAGAGGCCATCAGGGGCACTTAAAAGGCCGCAGAGGCCATCAGGGGCGCTTCAAAGTCCGCAGAGGCCATCAGCGGCGCAGCGAGGGGATAATGGCAAGGCGCCGTGGCGAGCGACTCGTAACCGCCGCCGCCGCCGCCGCCGCTGAGCATCGTGCTGCTGGCGCCCATGCCGAGGGTGTCGCTAGCCGTTGTGGGTACAGATGCGATCGGGCTGGTACGCTTCTTCGACTTAACGGGGAGGCGATAGTCATCAGAGGTCATCAGGAGGGGAACACACCTCCAGTCGCAGCTCACAGCACGGGTCTGAGGGCGCGAGGAGCGTGCGGGAGGTCGTCAGAACGGGCACGTACTGCCCGTCGTCGTCCACCGCAAAGTCGGCCTCCGCGCCCACGTCGACGCCACCCATCGGGTCGTCGACGAAGGAGCACGTGTGCAGAGTCGGTACGATGAGCGCGATCGGCACTCCCAGCCCCACCCAGTGCTCCTTGCGCAGCGCCTTGTCGTCCGACCAAGCCCCCGCATCGCACCGGAAGGACGCTCGCTTCTGGGCCGCGTGAAAGCATCCAATCAGCTGGGACAGAGAGCTCGCGTAATTGGCTCCTTCCGCGCTGCTCGGCCCCTTCCACGACGCATCAGCCAGCCCAAACAGCAGGCTATGGCGGTTGGCGCAAAGGTCTTCCTCGAATTGGTCCGCGACCGTTTTCGGCGACGCAGCGCCGTCAATGAATATGTCTTGGTACATGTTCGAGTGTTGCCCAGCGGGCGCGCGCGCACACCTGCACTTCGCCCACCGTCTCGTGTGGGACCTTCCCGATCGGGACATGTTGCAGATTTCCAGATTTATCAAGTTCGAGTTCCGATGAAGTTAGCGCGCTCTGTCGAGGCTTTACGGTTAACAACTTTCGGCCCATCAGTCAGTTGGTGAAGCTCTGTAGTCTCGCATCCCGAAACAAACTATGCGCGTTGTTATGAGCGTTGACGATGCATCCCGCCGTGGACGTCCGGCTCGGGCAGCTGCGCTGGGCCGCGTTGCATGTGCATCCCGCATTCGACGCCGATCATCCGAATTGGGACGAAGCCAACTGCTCGGGACTGTTGCTCACGCACGTGGCCGTGCCGACGGCCATCCAGCCCATCTGGCACGGCTCCACCACGGGTTCGCTCCGGCGGTTGCTCCAACCGTGCCGCCGCGCGTGCTCCCTCGGCCAGGTCGGCTGCACCACTCGGCAAGGGAGCGTGATCGGACGTTGCAATGCGACACACGGCGTCGAGTACGCCCACCGTCTCCCGCGGCCGGGCGAGCCGGCCGTTGTGAGCTTCAACATGCCATCGTCGAAGCACGTTGAGGCCGTGCTTGCAGCGATCGCGGACGCGCGACCGCGGTTGTACTTTGAGTTTGAGGCGGCAGGGCACGCGCGCGTGCCACGAGATACCATCCTCAAGGGCGTCGATGGCATGATGTCGTTTCAGCGCGATGCGCTCGTGCCGTACCCGTACTTGAGCGCCTCGCAGCTTTGGGAAACCTCGCTGCGCCGTCCAGAGCGTGGGTTTCATGAGCGCCGACCCGCCGTGGCCGCATTCGTGTCCAACTGTGGCTCCCGGTATCGCAACGAGGTGGTCGAATTCTTACGAAACGCGTCGATCGAGGTCCACTCATACGGCGCGTGCTACCGGCCACGCCGCGCGCAGCAGGACGGAGGTGCCAACAGCTCCACGTTTGACGCTCGCGAGTTCCGCAAGTCTCAGGGCTTTGAGTCTGGGGTGAAGCCCGAATGCTTGCACTATCGCGCGATCCTTGCGGTGGAGAACTCGGCGTGCACGGACTACGTGACCGAGAAGCTCATACAGGTGGTCGGGTGCGGGGCGGTGCCGATCGTACGCACAGTTAATGGGCTGCCGGATTACAACGGCCTGTACGGCAGGTTCCCCATGCTGGATGGAGCACGTCTTGATGCAGCCTTTGCATCCTCCGTGCGCCAAGTGCTGACGGACCAGCGCACCTTTGAGAGCTACATGCCGTGGCACACTCGGACGTGGGTGCCCAGCCACGAGGTCATCGTCCAAAAGGACATGCGGAACCCGCACTGCACGCTACTTGATCTTATCACCAAGAGTCGCGAGACGTCGGGGGCTCTGTCGCCCTCGCACCTCGCGTCGGACGCACCAGGTGTGTCCTCTGATGACCCCTTGAGGCCCTCATCATCACCCTTTGTTGACCCCTTGATTACCCTTTATGACCGCAACGCCTCGCGTCCGTTTCACCAGGTGGCGGCGGAAGGTGTGAGACGGGCTCCAAGATGCACACACCACGGCCCCAGCAAAGGTTTGCACGCTCGTTTGCGGGTGGCTCCTACGCGACAGCGGAAGAGGTTGCGCGGAATGGCTCGCTCGGGTGAAAGGGAGAAAAAGGGACGCGGATTAATCAATAAAATCATTAATCAACATACGAGCGGAAGGAGCGGTACACAAGTACCTCTAAGGTACCTCTAAACAAGCGGCTCTCGAGTTCTTTACGCGTAGCCAGCCTAAAAAGGGGGAGAGTGGTCGGAGAAGAGGAGATGTATCGCCCAGCCCGCTCCCAAGAAACGGACTCCGAACGGCCAAACTTGCGAAGGCGCCAATGGCCAAATGCGAAGGCCGAAGCTTGCCGCGCGTTCACGCTCCCCAACAACGTGAAACGCCGCTCGATCGTCATCGTGAAGAGCGCCCATGGGCCGCCCATGCTGAAAATGTCAACTCATGACCTCTAATGACCTCTAATGACCTCTAATGACCTCATAAATGACCTCTAATGACCACTAATGACCTCTACTGACGCCCATGGGCCTTCATGGGCCGCCCATGCTGAAAGGGTGGGCGCCTCTGGTGCGTTATCCGTCACCGTCGGGGGTGGCTGCCCGAAGCCTTTCCATGCGGCGGCGGTCCGACGCCCGCTACGACGCCCGGGGCGGCCTGTTGGTCACCTGCGGCGGCGGCCTGTTTACCGGAGGATTTACCGGAGGATTTACCGGAGGATTTACCTGAGGATAGGTCAGCATCAGCATCCGCCGCACCGCTGAGCATCCGCTTACGCAGCGCCATGAGCGCCAAGGCGACGACCACATCGGCAAATTCGACGGACTCGCGGTGCGACTGCGTCGACTCCGCCGCCTCGGCCGACGCAGCTTGCAGCAAGGGATCCACCAAGTCACGCAAGTGGCGGCGCTCGACCGGCAGCGCGAAGGGTGGTGCGCCCAGCACGGCGCCCGTCGCCCTGACGACGAGGCGCGCGCGCCAGAGTTCCATCAAGAGGAATTGGACGGCAGCGCCCAGCGCGCGCGCGCACTTGCCTTGCTCGCGCGTCCAAAACGCTTGGAAGAAACCCTCGACGGTGTGGCATCGTTTGGATGACGAGACGCCCACGGGCTGGAGGTATGCCTGCAGCGCCGGTCGCAGCAAGAGGTGGCGGCGCTCGAATGTTTGCACCATCCACGAGGACGCCTCCTTCCAAGGCTGCTCGGCTGATGGCGGCGGTGGTGAGTCGGATAGGCGATGCTTCCGCTGGCTCGGCCGGTGCCGTGGCCCACTGCTGCTGTGGACGATGGGCTCCGAAACAAAGAATTCGCGAGCAGGCAGAGGCGGCGGAGGTGGCGGCAGCGGTGGCGGTAACTCGTGGCCGCCCTCGAGTGGTGGGAGGTCTAAGTCGTCGACCCTCGCGTCGGCATGGAGGTCGACGAGCGCTTTGCGTTTCATAACCATGCTGAATTCCTATCCGCGCATTCCGCAGAAAACGCTTCCTCGCGCGCTGTTGGTGACACACACGACGTTGGACAGTCGACATTTATCTGTCGTCTAGATGCACATGAATTCGGAGCACATGTGTGGGGCTTCAGAGCTTCGCAAACCTTACTTGAGTCCTTGACACAATCACGGACGGGGAACACCACGATCGGGTCAGCGAGCGGCTCGGCCAGCACATCACAATCACCGCCGACGCGGAGAGAAGTGCACAATGTCACTGGCGCTCGCGTTCGTGCTCGTCGCCCTCGGCCAGTCGTGCACCGACCGCTCGAACGAGTGTGGCACATGGGCGGCCCTTGGCAAGTGCTCCAAGGATCGGAGCCACATGTCCAAGGAGTGTCCCTACTCGTGCAAAACGTCGTGCGGTGGCAAGGGCGCGGCGCTGGTGGCTGCGATTGCGCTCGAGCCGGTGCCGAAGGCCGACCAGTATAGACAGCTGGGCGACATTTACGCGATCGAAGGCAAGATGGTGGCGTCCGAGCAGGCGCTGCGCCTGGCCACCGAGATCGCACCCACCGACAGCGAGATCCAACGGCTTCTCGGCACGGTCGTGAAGCGATTGGGCGACGCCGAGGGAGCGCTCGCTTTGTTCCGCAAGGCTGTGCAGCTCAACCATTCGAACGCATGGGCGCACGTCAACATCGGCAACGCGCTCACTCCGGGCGATGAGTGCTTCGCAGCGTACCGCGAGGCCATCCGTGTCGACCCGACCATGACGAACGCGTACATCAGCCTGGGCGATAAGCTCCTCATGGGAGGCCGCGCGGAGGAGGGCTTCGCGACCCTACGCTCCCTCGCGGCCTTCTCGGCGCAGCATGATCCCGGCCGTCTCTACGAGAAGCTCGCCGAACACCAAAGGGTCGTCGAGGCTGCCTACGCCCAGACCCTCGCTGACGCCAGGCGCGGCCCCCAGACCTCTGCAGTGGCTCGCAATTGGATCGAGTACACGCGAGAGGCGCTAGGCGACGACAAGTGCCGCAACCCGCGCACTCGGATGGAGTGTGAAGAGAAGTGCCTGACGCCCGCATGCATTGAAGGACTCGAAGAGGCGCTTCAACATGTCACCACCCATGTGCGCGTGGACGAAGCGCCGCATGGCGAGGAGTACATGTATGTACCGCCGCTCTGACGACCTCTGACGACCTCTGCCGACGATCTGATGAGCTCTGATGAGCTCTGATGAGCTCTGATGAGCTCTGATGAGCTCTGATGACCTCTGCCAAGCTCTGATGAGCTCTGACGGAGCGTACGTGTATGCACCGCCGCCACTGATGAGCTCTGATTGCGACGGATGAGCCCTTGATTGCGTCCTTCATCAGGTATCGCGTCATCGGCCAGTCCGAGAGCCAACCTTCCCTGATTGCGACTGATGACCCTTGATTGCCGCCTTCATCAGGTATCGCATCATCGGCCAGTCCGAGAGGCAACCTTCCCGTGCGCCGCTTGAGCCGGCGGTTCTCAAAGGAGCCGTTGATGAGGCGTGGGCGCCGTACCGGTGGAGCGCTTCGTCTCGGGCGCTCACCGAGGCAGCGGGCGAGGACGAAGTCAAAGTGACGGTGACACAGCGCGGCAAGTTTGAGGTGTGAATAGATTAGATGAGCCCTTGATTGCCGCCCTCATCAGGTGTCGGAGAACGCAACCACTCGAGCTCATCTCCATTCCCTGATTGCAACTGATGACCCTTGATTGCGTCCTCCATCAGGTGTCGGAGAACGCAATCACGCGAGCTCCGACGAGCTCCATTCGCGTCGCGGATCTGGTCGCGCTGCTTCACTCGAAGCGCACGCTCAATACGACGCTCTACACGCGCCAGGTTCGTCAATTGCATGCTGATCGGCCGCCCCTGCGATGGATGGCCTCTCGCCTTGCATGCTGATGGCCTCCCTGATTGCATGCTGATGGCCTCTCGCCTTGCATGCTGATGGCCTCCCTGATTGCATGCTGATGGCCTCTCGCCGTGCATGCTGATGGCGCGCCCTGTGCTCAACACGACGCTTCGTCCAACCCTTATTTGCAGGCAACTCTCGACATGATGCCGCGCTTGCTTTCGACGGTGGCGTCCACGCCGTGGCTGGCGAACTTGCGACTGCAGGCGAGCCTGATTGCATCCCTCATTGCGAGCCTGAGTGCATCCCTCATTGCATGCTGATTGCGCTCCAGCATCGTCGGCTAGTTGCATGCTGATGGCCTCCCTCATTGCATGCTGACACATGGTTGCATGCTGGCACCGCAGACCATCACCATGTGGCTGGGCGACGGCCATTTCCACAACACGCTCCACAACGACCCATGGGACAATTTCCTCTGCCAGCTCCAAGGCACGCAACGGATGACCTTAGATGACCTCTGATGACCTCTGATGACCTCTGATGACCTCTGATGACCTCTGATGACCTCTGATGACCTCTGATGACCTCTGATGACCTCTGCCAGCTCAAAGGTACTCTGCTCGGGCCGCCCGCGTGCGAGTGCTCACCACGGCCCACTTACCCCACACAGGTACGAAACACGTACTGCTCTGGCCGCCCGATGCGCGCCCTCTCCTGTATTATGCCAAGCGCCAAAATACGTTCGCCGAGTACGCGCCCTCGACGGGGGAGAAGCGGCACCGTCGTGTCATCGAGACTGACAACACCGCCGGAGTCAACATCGCCAAGGTCGCCTTTGCACAGATGGCCTCTGATCGCCTCTGATGGCCTCTGATCGCCTCTGATCGCCTCTGATGGCCTCTGATGGCCTCTGATCGCCTCTGATCGCCTCTGATTGCCTCTGATGGCCTCTGATGGCCTCTGATCGCCTCTGATCGCCTCTGAGTCCCTCTGATCGCCTCTGATGACCTCTGATTGCCTCTGATCACCTCTGATGGCCGACTGAAGGCAGTTGCCGCTCTTTCGGCACGCCTTCACATGCCAGTGCTCATCACGGCGCCCTGTCCCGCAGGTCGACTTTGGACAGTTCCCGCTCTTTCGGGACGCTTTGAAGCAGATGCGGTACGCGAAGCTCGAGCGCGGCGACTGCTTCTTCCTCCCTCGCGGCTGGCACCACGTCGTCTTCTCCGTGGTGGGGACGCCGGCGAATTTCAATTTGGCGATCAACTTCTGGTTCAATCGCGAAGCTACCCTCAAGGGCGCGAAAGAGGGCGCGGACGCAGCGCAGGCCAAGGTGGGAGCGGGCGGCGCCTTGAAGCGCATCCAGGCACGGGAGGGGTTCACATTCACACTGGATGAGCTTCACAGCGCCCTCGCCGAAGCGAGAGCGGAGGGGCAAGCGTGCGCCGCGGGGGAGGCTGGAGCGGTGGAGGCGGAGCGACCCTAACTTGGGAGGAGGCGAGCTTTGACTCTCGAGCCCTAATTAGGCGAGTGGGCTTCTCCGCGATGGCTGCGAGACGGATGCTCATTTGATAGGCCATGGAGTCAGACCTGGGTAGTAACCAAGGGGCTGCGGCTAGCCAGCTTGCCAGGGCGCTCTAGCCAAGGGACTAGCCACTTGGCGGCACTGAGGCCTGTCGCCTGAGTGACTTGGCGCATGGCCAATTGCGCATGGCGGCACACTGAGGCGTGAGGGATTCTTCTGTCTTGTCTTTTTATGGACTTGTAGTCAATGGGTTTTGGATCGTGAAGAGAAAGGCGAGGGCAGGTTTACCCGCGCCTTCCTTCGTCTACTCTACGGTGGTTCTTCACAGATGTGACTTCACACCAGAGATGACATGAGTCTCGTCTGTTCCAGTTATTGGCTGAGATGTCGCCGCCCAGCCTGAAGGCTGAGGCCTTCCCCCCGCCCGTGCTCGACGCCATGCGCAAGCTCGACACGAAGAGCAACGAGCCCAGCCTCATTCGCCAGCTATACGTGCTGGCGCTGCTCAACCGCGACGAAGCGATGCGGCGGATGCACTTCGGGCTACCACCCGACGTGGTGCTCGCGCAGCAGCCACCCTCGCTGCTCGCGCTCGCGCGCCCGCCGGCACCCTCCAGCTTCCAGTCGGCCGGCTTTCACCTTAAGCCGTCCACGTCCACGGGAGTGCGCCCTCGGCGCAGCCGCGTCTTCGGCGCGATGAGCGGCGCGGCCGAGAAGGGCGCCGACGCCGTCCAGGCCATCAGCGCGGCCCGCGAGCGCGCGATCCCGCACTTTCCGCCCGGGTACGGCGTGCCGCCCATCGGCCACGAGCGTGTGTCGACCCGCGCGCAAACCGCCGACCCGTTCTCGTCGTCAGCGCCCACACGCGCGCCCACGTTCACAGCGCCCACATCGGCATCAGCGTCCGGGCTCCACTCCACTCCACTCCACTCCACGTCTCCGAGCGCCCTTCTCGCTCGACCGCCGCTGCGCCCCGCCGACCTCGAGAATGCGTACCCCGTGCGCCTGAGCCTCTATGAGCCGCCGTCGCCCGAGCACCGATTGGGAGCCTCATCAGGCAGAGGGAAGCCCAGGCTGCCCACCATGGCGCTACCGGTACGCGAGCTGCTCGCCACGCCTCCGATGCGAGCTCCGACGCTCCCAGCATGCAAGTGCTCATCACGGCGCCCTGCTCTCCCCACAGGTACGCGAGCTGCTCGCCACGCCTCCGATGCGAGCTCCGACGCCCGGCAAGACGCCTCTCGTCGGGTACGCGAGCTACGCCTCCCTCGCGTCTCTCGAGGCCGCCGCGAGTGAGAGCGCCGCCGTGGGCGCCGGCCGGCCGATGGCCTCGCTCAGCCAGGAGCAGCGCCAGCAGTTGAGCGGCAGCGGCGGCGGCGCCGGTCGCGCGGGCTTCTCCTTTGGCGGCGCGTCGACGGCTCCTAATATGGGTGGCGCGCAGAAGCCGAGCTTCGACGCGTGGGCGGCGGCCGAGGAGGACCTCAAGTATCGAGCTGAGCAGGAGACGCGACGGGAGGAGATGCGCACTGTGAAGACCTCGATCGGCCGTGATGACGTGGGCACGATCGGCTTCTGACGAAACTACCAGATCGCGTGATCTCAAAGCGTCTGAGGTGATGCCGTGGCATCCTTGGATGGCGGTGAATGTGATGTGTGTCACTGTCAACTGTCTTAAATCATATAACCGCAAACTCAATTGCTCAAACTCTGTCTGTGATTTCGGAACATACAGGTTACAGCACAACCGTCGCCCTTCTAAACCGCCCCCGTGCGGTACCCGCCATGGTGGTACAGTGTCTGTGTCTGTGTGAATGTGCGTCTGTGTGATTTCTTAACACAGCCGTCCCATCGGGAATGCCGCGAGTTTGGAGTTTGCAAGTTTGTGACGCCGCGCAGCGCGAAGAAATCGCGACAGGGGCTCGACGCGACCGCGCTCGAGGCTTATGAAGAACTTCTTTGGCGGCGCGAAAGGGCAAGAGGGCTACGCCACGTACAAAGAGCCGCCCAAGCCCAAAGCTGCAGCACCGGCACCGGCCGTGCCACCGCCACGTCCGTCCGCGCCAATCACCGCAGAAAAGGTAAAGTCGCCCTTCGCATACCCTCCAGCAGCCGGCGCCGCCGAACCGTCGGGGTTGGACTCTTGGACGCCGCCCGCGCCCGCGCCCGCGCCCGCGCCTGCGCCCGCGCCCGCAGCCGATCCGCAGATGGAGAAGGCCATCGCCGCGCAAGCGGAGATGCGAAAGCTTCGTCACATGAACGAAGCGGGGCCAGCGCATCGGCGGCTTGGGGAGGCGCATCCCGAGTTGCATCCGCAGCGGCTGCAGACAGAGCGTGAGATCCTTGCGGATCTGGAGGCCGAGATCCTCGATCGAGAGTGCCTGGAGAGCGAGGCTGCGAACGCCAAAGTGGAGTACGAGAACGAGCTGCGCGATCTTCTGGCCGAGGCCGCAGCCGCTTTTGAGGCGTTGCGTGCGCAGCTGCCACCTGGGGCGCTGCCCGATCCGGCGCCTACACCCGCCGTCACACCCGCCATGCCCGCCGCAGCGCCGGCCGCACCGCCTGACCTTCTCCGCGGCTTGGGCGCTCAGTACGACGCCCCGACCGCGACTCCGGTGCTCGGGACAGCGCCTCCGGCTGCGGCGGCTCCGCTCGGAGATATGTTCGGAGATATGTTCGGAGATTTGCTGGGCGGCGGCATGGGCGGCGGCATGGGTGGGGGCATGGGCGGCGGCATGCCCGGCGGCATGGGCGGCGGCATGGGCGGTGGCACTGGTGGCGGCATGGGAGGTGGCATGGGTGGTGGCGTGGGTGGGGGCTTCGGTGGAGGTTGGGGTGGTATGGCAGGCGCTGAGATGGGCGGCATGGGTGCTTCTATGGGCGGCATGGGTGGGGCCCAGCAACCGAGCGTGCTGCCACGTGGCACGCCCGTCAGCGTCCATAGCCTTCGCGGCGCGGCACATCACAACGGCAAGTCAGGCACCGTCGACGAGTATGACTGTGCTTCAGATCGGTACGTCGTCCGCCTCGCCGACGGTGAAGTCTTGCGCATCAAGCTCGAGAATCTGCACTGCGTGCAACAAGGGCAGCCGGGCGGCAGCGCGGGCGGCAGCGCGGGCGCCGTCATGGGCGGCAGCGCGGGCGCCGTGATGGGCGGCAGCTCCGGCGCTGTCATGGGCGGCAGCTCCGGCGCCGTGATGGGCGGCAGCGCGGGCGCCGTGATGGGCGGTGGCATGGGCGGTGGCATGGGTGGGGGCATGGGTGGCGGCATTGGCGGCGGCATGGGTGGGGGCATTGGCGGCGGCATGGGTGGTGGCATTGGCGGCGGCATGGGTGGTGGCATGGGCGGCGGCATGGGTGGGGGCTTCGGTGGAGGTTGGGGTGGTATGGCAGGCGCTGAGATGGGCGGCATGGGTGCTTCTATGGGCGGCATGGGTGGCGGCATGGGCGGCGGCACTTGTGCTATGCCGACGGCGCCCCTCCTTTCGGATCTCTTTGCAAGCGAAACGCAACCCTTCGCGACGCCCGCCACGGCGCCTTTGCCCACAACTGCGCCCGCTCGAGCGCCTCCATTGGCGGCGTCGAGTGGCGGCGGCGGCGGCGGCGGCGGCGGCGGCGCGGTGGACAGTGACGATCCATTCGCAGGGCTCTTCTCCGGCATAGCGCCGCCGCCGGCTACGTCACCGTCGGTCCCGCGGCGAATCTCGTTAGACCGTCCCGCGAGTAGCAGCAGCGGCACTGGCGGGCTCGATCCAAATTTGGAAAGTCGGGCCGATCTCATCGCACCTACCAAATTTGGGTCAGAGATGGTCGTCAGTCGGTCGGAGGAGGCACATACGATCACGTGTGTCGAGCAGATGGCGCCGGCGGCGCAGGTACCGACCTACCTTCCCAAGATCCCGTCCGTCCGTGCCGCGTCCCCCTTGCGACTGCATGCATGTGCTCACCACGGCGCGTCCTCTTCCCCACAGGAGGCCATCCGAATGCTCCAAAAGGGGTGTCAGGCTCTCAAGTTTGGCAGGCAGGGCAAGCCTCACTCGGTGCGGCGCTGCGTCCACTGAGTGCGACTGAGTGCGACTGAGTGCGACTGAGCGCGTCCGCGTGCGTTGCATGCTGATTGCCTCCCCCATTGCATGCTGATTGCCTCCCTCATTGCATGCTGATTACCTCCCCCATTGCATGCTGATTACCTCCCTCATTGCATGCTGATTGCCTCACCCATTGCATGCAGGTGCTCTTCCGCCTGTCCGAGGACCTCCAGACGTTATCCTCATTGCATGCTGATTGCCTCCCCCATTGCATGCAGGTGCTCTTCCGCCTGTCCGAGGACCTCCAGACGTTATCCTGGGAGAAGAAGGGCCTGCAGGGTCTCGGCAAGGACATGGCGATGGGTTTCGGCAAGATGATGGGGGGTGGGTTCGCGAAGAGCGCCGACACGGCGCGCCGAGTCGACCTGAGTACTTTGGTGGAGGTGCTGCAGGTGCGTGCTAGCCTTGATGGCGTCTGATGGCGCACGATGGCGTCTGATGGCGTCTGATGGCGTCTGATGGCGTCTGATGGCGCCTGAGTGCGTCTCTCATCAACTGCTCGTCGTGCTTCAGGGCCCTGAGAGCAATGTCATTCGACGCAACCGCGGCGAGAAGCCGATTTCGTCCGCGGACGCGGGTGGCGGCACGGTGGAGGGCGACTACTCGTCATACAAGGAGGCCAAGGAGAACTTGTGCCTCTCGCTGCTCTTCGTGAGCAACGAGAAGGATGCAGACCGTGACTCGCTCGATATCCAGTGAGAGAGCGACGAGGGCTTTGCATGATGATTGCATGCTGATTGCATGCTGATTGCATACTGATTGCATGCTGATTGCATCTTTGAGCACATGCTGATTGCACCCTTCATCAGGTGCGAGAGCGACGAAGCATTCATCAGCTGGGTCGTGGGGTTCCAAGCCCTCATGGCGCTGCATGAGGCGCTGAGCGGTGGGTTCGATGCGCTCTCGAGCGTGCTGCATGCTGATTGCATGCTGATTGCATGCTGATTGCATGCTGATTGCATGCTGATTGCATGCTGATTGCATGCATGCTGAGCGGTGGGTTCGATGCGCTCTCGAGCGTGCTCTCTGAGTGCATGCTGATTGCATCTCTGAGGACGTGCTGATGGCCCCCTTCATCAGGTGGGGCTGAGGGGCTTGCGAGTGTCCGTGTCGAGCGCGAGGCCGCCCGTGCGCGGGCCCTCGCGCGGAGTGCGCCGCAGGTACGCAACTGATGACCTCTGATGACCTCTGATGACCTCTGATGACCTCTGAGGACCTCTGAGGACCTCTGAGGACCTCTGAGGACCTCTGAGGACCTCTGAGGACCTCTGAGGACCTCTGAGGACCTCTGATGACCTCTGATGGCCTCTGATGGCCTCTGATGGCCTCTGATGACCTCTGATGACCTCTGATGACCTCTGATGACCTCTGATGACCTCTGATGGCCTCTAATGACCTCTGATGACCTCTAATGACCTCTGATGACCTCTGATGGCCTCTAATGACCTCTGATGACCTCTGATGACCTCTGATGACCTCTGATGACCTCTGATGACCTCTGATGACGTACGCGGGCCTCGCTCGGAATGCGCCGCAGCTCTACCAAGCGATGCTGGAGCGCGAGGAGAAGCAGATGCAGCAGATGATGCGAGAGGCTGAAGAGGAAGCCAACCGGCAGTATGAGGCCTCGCGTGCGCGCGCAGAAGCGGCGGATCGTCAAGCTTTCGAAGCGAGGGTGAATGCCACTGATGACATCTGATTGCATCTGATTGCATCTGATTGCATCCCTCATCAGGTGCGTCGCGAGGCAGAGGACCTCTACTTTCCTCTTGATCGCCTTTGATGACCTCCTGATTGCCTCCCTCATCAGGTGCGTCGCGAGGCAGAGGACCAGGCGAACGCGCTGCTCGAGGCTGCTCGTAAGGAGGCTGAGCTTGCGCCGTTAGCAGGCGTCTTCGAAGGGCAGAGGTACTAAGTGCCACTGATGACGTCTGATTGCATCTGATTGCATCCCTCATCAGGTGCGTCTTCGAAGGGCAGAGGTACTAAGGAGGTTGATTGCCATCTGAGTGCATCGGATGGCCTCTGATGGCCTCTGATGGCCTCCCTCATCAGGTACCGGATGTCCGCTGATGTCCTCTGATGGATGTCCTCTGATGGCCTCTGATGACCTCTGATGACCTCTGATGACCTCCCTCATCGACTGATGGCCTCTGATGGCATGCTGATTGCCTCCCTCATCAGGTACTATGGAGGCGGCTCAATGCCCCTCGGGCTGCCTGATCCCTTCTCTCCAGGCCTCTCGTCCGCAATGGCGGCGGCGGCGGCGGCGATGGCGGCGGGAGATCCGTCCGCCATGATGGCTCTCCGCGCGAGATTAGCCGAGGTTGAGGAGGAGAACCGACGGTTACGCGCCAATGGCGGCGGGCGGCGTGGGGGGGGCGGCGGCGTCGAAGAGGAAGAAGACGAGCAGGTTGTGCTCGATCGCAAGTGCTTCGAGGCGTATGAGGCCGCCCGCGTCGCGATGATGGCGACGCTCGAGGCTGGCAAGTTCCCCACAGCCGCCGAGTACGCAGAGCGTGATCTGATGAGCTCTGATGGCCTCTTAATCAAGTCTGATGATGAGTTCTGATGATGATCTCTGATGATCTCTGATGACCTCTAGTGACCTCTAGTGACCTCTGATGACCTCCCTCATCAGGTATGCGGCGCGTGATCTGCACCTGTACCGGCTCTCGGATGCGGACCTCCAAGCGGAATATGCGCGCTACACGGTAACTCCGCGGATGAGCTCTGATGACCTCTGATGACCTCTGATGAGCTCTGATGACCTCTGACGACGTCCCTCATCAGGCGCTGTACCTCGCGGACGAGACGAAATCCATCGTGCGCGGGATGGCGGAGATGACGGTCATCAAGCTTGGGGAGATGGTCGACAAGCCGCAGGCGAAGCGCATTCAGATGATGGCGCGGCAGGTAAGCGAGGGCCCTCTAATGGACCCCTGATTGCACTCTGATGGACCCCTGATTGCCCTCTGATGGCGCGGCAGGTAAGCGATGGCCCTCTAATGGACCCCTGATTGCACTCTAATGGACCCCTGATTGCCCTCTGATGGCGCGGCAGGTAAGCGATTGCACTCTAATGGACCCCTGATTGCCCTCTGATGGCGCGGCAGGTAAGCGAGGGCCCGGGAGAGGACCCTTTGGTGACCCCTCTGATGGCCTCTCTGATGGCCCTCTGATGGACCTCTGATGGACCCCTGATTGCACTCTGATTGCACGCTGCTGAGTGCGACCGATTGCGCGACTCATCAGGTGATGGAGGCGCGGCTTATGTCGCCCTGATGACGCTCTAATGACGCCCTGATGACACCCCGACGGCGCCCTGATGACGCCCTGATTGCCTCCCTCATCAGGTGGAGGAGGCGCGGCTTGCGAATGAGGCTCGCGAGAGGGAGCTCGCCGAAGGCGCGGCGGCGCGCGAGAAGCGTGCAGCGCTCGATGCGATGAACCGCAGGGCATACGATGCATGCGTACCGGTATGGAAGGAGCTCAAGGCGCGCGCCGTGGCGGGCGTCGTGGCGGGTGCCGACGGCGGCGGCGGCGGGGGCGGGGGCGGCGGCGGCGGCGGGGGGGGGACTGCGGAGGTCATCAGCGGAGGGGCGGACGCGGAGGGAGGTGGCAATCTCGGTGACGTCAAGGAGGGAGGTGGCAATCTCGGTGACGTCAAGGAGGGAGGTGGCAATCTCGGTGACATCAAGAAGCTCACGAAGCGGATTCTGCACAAGGCCGAGCTGCGGGTCGCGCTGCTCACGCCGGACGAGGTGCGCAAGATGGCGCCTGGCAGTTGGGTCGCTATGGGCACGAGTGGCCTCGAGCCGCTGGAAATTCGTACGATTGCATACGCACTCAAGCTCGCGGGTGTCTCGGGCGCGGCCGCGCTACGGTTCGAGACGATCATCCTCGAGAAGGTGGCCGCTCTCCCGGCTGATGACGCCCTAATGACGCCCTGATGACGCCCTAATGACGCCCTGATGACGCCCTAATGACGCCCTGATGACGCCCTGACGACGCCCTGATGACGCCCTGATGACGCCCTGATTGCCTCCCTCATCAGGTGGCCGCTCTCCCGCCGATTGACGAGACCGCGCTCCCTAATTTGGAAGACCTCCCTCCACTCCCGGGGCCCCATCCCTACTTGATCCGCGTCCCCGCGCCCCCCGCCGCGCCCAGCACGGCGCTCAGCGGGCCGAGCTCCGAAGCCGGAGGTGCCCCTTCATCATCTCCGCCCGCGAGATCGCCCCCGCCGATGCCTCCGTCGGCGCCGCCACCGCCGATGCCCATATTAGGCAATGGGCTTCGCCCGAGTGGATCTCGCGGCAAGGGCGGCGGCCGCGGCCGCGGCGGCGGCGGCCGCGGCGGCAGCGGCGGCGGCGGCGGCGGTGGCGGCGGTGGGGACCCGAGAGCGCAATTGCTCGCGGCGATTGCGGCGCGTCGCAAGAAAGAAGACGTCGACGATGACGGAGGTGACGGCGGTGACGGCGGTGACGGCGGTGACGGCGGTGACGGCAGAGCAGGCGACGCGGCCGGAACGATGGCACCGCCGCCAATGGCGCCACCGCCACTGGCACCACCGCCTATGGCACCACCGCCACTGGCACCACCACCTATGGCACCACCGCCTATGGCACCACCACCCATGCCACCGCCTATGGCACCACCACCCATGGCACCACCACCCATGCCACCCATGCCACCGCCTATGGCACCACCGCCTCTAACGCCCATGCCACCGCCCTTGGCACCACCGCCTCTAACGCCCATCACAACGCCCAGGGCTTCGCCGCAGTCGCCGCCTGGCCACGCGAGCGCCGTCGCGAGCGCACCCGGGGGCCGTGGCGGCGGGGGCGGCAACGCAGGAGGCGATCCTCGCGCTGAGATGCTGGCGGCCATCTCGGCAGGCTCGGCGCGTCTGCGAAAAACGGGGGAAGGGGGGGGAAGGGGGGGAGGTGGGGGAGGTGGGGGAGGAACCGGGACGGAGGCATCTGTGAAGCTATCGCCGCCCGCACCGCCGCCGCCCGTTATCACACCGCCCATTATGACGCCGCCCGTTATGACGCCGCCCATTATGACGCCGCCCGTTATCACACCGCCCGTTATGACGCCGCCCGTAGTCGTTCCGGACCCGGACCCGTTCGGTATGCCCCCGATGGGGATGACCGTGGGGATGCCCACGATGGCGCCAGTCGTTCCGGACCCGTTCGGTATGCCCCCGATGGGTATGACCGTGGGGGTGCCCACGACGGCGCCAGTCGCGCCGGCGCCGCCAAAGTCGACGCGTCGCTCGCTGTAGGAAGGTCGGAGGTACCAACCCAAAGACTGAGACAGACCAAAACATCCTACCACGAAATGGAAAAGTTGTAGACGTGTTGCATGCTGTTAACGGTCAACAACATGAGGAAGTTGACTCGTGTGAACCCGGTTTTTTATCACGAAAAGGCAAAAGCCACAGGTCGTCGCACCGAACGCACATCCCGCTACGATCTGAGCCGCTCTTGCGAAAATCATTTTCGGGGGGCCGACAGAGAGGCCGGCCGGCGAAGTTCCTTCCGTTAGCCCATTAGCCCTATCATATTATACGACCGGCATCCGCGCGTGTCATCATAATGAATTGATCCCACACGCCGGACGCTTACGCGTTACGGTGGGTTTATGCCTCAGAGCTGACCTGTGCACTTGTAATTTTCCGAAATGCGCCTCCTACAATAGTACCATTACATATCCTAATCAGCCCCTCTTTTCTCATTGTGAATGGGGGCTCCCCCGCCGTGAGAGGCGCCGGACCGTCTCCCCAGTGGGGAAAACGGGGAGGTGTGTATCCTAATCAGGTGCATCAGCCCCGACCGATGAAGCGACGTCGGGTCGGCGGCGGTGTTGACAGCGGCGGCGGCGACGTCATCGGCGGCGACGGCGTCGACGGCGACGTGAGGGTGCGAAGCGCCGAAGGCGAGGTGGTCGCGTGGTCCCGTTCGGCCGCGGCGCGATCGGCGGCGCTCGCCAACTGGGTGAGCGACACGGGCTGCGCAGAGGGGGCGTTCGCCACTCTGGTGCCTGCGGCTGCGCTCCGCACGCTCTCGCGCGTCGCCGAGGGCGGTGCGGAGGATGGTGGGGCGCTGGAGGGGTGCTCGCTCGCGCAGCTCGCGCAGCTGTTGCACGGCGCGCACTTTCTCGACGTGGACGACGAGCTTCTCCGACTCCTCTCACGTTCCCTGTGCACCGGCCACCTCGTCGGCAAGAGTGGCGCGGAGCTCGGGCGGCTGCTGGGTGTCGTGAGCGACTTCCCCACCGAGGCGGAGCAGCAGGCGGCGACGGAGGAGCCGCTTTACACGCACGACGCTCAGCACGACGCCACGGCACCGCGAGCGGCCGACGCACCCACACGGCCACCGCCCGTGTGCTGGCTCTCGAAGCAGCTCGTCAACGAGGACGCCCTGGAGGACGCCCTCGCGGACGCCGACGTGCCGACGCTGTGTGCGCTCAAGGGCGTGAGCCTCGCGTGGCGCGCGCGGGCGCGGCGCGTCCTGTGCGCGCGGCTGTGCGCACGCGTCGGCCTGCCGCTCGCGAGCAACCTCGTCGAGGTGACCGAGCTCGAGCTCTCGGACAGCCGCGCCACCAGTCGCCTCATCACAGACGTGGTCGACGCGTCGCGCTGGCTGCCCAACCTGGCAAAGGTGATGGGGCTGGGCGGCTTCGAGGTGGACGTGGCCGCGCTGAGGCGCATGGCGTCTTCGGATGTATCGGAAGAATATGATGATGGTTCGCAACCGTATCCGATGGCAGGGGTGCGCGCGTGCATCCACGGCGAGGGTGAGGCGCCGATGGAGGTGCTGCTTGCCGCGTGCGCGCTGCGCCATGGCGAGGCGCGCGTGCCGCCGGGCGCGTTCCGCGATGACACATCGATGACGTCGATCGCGCTGCCCGCCGGCTTCACAAGCATCGGTAGGTACGCCTTCTATGGCTGCTCCTCGTTGACGTCGATCGCGCTGCCCGCCGGCCTCACGAGCCTCTGTTTGTGTGCCTTCTACGGCTGCTCCTCGTTGACGTTGATCGAGCTGCCCGCCAGCCTCACGAGCCTCGATGGGTGCGCCTTCTCTGGCTGCTCCTCGTTGACGTCGATCGCGCTGCCCGCCGGCCTCACGAGCATCGGTGGGTTCGCCTTCTTTGACTGCTTCTCGTTGATGTCGATCACGCTGCCCGCCGGCCTCACGAGCATCGGTGAGAGCGCCTTCGAGGGCTGCTCCTCGCTGGCGTCGAGCGCG
>Ga0180439_100721_pt1 | contig 21671 bp, 15 predicted proteins | sample ChrtobMetaP5_0mM_FD_119744 | JGI IMG/M metagenome (GOLD analysis project Ga0180439, IMG submission 119744) | Chrysochromulina tobin associated microbial communities from unialgal haptophyte culture, Seattle, Washington, USA - P5_0mM MetaG | ecosystem: Host-associated > Algae > Haptophytes >...
GGCGGCGAGGGTGGCGGCGGCAGTGGCGGTGGCGAGGGCGGGGGGGGTGACGGCGGCGGCGAGGGCGGAGGCGGGAGTGGGGGAGGGCGTGGCGGAGGAGGCGAGGGGGGAGGGGGTGGTGGAGGTGGGAGGGGCGGAGGAGAAGGAGGCGGTGAGGGTGGTGGCGGAGATGGTGGAGGCGACGGTGGTGGTGGAGCGGGTGGTGGCGAGGGCGGCGGAGGCGAGGGGGGCGGTGAGGGCGGGGGAGGTGAGGGTGGCGGTGAGGGTGGCGGCGGCAGTGGCGGTGGCGAGGGCGGCGGCGGCGATGGCGGCGGCGACGGCGGCGGCGGCACTGGGGGCGGGGAGGGCGGCGGAGGCGAGGGCGGCGGGCATGGTGGAGGTGGCAGAGGCGGCGGCGACGGAGGTGGCGGCGACGGTGGCGGCGAGGGCGGCGGCGGCAGTGGCGGTGGTGAGGGAGGCGGGGGTGAGGGCGGCGGGGTCGGTGGAGGTGGCAGAGGCGGAGGCGAAGGAGGTGGAGGCGACGGTGGTGGCGATGGCGGAGGTGGACATGGCGGTGGCGAGGGCGGCGGTGGCGACGGTGGCGGTGAGGGAGGAGGCGGCAAGGGTGGCGGCGAGGGAGGCGGCGGCGATGGTGCCGGGGACGGTGGCGGCGGCAGCGGCGGTGGTGAGGGCGGTGGAGGCGCGGGCGGTGGTGAAGGCGGGGGAGGTGAGGGTGGTGGCGGGCTTGGCGGCGGAGGCGAAGGCGGCGAGGGAGGCATCGATGGAGGGGAAGGCGGTGGTGGTGACGGTGGAGGCGGCGACGGCGCTGGTTTTCGGGGATTGCGGGGCGTTGGCGACGGTGGAAGCGAGGGCCGCGGGAGCGAGGGTGGAGGCGGCTTTGTTGGTGGTGGCGGCTGTGACGGTGGAGGCGGTGACGGTGACGGTGGAGGCGGCGACGGCGAGGGTGGACGGGGACTGGCTTGTCTGGCTTGGAGGCGGCGGCGATGGCGGTAGAGATGGTGGTGGGTCGGCAACGCAGGCGGTTGTGAGGGCGGTGATGGTAGCATGAATGGCGTTGGATGCGGGGCAACTGCACAGCTGGTGCTCTTCGCGCAGGTATGGTTCTTTGGCCAGCATAGCAGATTGACACTCCCGCCCGAAGAAGGATTCCCACCGCCCGCACTGTTATAGTAAACGCTGCCGTCCGCCACGGAGATGCTGCAACCGGGTGGATAAGAAGCAGGGTTGGCGTTAAAGTTGGACGAGCCACCACGGGCCGAACTGAACAACGCCTGCGACTCGAGCGCATCGTGTGAGTTGCGAGTTGGGCGTTGGGAGACAGCGGGGCGGCGAGCAGCTCACTATGCAGCAAGACAACTTGGACGTGAGGCAGTAACCTGCAACGGTGCAACTTGCCACAGCGGTTCCTTGTAAAACGGCGTCAGTGCCCCACCACGGCGGTGGCGGCGTGGGCTGCGTCATTGCATCCAAACCTTTGTCTGTTGACATATGTTGGCATCCACCTCGAATCACAACCGATCGTGTGCACCTGCTACCTGGCAGTACGACGTGCACTTTTGAAAGACGTGGGCCTGTAACCCTTTTCGGTATTTCGGAGATGCTTCGAAAGTGGGTCATCGCGTCTCCGCATGCATCTAGAGACTTGCGTCCAAAGCGTCCAAACTACATGTGGGGAAAAGGTCCTGGCACATTGTGGGGCAAGTCGCGCAGAGCGGCAGAGGGCGATACGAGCATGGGTATAGGCTTTAGGCTCTACATGTAGGCTAGTGGCTTGACTTGTGACTTGGCTCTTGGGTAGCTACCCATAGACTGAAGTTTTGATCAACGTCGTGGGCGCGGTGAGGATCCGATCCTGAAGATGAAGGGCAAGAAGGGTGATCGGATGAGCGGTGCGCGCGCGCCGTTGCCACCTTGTGGATATGTGTGGTCTTCTCTGTGCTTCACACTTCCAAGGGATGTTAAATAAGAAATGTGTCGAGATTCAGATTGCCGATTTGAAGAAATTGTTTTTCGCTTCAACCTTGATTAAGATGATACGTTTCGAATATTTTCAGATAAAGAGAGCGTTTCACCCTGCTCCTGCCTCCATTCGATTTGCATTTCACAGGCGGCGTCTGCAGGTGGGACAAAGAACGCGGGCCCTAACACGCGCCAAACACGTCCACGCAAGAACAGCCTAATGACCCTTCTAATTCGGATTGACGGAATAAGAAAATTCACGTAAGGCGTAAGACGTAACAGGGTTATTCAGTATGACCGCGTCACCTCCCGACACCCCGCGCGCTGCACCTGCCCAGGACCTCTCGTCTGCCTTCTCGAACGCTCTTTACTCAAGCGCATCGGCATGCGAGATCCGATCCAGAGAGAACAAATGGCACCTACGCACCTACGTGCTCTTGCTGCTTGAACTATGAACAGTGTGATCAGTGTAGAGTGATGTACACAGTACCGAGCTGCGCTGTACCGTACTGCGCCTCGGGTGGCTTATGTGTGCTGTGGCGTTCCCGGAGAGTACGTATTGCACGGGAATCGGGATATGCATGATGCTGGTCGGGTATGTCCATGGCATGCGCTTGGCATGGTGTAACTTGGTGTTCTATGGCATGGGGCTGATCATGGCCAATAGCTCTTGTACAGTAAGGCTCAAGTAGCTCAGGCTCTTGAGCAGAGAGCCTCGTTTGTTCGATCTCCTCCTCCTCCTCCTCCTCCGAAGCAGGCGGCAACAGCGTCGTGTGTCGGCGTCTGCCCTCTTCGATCTGCCGATGGGCTCGTCAATAGTCGACGCGCACACGCACGCAGAAGCACCGGCGCGGTACAGGCTCCCCGTTCCCCGCGTGCCACGTGTCGGGCTCATGGATCACGACGAGCTCGATGGTGGCGAGCGGCATGAGAGCATACCCGATCGGCGACGTCTGCAGTAGCGTGCGCAGAGGGTCGCCCGCGGAGCCACGCTCAGACAGGAAGCAGACGAGAGGGCCGCCGTTACGGATCTCGCACGCTGCACTTACGAGGCGATGTACCGGACCTCCGTGAGACGGATCGGGCAGGCGCGTTGGGTGGATGGCGGCCTGGAGCGGCGCGCATGTGACGAACCGATGGCCGAGCGCCAAGCCCGGGTGGAGCAGCTCCAGCCAGACCGGGTCGGCCTCTGAGAGCCCAAACGAGCCTTCGATGGAAGCGTAGGTCGGAGGCGCAGCGGATTTGACGAAACGTGCACGTTGGCGCATCGCGTCAGTGAGAGCGTGTACTGTGGCAGCGAAGGCGGGCGAGCGATTCCGGATGGCACGCCCGATGGCCGCCGCCGTGCACGCGAGCAGGAGCATCGTGATCGACGCGTGCAGCGGCGTCCATCCGGCATCCACCATCCATGAGAGAGACGCGGCGTGCTGGCTCAGCAACACCTTGATCGAATGCGATCCGCCGCGCCCGAAGGCGGCATCGTCGATGGCTTCGGCCGTGGTCGAGCTCGACTCGGCGCGTCGGAGAGCGGGCCACTCGTCCCACCACGATCGTCCCACTGGCCGAGGCCCCACATACGTCTCGACTGTCTCGATCGCGTGCAGCGTGCGCACCCAGCTCGGCTCAGGAGCCGTGCCCGAGATTGTGCCCGAGATTGTGCCCGAGCCCGCGCCGGCGCCACCCCCACCGCCAGTGGCGCCAATTTCAACGTAGCCGGTGCGGCCGGTGCGAGCGCGAACGCCGCGGCGCAGCGCAGGCTGAGAGGCGCACACAGCCTCCGCAGCCATTGCGTACGATGAGCCACGCAGCGTGGTGCACGTGCGGGCGAGCGCACTCAGCTCGCATGCGCAGAGATGGCGTAGCATGAGCGGCAGCACGTCGCACGGCATGGAGATCAGTCGGCTGTTGCACGGGCTCGAGGCATCCGAACACGAAGAGGCGGCGGTGGAGGAGGAAGAGTGAGGCCGCCGTCTAGCTCGGATTCGGGAGGTGGGATCCCAGCCATGCGCGTCGCGCGCATCGCTTGGCGCCACCGCCGGTACATGCATGATGCTGGCCGGGCTAACCATTCTGGTTTGCGGCGGTGAGCAAACGGCCGTGGCAATAGAGATCGCATGGTCCAGCGCGCTGCGAAAGTCCCAAGCCCGGCGGCTCGCGCTGATGAGGCTGTGGCGTCCGAGTACCTCGTAAAAGATGCGCTGCACGGCCTCTGGCACATTGTGTGGGTGGCGCATGCACTCGATTATCGTTGTGCGGTACAATTCAGTGCACTCGTAGATCGCACCGGCGTTGTACAGCGGCGCGCCGAGACGGATGGCGTGCGTGCAGCGCTGAACCAGCCAGGCGGCGCCCAGGCGATCCCAGGCTCCCGTCAGCGTATACTCCACAGGCTCATGTGGAAGGGCGGCTTCGAGAGAGCGCCCCAAGTCGTGGTCGCGCTCGGCCGCCCTCGGCAAGGTCGCATCCATCACCTTCGAGAAAGTGTCCTGATGACGGGCGTGGGACGCTTCTAGCACGTTGGGTTTCTCAGACTTGTTGATGACATTCTATTGAATTTTCTAATCTGACTAGTATCTGACTTCGCCGGTGATGACACCTTGTCAAAATATCAATTTTCATGGATGATGGCCTACCGGAAGCAGTGAACCGTCGTGCACGCAATCGAGATCCGGGTCGGATGCCATTCTCCGAAACATTTGAGCAACTGACGAATCCCGAAAAAAGCTTCGACTGAGAAGGATTCATCAGCGACTTCGTCCAACATGGGGTCCGCCGCGCGACCACTTTCGCTCGCGGATGCCCTGTCCGTTATCAACGAGCCTCGCTTCATCACGATGTCCCAGGCGCCGTTCTCAATCGTCCACACCAACAAGGCTTGGTGCGAGGCCACTGGCTACTCATTCCTCGAGGTGGTCAACAAGGCGCTGATCGACTTCTTGAGGCTGACCGGCCCTCAGGGAGCGAGCGCGCACGAGATGGAGTTGCAGAGGCTGCAGGCGGCCCTCGCGCAAGGGCAGGCGGCCTCGTTCACGCTCCTCTCCCACCGGCGCGATGGCACGCCCTACGCCAACCACATAAGCTTGGAGCTCGTTCGGGGCGGCTCACACTGGATGGGGACGCTGAGCACGCGGCAAGTCGCCGATGGCAGCGTGCCGGTGCGCGAGGACATGCGCATGCTGCCCCCGCTCGCCCCCGCGCCGCCCGTGTGCTACAAGGACATGGCGCAGGCCAACCCGGCGAAGCGTGCGCGCCGACTGGACAAGCCTCGGCTGGCGGACATGCTGTCGAACAGCACGCAGCCGCTCGTGCTGTGCGACAAGAACGCGCCGCACATGATCCTGCACCCGAACCAGCCCTGGCTCGAGATGTGCGGATACACGCTCGAGGAGGTGCAAGGACTGACCAACAAGTTGCTTACCGGTCCCGAAACCGATCTCGGGCACATCGGGGACCTGCTGCGGTGCGTGCGGAATGAGGAGACTTCAGTGCAGTGCATAGTGAACTACAAGAAGGGCGGAGGACGCTTCGTCAACCAGGTGGTCACCTTGCCCGTGTACGACGAGCAGGATGAGCTTGCGGCCTTCATGTCGATGCTCCACGAGGTCGATGAGGTACCGACCTCAGCCCAAGCGCTCGAAGGTGAAGCCCCCGCCGCCCAGGCCGCCCCCAATCTCAACCCGGGGCACGCCCACCTGTGGGCAGGGCTCCAGTTGCATTTCGAGCGGCATGCCAGCACACTGCGGGACAGCAGTGCAGAGGCCGCGAGGAAGTTGCTCTCGAATCACGAGTACATCCTGGCCGACATGACCGCGAGTTACCCCTCGCCTTCGCAGCCCGGCCTCGCTCGTGTCCCTGCGAGCGAGCGCCCATATGCCGACCAGGCACTCCGCGAGACATGCCGTCGGCTCCTCGGCGCTCCGGCCTCACCGCACGGCACGGTGGGGCGCGGGGTGCTCGATGAGCGCCTAGCGACCAACCACCCGGCACACGAGGCACAGCAGCAGGCGTGGGCCCTTGTGGCGACATACCTCGACCAGCGGCTGCAGACGGCGGCGCACCCCACTGGCCGGCCGCAAGACATGAGTGAGGCGGCCGCGGGGGAGATGCGCGAGGTGCTTCGTCAGATTCGGAGCGAGGCTTCTGCTTGAGGGAAGGGCGCGGAGGGGGGAAGGGGAGGCGGACGGAGGGAAGGGGAGGCGACCCGACTCACATGCATCGCCCTTGACGACATGTGGCCACGGATTGTGGCGCACTGGATTGCTGCCCTTGCGCCGCACAGCTGCGACGGGGCACGGGGGTACGGCGTGCCTGGATGGGGTCACTGATTGCTTGGACCCTCATTTCATGAAGATCATCGCGAGCCGTTAACGGAGCCTCATGTCCGATACGGTCGCGTCGAGTCGCAACGAACGAAGTCCCGAGTCTTGAGTCTTGAGTCTTGAGTCTTGTTTCGCTTGGTTGACCATATCTCAGCGCGTCCGCGTGCCATCCTTGATCAACACGGAGGTCGGCTAAGGTTATAATAACTATTATATTTAGATGAAGGTTTGAAACCGCAAAGCCCCAGCTGCACTGCCCTTCACTGCCCCCTTGCACAGACTGCCCGCGTGAGAAACGCCCAAATAACGAAATAAGTTGGACTCGCGGCTGGGACCGGCTGAAGACGGCGTGAGGGCTGTGTGACAGTCACAACGTGAGGGAAGGTGTGAGATCACTCATGCCCACATATATGACAGTTGTCTGTTCGGTATCCATCATGGAACCAGACTGCAGACAGTAGGGGAAAACGGAGAGTCAACTTGACCGAGAGTGCAGGCATTTGAGCGATGTCCGATGAGGATGCAGGATCTCTCCGGTGTCCGCCGTTTGGCTTTCATTGCATCATGGGGGGAGCCTTCATTAGGCGGGTTTACGGGCACGCTGAAGTACTCTGGGGAAATGTCTTCTCACCCAAATTCCGGCGAAGCTTTCGAGTGGAATCTTGCCTTGTCTTCCGTCACTTCCAAAAGGAGATCCAGGAGAGAAAGGAGAGGTTCTCAGAGGACTGAAAACGCGCACATGGAGACTTGGTTCTGGATTCCGGGCCGGCCCTCGCCTCCGCAGAGCTGCCGCATCAATGGCACATTCAGATCAGCCTGGTCAGTATGTGGCGGACGGTTCGGAGGAGTTTGTGTCATCCATGCTTGACGCAGTGGCAGTCAATGAAGAGAAGGCGCTTCAGAAAGTGCAATCTGAAGGTACTGCATCAGCTGCTGATACCGTCATGGAGTCGAGTTTAGCAGCTTCTTACCACAAACAGCAGTTACAAACGGATCTAGCAGCTTCTTACTACGAACAGCAGTCACGAATGGAATGCGCTCAGCACGCCATAGCCGATCGTCCAGATGCCATAGCTGCTGACCTCGAAGAACGGCTGAAATCGGAGGGAGAAGACAGCGCTTACAGAAACACGACGCGCTTGCGCAAGGCATGCAATCTGTGCGCCAAAACCCGTCTCAAGTGCACCATGCTGCCCACAGGCATATGCAAACATTGTACCGCGCGTGGCGTCGTGTGCCAGCAGCAACACGAGAAGAAGCGCGGCCGGCCACTCAACACGGCAGATAATATTACGCAACTGATCAAGCGCCGTAAGCGCGCTCCAGTGCGGACGCACAGCGCGGAGGCTACTGGCGTGGTGCCCACGGGCACGGAGGCCACTGGCATCCGTGACTGGCCGGCCCCTGGTTCCATCCCCTACATGAACGAGTATGCCATCCAAGCGGGATACTTGGCAGGGATTCAGGCTGGTGCGCGCGCTCCGCAGATGAGATACGACTCAAATTACCCGCCATACTGCTATCCGGCCGTGCCGGCCCTGCCATATGAAGAAGTGCAACGCATGACCCAGTCGTTCGGCGCTGGCGGCTATGCCATGTACGCCGCGTTCCTGCAGCAGGCCACTGCCCATCAGTTCGGCTACGGCCATGCGACTCCCGCCGTCCCATACGCCGCCCCAAACGCAGCTTTCATCCTAAACATAGCGGCGATGGGCGCAGCGGCGGAGGGCATAGCGGCGGCGGGAGTCTTGTGCCCGCCGCCGCTGCTCTCGCCGCCGCTGCTCCCGCCGCCGCATTTCCCGCTGCCGCTGCTCCCGCCGCAGCTGCTCCCGCCGCCGCTGCTCCCGCCGCCGCATGTCCCGCTGCCGCTGCTCCCGCCGCCGCATTTCTCGCTGCCGCTGCTCCCGCCGCCGCTGCCCCCGCCGCCGCTGCCCCCGCTGCCCCCGCCGCCGCATTTCCCGCTGCCGCATTTCCCGCCGCCGCAGCTCCCGCCGCCGCACTCCTCCGCCGCCGCCGCCGCAGCTCGACCGACTGTCGAGGTGGTCGAGGAGGCTGCTGCGGAGGCGGCGGTCAAGGGCTGTGAAGCGCAGAGCTCCATAAATCTGTATTGAGTCACTCCTAGGTAGCGGCGACGACCGCGCTCGCCGCTGCACGAGCCCAGGAGGGCGCCCAGCTCAGCTGCGCGTGCGGGGGCGGCGCGAAGAACTCAGCAACCATGCTCAGACCACCGGAGGCCCCCCCGCTGTCGCCTCGTGCCGTGCTAGTGTGTTACATATATTCCCTTCTATATAATCTTCTATATATTGGCACGTGATAGAACTATCTACTATGATAGAACCGATCCGTCCGGTCACCTCCGTTCGAGACCTTTCCCTCTACCGACGGGTCAATCGGAAGAATTCGCACGCGTTCGCAGTCGTCTGCTTCGCCACCTGCTCCACCGGCAGATCGTATAGCTCAGCGAGGGCGCGGGCGACCGCCGGCACATTGCAAGGTTCGTTCTGCCCGCGCTGCAGAGATTTGACGTCGGGCAGGAACGTCTTATCCGGCTTCATGAACGGGCTGTCTGTCTCGATGAGCACGCGAGAGAGGGGCAGGAGGCCGGCCGCGATGGCCTCGCGCACGTGCGCACCGCGCTCACGCATCGCCACGAAGCCGGTGAGCCCGATGCGATAGCCGCACTTGACGTACTCGGTCAGCACCTCGTGGCACCCGGTGAAGCAGTGCACGCACACGCGCTCCGGTCGCACCCCGGCGAAGCCCAGGATGCGGATGAGGTCGGCCGCGCTCCCGAGCGGTGCGCCCTTATCGGCCTCAAGATCGCGCTCGTGCACGAACAATGGCATGTCGAGCTCGGCCGCCAGCCGTGCCTGCCGTTCAAACCACTCGAGCTGTACCTCTCTGCGCGAGAACATGCGGTCGTAGTCCAAGCCGCACTCGCCAATGGCGACGCACTCGGAATTGCGCGCGAGCGCTCGGAGCGCCTCGAGGGTGCGCCCATCGCACGTCCTCGCATCGTGCGGGTGCACGCCAGCGGTGCAGAAGAGCCGAACGCCCGGCTGCATCTCGCTCGATCTTCGAACGATCTCTAGCGCCCTCTCGCTGCCGGTGACTGACGTGCCCGTGACTAAGATGCGCGAGACGCCAGCCACGGCGCAACGCGCGAGCTGGTTGGCTAGATTCTCTGGATTGACCTTCACCAGGTTGGCACCGATGTCCACGAGTTCGCAGACATTGCCGGCCGAATCCCGGATTGCCCACTGGCGCAACGCCTCCACATCGCTCTCGTCTCGTTGGCGCCGTTGGCGCTGGCGGGCCTCGGCCTCGGCTTGGGCCGCTGCTGCCGCAGCTGCGCTGGCCTCTGGGGTCTTGGCGAGCGCTCGTTTACGTGCGCGCTCCTCACGCTTCTTTTGCATCTCTGAAGGTGAGAGCCTTGAAGGTGGAATGCGCATCAAAGATGGCTGCGAGCGTGCCGCTGCGGAGAACGTGGCAGCGTGCGGCTGTGCTGTTGAGCCGAGGCAGACTAACCAAGATAGCCGGTTGGCGTACAAAGCGAGCATCCCTGCAGTTGACGTGCCCGTCCGCCGTGAGGCAGCGGAGCGAGCGAGCGAGCGAGCTGCCAGTAAACTTCTATCCCACAGGATTCACGAGCGCTTTAATTGCCAACACGACAGACGCACATACACCGGTCCCGTGGAGTCACCGTGGTCCACGCAAGTTCTATTTCTAGACTACGCCTGTGTCCAAGATTCATCGCAAGAAATGGGTGTCATCAAGGGAGGGGACGTTCTTGCGGCCGTATGATCCTCGGCACATCAGAGCTGCTCGTTTTTGCCGCGGAGACGCACTCACTAGAGCACGGCGACGTGTATTTGCAGCTGCTCTTATGCGTTGCAATGCTGCCAGTGCTCCTCTTGGCCGTATTGACCACTGACCTGGTGAAAGACGTGTCCTCTCAGCGCGTTGACAGATCGATAAGTCCAGTATCGATCGTTGACGAGTCGCTCAACGGGCGCTCATGGAAGGAGCCCAAACAGGTTCAGGAGACGGTGGGCTTCGAGCAGCTATGCGTGAGCATGCAGGAGGCGGTGGCGCGCTGTGCGCCGGCGGCGGCGGCGGGGAACCGGCCACGATCACGCTCGGCGTCACCTCCGCCTCCATCGCGGCCGACACGCTGCCACAGCCGGAGAAAGCCGCTGCCGCTGCCCGAACGCACCGTTTGCCACGCCGAGGAGCCGCACGCCTTCGAGAGCTTCTGGATCTCGAGCCGGTGGGTCGAGCTTTCGCGCACGCCGCAGACGTGCGCCGACGGCAGCATTGCGTTCAGCATGGGCAGCGAGCAGGGCCGGCTGGGCGCACAGGAGCCCACAGAGCAGGCGCCGTTCCCAATGGACGCTGAGCGCGCCGGCGATGCGGTCGACGCCGGCGATGCGGTCAGCGCCGGCGATGCGGTCGGCGCTGGCCCTGAGCCAATATGTCACAGCACAGTGTATGCTGAGGAGGTTGGCGAGCACGTGGTCGCGATCCGATGGCCTTTCCTGGCCAAGGCCAAGAAGACGGAGGACGAAGGCATGCAGCGCGACTATGCACGCGTCGTCGAGTTCCTCCGTAATAGGCACACGCCGTACGGGCTGGTGCACGACCTGCGCTCCATGCGCTCCATCACAACGCTCGCGCCGATTGCGCAGCGACTGCTCGGCGACGCGTACGCGCTCTCGCGCGGCGGGCTCTGTCGGCGCGTCGCGGTCTTGCACAGTGTCAAAGGCATCGTCGCCAACGCTGTCCTGCCGCCCCTCCTCAAACTCTCTCCCGTTCACCCCGCAAAGGCATTCACAGGAGAGCTTGCCGACGATGCCCTGCGGTGGGTCGGCGCACACGCGACGAGTGGCGAGTAGGCGCGATGCGTGGCGGAGTAGTGCGCCGCTACATGTACGTACTCTTTGTCTTACATGTGGGTTTTTTCGTATGGCGCATTATGTTGCATTTATGATTCTTCATTTCTTGATGTATCAATGCATTATGCGCCTCAATGGAACTCTTCTCTCCATATCTGAGTCTCTGAGTGTATGTAGCGCATCTGTCAACCATCTCGATCCGCCAACCATCGTCAAAGTGCCATGTTCAGCACTGTGAACTTTGGGTGATGTGAATTGACTTGACTAAACATGACAAAAAAATTCGATGTTCCGCGTCACTGAGAAGCCGGACAGCGCGTCCATCGAGTACACGCAGGCGCCGATGGCCTCCCTCATGGGCGTGCTGCAAATCTTCGGTGCGCTCTTTTTCTCATCGTACTTCTTCTTTTGGGCGCTCGGCCTTTGCGGTTTGATCATGTCCGTTCAGCTCAACATCATCTCGTTGCGAGCGGCTTGCTACCTAAGCGCGGCGTACGTGACGAGCATCTTTGTCTACAAGCCGCAAAACACGCGTGGCTGGTACTTCCACTGGTTCCTCTACGGCCCGTTAACCGACCTGGTGCTCGGCTACTACGGCAGCCGGTGCATCCGTGAGGGTCCGCCACTGGACCCGAAGCAGGGCTACCTGTTCGCGATGGCGCCGCACGGGGTCTTCGGCGTGTGCCGCGCCTTTTCGGGCGGCCAGCTGTGGCGGCGCCTCTTCCCACAGATCGACGCGCGCTGGGGCTCCTTTGGCGGCGCCTTTTACATTCCGGGCGTTCGGGAGTTCTCCCTATGCTGCGGCTGCCTCGACGCGTCACGTCCGGTGCTCACGCGCGCGATCGCGCGCGGCGAGAACGTGATGTTGCTCCCGGGCGGCGAAAAGGAGATGATGCTCACCGACGGCGCCTCTTCGCAGACGCAGCTCGTGTTGCTCGACCGTAAGGGCTTCGTGCGCCTCGCGATCCAACATGGGCTCGCACTCGTGCCGGGCTTCTGCTTCGGCGAGAAATGGGTACACGACACGGTGCTGCTCCCGAAGCGGGTGCGTGCGTTCCTGTACAAGCGCTTTCGGCTCGCAGGCGTGCTCCTCAAGGGGCGCTGGTGGACCTTTTTAGGCAAGCTCCACCGGGAGCGCGATGGTGTGCCCGTTCGGCTTGGCTTCGTGTGGGGAAAGCCAATCCACGTGCGCAAGACCGCCGACCTGTCCACACCGGCCGCCGAGGCGTATGTCGACCAGGTGCACGCGCAGTTCATGGGGGCGGTCGCCGACCTCTTCTCACGCCATAAGGAGCAGTTTGGGTATGGGCCCGAGGAGACGCTCGCCTTCGTCTCCGCGAGTGGCGAGCCCAAGTGACCCGTACGGCCCTAGTGATGATCCCGGGTGAAGTGTTTTGTCAAATTGTGCAGTGTGAAGGTCCAGTGGACTGAACAGCAGCCTGTGTGAAGGTCAAATGGACCGGATTAAGCAGCCAGTGGTGGTCCATTCGACTAACATTCGACAAGCTTGACCGCAGGACCCGAGCGATTAGTCATTAGAGGATTCCGTTATTCATGTTTCATCGGACATCCGCCCCCCCCCCGGCGCCGGGACGCGGGAGCTTGGCCGGCTTGCGCGCTCCGGAAGGCGAATCGAATGCACTCTGTGTATCCATGCTACCAGACCTACCTCACGAGCAGTCAAGCACACCTGCGTGAACACCGATAGCTAGATCGCCGATCACGGGCCGATCACAGTCGGTACACCTCCGACACCGACGCTAGCGAGGAGAATCTCGACTGAGCTCCTGTTAAGTGCTATTGGGTTTTAAAAGGTGCCGGATGAGAAGCTCACTCGGCGTGATGGGCGCGACTTTGGAGGGAAAAAGGGCGAGCCAGTGCACGGCGAGGCGCTCCAGGTACAAGCATAGTCGCCATATCGGACGGGCGTGCAAGTGCAGGAGGCTGTCGATGCGAGGCTGCCCACGAGAGGGTCCGCGCTGCACGGGCATCGAGCATGACGAAGCTCATGAGTACGAAGCTTATGAGTGGCCATCAAGGGCCATCAAGGGCAATCAAGGCCACGAACCTGCAAGGGGCTCGGAGCGAACAGTTGAGATGGCCGCCCCACACCGTGGGGTTTCCGACGTCGCCTCGCATCGACTTGGCCGCGCTCGCGCAATCCTCGTCGCCTGGCTGTACGGGGGACGCGCACTGGCGGACTATGCCCACAGCGGGGCAGTCGCGCTGCGCGATAGGGAGGAACGGAGCGCATTTCTCAAGGTCGGTTGAGCCACTCGGTGGGGAGGTGAGCTCGTAGCAGCCGCCGAAGCCACGGCCCGGGGGGCAAGCACATGAGCACGAGCCGTAGGGGGGTAGAGGGGATGGAGGCGGAGAGGCAAGGGTGGCGGTGGCAACGATGGCGGAGGCGGAGGCGGCGGCGGAGGCGGCAGTGGCGGCGGTGGCGGCGGCGGCGGCGGTGGTGGCGGTGGAGGCGGAGGCGAAGGCAGCGGCGGCGGCGGCGGCGGCGGCGGCGGCGGCGGCAGAGGCGGAGGAGGAGCCAGGGAGCGTCGCTTCGTCAAGCGCCTTCCACAGCACACTCGCGCTGAACGCGTCGTCGTAGCCGTCGTTGTAGGGCGGGTCGTCCGGCGACGTGCTCCCGAGCCGGCACTGCAGCGACGAGCCCCAACTCGCGCCGAGGGAGACGATCGAGAGGTTCCGAGAGGGGACCACAAACATGTATTGGCCAAGCCATCCCATCGCCAGTCCGATGTCGGTTGGCGCGATGCTGCGGTTCGAGAGGTCGTCGCCGAGCAACGACACTTGCAAGCGGGAGCCCGAGCAGACGCCCTCCGGCCCCCAGCGAGGTGCGCAACAAGGCGAGCTCTCGGGGAAGGACGCGCGCTCGGCATTGAGCCATATTAGGAAGCCGTAGCTGAAGCCGCGCGATGCGAACTGTGGCGAGAGCATCTGGGAGATGTACTGCTCGTCCACGAGCCGCAGCACGTCGCCGGACTCGCCCGGCGCCCCGCCCAAGGTATCGGTCTTCGTGACGGCCACGGGGGATGGCCAGAGGCCGCGGTTGAGGACTAGTTGAGCGAAGCGCGCCGCGTCACGGCAGCTCAGCCGTTGTCCTCCGCCCGCACTGAACTCGTCACCGACGTCGTCGTCGGCGTAGAATGCCGGAAGACCGAGCGTTGCCATGAGTTGCGAGGCCCACTGGAGCGCCGTGCCGCCCGAGGTGGCGCGCACGCGCTCATCGAGCAGGTGCGCGAGGTGTTGGATGTAGTCTTCCGAATCATACGTGAAGGCGGTGCCCGGAGGGTGGGAGCACCCCTCGCCGGTGACGCAGCCGGAAGCTTGGGCGAGCAGCGCCCGCGCCGTCATGTTGGGCCAGAAGCCGAGTGGGCCAGTGGGGCAGCCCGTGCAGTTGGCGCGCCAGCACTCCTCGTCGCCACTGCACGTGGGCGCCATACCATATGCTGCCAACGGTGTGTCGAGGTCGAAGAGGCCAGCATGCACTGCGGCGCCGATCACGAGCGCCGTTGCCGTCTTGGCGAGCGAGTCACTCTCGTACTGGGTGTCCGAGCGATTGGCATAAGTAGACTCGTGGACGATCACGCCATCCTTGACGATCAGCAGGCAGTACCGCTCTGGAACCAGCGCTCGGATGGCGTCAGCCGCTGCGGCCAGAAGCGTCTCGTTGAGGGCGTGCGCCGCCGCCGACTCGGAGAACCAAGGACCCGCCCCCGGCCCGAGGCCGGCAAGGCTGGCGAGCACGTGGAGCAGCACGTGCATGCGCCAAAAGATAAGGCGCTAGCACAGGGGAACGCGAGAAAGAAGGCGAAAGAAAAAGTGGATCCGCATCTTCTGCGGGTGACCGGTGAACATGTGCTGTGAAGTTACAGCCACATACATGCAAGCGCGTCACCAGTTACAAGACTATACTGGCAACAGGCCAGCAAGCAGCTAAGGATTTGCGAATTTTTCAGATAAGTCCCGCCGAGGAGCGCCGCGTCGATCACTGAGATGCGAGCGAGATGAGACGCAAGTGATGCGTGAGAAGGAGCGGGTGGTGGCCGTGCGAATATCTAGCGCGCCCGTTGACCGTATCTGTGAACTTTGTGATTTCTCGCACACACAGACTTCGATGCGAAAAAAGAGTCCGCGCGTTCACAGACAGGGATGTGTGTACCGCACCGGTATAGGATATGCTCGTGCAACTCTTTGCGCTCGTCTCCGCACTCGTCGCGGTTCGCACCATCTATTTCGCCAAAGCAAATAGGCGCCTGCTCAAGGCACCGTATATGCTCGAGCTGCCACAGCCCAGCGAGGCAGTCACCGCCTTCCTGACTGCCTACGGCATTGAGGCCATGCTGGTAGAGTCGGCGCCAGGCATGAGCACGCACACGGCTGCCGAGGCCGCCGCGGCGCTGGGCATTGGAAGCGAGGAGAATCGCGTCATCAAATCGCTCGTGTGTATTGCCGGCAGTGGCGTGCCACTCGTCGTGCTGCTGTGCGGCAGCGATCGGCTCGACCTGCGCGCCTTATCGGCACACATGGGCTGTCGTGCACGGCTCGCCACGGCCACGGAGGCGCTCGAGCTCACCGGGTACCCGATCGGCTCCATCCCGCCCTTTAGCATGCTCCAGGCGAGCACACTCCAAGCCATTATGGACTCTCGGGTGCTCGAGCAGCCGTCGCCGGTGTATGCGGGCGGCGGGCAGGACGGCTTGCACGTGTGCCTCTCACCTGCCGAGCTGCAGCGAGCTACTCGCTCATTTGTGGGCGAATTCGTGATGGGCCCGGCGCCACTGCTGTCAGCGCCTCTTGCGCCGCCTCTTGCGCCGCCTCTTGCGCCGCCTCTTGCGCCGCCTCTTGCGCCGCCTCTTGCGCCGCCACCGCCGCCATCGGGGCCGCTCTCAACGCCTTGGCCACCCAAGGCACCAAGCAAGGCGCTTGCTGCTGACTGGTGGGTTGCGCCGTCGGCCGAGGACGCCGCCGCCCTTGTGCGCCTTCGTGACGAGCGCGAGCGAGAGGTGGGCCAGATCGCGGCGGACGGTCCCTCATTCGAGCCGGATCAGACTACCGGTACGAAGAAGAGCTCTCTGAAGCCCGAAGTCGCCGCCGCCCTCGTCGCCTCGTCGGCCTATGCAGGGGCCTACGTCACACTCCCGCGGGCAGAGGTGCTGCGCGTGCGCCGGCAGGCGCGGCTGCTCGTGTTCGCGACGCTCAGGCTCCTCGAGCCCGTGGTCATCGGGGAGGACGAGGGTGTCTTGGCTTCGTATGGTCCCTCGTATGGGCCGGACGGGCGACCATTTGCGTCGCCGCCGATCACGCCGCCGCCGATCCCGTCGCCGCCGATCACGCCGCTGCCGTTGGGACGGGCAGAGCCGCCGCCGTTGGCCGTGACGGAGCTTGGAAGCTCGCCATCTGATGACGGAGCCCAATTGACGGAGCTTGGAAGCTCGCCGGCACCGCTCGTGATGGCGCGCCAAATGAGGCAGCTGGCGCTCGAGACAGCGCTCGCGGACGCACCTACGTGGCAGTTGCTCGCGGGCAAGTCACTCGTGCGCGCGCTCGGGGAGGAGGCGGCGGCGCGCTGGATGCGCCAGCTCAAGCCAGGCGCCGTCGTGAGCGTGAGCGGCCGCCCGCAGTTCAATCCTCGTGAAGGCTCCGGCCCTGATTTAGTGGTGCATGCGGCTAGGGTTCTGCGCGATGCGCCGCGTGGTAGAGCGGAAGGGGTTGCCGCTGCGAACGCTGTCTTCAACGCCAACGCTGCCACCGCCGCCGCCGCCGCCGCCGCCGCCGCCGCCGCCACCGCCGCCGCCGCCGCCGCCGCCACCGCCGCCGCCGCCGCCGCCGCCGCCGCCGCCTGCGACGAGGGCGCGACGCGCACCATGGATTCGTTCGAATGCCCCATGCCCACACTGGTCGATGACGCGCCGGGGCTTGCGGCGCTGGGGGTGTTTGTGGACGACGCCGTGCGCCGCGGCGGGCCGCTCGCCATCGACTGTGAATGGCGGCCCAAGTTCTATGCAGAGCTCGCGGGCGCCGAGTCGGGCGCCGCGCCGCTGGCCCTCGTGCAGTTGGCGACGCGAGAGGCGGTGTGCGTCATCGACGTGCTCGTTCTCTCCCGTGACCATGGGGCGCGTGAGGCGCTCCGCACGATTGTGCGAAGGCTCTTTGCCAACGGTGACGGCTGCACGCTGCTCGGGTTTGCTGTACGCGAAGACCTGATGCGTTTGGAGCGCGCCCTGCCAGGGAGCACCACTGGTGCCCTCGGCGGCGAGGGCGGCGGCGAGGGCGGCGGCGAGGGCGGCGGCGAGGGCGGCGGCGAGGGCGGCGAGGGCGGCGGCGAGGGCGGCGACGCTCAGGACGACAGTGCCGGGATGCTGCGCATTCTGGACTTGCAGCCGCTGGCCACCGCCGCGCTCGGCCGCTCTGCACGCCGACCGGTAGGCTTGCAGGCCGCCGCGGCCGCGTTGCTCGGCTGCCACGTCGACAAAGATGTGCAGCAGTCGGACTGGGAAGCGCGGCCACTCACGACGGCGCAGCTTGCGTACGCGTCGGCCGATGCGTTCGTGCTGCCGCCGCTCTGGGAGGCGCTCAGTACGGCGCCACCGCCTCGCGCCGGCCGGCGTGCCGCTTCAGCGCCGCCACCGCCTGAGACAGCGCTGTCAACCGCTCCGAAGACTTCGCAATCGCGGCAGTGGCCGCAGTGGGTGCCGTTCAGCCTCACCAGCACCGTTGTGACCGGGGGCGCGGACGACAACGCCGCCGACGAGGAGGAGGAAGAGAGGGAAGCTACTACCGAGACCGCAGCTGCCGCTCCGCTGCCGCCCCGACCCCCGCCTTTTCAGCCGGCAGCTGCCGCCACCCTCTCCGGCCCGTCTGCCCCGCGCATCTCGCCAATCTCGATCTCCTCTTCGATCTCGATCTCCACATCGATCTCCACCCGATCGCTCACGCCACGCGGCACGACAGCCCTGCTAGGCGCTTCGCTCGGGCAGCCCCTCGGTAGCCGTTCGGACGTGCTACGAGCCCTCGCGGGCTCGGCCGCCCCGCCGCCCGAGGTGGAGATCAGCCCGGCAGGCGCGAGCGGGCTCACCGTGTGGGCGGATGGGCTGCACTGCGTGTGGATCAACACGGCCAACGCGCCTGGGCGCTACCGCAACCTCTTTTGGAGGGAGAGCCGTTCCAAGCTCGCCGGACAGGTACTCTTTCTCAGGATGGCCCTCTGATTGTCTCCCTCATCAGTGCTCTTTCTCAGGATGGCCCTCTGATCGGCCCTCTGATGACCCCCTCTGATTGTCTCCCTCATCAGTGCTCTTTCTCAGGATGGCCCTCTGATCGGCCCTCTGATGACCCCCTCTGATTGTCTCCCTCATCAGGTGCTCTTCTCCTGGTGGCCGGGACGGGAGCAACGGCTGATGGACCCGTCGATGCGCCGACTGCTCGGTGCGCCCGGGACGGCGCGGTTTGGCGCCAAGAGTGATGATGGTGCCGAGGGCGGCAGCGAGGGCGGCGGCGGCGTGCTGCTGCTCTGCCGGTGCGATTCGTACAGCCACTTCCATCCCTTGATTGCCTCTGATTGCCTCCGATGACCTCTGATTGCCTCCCTCATCAGGCGTCAGACGAATCGCCCGTATAGGCTCGCCGGCCGGCTTGAGGCTGTGGCTATTGTACTCCCGCCCCAGGGCGATGAGGACGCGGAGAAGGCGGCCGGAGCGACGGGCTTGCCCGTATGGCGCTTGCGCGAGCGCGCTGGCGAGGGGGGCGGGCGTGCCGTTGCCGCCACCCCGCACGTCATCTGGCGACTGGTCGACGCCGAGGCGCTGCTCGCGAGCCGAGCTAGCGAGTCGATCGTGGATGAGCTCTGGGGCACGAGCGCTGCCATCGCTCCGACGCGGCCGGAGGTGTATGTCGACGCGGAGAGTCGAGTATGACCGAACAATGACCCCAGGGTTCCCGTGTGGAGGTCATCCCCTCTTAGTGAAGATGAGCTTCGAGTGTTTGCAAGCAAGCAAGCAAGCTATTGATTGTGTATAGCGTGAGACCCTTCGATTCGATCGCGTCGTCACGGGCACGCGTGGGGATCGAAACCAATTTGCCTTGCGGCATCTCCCAAAAAGTTGCTCCTTCTGCACGGCGGTGGCCACTGCTGGCGGTCCTGAGCGCGCTCGAGCGTGCGCAGATGGCCGCCGTCTTCCACGTCTTGAAGAAGCGGCGAGAAGCACAGAAGAAGGACCTACCAGATGTCAATATGAGCGTCTACAAGGTTTTCAAGAAGCTCGACGATGACAACAGCGGCCACATTGAAGCGGACGAGATGGTGGCCGCGCTCGAGATGCTTGACCGGACCGTGACGGAGAAACAGGCAGGGCGGTTGATCGCAGAGTGTGGCCCGCTCGTCAATAGGAACAAGGGCCTAGTAGACGAAGATGGAAACTGCGAGTCGTTGGACATTTACGGCTTCGCCAAGATTAAGAGCATCATCGACATCTTCAAGCCGGCCGAGCCCTTTTTGGACCACTCTATCATATCTGATCTCGGTATAGTACCGAAGACCTCAGATGGGAAAGGTCGGCCGCTGCCTTATCAAGCGGAGGTTCGCCATTACTACACGAATCCCATCGTCGTGTGGACCGTCGCGGCGGTCATCCTCGGCAACTTTGTCGTCAACATCCTCGAGAAGGAGTACGACCCCGATCAAAACAATTTGCAAATGGCGCCTCTCTGGGCCGCATTTGACACCGCGTTCAATGCCATCTTCCTGGTCGAGCTGGTGTGGAACATGTACGGCTTTGGCTTTGGCGTCAGGTTTTGGCGCGTTGGGTGGAACGTCTTCGACTTTTTCATCACCGCGGTGGGCGTGATCCTGATGGCGGGCGTCAGTGGCCCCATCTCCCAACTCAAGCTGCTGCGAGCGTTCCGCGTCTTCCGCCTCTTCAAGCGGATCAAGTCGCTGAACAAGATCATCATGTCGCTGCTCTCGTCCATTCCGGGCGTCGTGAACGTATTCGTGATCCTCTTTATCTTTTTCTGCATCTACGCCATCCTCTCCGTCGAGCTCTTCCGCGACTTTGGACAAGGGGAATGCCGGCCCGAGCCTGATGGCTCGTACGCGGTGCCCGAGTTCCTTATTAGGACGAGTGCGAGCCGTGCAGATCCTGATAACTTCACGGGGGAGCTGATCGACTACTCGTTGACGAGTCCGCACACCTGCTACATGACTGACGACCTTGGGAGCCTGACGCACGTCGTGGACTCGCGGTCGCCGCGCGGCTACGTCCATGGCATCGAGTACTATGGCACATACTCGCGCGCGATGTACACGCTCTTCCAGCTGATGACGGGTGACTCGTGGGCCGAGTGTCTGGCAAGGCCGCTCATCTTCGGGTTGTACCAGCGAAGCGCGATCACGACGGGCTTCTTTTTCATCTCCTTTGTCATCCTGACGAACATGGTGATGATGAACGTCGTCGTCGCCGTGCTCCTCGACCAGTTTGTAGCGCCGCCGCCCTCGGGCCTAACTGACGGCGAGGTGAAAGAGATGATCAGATTCATCAAACAGGAGATGGAGCGAGAGCAGGAGGCCTCTCAAAGCGGCAAATCGCGCTTTGAGATTGAGCACGAACTCTCCAGGCACGAGTCTGGAGAGTTGAGCGGTAGCGCTGACCCTGATCGGATCAAGAAGCTCGTCACGAGATTGCAGACGTCGCTGGAGCGCAATGAGCGCAATGAGCAGGCGATCCAACGGCTCGAGAGCAAGCTCGACCTGCTGCTTGGGAGCTCCTCAGCGGCTCTTCGGAGTAAGATGTTGTCGCAGCTGGCCGAGATGAGCGCATGAATGGCGCGAGCGGCCCGCGAACTGGTTACGCGACGGACTTGTGGCGCTGCGACGTTGGCCTAGGCGCTGTGTTGAGCGCGGAGCTTGGCGTGGCCGCTGTGGGCGGCTCTGCACCTGGCGACGCGACGCCGGTGCTGGAAACGACCACGCACACACGCTTCCACGATGAGAGTGGACGAAGACGCGCTGATCGCTGTGAGTGTGACACATGATACCGTAGTGCGTAGACATGTGCCCCGAATGTACCTTCACAGTTAGCGACCGGCCGCACGAGTTAAAACGCGTCGGACAGATCGATTCACATCGGTTCATCGCGCGACATTCACCGTGTCGACTGTCCTCTGTCGTTAACATCCGGCCGTGCGGGTGTACGCGCCGCGCGGCGGTGGATCCTCAATCCCCTATGCCCTATCCCGTTAACGGTTCGATAACGATACGTTGCGCGCCCGGGCGGGCGCGCGCTCCCCACACGCAGGGTACGGGCCTGTACGAACACTGGTCAAGGACAAGGTCAAGTGTGTTGCGAGGTGCTTGACCCTGAGGTTATGTTTAGAGTGCTACCGCCGGCTTCCCCACCCCCGTTTGTCGTTTCTCGTTTCGGTGGTGAGGAGCTCTTACCGGGTACTTTAGACACAATGCGGGGAAGTTGAATTTATTACCGAACAA